>Ga0070741_10006557_pt1 | contig 24892 bp, 22 predicted proteins | sample Coa_R1_4_FD_66440 | JGI IMG/M metagenome (GOLD analysis project Ga0070741, IMG submission 66440) | Surface soil microbial communities from Centralia Pennsylvania, which are recovering from an underground coalmine fire - Coalmine... | ecosystem: Environmental > Terrestrial > Soil > Unclassified ... | reverse complement strand
ACTTGTGGCCCTCGAAGGCCGAGGCGGCTAGGAGGCCGAGCGGCGGGACGGTGACGACGCCGCCGATCATCGCGCCCAGCCCGAGCGTCGCGCCCTCGAGGAAGCGGTTGCGCGGGAAGCGCTCGCCGACGGGCTCCTCGGGCGCGGTCGCGACGGGCGCGGCGGCGGTCCTCGTGGGCGGCGGCGGCGGCTCCGCGCCGGCGTCTGTACCGCGCGACAGGTCGCGCACCCAGACCGCGCCGAACGCGGCGGCGATCGCGCCGCCGATCCCGACCGCGATCCAGCTCGAGATGATCAGGCCGACGAGCAGGCACGCGATCCCGATTGCGAATGCGACAGGCAGCAGCGACGGCGCCGGAACGTGTGACTTGTCGCCCTGCTGGGGCTCCACCCTCGACGCCTCCTTGTCGCTCCCGAGCAGGATTCAAACGGCCGCTCGGTCGCCGTGTCAACGACGTACCACTTGCCACACGCCTCGGCGCCTGGCGAGCCCAACTATCACAGATCGGCCGGGCCTCCGGCTGAGGGATCGGCAAGGCCGTACTCGGACCAGCGCCGCGTGACCTCGGCCTTGACCTCGTCGCTCATCCGGATCTCGGGCGGCCACTCCCTCGCGCCCTCCTCCGGCAGCTTGTGCGTGGCGTCGATACCGAGCTTGCCGCCGACGAACTGCGTGCCCGGCGCGTGGTCGAGGTGGTCGAGCGGCCCCTCGCTGAGCAGGATGTCCCGCTTCGGGTCGACGTTGGCGGTGACGCGGAAGAACACGTCGTCGTAGTCGTGCACGTCGACCCACTCGTCGACGACGACCACGCACTTGGTCAGGCTGAGCAGGCCGAGACCCCACACGGCGTGCATGATCTTCTGCGCCTGGCCGGGGAACGTCTTGCGGATCGAGACGATCGCGCAGTTGTGGAACGCGCCCGCGACCGGCAGGTCGTAGTCGACGATCTCCGGCACCGACATCCGCACCGCCGGCAGGAAGATGCGCTCGGTCGCCTTCCCGAGCCACGCGTCCTCGGCGGGCGGCTTGCCGACCACGATCGACGGGTAGATCGCATCCCGCCGCATCGTCATCGCCGTCAGGTGGAAGACCGGGAACGGCTCCGGCGGCGAGTAGTAGCCCGTGTGGTCGCCGAACGGCCCCTCGATCCCCTCGTCGCCTGCTTCGACGTAGCCCTCGAGCACGATCTCGGCGTTCGCCGGCACCTCGAGGCCGACCGTCTTGCCCTGCACCAGCTCGACCGCCGAGCCGCGCAGGAACCCGGCCAGCATCAGCTCGTCGACGTGCTTCGGGAGCGGCGCGGAGGCGCTGTACGCCGTCACCGGGTCGAGGCCGAGCGCGACCGCGACCTCGAGCCGCCCCTCGGTCGCGAGGTAGTCCATCCGCCCGTCCTTGTGGATCTGCCAGTGCATGTAGGTCGAGCGCCGGTCGATCTTCTGCATCCGGTACATGCCGACGTTCCGGCCGCCGTTCCGCGGGTCGGCGGTGATCACCGCCGGCAGCGTGATGAACGGCGCGGCGTCGTCCGGCCAGCACGTCTGGATCGGCAGCAGGTCGAGGTTCACGTCGTCGCCGGTGAGCACGACCTCCTGGCACGGCCCGCTGCGCACGGTCCTCGGCCGCGAGTCGGCGATCGACTTCAGCTTCATCAGCCCCTTCGCCTTCTCGACCAGGCCGGACGGAGGCTGCATCTCGAGCACGTCGGCGAGCTTCTGCGCGACGTCGTCGAGCCGCTCGACCCCGAACGCCAGGCACATCCGCCGCTCGGAGCCGAACTGGTTGATCAGGAGCGGATGGACGGAGCCCTTCGGGTTCTCGAAGAGCAGCGCCGGCCCCCCGGCCTTCACCGTCCGGTCGACGATCTCGGTGATCTCGAGGTGAGGGTCGACCTCGGCGGAGACGCGGGCGAGCTCGCCCTCACGCTCGAGGAGCGCGATCCAGTCGCGGAGATCCCGTGGTGACGCCACGCCGGTGAGTCTACGAGCGTCCGCTCGCAGCGCGGTCGGCGAGCCATTTCGCCGCGCGGTCCGCCGCCTCGTCGAGGCTCAGTCGGCTCCCGGAGGCGAAGAGGCGGCCGAAGGCTTCCCGGCCGAGCGCAGCACATGCGGCGCGCTCGGCCTCCAGCCGCAGCTCCAGCTCGACGACATACACTCGAGCGGCCACGGGCGGGGTCGCCCCGAGCAACGTCGCAGCGAGCTCGTGATCACCGGCCCGCGCGGCGAGCGCGGCCGCACCCTCGACCGCGAAGGGGATCGTCGCGCCGGCCTCGCCGGGCATGATCGCGAACATCTCGAGCAGGCGCCGAGACGCCGTCACCGCGTCCTCGCACCGGACCGCCACCATGAACAGGTTGTGGAGGGCTGCCGCGGCGACGTGACCGTCGCCCCGCGCTCGCGCGTCGGCGAGCGCCCGCTCGGACGTGCCGCGAGCGCCGTCGAGGTTGCCTCTGCGAATCTGGACGTATCCGAGGTTCAACCGCATGTCCGACGCGAACCCCGCATGCCCGATGTGCTCCGCGAAGGCCAGAGCCGCCCCCGTCAGCCGCTCCGCCTCGTCGAGGTTGCCGAGACCGAGCTGCGCAACGCTTTCGGCCACGAGAACCTCGCACCGCACGTAGCGGTCCAGATCCGATGTGTCCATCAGCGCGGCAGCCTCTGCGGCTCGCCGCTCGCCGAGCTCGGGATCGCCTGAGAACGTCGCCTGGAGCGCTGCGTGAGCCAGCGCTCGCGCGCGCAATTCCACCGGGCAGTCCTCGCTTGCCTCGAGCGTCCGTTCGAGCCAGGCGTGCGACTCTCCGACTGCGCCGAACTGGAACATCGCCTCGGACAGGTTCGATGCCAGCCGCAGGCCGTCGCACGCGCGGTTCGTCGCGAGGAGTCCCTCCAAGGCGGCACGGATGTTGGGAAGGTCTTCTCGGACTCGAGCCAGGCTCCGGGGCTGATCGGGGTCGAACGCCGCGGCCCACTCGAGCGCCCAGTCCGCCAGCCGGTCGCGCACGTCGGCCGCATGCGACGTGCCCTCGAGCCGTTCGTGCGCGTAGTCGCGGATCGTCTCCAGCATCCAGAAGCGATCGTGCGCGTGTCGCACGAGGCTCTTGTCGACCAACGACTGCAGCGAGTCCAGTTCGGCCCCGGCGACCCGCTCCGCCGCATCGAGGGTGCAGCCGCCGGCAAAGACCGACAACCGGGCGAAGAGCTGCTGCTCGTCTTCGGCGAGCAGGTCGTGGCTCCACTCGATCGTCGCCCTGAGCGTTTGCTGGCGCGGGTCGGCGTCGCGGCCGCCCTTGAAGAGGTCGAGCCGCTGCAAGAGCCGGTGGACGATCTGCTCGACCGTCAGTACGCCCGTCCGCGCCGCCGCGAGCTCGAGCGCGAGCGGCATGCTGTCCAGCCGCCGGCAGAGCTCCTCGACCGCGGCGCTCGGCTCGACTCCCGCGCGCGCGCAGAACAGCTCGACTGCATCCGGCTGGGCCAGCGGCAGCACTTGGTACTCGACCTCGCCCCGCACCCGGAGCAGCTCGCGCGAGGTGACCAGCAACACCAGGTTCGGGCACGCCTCGACGAGCGTCGCGAGGTCCGGCGCGACCTCGATTACCTGCTCCAGGTTGTCCAGCAGTAGGAGCATCTCCCGTTCGCCGATGTGGTCGGCCAGCGCACCCTTCGCGCCCAGCGTCTGGCCGATCGTCTCCACGACCAGCGCCGGGTCGCGCAAGGACGCAAGCCCGACCCAGAAGACGCCCGCCCTGAACGTCGGGACCAGCTCGGCAGCAGCCTCGATCGCCAGCCTCGTCTTGCCCGATCCGCCCGGCCCCGTCAACGTCACCAGGCGCACTCCGTCTCGGATCAGCCCGACGAGCTCGGCGACCTCCTGGTCCCGCCCCACGAACGACGAGACAGGCCGCGGCAGGTTCGTGTTCGAGATCGTCTTCAGCGGCGGAAACGCCCCCTCGCCGAGCTGGAACAGCGTCACCGGCTCGTCGAAGTCCTTCAGCCGGTGCTCGCCCAGATCGAGCGCCTCGACCTCGACGAGCTCACGGGTCGTCCGCGAGAGCAGCACCTGGCCGCCGTGGGCTGCGCTCATCACGCGCGCCGCCAGATGCACGTCACGGCCGACGTACTTCGGCGGGTCGAGCCCGGGCCGGCCGGTGTGGATCCCCACCCGGATCCGGATCGGTCCTCCCGCCAGTCCGGTCATCGCCTCGCGCACGGCGGACGTCGCCGACTCCGCCGACGAGAAGGCGTAGAAGAAGGCGTCCCCCTCGTAGTCGACCTCGTAGCCGGCGTGACGCCCGAACGCCTCGCGCACGACCCGCCGATGCTCGCCGAGCGCGTCCCGGTAGGCACCTTCGCCGAGCTCGTCCAGCAGCCGTGTCGAGCCCTCGATGTCGGTGAAGACGAGGGTGACAGTGCCGGTCGGTTGCTCCTGCGTCATCCGGCCCGCCGGCCGGGGTCGCGAATCAGATCCAGGGCCTCGTCGTACGACAGCGTGCGGCCGTGCGTCCGGCCGCGCTCGAACTCCGGCCCGGCGGCCGTCTCCACCTTCTCGCGGTAGTGCTCGTGCTGCCGTGTCCAGGCGGGCGTCGGTCGCAGCTCCTCGCCGCGCTCGATCGCCCCCCAGAGCATCCCCGCCGAGTAGGCGTCACCCCGCGCGGCCGCGAGCCACGCGAAGCAGGCGAGCGTGAAGGGCACGTTCACGCGGTCGTCGATCCGCGCGATCACCTCGGCCGCGGGGGCGAGCGCGCGCTCGGCCTCGTCGAGCTCGCCCGCCTCCAGCAGCCAGTAGCCGAGGTTGCCGAGCGTGACGCCGCGCCACCAGTCGAATCCGACCTCCCCGGCGAGATCCGCGCTCTCGCGCATGAGGCGGACGTACTCGTGATCGCCGCGTGCGTGCGCCACGAAGCCGAGCAGGTTGAGCGCGACCGCCTCGTCCCGGCGACGGCCACGACGCCGGTCGAGCTCGAGGATCTCGGCTCCCAGGATGGCCGCCCGGTCCATGTCGCCGAGCTGGGCCGTCGACATCGCGATCCGGTGGAGAACGTGCAGAGCCGCCTCCTCGTCGCCCGCGTCGAGGAAGAGAGCGCGCGCCTCCTCGTACTCGCGCCGGGAGAGGGAATACTGGCCCGTCATGTCGTAGGTCGCGCCACGAACGCGGACGGCCCTCGCGCGCAGGCCGGTGTCGAGCGACTCCCCCGCACGGGCCAGAAACGCGTCGACCCACGCCCGGGCGGCGAGCGGATCTCCCGTGACGAGATGAAGCTCGAGCAGCCAGATCAGCCGGAGGCCGAGCGCGATCTCACCCGCCTCGAGCGACCAGGCAAGCGCCGCGTCGACGTTGGTGCGCTCCGGGACGACGAGCTCGGGCCGCTGCGAGCCCTGTGCCTCGCCGTACAGGTTGGCGTCCTCAGCCAGCTCGAGCAGGCGCTCCGCCAGCCGGCGGAGGTACGTGTGACGGTCCGCGGGCTCCAGCTGCTCGGCGGCGAACTCGCGAATCGTCTCGAGCATGCCGAAGCGGTCTGCCTCCCAGCGTCGCACGAGGCTCTTGTCGACCAGCGACTCGAGCACGTCGAGACCGGTGTCGCACACGCGCTCGGCGGCGGTGATCGTCCAGCCGCCGCGAAAGACGGACAGGCTCGCGAGGACGCGCCGCTCCTCGGTGTCCAGCAGGTCGTAGGACCACTCGATCGTCGCCCGCAGGGTCCGCTGGCGCAGCTCGGCGTCGCGGCCGCCGCGGAGGAGGTCCAGGCGGCCGCCGAGCCGCTCGAGCAGCTGCTCGGTCGGGAGCAGCCCGACCCGGGCGGCGGCGAGCTCGAGCGCGAGGGGAAGATCGTCGAGTCGCGCGCAGATCTCCTCGATGAGCGCGTCGGGCTCGAACGACGGCTCCGCCTCCCGCGCCCGCGACACGAAGAGCTCCCGTGCCTCCGCCCGGGCGAGCACCGGGACCGGGTACACGTGCTCGCCCTGCACGCGGAGACGCTCCCGGCTCGTGACCAGGAGATCCAGGTTCCGGCAGGTGCCGAGCAGCGCGGGAAGGTCGGCGGCCGCGTCGATCACGTGCTCGAAGTTGTCGAGCAGCAGGAGCATCCGCCGCTCGCCGACGATCTCCGCCAGAGGTGCGCCGCCGCCGAACGCCTGCGCGGCAGCCTGGAACACTGCGGAGGCGCTGGAGACGGAGGCGAGCGGCACCCACCAGACGCCGTGGGGATAGTGGTCGGCCGCCGCCGCAGCCGCCTGCAGGGCGAGCCGGGTCTTGCCGCTCCCGCCGGCACCGGCGAGCGTCAGGAGCCGCGTCTCCGGACTGTCGAGGAGCTCCGCCACGGTGGCCAGTTCCTCCGTCCGGCCGAGGAACGGGGTCATCGCGACGGGCAGGTTCGTCGCGTACAGGGTCTTGAGCGGCGGGAACTCGTCGTCTCCGAGCTGGTAGATGCGCTCCGGCGCGGAGAGATCCTTGAGGCGGTGCTCGCCGAGATCGCGGAGGCCGTCCGGCGAAACGAGGTCGTGGGTCGACTGCGAGAGCAGCACCTGGCCGCCGTGACCGGACGCGGCGATGCGAGCGGCTCGATGGACGTCGATCCCGACGTAGCCCTCGTCCGTCGCGGTCGGCTCGCCGGTGTGGAGACCCATCCGGACCTGCACCGGCCCCGCCGCGAGCGCCGTCTGCGCCTCGGCTGCGGCGGCCAGCGCCTCCGAGGCGCGATCGAAGGCGACGAAGAACGCGTCTCCCTGGGTGTCGACCTCGACGCCGCCGTGCCGGCCGAAGGCGTCCCGGATGATCCGGCGGTGCTCCGCGAGGACGTCGGCGTACCGGTCGCCGAGCTCGTGCAGCAGGCGTGTCGAGCCCTCGATGTCCGTGAAGAGGAACGTGACCGTGCCGGACGGGAGCGCTCTCACGACGCAATCATGCGGCCCCGCGGCCGCCGTGTCACCGCTCCGGGCTAGTGCTTGCGGAGCTTGCGCGAGAGGGTGCCGAGGCCGATCACGCCGAGGAACACCAGGCCGACGATCAGCATGCCGGTGATGACGTCACGGCCTTCCTTCGCGGCGTCGGCGAGCAGCGCGAGCACGGGCCGAGTCTAACCGACGCGGGCGGCGTGGAGCGAGAGGGCCGCGGCGACCGGATTCGCGCCCGCCGCCGCCCGCGCGGACGCGGCCAGCTCGTCCGCCCCGCGGGCGTCGGAGAGCGGCGCGCTGCCGAGGAGCGCCGCCGTCGCCGCCCAGGCCCCGCCGTCGCCGCCGTCGCCGTCCGCGCGGAGCTGCGCGCAGAGCGAGATCAGCGCCGCCAGGTCGGCGACCGCGTCGACGTCGTCGTGCGCGGCGACGCGGACCAGGCCGTGCGCGTAGAGGTAGTCGCCGAGCAGGAGCGCGTTGTGGCCGTCCCCGGGCGCGAAGAGCCGGGGCCGGCCGTAGTGGAGCAGGTAGCCCTCGTAGATCGTCTCGAGGCCGAGCGCGAAGCGGCTCTCGGCGAGGAGCGGCGAGAAGACCGGCAGGTGCTCGCGGGCGTCCTCCGGGAGGAGGGCCTCGGCCCACAGCGGGCTCTCGGCGACCGCCTCGCCGGCGATCGCGTCCCAGAGGTCAACCGACGAAGCTCGCAACCGCCTCCACCGTCCTCTCGACCTCGGCGTCGCCGTGCGCGGTCGAGACGAACATCGCCTCGAACTGCGACGGCGCGACGTAGACGCCCTGCGCGAGCAGGTGGCGGAAGAGCGCCCCGTAGCGCTCCGTGTCGCACGCCTGCGCGTCCTCGAACCTCGCGACCGCGCCGTCGGCCATGAAGAGGGTCAGCATCGCCCCGACCCGCTGCACGCGGCCGAAGGGTGCGAGCCCCCGCTCGAGCTTCGCGCCGGTCTCCTCCAGGTGCTCGTAGACGTCCGGGTCGCGCAGGCGGCGCAGCACCGAGAGTCCCGCCGCGGTGGCGAGCGGGTTCCCCGAGAGCGTCCCGGCCTGGTACACGCCGCCCGCAGGCGCGAGCTGCTCCATCACGTCCGCGCGGCCGCCGAACGCCGCGAGCGGCAGGCCGCCGCCGACGATCTTCCCCAGGACGGTCAGGTCGGGGACGACGCCGAAGCGCTCCTGCGCGCCGCCGCGGGCGACGCGGAAGCCGGTGATCACCTCGTCGAAGACGAGCAGCGCCCCCGATGCGTCGCAGAGCTGCCGCAGCGCCTCCAGGAATCCCGGGGCCGGCGGCACGACGCCCATGTTCCCGGCGACGGGCTCGACGACGATGCAGGCCAGCCCCTCGCCCCAGCGCGCGGCCGCGGCCGCGACCGCGTCGACGTCGTTGTACGGGCAGACGATCGTGTCCCCGGCGGCGCCGGTCGGCACCCCGGGCGAGCCCGGGATCCCCAGCGTCGCCACGCCCGAGCCGGCGCTCGCGAGCAGGGCGTCGGCGTGGCCGTGGTAGCAGCCGGCGAACTTGATCACGCGGTCGCGGCGGGTCGCCGCCCGGGCGAGCCGCAGCGCCGACATCGACGCCTCCGTCCCCGACGAGACCAGCCGCACCATCTCCACCGACGGCACCGCGTCGACGATCTCCGCGGCGAGCTCGACCTCCGCCTCGGTCGGCGCCCCGAAGGAGGTCCCGCGCCCCGCGGCCTCGACCACCGCCGCCAGGGTCTCCGGATCGGCGTGGCCGAAGATCAGCGGCCCCCACGACATGACCCAGTCCACGTACCGGCGGCCGCCGACGTCCTCGATCTCGGCCCCCTCGCCCCGCGCCATGAAGACCGGCTCGTCGAGCCCGACCGCGCGCATCGCCCGGACCGGCGAGTTGACGCCGCCGGGGATCAGCTCGAGCGCGCGCCGGTGGAGATCCGAGCGCGTCGTCAGAGCCACGCGGCGAGGTCTTTCGTCCAGTACGAGAGGACGATGTCGGCGCCGGCGCGCTTGATCGCCGTCAGCGACTCGATCGCCGCCGTCCGCTCGTCGAGCCAGCCGCGGTCGGCGGCGGCCCGGACCATGGCGTACTCGCCGGAGACGTTGTAGGCGGCGAGCGGCAGGTCGAAGCGCTCGCGGGCCGCCCGGAGCACGTCGAGGTAGGGGAGCGCGGGCTTGACCATGATCACGTCGGCGCCCTCGGCCACGTCCAGCTCGCACTCGCGCAGCGCCTCGCGGACGTTGCCGGGATCCATCTGGTAACCGCGCCGGTCGCCGAACGACGGGGACGAGTCGGCCGCCTCGCGGAAGGGCCCGTAGAACGCGGAGGCGTACTTGGCGGAGTAGGCGACGATCGGCGTCTCGGGGAGCGCCTCGCGGACGGCGGCGACGCGGCCGTCCATCATGTCGCTCGGGCAGACGGCGTCGGCGCCGGCCTCCACGTGCGACACCGCCGTGCGGGCGAGCAGGTCGAGCGTCGCGTCGTTGTCGACCTCGCCGCCGACGATGACCCCGCAGTGCCCGTGGTCGGTGTACTCGCAGAGGCAGACGTCGGTGAGCAGCACGAGCTCCGAGAAGCGCGGCCGCAGCGAGCGCAGCGCCTGCTGGATCACGCCGTCGTCGTCCCACGCACCCGAGCCCTCGGCATCCTTCTCGTCGGGGATGCCGAACAGGATCACCGCCTTCACGCCGGACGCGGCGAGCCGGTCGACCTCCTCTCCGACCTCCTCGACCGACCAGCGGCCCATCGCCGGCAGCCCCTCGTTCGGCACCGTCTCCGGCCCGACGAAGAGCGGCATGACGAAGTCGTCGAGATCGAGCCGCGTCTCGCGCACGAGCGAGCGCAGCGCGCCGTTGCGGCGCAGCCGGCGCAGCCGGGTGACGGGGAACGCGCTCACACAGAAAGACTACGCCGAGCCCGACTTCCGCAGCAGCTCGTCGAGCTGCGCGCCTGCCAGAAACACGACGGCGGACGTGAACAGGTAGCTCGTCAGGACCAGCAGGGTTGTCAACGTCCCGATCGGCGACGTGAAGTCGGCGACGTAGGTGACCCAGACCCCGAAGAGAACAGAGGCGATCACCCACGCGACGACGATCACTCCCGCTCCGAGGGTCGCCCAGCCTGCGTCGGGCCGCTGCGCGGGTGCGAACCGGAGGAGCAGCCCGACGACGATGGCGACGAGCACGAGCGCGGCCGCCCAGCGTGCGAGCCCGAGCAGGATCCCGCGCGGTCCGCCCACCACGATGGTCGCCGCCCCGAAGAGGCAGGCACCGGAAACCGTGCCGAGCGCGACGGCCGTCACGATCCGCGCCTTCCAGGAGCGCTTGTCCCGCACGTCGTGGATGGTGTCGAGCGCCTCGATCACGGCGCGCATCGCCGCGGTCAGGTACCAGACCGACATGATGCTCGCGACGGCGATCAGCCCCGCCGTCCCGTGATCGAGGATGCGGCGTACCGTGTCGTCGATCCCGGCGAACACCGGCTGGGTGACCCGACCCTCGATCGCCGGCGCGATGTGCTCGGTCCAGAGCGCTCGGTGCCCGGTCGCGCCCAGCAGGCCGAGCGCGAACAGGGTCAGCGGCACGAGTGCGATCAGCCCCTGGAATGCGATCGCGGCCGCGTACGTGAGCAGGTTGTGCTCCACGAACGCGGCCCAGATTCGCGCGACCAGCCCGTGCCGGCGCCCTCTCATGAGGCGGTCTTCCCGCGTCGCCGGGCCGGAAACGGTCAGACGGCGAGGCGGCGTACCGACAGACGCGAAAGGGCGCCGAACAGGGCGGCGAGCCCGAGGAGCCACGCCGTCTCGCGCCCGATCGTTCCCAAGGGCGAGCCGTCGTACAGCGCGGACGCGAAGAACCGGACGGCGTGGACGAACGGGAACGCGTCGCTGATCCAGGCGGCGACCGGGACGATCTGCTTCGGCACCAGCCCGAGGAAGACGACCGGCAGCACGACCAGGATGCCGACGAGCGACGCCGTCCGCGACTCGCGCGCGAGCGCGCCGACCAGAGTGCCGACCGCGCCCACCGCCGCGCCGGCGAAGAGGACGCCGAGCAGCACGAGCGGCAGCCGCTGCCAGGGCTCGCCGCCGTGGACGCCGCCCGCCTCGACCGCGATCCCGAAGCCGACGAGGATCGCGAGGCCGATCCCGAGGGCGACGGCGACCGCGAGCCCGACCTTGGCCGCGACCAGCTGGCCGAGGCCGATCAGGCCGCGCACGAGCCGGCCGATCGCGTTCTCGTCCCGCTCGGACGCGAGCGAGCCCGCGGCGAGCAGGAGCCCGAGGAAGCTGATCGTGATCGCCAGCCCGTAGGCCTGCACCTGCGCGGAGAGCAGCGACGTGCGGCCCTGGCCGGACACCTCGTCCAGCACGACCGGGCTCGCGGTCGCGCGGATCGCGTTGTCGGTCAGCGCGAGCGCGAGGCGGGCGTCGTCGACGAAGTCGGCGATCTTCGCCTTCTGCGGCGAGTCCGGCATCGTCGCGAGCAGGCGCTTGGTCCCGTCCAGCCCGATGATCGAGAAGTCGTGCCCGAGCACCCGGCCCGTGCCGCCGTGCAGCAGCAGGCCGACGTACCGGAGGTCGGCCTTGATGAACGCCTTCTGGAGCCGGAGGTTGAGGTTGAAGACGAGCGCCTGCATCTGCTGGCGCACCCGCGGCGTGATCCCGCCGCTGCCGGTGGCGAGCGTCAGGTGCGGGCTGGAGACGAGGCCCTTCAGGTCGGCGACGAACCCCTGCGGCACGGTGACGACCGCGGAGACGCGGCCGGAGGCGAGCTGCTGCGCGGCCTGCGACTCGGACATCCGCACGATCTCGACGTTCTTGCCGACGTCGTCGATCAGGCGGTCGATGTCGAAGATGTTGCCCGCGACCGTGAGCCGGTGGGGGATCCCGTCCTTGTCGACGAAGGCGACCCTGGGCTTGGCGTTCGCGTAGGCCGCGGTCAGGCCGATCAGGAGCGCGATCACGAGCGGGTAGGCGACGAGCACGCCGAGCAGCGCCGGCGAGCGCCGGAGCACGAGCAGGTCCTTGCGCAGGACGAGCCAGGCGGGCGTCACCGCAGCGTGACCGCCGCCTCCGAGGCGAGGTAGGCGGCGACCGGCCCGTCGAAGATCACGCGTCCGTCGAGGAGCGCCGCCACCCGGTCGGCGACGTGCTCGAGGTCCTCCAGGTTCTGGGTGACCAGCACGACCGCGCCGCCGGCGTCCCGTACGCCGCGGGCCGTCTCCCAGAGCCGGCGCCGCTGGCGCGGGTCGAGCGCGGCGGTCGGCTCGTCCAGCAGCAGCACCCGCGGGTCGGGGAGCAGCGAGATGGCGAGGTCGAGCCGCTGCCGGTTGCCCACCGACAGGGCGGAGGCGGGGCGGTCGTCGTCCGGCAGCTCGAGGCGGGCGAGCAGCTCGGCGGGGTCGCCCGCGCGCTCGAGGCGTGCGAAGAGCTCGAGGTTCTGGCGCGGCGACAGCCGGCCGTAGTGGGCCGGCTTCTGCGGCATCCAGCCGGCGCGGACCCCGTCGGCGCGCTCGACCGCGCCCTCGCTGGGCTCCAGCGCGCCGGCGAGGATCGCGAGCAGCGTCGACTTCCCGGCGCCGTTCGGCCCGACGAGCGCGAGCGCCTCGCCGCCCCGCACCTCGAGGTCCGTCGGCTGCAGTGCGACGTGGCCGCCGAACCGGCGGGCGACCCCGCGGGCCGCGAGCAGGGAGACGTCGCTCACCCGCGACGCTGCGTACGGCGCGTGGCGGTGGGCTCCGGGTCGGGCACCGGCACGACCGGCGGCGGCTCGATCTCGACGTCCACCGGAACGGTGCCGCCGCCCTCCCACGCCTCGAGCTGGATCCGCTCGGAGAAGAACTCGTAGACGGCCCGCCCGGCGGCGAGGAGCGGCAGGGCGACGAGGATCCCCGCGAGGCCGTAGATCTCGCCCCCGGCGAGGAGCCCGAAGATCACGAGCAGGGGGTGCAGGCGCAGCGCGCTGCTCATCACCTTGGGCACGACGACGTGGCCCTCGATCTGGTGGATGACCAGGAAGAGCGCGGTCACCCAGAGCAGCGAGATCGGGTCGACGACGACCGCGTAGATCCCGGCGGGGATCGCGCCCAACCACGGGCCGAGGTAGGGGATCAGCTCCATCACCGCCACCCAGGCGCCGAAGAGCAGGGCGTACGCGTCCGCGCGCGGGACCAGCCCGACCGCACCGAGCAACCACATCCCCAGGCCGGCGCTCGCGCCGATGATCAGCGAGACGAGGAGCTGGCCCTTCACGTAGCCGGCGACCGCGTGCTCCATCCGCACGAGCAGCGGCTGCGAGCCCGGGTGCGGCGGGAACCGCCGGTCGAGCGCCCGCGCCAGCTTCGAGAAGTCCAGCAGCATGTAGATCGAGACGACGATCACCACGATCGTCGCGAACAGCAGCTTCCCGATCGAGATCGCCGCCCCCTCGACGAAGTTCACGGCCTTGTTCGTGTATTTGCCGACGTCCTTGTCGCGGATCTGCCGCACCCAGCGGTGACCGCGCTCCTGGACGTGGATGCCGCTCAGCCCGTGGGCGTTCAGCCACGCCTGCAGGCGGTCGACGTCCCGGTCCGCGTCGGTCCGGCCGGTCTGTCCATGGGGCTCCGTAAAGTAGGTGTCGAACCGGTTCGCAGCCGTCTTCGTCTGGTCGACGACGACGCCGGCCAGAGCCCAGATGCTCACGATCAATGCCGCGGCGCAACCCAGGTACACGAGTGCGACGGCCGCGCCGCGCGGGATCCGGAACCGGCCGACGTGGATCTCGCCGATCGCCTTCACGAGCGGGTCGAGCAGGAGCGCGAGCAGCGTCGCGACCAGGAACAGGAAGACGACGTGAAAGACCCGGCCCGCGACGACCCACGCCAGGATCAGCAGGAGCGGAAGACCGACCAGCTGCATCCAGCGCGGAATCTGGATCTTCGGCGCCGCGCCGGGAGCCATCGCGGCCATCGTACCCGGCCGGCCGTACGGTTTCAGGCCGGCTCAGCTTCCCGGTGGGACTGGGCGCAGCACACCGACGGGGCGCTCGCGCGGGTGCCGGAGCCGGACGACTGGTTCGTCTCGGTGCGTCCGGTCCCGTTGAAAGGCGTCGGCGGCTCGGCTACGGTGCCCGCGATGCAGCCCTCCTCTCCGGCCTACCGGAGGAACCAGCGCCGGGCCGCCCGGGCGCGCCAGGCGCGCCGCCGGGCGCTCGTGCTCGCGGTGGTCGCCGGCGTCGTCGTCATCCTCGCGGTCGCAGCGTTCCGTCCCGAAGGCCGCCCCGCGCTCGGCGCCGCCAGCCCGGCGAGCGCCACGCGCCTCCTCCCGCCGCCGCCGCCCGCGGGCGTGGCGATCGCCCAGTACGGCCGGCTCCGCGTCGCGTCGCCGGTCAACGAGCGCGTGGTGACGGCGGTCGGCTACCACGGCGCCGGCCAGGGGACGCTGCCCTTCACCCCGGTCGGCCGGCAGGCCAACGTCGGGATCGCCACCAGGGTGTTCCACCGGATCTTCGGAGGAGGCGCGAGCAACGGCGTCGTCTACTACCGGCTCGGCGGCGGCGAGGGCCCGGCGACGGGCGCGCTCGACGTCGGCGCCGCGCCCGGCACGGACGTGTACGCGCCGACCGACGGGACGATCGTCGGCCTCCGGGACTACGTCCTGAACGGCAAGACGTACGGCTCGGTGATCGACATCGAGCCGGTCGGCGAGCCGTCCGTCGTGCTCTCCGTCTCGCACGTCCTGGCCGACCCGCACCTCACGGTCGGCTCGGTGATCGCCGCGAGCACGTCCAGGCTCGGCCGCGTGGTCGACCTGTCCGGCGCCGAGCACCTCGCGCTCGCGCGCTACACGCGGGACGCGGGGAACTACGTCGAGCTGGTGCTGCACCCGGCCGGTTCGGTTCCGCTCCGCTAGAAGTACCTCCGCTTGCGCCTTCTCTTCCTCGCCGACGTCTTCGGCTCGCCCGGCCGGCGCGCGGTCGAGGCGCGCCTCCCGTCGCTGCGCGACGAGCTCGGGGTCGGGTTCTGCGTCGTCAACGGCGAGAACGCCGCCGACGGGCGGGGCCTGACGCCGAAGCTCGCCGACCGGCTGCTCGCCGCAGGCGCCGACGTCGTCACGCTCGGCAACCACGTCTGGGCGCGGGACGAGATCGGCCCCTACCTCGCCGCCTCGGAGCGCGTGATCCGCCCGGCCAACGTCGCGACCGGGTCGCCGGGCCGGGCGGTGGCGGTCGCTCCCGCGGCCGACGGCACCCCGGTCGCGGTCGTCAACCTGATGGGCTGGCTGTTCCTCGACGTCCCGGTCGGGCCGTTCGAGGTCCTGGACGAGCTCGTCGAGGAGGCGCGGCGGCGGGCGAAGGTCGTCCTCGTCGACTTCCACGCCGAGGCGACGAGCGAGAAGATCGCCGTCGCCCGCTGGCTCGACGGGCGCGTCACGGCCGTGGTCGGGACGCACACGCACGTGCAGACGAGCGACGCCCGGGTGCTGCCCGGCGGCACCGCCGCGATCACCGACGCCGGGATGACCGGGCCCCACGACTCCGTGATCGGCGTCGAGGCCGATCTCGCGATCCGGCGCATGCGGACGGGGATGCCGGTGCGGTTCCGCCCCGCCGAGGGCGGCGTCAGGCTCGAGGGCGTCGTCGTCGACTGCGACGCCGACGGCCGCGCGACCGCGATCGAGGCGCTCCGGATCGACGCGTCCTAGCCCGGCCGGCCACGCCCTGGGGACAGTCCCTAGAGGGACTGTCCCTGGGCCCGCCACGCCCCATCGTGGCTCTTCCCGCCACATTCGAGGGACAGTCCCTTAGGGACTGTCCCTAGGACGGCGAAAAGGGCCACGAGGACGAGATCGCGGACGAGGACGAGCCAGGACGCGGCGGTGTCGAAGTGCAGCGCCAGGGCCCAGTACCGGTACGGGAACCAGAGCTGGGTGAGGAGCAGCGCGAGCCCGAGCAGCCCCGCTGCGGCGACCCCACGCCGCCCGCGGACGAGTGGGACGAGCGGCACGAGCCAGAGCAGGAACTGGGGAGAGAGCACCTTCCCGAAGACGACGAACGCGCAGACGGCGGTGGCCGAGGCATGGACGAGCCGCTCGCGCGTGGCCGGCCCGCGCGCGAACCAGGCCCAGGTCGCGATCAGCGCGGCCGCCTGGAGGACGGTCTGGAGCACGGCCAGCACGTCGGGTGCCCCGCCGGCGAGATTCTGCGAGCCGTGGCTCGGGCGCATCGTGATCCCCAGCCCGCCGACGACGTGTGCGACCAGCAGGACGCCGGCGCCGAGCGACTCGATCTGGAGCGGCCGGCTCGTCTGGGTGGTCACTGCGTGCCACACCCCGTGGGGTGAGAGGACGAGGAACGGCACGAAGCACGCCGCGAGGACAGCCGCGAAGACCCCGAGGCAGACGAGCGCCTCGCGGCGGCCGCGCCGCCTCCAGATCCAGACCGCCGCGATCGGGACGAGCACCGCCGGGAAGAGCTTTGCGCCGGCAGCCACCGCGAGGACGCCGGCGCCGACGCGCTGGCGTCCCGCGACGAACGCCGCCACCGCGCCGGTCGTCAGCGCGGCCGGCCAGAGGTCGAAGCGGGTCAGCACGACCGAGCCGAGGGCGAGCGGCGCGAGCGCCGCGAAGCCGAGGGCGGCGCCGATCCGGACGAGCCCGGCCTCGAGGCTGACCAGGATCGAGAGCATGAACGCCAGCATCACCGCGCCGCAGACGAGCATCTCGGCCTCGAAGGCGTCCCGGTAGGCGGAGCGGCTCGCGCCTGGCGAGCGCAGGAGCGACGGGATCACGAAGGCGGGCAACGCTGCCGGCGGGTACTCGAGCTGGAAGTCGCGGTACGGCACGTGGCCGTGCGCCATCCCGTTCCCGTAGCGCTGGTAGATCGGCGTGTCGGAGATCTGGTCGTGCCGGTAGAAGCCCACGTGGAGCAGCGTCCAGGCCGAGACGAAGACCGCGACCGCGACCGCGGCGGCGATCGCCGCACGGCCCGGGTCAACCGGTTGCGACCAGCTCCCGCTGCTCGCGCTCATCGCGGACGGTGACCTCGGCCGGCTCGGTCGCCGGCTCGGCCGCGAGCACGGCGTAGGCGACGAAGGCGAAGAACCAGGGCAGGTAGAGGTAGAACCAGTGGGTGAGCACGACCTCGAACCCGATCAGGACGGCTCCGGTGAGGGCGGCGAGCTGGAGCGGCGACTTCCGCCGCGGCACGAACGCGACCGCCGCCGCCCCGGCCACGAGCAGCACCTGGAGCACCTTCTGGAGCCAGTGGAGATCGGGAAGGCCGGCGTGGTACTGCCGCCAGTCCCACACCGAGAACGGTGACTCGCGGTTCACCTGCGGCGGGATCGTCCGGTCCCAGAAGACGCGGGCGGCGTGGAGCGGGTTCGGCTCGAGCAGCAGGATCCAGAAGCTCGCGGCCGTGGCGACCGCGAACGCGGCGGCGAAGACCAGCGCGGTGCGCCGGCTCTTCCGGAACTCCGGGTACGTCGCCCAGAGCGGCGCCACGAGCAGCGCCCCGAACTTCGTCCACGCGGCCAGCGCGGTCGCGCCGCCGCGCGCCCAGGCCGACGTGCACAGCCAGAAGCCGAAGATCAGGAAGGCGGGCATGATCGCGTCGTTCGTGTTCGAGTTCGAGGCGTACTGGGTGAACGGGTAGGCCGCCCAGGCGAACGCCAGGGTGGCCCCGAGCCGGTTCCCGCCGAACCGCCTCCCGACCAGCCCGAGGCCGAGCACGCACAGCAGGTCGAACGCGATCGCGGTGAAGTGGGAGGCGGGCAGGTCGTCCCACTGGCCGTCCCAGCCGAAGATCGCGTAACCCGGGATGTAGACGAGGTAGGACACGGGGCCGTACGTGTCGCCGTTCGGGTTCGCCGACTCGCACCGCCCGCTCGTCTGGATGCGGGCGCGGATCTCGCCGTCACGGTCGGGGGCGCCGCACGCCTTCAGGTTGTCCTCGACCGGGAAGTGGCCGTACGGCGATTGCCCGTGCACGATCCGCTCGGCCCCGATCGGCCCGGCGTAGCCGACGTCGATCACGTTCGAGTCGCGGACGTTGAGGCCGACCTTGAAGCCGCACAGGAACACCGTCGCCGCGGCGAGGATCCAGACCGGCCAGAACGCCCGTGACACCGGCGGCGGCCGGTCGCGGATCCCGATCCAGATCGTCCGCAGGAGCAGATAGCCGAGCCCCGGGTAGACGAGCGGGACGCTGGTGAAGATCCGCCCGTGGTTGAAGTACCAGAGCGAGACCGAGAAGGAGAGCAGGGCGAGCAGGTCGAGGTTGCGCAGGCTGAGCGGCCGCCGCAGGTCGGCCAGGCCGATCAGGAAGATGGCGCAGAACGCGAGCCACACCCCGAGGCTGTTGATCCGCTTGCCGCCGAAGGCGCCGGGGCCGCCTCGCGCCATGTGCCACGCGACCTGGGGCCCCGTCCACGCCTCCGTGACGATCCCGGTGGCGTCGTCCACGCGGCCGGTCGCGATCTCGCCCGCCAGCTTCGACCACACCCCGACGTTCCAGTCGGCGTAGTCGTCCTCGAAGGTCGCCTGCGTGGTGATGCCCTCCTTCGGGTAGCGGCCGACCCAGGACTTCACCTTCGGGACGGCGAGAAGGGCGGCGACCGCCTTCGCCTCGGTCAGCTCGTGCGCCGGCCCCTGCGGCGTGAACGGAACCTGGGCGACAAGCCGGCCCTGCTGGTCGTAGGTCTCTCCCGGCGACGCGGCGGCCGCCGGCGCGAGGATCAGGAGGGCGAGGACGGCGGTCGCGACCAGCCGTGTCACGCTACCGCCTGAACGACCAGAGCTTGTTGGCGCTGAAGCTGAACGGCGTGACGAGGACGATCGCGATCGCCTGGGCGAGGATCTTGTCCGCATCGACGCCGACGAGGATGCGCAGGATCGCCAGGTTGAGGCCGAGGGACACGAGCGACACGGCCAGGAAGCGCATCCCCTGGTGGTACACGTGGCCCCGGAACGAGCGGAACGTCCAGTGCCGGTTCCAGAAGTAGTTGTTGCTCACCGCGACGACGAACGAGCAGGCGGCGGCCGGGAGGTAGTGCAGGTCCGCCCCCTTCAGGAGCGCGACGTAGACGGCCAGGTTGACGCCGTAGCCGCTCAACCCGACGAGCGAGAACTTGAACAGCTCCAGCCAGTTCTCGGAGCGCCGGAGCGCGCGGCGGGCACGTGTCGCCGCGATCCCCGCTGCGGTCGAGCGCGCCACGGTGCGAGGGTACCGCAAGCGGTCGGATCATTCCGCGTCGAAGCCTTCGGCTCCGACGAGGGGCACGAACCGGCAGTGGACGGAGCGGAGCACCGCCGGCCCCTCCGGGCTGCGCACGACCACCCGGAGCTCCTGACCCTGGCGCGAGCCGACCGGAACCGCGAGCCGGCCGCCCGGCACGAGCTGCGCGTACAGGGATGACGGCACCTCCGGGGCGGCCGCGGCGACCGCGATCGCGTCGAACGGCGCGTGCTGCGGCAGGCCGAGCGACCCGTCGCCGACGTGGACGCGGACGGCGTCGGCGCCGGCGGCCGAGAGCGCCTCCTCGGCCCTCCGCGCGAGCTCGGGGCGGCGCTCCACGGTGTGCACCTCGGCGGCCAGGTCGGCGAGGACGGCGGCCTGGTAGCCCGACCCGGTGCCGACGTCGAGCACGCGGGCGGAGGGCCCGACCGAGAGCGCCTCGACGATCCTCGCGACCATGAAGGGCTGCGAGATCGTCTGCCCGCCGCCGATCGGCAGGGCCGCGTCGTCGTAGGCGCGGTCGCGGAGCGCCTCGGGCACGAACAGCTCGCGCGGAACACGGGCCATGGCGGCGAGGACCCGCTCGTCGGCGATGCCGCGGCGGCGAAGCTGCTCGTCGACCATCCGCTCACGCTCGGCGGAGCGGTCAGGCAGCACGGGCCGTCGCGCGGGTGTACGCGGGCGGTTCGACGCCGAAGTGCCCCAGCGCGAGCGGCATCACCCCGGTGATCCCCGCCGGCACCGATTCCATGCCGACGACGAGCATCGGCACCTCCGAGTCGCCGGCGACCAGAGAGCCATGGCTTCCACCGCCGGCGTGGCTGTGCCCGGCGAGGTCGGTGAACTCGTAGCCGGGGGCGGCGGAGACGAGCACGTCGCCCGCGTTCGGGTTGTGCAGCGCCGCCCAGACCCGGGCGAGCGCGTCCGGATGGTCGAGCAGCGCGGGATCGCCGTTCAGCTCCCAGCCGCCGTTCTCCCGGAACCGCAGCTCCTCGCCCTCCCGCCTGGCCACCGCCTCGCCGTCCTCCAGGAACAGCGCGACGTCGACCTCGGGCCGGGCGTCGAGGCGTTCGGCGAGCGACCGGACCGACTCGCCGCAGAGCGGCAGCCGGTACACCTGGCCCGCCCGGTTGGAGGCGCAGACCGCCACGTCCGGGCGCTCCAGGCCGCTCCGCCGGTGGATCCGGAGGTCGCGGTAGGCGTCCTCGAGGCGGACGGCGTGCTCGACCGCGGTCTGCCCGTGGTCGGAGCAGACCACGACCGAGTAGCGCTCGAGGAACGCGTCGCGGCCGCCGGCGACGTCGACCAGCGAGCCGACCGCGCGATCGGCGTCGGCGAGCTTCAGCGCGGCGCCGTCCGGCCCGAGCGCGTGCGACGCGTAGTCGTAGTCGGAGAGGTAGAAGAGGAAGAAGTCGAAGCCGTCGCGGGCGACCAGCCACCGCCCGACCGCGGCCGCGTACTCGTCGATGGTGCCGGCCGCGCGCCGCCGGACGGCGAGCGGCGCGCCGGTCGCGTCCGACTCGAACAGGTTGTAGAAGAAGAAGCGCTGCGGCCCGAGCGCGGTGCGGCTCACGCCGGGCAGCGTCGTGCGGTGCTCGGTGCGGCCCCGGTAGCAGGTGAAGTTGACCGCCGCGGTGACCAGGCCGGCGTCGTGGAGCGCCTCGAACACGGTCACGGCGCCGGCGGAGAGGTGCCGGCCGTTCATGTTGAAGATCGTGTCGACGATCGAGCGGCGCGTGCCCGCGGCGACGAGCGCTCCGAACGACGAGCCGTACTCGACCACCCGCCGCGCGTCGCGATCGAACCAGACGAGGTGCGGGACGTGGTGGACGTCGGGATGGGCGCCGGTCGCGATCGACGATGCGCAGACCGGTGTGAGCGACGGGAAGGTCGACGTCGCGCGCGCGTACCGCCCGTGCTCGGCGAGGAAGGAGAGCGTGGGCGCGGCGCCGGTCTCGACCGCGTGCTCGAACACCGACGGCGTCAGGCCGTCGACGACGACGAGCACGAGACCCTGGCCGGCCACGTCAGTCCTTGGCGAGGATGCGCAGCCCGGCGTACCGGCCGCCCCCGCGCCGGCGTGCGCGGACCGCGAGCAGCGGAACGGCGACCGCCTCCGGGTAACCGAGCCCCGGGACGAATGCGAGCGCGGCGACGACCAGCCCCGCGGCCGCGACGAGCAGCGCGAGCGCGGCCCGCGTCCCGCCGCCGCGCAGGGCACCCGAGACGACCGGGACCGACGCGAGCGCGCCGAGCAGCCCGCCGATCGCGCCGCCGGCCGCCTCGGGCCAGTCGCCGACCAGCAACCCGATGCCGATGCCCGCGGCGACGGCGAGGAGGGCGCCCAGCGCGGCGCCGGACCCGAGCCGCCCCTGCGGCAGCAGCGCGCCGATCGCGAGACCGGCCCCGGTCCCGAGCCCGGCCGCGACGCCGATCCAGTACCACGATCCCATCGGGGCAGTCTAGGCGCCGGTGCCGTGCTCGATCCGCCCGATCACGGCGAGCCCGAAGCCGGCGGCACGGGCGCCGTCGACGACGCGGTGGTCGAACGTGACCGCGATCGTCCCCGTCCGGCGGACGACCACCTCGCCGTCGCGCACGACCGGCCGCGGGCCGATCCTGCCGACGCCGAGGATCGCGACCTCGGGGTGGTTGACGATCGGCGTGTGGAAGAGGCCGGCGAGCTTGCCCGCGCTCGTCACCGTGAAGGTGGAGCCGCGCAGCTCCTCCGGCTTCAGCGTTCCGGCCCGCGCCGACGCCGCGAGCCGCTCGAGGTCGGCCGCGAGCTCCTCGACCGGCCGCGACCCGCAGCCGCGCACGACGGGGACGACGAGGCCCTGGTCGGTCTGCACGGCGACACCGAAGTCGTAGCGGTCGAGGTAGACGATCTCGTCCCCGTCCAGCCGCGCGTTCAGCTCCGGGAACTCCGGCAGCGAAAGCGCGCACGCCCTGAGCACGGTCGGGATCAGGAGCTTCAGGTCGACGTCCTCGAAGTCGCACTCCTCGACCCAGGTCACCGGCGGGATCTCGCGGTGCGCGAGGGCCATGTGCTCGGCGATCAGCCGGCGGACGCCGCGCAGCTTCTCGCGTCTGCCCTTTTCGGACATGTCAGGGGTCTGACCCCTGTCATGTCCGGAAGCGGCAGCACGGACATCGGCCTCCGTGACCTGGCCGTTGGAGCCGGTGGGGACGACATCGTCGAGCGAAACGCCCAGCTCGTTCGCGATTCGTCGGACGAGAGGCGTCGCCCGGACACGGCCGGAGGAGACTCGACCGGGGTCTGACCCCTGTGGCGTCCCGACGGGACGAGAGGCGGGGGGTCCGGGCGTCTCGCTCTCGGGGCTCCCCTCCCCGATCACCACCAGCACGGTCCCGACCGGGACGACGATGCCTTCCGCCACCAGGATCCGGGCGACCTTGCCCGCCGCCGGCGAGGGGATCTCGACGGTCGTCTTGTCCGTCTGGATCTCGACCAGCGGGTCGTCCTCCGCCACCTCCTGGCCCTCGCTGACGAGCCAGCGGGCGACCTCGCCCTCCGTCAGGCCCTCGCCCAGATCCGGCAGCTTGAACTCGTACGCCATCAGCCGGCCTAGAACTCGTCGAGGAGCCGCCGGCCGGCGGCGACCACGCGAGCGACCGACGGCATGTAGGCGTCCTCGATCTGCCAGTAGGGGTAGGGGACGTCGAAGCCGGTCACACGCAGGACCGGGCCGCGGAGGTCGAGGATCGCCTTCTCGGCCACGACCGCCGCCAGCTCGGCGCCGAAGCCGGCCACGCGCGGCGCCTCCTGCACGATCACGACCTTGCCCGTCTTCGCCACGGACCCGAGCAGCGTCTCCTCGTCGAGCGGCTTCAGCGAGCGGACGTCGAGCACCTCCACCGAGGCGCCGAGCTCGTCCGCCGCCGCCTCGGCGACCGGGACCATCGCGCCGTAGGCGACGACCGTCAGCTCGTCGCCCTCACGGACGACGCGCATCCGGCCGAGCGGGACGACGTGCTCGCCCTCGGGCACGTCACCGCGAGCCGTCCGGTAGACGAGCTTCGGCTCGAGCACGACCACCGGGTCCGGGTCCCGGATCGCCGCGGCGAGCAGGCCCTTCGCGTCCGCCGGCGTCGACGGGATCGCGACCTTGATCCCGGGCGTGTGCACGTAGTACGCCTCCGGCGAGTCGTCGTGCAGCTCCGGCGCGCGCACGCCGCCGCCGTACGGCATCCGGACGACGAGCGGGAACTCCATCCCTCCGTGCGTCCGCCAGCGGTAGCGGCCGACGTGGTTGATCAGCTGGTCCAGGCAGGGGTAGCTGAACGCGTCGTACTGCATCTCGCAGACCGGCCGCCACCCCGCCATGCAGAGGCCGACCGCCGCCCCGAGGATCCCGGCCTCCGCGAGCGGCGTGTCGACGCAGCGGTTCGGCCCGAAGCGGTCGAGCAGACCGGCCGTCGCCCGGAAGACCCCGCCCGCGCGGCCGACGTCCTCGCCCATCACGAGCACCGAGTCGTCCCGCGCGAGCTCGGTGTGCAGGCAGTCGTTGACCGCCTCGACCAGCGTCAGCTCAGCCATCCCAGCCCTCGCGGAGATTGGGCGGCGGGTCGGCGTAGGCGTGCTCGAAGATCAGCGAGGGATCGGCGGGCGGCTCGGCCTCCGCGGCGGCGATGCCCTCGCGCAGCGCGTCCATCGCCTCGGTCTTGACCCGCTCGACCGCCGCGTCGTCGAGCACGCCGAGCCGGCGCAGGTACGCCTCGTACCGGCCGAGGCACTCGCGCTCCTTCTCCTCGGCGACCCGCTCCTGGTCGATGTACGCACTCGGATCGTCGGCGGTCGCGTGCGGCGCGGTCCGGTAGGTGACCGCCTCGATCAGGGTCGGCCCCTCCCCCGCCCGGGCACGGGCGACGGCGTCCCGCGTCGCCTCGTAGACGGCGAGCACGTCGCCGCCGTCGACACGCACCCCGGGCATTCCGTAGCCGATCGCCTTGTCGGCGAGAGACGGCGCGGCCGTCTGCGCGGACAGCGGCGTCGAGATCGCCCACTGGTTGTTGTTGCAGAAGAGGACGAGCGGCGCGCGGAAGACCCCGGCGAAGTTCGCCCCCTCGTGGAAGGCGCCCTCGGAGGTCGCGCCGTCGCCGAAGAAGGCGATCGCCACGGTGCGCTCGCCGCGGAGCTTCCTGCCCCAGGCGAACCCGGCGGCGTGGGGGACGTGCGTCGCGATCGGCACGCAGATCGACGCGAGGTTGTAGTCGAGCGGGTTCCACCAGCCGGCCGGGTGCCCGCGCCACCAGGAGAGGACGGTCGCCGGCGGCATCCCGCGAAGGAGGCCGATCGCCGACTCGCGGTAGCTCGGGAAGATCCAGTCGTCGCGCTCGAGCGCGTACGTCGCCCCGACCTGCATCGCCTCGTGGTTCCAGAAGATCGCGTACGTGCCGATCCGGCCCTGCCGGTGGTAGACGACCGAGCGCTCGTCGTAGGTGCGGAGGAGGACGAGCTGCCGGTGGAGCGCGAGGAGGTCGCTCTCGCCGAGGCCGTCGACCTCGCCGTCGGGAACGGCACCTCCGTCGCCGATCACGCGGCGGAGCGCCCGGCCCGCGGAGACGACCTCGGTCACGGCGGCGGATGCTATCTCAGCCGCGTCAGCAGCCAGCGGTCGCGGAAGGCGTTCGCCGCCGGACCGAGGAAATGGGCCGTTCGGTACCAGCGCAGGGTCTTCGGCCCGCTCGCCGCCCGGTACAGCGCCAGCACGTCCGACCGCGGCGAGATCGGGTCGAGCGTCCCGTTCTGGATCAGGATCGCCGCCGGTGCCGACCGGCCGAC
>Ga0070741_10006556_pt1 | contig 24892 bp, 27 predicted proteins | sample Coa_R1_4_FD_66440 | JGI IMG/M metagenome (GOLD analysis project Ga0070741, IMG submission 66440) | Surface soil microbial communities from Centralia Pennsylvania, which are recovering from an underground coalmine fire - Coalmine... | ecosystem: Environmental > Terrestrial > Soil > Unclassified ... | reverse complement strand
TCCTAATTGGGACCCAATTTCGGTAACACAGCTAAATCCTATCCCAATGATGATTCCGTTTAACCAGCCCTACGATCAAATCGCTCCGAATCCGGGCGACCCAGACGATCCTTCTCGATCGCAGGGACCTCCGTCGCAGGCAGGCGGGCCGGAAGGAGGAAGAAAGAATGGCGATAGCGGGCCTGGAGATACTGGTACTAGCAATAATGACAACAAAGACAGTTCGAAAAGTCGCAGCATTCGAGATCGGAAGCCCATAAAGCCCCCGATTGTCGTAATTGAGCCGCTTTGGGAAGTGCCATCCGCAGATTTTGGTTCAGGTTTAGCCAAAATTCTTGCCGGTGGGATGACATTGGCGACCGCCTACCTTCGAGGGATGGCACTAGATGCATTCGGGGAAATAATCAAGGAGGCCGACGGAACCCTCCTTGGTTTAGGTCATGCGTTGGATGCCATTAAACTTGGAGCTCAGTATGGCATTGGCGCGGCAGCTGAAGGAACATACGGGGGTTATCTTATAGGCCAGGGATTTATGGATATGTTTCCAATTTATAAGGCACCTTACCCCGGTCGAGATCTATATGATTTTATCCACGGAACTCCATGAGTCACGTGGACGTTATGTATCCGATTCCTATGCCCTGATCGCAAAATAGCGGCGTTTCTTGATCGTGCAATTATGCTTGGTAAATTGCATGAGGGATATTCACCAATGTTATCTCGAGGTTTTTGGGCACTCATTGCACTTGCTCTCTTCATTACACTGGTAATTATCGTTATATGGCTATTCTCCGATCTGGAATTCCGATCTCCCCGAAGCGAACATGTTAAGCCATCGGTAAGAAAAGAAATAGGAACATTCATTCTTATTCTAACCGGCCTTGAGGTCCTTGCCTGCTTGATACTAATCACAAATGCCAGCTCAGCCAAATACTGGATAGGTGGGTGCTGCTGTATTGTCGGCGTCTTTAACCTTTTTCGCGCTATACGCAGCCTTGGAACAACTTCAATCCATGGTAGGGAGGATTTCAGTGATCCTACCAACGAGATAGCGTCGCTGGAAACACTTTTTGCACTACATGAAAAGGTGAAGATGCGACGATTTGCGAGCCGGCTTGTCGAAATTCCCCTTGTTATTGCGCTTTTTGTTTATTTTTCAGGAACAGTGTACTTCTCGGTATTCGATCTCTTTGGTATCATTTTTTGTCTTATATGTATGGACATAAATTTTTTGAGTACCGGAGTGAAATCTAGAAAGGTGATTGCAGCGCTCAAAGCGAAGCAGAAGGAAATTTAGTTGCAAAGGTTCTGCATACAACAAACACAATCAAGAGGGGGCGCGTCAGACTTGCCTAATTCTACTAAGTCTTCTGCAGCGCACGGCTGATGTTGGATGGATGGCAATTGAGAAAAGCGGCAACCTGAGAGGCGAGATAACCCTGCCGCAATACTGCTTCGCGGATGAATCGATCGCGGGCACTTGCCACGCTCCCCCATCGGCCTTTGAGCACACGATTCAGGGTCACACACGATTTAGAGGCAGGTCTTGGGGTCAGGTCTTTACGGGCTGTTGCCCAAAAGAGATTTTTTGCTAGGAGAGATGATCCCAATTGACCGGTTCAGTAGGAGTAGGCCTGTGGTGCGAAGTAACTGTCCCGGGAAAATGCTGCGAGCGCCAAACCGGCTAGACCTGAGCGAACACCGCACGTTGGGGTCACAACCGATATGGGGTCAGGCCTGAGTATTGATTTATTCTACTTTCCCCTGCTAGATTCGCTCCATGGCGCGTAAACCCAGAGTCGCGTTGTATCACGTGATCGCGCGCGGCAATCAACGGACAAAATATTTTCAAGCGAACTCGAGAGGCCCAGGTCTTTGCTCTTACTCTGGACATTTGTTATGGGGAGTTTCCTCTTGTCTAACCGCCATGGCCCGTTGCCGATTGAATGAAGGCGCCTTGGACCGACGAATCACCCCGGAGGGATTTTTTCTATGAGCTTGCCATTGGTATAGAGCTCATAGCCGCCGATGCCAAGCTCGTAGCCGCGCGGCGGATGATCGGACAGGTCGTTGACGACAAGATCGATGATGAGCAGCGTCTCGCCTCCCGCCGGCACCTGAAAGGCGATCTTCACCGGGCCCAGGGTGTTTTTCACCGCCGCGGGCCGGCGGGTTTTTTTGAGCAGGGCGTCGATTTTTTGGATCCGGAGATCGAGCGCGTCGAAGGCGCCGGCGTCGAGCTCGGCGCGAAAAATGCGCGCGGTTTTTTTGCCGACGTATTGGGTCAAATCCACCGCCGCGGGCGATGGCATCAAATCCTGCCAGGCGGCTGTTCTCACCAGGAGCCGGGGCTTGGGGCTGATCCGCAGTGTGTCGAGAATCACGACCAGCTTGTCGAAATCGCCGATCGCCTCGCGGTGATCTTTGATCTGAATCTCGAGCACGCCCCGGCCGGCTTCGGCGCCGCGCGCGGGCGCGGCGGAGAGAATCGACGCAACGAAAATCAGGGTGGCGATGAAACAACGCGCCGGCGATCGTAGCATAGGTGACAGCTCCAGCATCAGTTCCGCGCGGCGCCCGGCGCGCGCAGCGACTCGATGTCTTTTAAAATTTCCTCTTCCCGCCATTTGTCGCCATAGTAATCGACCCGCCGGCGGCCGCGCCGATCGATCACAGTGGTAAACGTGGTGTGCTGCACCTGGCCCGATTCGTTTTTCACCACGTGCACGCCGAACTCCTTCCAGACTTTGGCCAGCTCGGCGCGGCTGCCGGTGAGAAACGACCAGGATTGGAAATCGGCTTTATAGCGCCCGGCGTACTCTTTCAGCGCTGCCGCGCTGTCGCGCTCGGGATCGGTGGTGATGCTGATCAATCGGTAGTCTCTGATCTTTTTTTCCTCGAGGGCGCGCTGGATCGCCGCGAAATGGGCGGTCAGAAGCGGACACACGTCGGGGCAGGCGGTGAAAATAAAAGTGACCAGGACGAGCTTGCCGCGCGCCGAGGCGAAGCGAAACGGCTTGCCGTTCTGATCGGTGAGCGTGAAATCCGCCACCGCGAGGTTCACCGCGCGCCGGCCGATTTCGCTCGGCGCTTTCGGCGGCAGCGGAAGGTGCGCCGCCGCCGGCGCGCTCATCAGGGCCGCGCCCAGCAGCGCGATCAAGAGCGCGCGGCTAATTTTCGATTTTAAACTCATAGGTCACATCGAAGCTCTTGATGCCGTCGGGGAGATCGCCGCGCACCGCGTAGGTGCTGTTGTAGGTCTGCTCCTCGCCGGGCTTGAGCCGCACCGGCAGCAAGAGCGCGCATTCGACGAGGTCGAGATACGGCGCGACTTCTTTGGGCTCGACCCGGTGCGCGATGCGGGTGACGAGCTCGCGGCGGGAGAGGTTTTTCACTTTAAAGCCAATGGTAAACAGATCGTCCTGGCGCGCCACGGTTTCTTTGACCGTGGGCTCGGCCCAGAGCGCCCCGCCGGGCGGCAACGTGGTGGCGAACTTGACTTTGACGCCCGCGGCCCAGTTGAGAAGGACGCGCCACTGGCCGTCGTCTCTGACCAGGACGAACTCTTCCTCGCCTTCGATCATCGGCAGTTTTTTTTGCCTTGCCAGGTCGTCGATGGCGGCGAGAATTTTTTTCTGCTCCGCCGGCGCGAGCGCGTTGAGCTTTTGCTCGTCCCAATCGTGCAGCAGAGTCGCCAGCGCGTTGGCGTCGGGAAGCTTCATCGCGACCCGCACCCGGGTGGCATTGCCGTCGGGCTGCTCGGAGACGGCTCTTAGCTCGATCCGTCCGGCGAGCTGGCGCGCCGCTTCGAGCGCGAAGCCGCTGAAGGCGCCGCGCTCGCGCGCGTAGTCTTTCTCGGATTTGAGCCGCCGATCGTCGCTGGAGATAAACCGGTAGGCGTTGCGCAGGTCGCGTGCGTAGAGAAACGTGAGATACTTCGACAGGGCGCGGACCGGCTCGTCGGGCGGCGTTTCGGCGCCGTGGCGGATCAGATAAACCGGCGGCAGCGCCAGCGCGGCCGCGGTGAAGAGAAGCAGAAAAATCTTTTTCATCATGAAGCGTTCGGCGCCGGAGCCGTCCTTTGGCTCGTATCGGCGCGCCGATCAGCGCGGCCTGGCGGGAATCGTCCAGAGATAAACCGTGCGGCCGTTGACCTTCTCGACCCTGTCCGGCTGCCAGTCGTCCATGTCGAAGGCATGGGAGACCACCCGCGAGCCGGGCTTGAGCTGCGTTAAAAGATTCGGCCGGAGTTTCAGGTTGACGTCGGGCAACAGATACATCGTCACGACCGAAGCGGGCGAGAAATCGACGGTCAAAATGTCCTGCTGGCGGATCTCGGCCAGCTCCTGCACGCAGGCCTTGCGGATATTCTCGCGCGATTCTTTGACCAGATCGCCGTCGATCTCGAAGCCCACCGCCCTGGCGCCCTTTTTCGCCGCGGCGATGACGATGCGGCCGTCGCCCGAGCCCACGTCGAACACCACATCGCCTTTCTTGACGCCGGCAAGCTCGATCATTTTATCGACGACTTCCTGGGGCGAAGGCACGAAGGGGACGATTTTTTTCGCATCGAAGGGCTCCTGCGCGATCGCGAGGGCCGCCGGCGCGGCCAAATTCACCTGGCCCAGGGCGAGAAATCCGGCGACGGTCCAGAGCGGCGCGGCCCGGCGGCAGCGGAAGTTTTTCATGGCCTTTCGACCGCGACGATTGGACGAAACCGGGCGGCTTTCGCTGAGAGCAATTAAACACAAAATAATCATCCTCGCCAGACGGACGGTTCACTGCAGGCGGCGAAATTCGTAGGTGAGGCTCAGCCGGCGGACGCCGTCGGGCAAGCTCGCGCGAAGCAAGTAGGTGCCCGTGAACTCCTGCTCTTTCCCCGGCGGCACGGTTACCGGGAGGAGAAAACCGCACTGAACGAAGTCGAGGTAATCGGCGACCGACTCGGGCTCGACGAGGTGGCCGACGCGCACGGTGAGCGGCTCTTTACCGCGATTGCTGATTTTTAAAACCACTTCGAAAACGTCGCCGGGCTGCACGGCAAAGCGATCCTGCGACAGCGCCACCTCCAGGTCTGGAGCTTTCGCAAGATCGAGCTTGAGCGGAATCTCGACGCCGGCGGCCCAATTCAAAAAAATCCGCCAGGCGCCGTTCTCCTGCACGAGCTCGAAACTTTCCTCGCCTTCGCTCATCGCCAGAGAGCCTTCTCGGCCGGCGCGCTCGAGGGTTTCGATAATCCGGCGGCGCTCGGCGGCGGCCAGAGAATTCAGCCGGCGCGGCTCCCACTGGAGCAGCAGCGGCGCGATTTTTTCCGGATCGGGAACCCGATAGCGCACGGCGATGCGCGCGCGGCCGTCGCCTTGGTCCATGCCGAGGACTTGCACCTCGATGAACTCGCCGAGCCTGCGCGCCGCTTCGAGAGCAAAGCCGCGGTACGGGCCGCGCTGGCGCAGGTAGCGGTCGAGGTCGCGAATTTTCCGATCCGCGGCGGAGATAAAATTATAGGCCGCGGTGAAATCGCGCGCGTAGATCGCGCGCAGATAGCTTTCGACGACGGCGCCCGGATCGCGGGATTCCGCCGCGGGCGAGGCCGACGGCATCAGCGCCAGGAATCCGATCAGTGCGAAAACGCTGCGCATGAGAGCTCAGTTTCCTTGCGCGGGCGAAGGCGCGCGCGTTCGCGCGCCCGCCGACGGCGCGATCAGGAATTCATAGGCGATGGAAAGATGCCTGGCCTCGATCGGTTCGTCAAGAAGATAAACGCCGGCGAGCTCGCGCTCGCTTTCCGGCATCAAATCGATGGGCGAGAGCAGGCCGCACTGGATCATCTGGAGATTTTCCCGCGCCGGCGCCGGCGCGACGCGGTGAACGATGCGCGCGATTATTTCCTTCGGACCGCGGTTTCTGATCTTGAAGTGCACCAGGAACGGCTGCTTCGGACGGGCGATGATTTCTTTCTCGTCGAAGTCCATCTCGATGCCGCTTCCCGGCGGCGCGCGAAAATCAAAACTCACGCGCGCGCCGCTCGCCCAGTCGAAAAATAGCCGCCAGTCTTCTCCTTCTCTGATCAGATCGAAGCTTTCCTGGGATTCGACCAGCGCGAGCTTGCCCGCCCGGCGCAGGACCGCGATGCGCTCGAGGATTTCCCGCTGGCGGGCGGGCGCGAGCGCGTTCAGCTTTTCCGTGTTCCAATTCTCGACCAGCGGCGCCAGGTCTTCGGGCGCGGGCAATTTGACCGCGGCTTGGATGCGCGCGCGGGCGCCGGCGCGGGAATTTTCGATCACCGTGAATTCCATGCCGCGCGCCAGATCCTGCGCCAGGCGCAGCGCAAAGCCGGAGTAGGCGCCGCGGCTGCGCACGAAATCGGCGCGGCCAATGACTTTTCTATCGCGCGCCGAAATCAGCTCGTAGGCGCGCGTAAAATCGCGCGCGTAGCTCGCGGCGAGGTACTCCTTCACCACGCGCGCCGCCCCGCCGTCGGACGCCGCGCCCGCGATCGCCCTGAAGAAGGGCGCGGTCAGGAGCAGCGCCGCGATGAACAACGCGGCGCGCCGCGGCGCGAAGCGTGATGGGTCCATCTAGTTTTTTGCCGCCGCGGTTTTTCTGAGCGCCTCGAGGGCGCGCTCTTGGGTGAGCGGTCCCAGCACCATTGCGCGCACGACGCCTTCGGCGTCGATGAAAAAAGTCGCCGGCGGGCCGAAGATCCGATAGGAGCGCTTGACGGCGTTATTCAAATCGAGCGCCATGGGAAAAATCAGGCGCGCTTCCTTTTTGAATTCGTCGAGGGCGGCGCGGCTGTCCTCCACCGCGATGCCGAGGACGCGGTAATTGCCTTTTTCCGAATTGGCGGCAAGCTCGTTGATCAGCGGCATTTCCTCGCGGCACGGGTCGCACCAGCTCGCGAAAAAATTCAGCACCAGCGGCTTGCCGCGGTAGCTTTCCAGGCTGATCGGCTTGCCGTCGAGCGTGTGCAACTGAAATCCCGGCGCGGCGCGGCCCGCGGCCGGTCCGGGGCGCGGGCTGGCCTGCTCGAGCAGTTGCGCTGCGCTAGCGGCGTCGGGCGATGCCCACAAAAGCGCGATGAGCAGCGCCCGCGGCGCGAGTTTCAACGCGATTGTCGCGGTTTTAAAACGCTTCATCGGCCTATCCGCGCGCTGCGCAACAGCGCGCGGCTGGTTTCGCCGTCGGTTTCAGTCCAGGCGACGTGCAAGCGATGCGGGCCCAGCGCGAGAACGGGGCGGCTCGCGTCGCCCCGGGCGCGGCTCAATTGCTGGATTTCGCTCCAGCGCCCGTCGGCGCCGATGGCGCGAAAAAATATCTGCGCGCGATTCTCCGCGTCCAGATTGCTCCAGGCGAGATAGACCGTGTCGTCCGCGCCGACGGCGAGACTGTTGTAAAGCACTTCCGGAGCGCGGTTCGCCTGCACCAATCGGCGCGGCGCGAAGCTTTTGCCGCCGTCCTTCGACACGCTGTAATAAATCCCCGCTTCGCTTTCCGAGCGGCCGAGCGTGAACCAGCTGACGTGGAGCCAGCCGCGGCTGTCGCGGCCGAGACTCGGACCGGAGTGCGGACAGGAGGCGACCTGCCAGCCGTCGTCGCTGATTTCCACCGGCGCGGCGAAGCTATTGCCGCCGTCGCTGGATCTGCGCAGCACGTGATTGCGGATTTGCTTTTCGCTCACCTGGCGATCGGCGATATAAACCGTTTTGCCGCCGTCCGCGAAAGCGATGCCCAGCTTGCAGCATTCGCAGAGACCCTCGCCGGCGGGATAATTTTTCGTGAGGGCGCGCCCGTCGCCGGCAATTTTCATGAGATACAATTGACGCGGCCTGGGACTGTCGATGCGCCGGTCGATCCAGGCGACCAGCAAGCTTCCGTCGGGCGAAAATTCGATGAGCGCAAAGCGCGCCGCGTCCTTCACTTCGTTGAGCGTGCGCGCGCTGCCGAAGCCGCCCTGGCCGTCGTCCATGGCGAAGCGGATGTTGGCGCGCGTCTTGTCGCCTTTTTCGCCGGGAATCGACCAGACCGCGTAGGCGCGGTGATCGGCGCCGAAAGCGAGCTTCGGCCCGTTCTCTTCGCCCTGGATCGCTTCGTCGCTGCGGTTCACCCGCCGCGCGCTCGACCAGGTGGCGCCGCCGTCGGCCGAGGCTGCGATCAACAAATCGCGCAGCGGCGAGGGCGCCATTTTTCCCGAGCCGTGAAACGCGGCGTGGCCGCTCGAATTGCTCTCCCGGGCTGCCGCGTCCTCGGTCCACACGGCGAAGAGCCGCCCGTCCGGCGCGGCGCGCAGGAACGGCGCGGCGGGGTTGGCCTCGGCCCTGCCGAGAGCGATCTGGGCGCCGAAGCGCAGCGCCTCGCCGCGGCTTTCCCTCGCGCCGCGCGGCGCGAGATCGGAGCTGCATGCCGCGAGCAGGCCGCAGGCGAGATAAAACGAAATCCTTTTTGGCCGTCGAAAACAATTCTTCATGGCAACTCCCGCGCCGGAATCACCGGGTCGTCGTGAAGGTGACCTTGTCGGTGGCGTCGAGCTCGGTGTGGTGATCGCCGGTGGTGACGCGCAGCTCCAGAACGTGCTGCCCGGGCTTGACGCCGTTCAACGTGCCCTTGGGGCCCTGGAACATGCCCGCCATCTCGCCGTCGATGTAGGCATGGACGTGCTCGCCGACTTTGCCTTTGGTCAATTTGAATTCGAGGGGCACGGCGTCGCCTTTGATCACCTGACCCGCCTTGGGCGAGGTGATCTTCACCGCGGCGCCCTGGGCCGGCTTGAGCGCCGGCTTTGCCGGCGCTGCCATTTTCATCTCTTCGTGGTTGTGCTGGGCCAGAGCTGCGCCGCCCAGAAAAAAAACCAGCGCCGTCGCTGCGGCCAGATTCCCGATACGCATGGCCTTCCTCGTAATCAAATAATCATTAGACGACCGTTCACAGCTTCCCCGGTCCACGACGACCGCGCCATTCTCCCGCGGTCGACAAAATCACAACGGCGCCGAGACCGGAGGCAGTCCGCGGCGCGCGGTGAAAAATTCGGCGGAAAAAATCGCTCAGGCGAGGGGAGGAGCGCGGATGTGAAAAACCGCCGGGCGAAAATCGCCGGCGCGGCCGAGGTCGCCGGAAAAGTCGAGCGCGGCGATCCGAAGCGGCGGCGGCTCGGCGCTGGTTTGCCAGGCGAGGCCGAGATGGCAGCGGCTCGCCGAAATCTGAAAGACGCAGTTGGAATCGTTCGAGCGGCGCTTGTGCTGATCTGCGGGCGCGTGATCATGATCGCCGGCCTGCTCCCCGCCGGCGCCGACCTGCTCGAAAAAGTGATGGACCCGGTGCGGCGCCGAAGAGATCAGAAAGAACAGGAAGCATGCGGCGCAAAAAGCCGCCGCGCTGCGCCGGCCGATCGCTTTCAAGCGGTGTCGAATCTGATTCATCTCGCTCCCGACCGAGGCGATTGTATACAGGCCGCGAAAAGCGATCAAGCGACGGGTGCGCTCAGTTTGCGCGCGCCGCGCCGGACTTTCCCGCCCGCGCGATCAAAACCATCTCCAGCAAGCCGAACAGCGCCGCCGAGGTCAGCACGATGGTCGCGGCGGAGGAAATATCGAGGGAAAAACTCAGGAACATCCCGGCGGCGCCGCAGAGCGCGCCGATCAGCGGCGAGAGCAAGAGCAGAGTCTGAAAGCGCTGGGTCATGTAGCGCGCGATCACCGGCGGAATCACCATGGCGGCGGCCACCAGCGTGACGCCGAGGATCTGCGTGGCAGCGAGCACGGTTGCGGCCAGGAGCATGATGAAAAAAAGATCGATCTTGCCGGTGGAAACGCCGTAGGCCGAGGCGACTTCGGGATCGAAGGTCGAGAAAAGCAGCGGCCGGCGGATCAAAAAAAGCGCGGCGGCAACGAGCAGCGACACCAGCACGACGATCCCGACGTCGCGCTGGGTGATGCCGAGGATGTTGCCGAAGAGCGCGGCTTCGATGTTGCGGGTGAAGCTCCGGTGCGTGGAAATGATCGCGACGCCGAGGGCGAAGCTCGACGTCGTGACCACGCCGATGGCGGCATCGGCGCCGACCCAGCGGCGGCGGCTGATCCCGTGGATCAAAACTCCCGAGAGCATAGCCCAGAGCCCGCCCCCGATAAAAAAATTCACGTTCCAGACGTAGCTCAGCACCGCGCCGCCGAAAATGGCGTGGGACAATCCGTGGCCGATGTAGCTCATGCGCCGCAAAACGACGTAGACGCCGATGAAGCCGCAGAGCGCGCCGATCACGACCGCGGCGATGAAGCCGTTGCGAAAAAATTCGTATTCGAAGGGAACTAATATCGACATAAAAGTTCAAATCGTTCAAAAAATTCAAACCGTTCAAGCCGTCTTCGGACGTTTTGAACGTTTTGAACGGCTGTAACGATTTGAACGTGTTCTAATCTAAGTGTGCGGCGCGTGGGGGCGCTCGCCGATCATCACCATGCCGTCCTGGCGGAACACGACGAGCTCGCCGCTGTAGGCTTCGCGCAGCACTTCGGCGTTGAAGATCTCGTTGGGCCGCCCCTCGGCGATCACGCGGCGATTGATGCACACCGCCCAGGGCAGGTGCGCCGCCACCCAGTTCAAATCGTGCGCGGTCAGCACCACGGCGACGCCCTGATGGTTGATCTCGTGGAGAAAGTGAATCACGTCGTCGCGCGAGCGGATGTCGAGGCCGGAGGCCGGCTCGTCGAGCAGGATGAGCTCCGGGTCGCCGAGCAGCGCGCGGCCGATGAAAACCGCCTGCTGCTGGCCGCCCGAGAGCTCGCGAATGTGGCGTTTGCCCAGGCCGGCGAGATTCAGCCGCTCCATGATATTTTCCAGTTTGGTTTTTTCTTTTTCGCCGATGCCGCCGAACCAGCGGTTCTTGACATAAAAACCCATGGCGATCACTTCCTCGACCGTGATCGGAAAATTCCAGTCGATGGTTTCGAGCTGCGGCACGTAGCCGATGCGCTCGAGCGCCGAACGGGTAAGCGCTCGGCCGCGCAGCAGAACTGTCCCCGACGCCGCCGGCACCATGCCGAGAATGGTGCGCAGCAGCGTGGTCTTGCCGCCGCCGTTGGGACCGACGATCGCCATGAATTGCCCGGGCCAGATTTTCAGCGAGACGTTTTCCAGCGCCGCCGTCGCGCCGTAGCGGCAGCTCACCTGCGCGAGATCGACGAGCGGCACGCCGGCGGCTTTGTGCCACAGGCGCTCCTCGGCGTCGGACGGGTGGAGACTGTGCGGATCGCCGGGGCGATGATCGTGCGGGTTGGCCATGCTCAGTTTTTTCTCCGATAATCGGCGTGCGCGCCGGCGGCGGGCGCCGGGTCCACCGATTTGAACGCCTCGGCAGAACCGCCGAGCGCTGCGATCATGATCGCCATGTTATCGAGCATCATGCCGATATACGAATGGCGCGGCTCGCCGGGTTTGCCGGGAAGCTCGTCGTCGCGCAGCTTGTCTATATAGCGGCTTTTGCCTTCGCGCGCGATCTGCTCGAGCACGGGACTGGGAAAAACTTCGGAGCCGAACACCGCGGGAACTTTTTCCTTGCGGATCTGATCGATGAGCCGCATCACTTCGCGCGGGCTCGGATCGGCGAAATCGGAGGGCTGCACCGCGCCGATGACCTGAAAGCCGTAGCGCCGCGCGAAATAAGGCCAGGAGTCGTGATAGGTGAGCAGCCTGCGGTTACGGGGCGGTACGGTCTGGACCGCCGCGTTGATCGCCTGATCGAGCGCTTCGATCTTTTTGATGAATTGCGCCGCGTTCTGTTCGTAGGTTTCTTTGTTCTTGGGATCGCGCCGCGTCAATTCGTCGCGGACGAGAGTCGCGTAGCGCAGGGCGTATTCCGGGTTCAGCCACAGGTGGGGATTGGGATGGCCCTGCGCTTTGGGAAAGCTGAAATCGTAGATGTAATCCGCTTCCTGGATCGTTTTGTCGCCGAGCGTATAAATCGCCGCGCCCTGCTTTAAATTCGCCCGGGCGAGGTTTTGCGTCGGGGTTTCGAGATCGAGGCCGTTCAGGATGATCAGATCGGCGCTGCCGAGCAGTCGGCTGTCCGACGGAATCGGCTCGAAGGTATGCGAATTGATGCCTTCGGGAATGATGCCGGCGACGTCGGCTTTGTCGCCGGCGACATTCTCGACGATGCTCGTGATCGGCGCAACCGTCGTGACGATTTTTAGTTTCTGAGTGCCGGGCGCGGGGCTCGGCTCTTTTCTCCCGCAGCTCACGACAAGCAGGAGCAGCGGTAAAAGCAGCCCTAGCGAAAGTGGCCGGCGCATGATCAAGCGTCTCTGAAGCCGCCGAAGACCGCGCGGGTTTCTTCCTGCCGAAAAATTTGCACGTTTTTGAATCCCGCGCCGCGGAGCCATTGCAACTGATCTGCCCACGGCGGCCGCGGCCGATCGAAGTTCAAAAAACAGCCGCCGGGTTTTACCAGGGAATAGACGTCCTCGTAGATGCCGCGAATGAGGCTCGGACTGCCGACGTTGTGGATGGCGATGGACGAGACCACGGCTTCGAAAGGTCCGGGCAAAAGCTCGCTCCAGCCGCGCTTGCTGAAATCGCAGAGCGCGTAGTCGAACCGGCCGGCGAAATTTTTCATGCGCTCGCGGCCGAGCCTGGCCATTTCCTGCGAGCCGTCCTGACAAACCGCCGTCGCTCTGGGAAAGCGCTCGAGCAAGAATTTAGTGAGGGCGCCGTAGCCGGCGCCGAGGTCGAGGATTTTGATCGGCAGATTTTTATCGTAGGGAATCGTATCGGCGAGCACCTGAAACGCCGCGGCGCGGTTTTCTTCCTTCGGGTCCTGTCCCTTCGCCCAGCCGGCGACGTATTCGGCAGATTCCCAGTGATGATGACCGTGGTCGTGTGAATGGGCCATGAACTGCTCCTTTCTCGATTTCATCCTAAAGCGTCAGCGTTGCAGCCTGAAGCGGTAGATGTAAGTGAACTCGGCGGCGACGGCCCGGCCGTCGCGCTGGGCGGGCTCGAAGCGCGACTGGCGCACCGCCTTGAGCGCTTCTTCATCGAAACCGGCGCCGCCGCTTTTTACGATCTCCGCGCGGGTGACGCTGCCCGCGGGATCGACTTCGATGCGCAGAGTCACATCGCCTTCTATTCCCATGCGCAGCGCCATCGGCGGATAGACGGCGCGCGCGGTTTGAATTGCTTTGGCCTCGCGATGGGTGCGCAGCGGGCTCGGCGGCGCGGGCACGCCGGGAGCGCCGCTGCCGCGGCCGAGCCCCGCGACGGCATTGCCGCCGGTTCCGCCGCCGCTGCCGGGACCGGATGCAGCGCCGGTCGTGCCATCGGCAGAAAACGCGGCGGCGCCTGCCGGCGCGCCGCCGTCGGCTGCGCTCGCGCGGTCGCTTAAAACCGTTTGCGGCGGCGGCGCGGGCGCTCGGCTCTCGGCGAATTTCGCCGGCTCGTCCTGGGCTTTCGCCGGCGTTTCGGCTTTTCGTTTTTCGCTCGGGCGCGGCAGATCGCGCGCCGTTTCTATCTGCGGTTGGCGCGGTTCGAGCAGGGTGACCGGAATCGCGTTGGACACGGTCAGCCTCGTTCGATGGTTCAGCGCCGCGATGAGCGCGATGGCGGTGAGATGAACCGCAATCGACACGAGCAGCGAAGGCGCGAAAATAGCGTCCGCGCGCGAATCATGGCGCGCTCTGGCGGCGGAGCGAATGTCGAAGCGATTCTTCATAACGATGCGCTCACGCCGTGCGCCCGCTTCTCGCCGGCGTGCGCAAAAGCACCAGCAGGCTCATGGCGAGCAGATAGGAGGTCGATATCAGGGTGAACGCCGGGCCGAAGCCGTAATGGGTCATGACGCCGCCGGTGATGACCGTCCAGAACGGAATCGAGACGAAGCCGATGAAATAGTAGAGGCTGAAAGCGGCGTCGAAGAGATCCTCGCCCACCAGGTCGGCGAGCAGCGCCTGGGTTAAAGTCTGTCGTGACGTGACGGCGGCACCGTAGACGAGTAGATTTACAAAAAGTCCCGCCGAAACTTCCCGCTGCCAGGCGAGCCACAGGGTGCAGAGCGCCGACATCAGCAGCGACGCCTGAATCACCAGCTTGCGATCGAAGCGATCGGAAATCCAGCCCCAGACAACGGGGCCGATCAAACTTCCCACCTGGATGAACGTGAAGAGAAAAGCGCCGTAGGTAATACTCAGATTAAAATCGTGAACGAAGTGGGGAATGATATAGACTTCGTTGATGTCCTGGCCGCGGCCGGCCGCGCCGGCCATGAATACGAGCGAGACGAGCAGAATATTCTTGTCCTTGAAGCAGGTTTTGTACGCCTGCCAGCCGGCCGGCGCGAGCCGCGATTTTGGCCGCTCCGCCGATGCCGTGCGCAGGCTGTCGCGAAAGACAAAGCAGATAATCCCGACGATCGTCGTGAAAGCGCCCACCGTCCAGAAAACGCCGCGCCAGCCGAGGTAGGTAACCAGCACGGCGGCGAGCAGCGGCGCGAACAGGCTGCCGATCTGGCCCGCGGTGGAGTGAAAAGCCAGTGCCCGGCCGCGGGCGTCGCCGAAGTGGCTCGCCAGCATGCTCGAGCCCACCGGATGCTGCGGACTGGAACCGATGCCGCCGATCAGGCGCGCGGTGAAAAAATGATTGAAGTTGGAGGCAAAGCCGGCGGCGGCGACCGATAGGCCGAGCAGGCAGTTGCCGGCGCCGAGAATGACGCCGCGGCGCACGTAGGGCACGACCAAGCCGTAGGCGGCCTGAAAGACGCTGCCGAGCGTATTGTACACCGCGGCGAGCGACGCGATGGCGATGTAGGTCATGCCCAGCTCTTTCATCATCAATGGATAAATCACGCCGAGCATGGCCGACTGAAAATGATTGACGAAGTGGGCGCCGCAGACGATGGAGAAAATCGCCGTGCGCTCGGCGGTTTTTTCCGTGGCCGGAGTTTCTACCATAGATGCGCCGTCACTCCCGCCTTCACGGTGAATGGATCGCCGGGCGTGAAGTGGGAATCCAGGGTGCCGACGCCGCTCGGTTCGGTGGGCAGCCGCGATTCAAAAACATGCTCGGCGGAGCGCCGCTTTTTGTTCGCCAGGTTTTGCAACTGCACGAAAAATTCGTAGCGCTTCCAGAGGTATTTCAAAAACAGATCGAAGATCGTCGATGTCGGAGTCATGATGCTGCCGTCCTCGATGCCGTAGCGCCGGCCGATGTGGCGCATCTGAAAGCGCGCCTGGAGGCCCGAGTCGTGGCGCGCGGTGACGCCGCTGAACGCCAAAAAGCGCGGCGCCAGCGGCACGCGATCGCCGTTGATGAATCGCGCCCAGGTGTAGGAAAGGTCGAGGTCGTAGGACAGCCAGGGCAGCACGTCGTAGCGAAACTCGCTCTCGATGCCGTGGCGGCGGCTGGCGCCGCTGGGCTCGAAGGTGCCTTCATCGCCGGCGAAGACGAGTTCGCTCTCGAGATACGAGCGCCAGTAGGACAGCGTCACGTCGAGACGGTCGAAGAGCCGCGACTTGGCGCCCAGCTCGCCGCCCCAGAAGCGCGGGATTTTTTTGTCCTTGTCCTGAACGAAGACACGGGCATCGTTGCTGTGAAAGCCGCCGCCGAAATTCAAAAACAGGTCGGTCGCCCGGGCGGTTCGATTGTCGTTGAACGGCGTGAAAATGAAATTCAGCTTCGGGTTGACGATGGCGGCCGAGCCGGCGCCGAAAACCGGATCGACCATCGCCGCCGGGCCGCCTTTCTGACCGACCGCGAAAAAGAAGCTGTCCAGGCGCATGCCGACCTGGGTGCGGAGCCAGGAAGTCGGCTTGATTTCCTGCTGGGCGAACCAGGAGAGATTGGTTTGCTCGATGTCGCTATTGCTGATGGTGGGCGAAATATTTCCCAGTTTGGCCGTGCGGCGCCGGTCGGTCTGAGTGAACAGTCCGACCCGAATGTGATCGAAGCGGCTTTGAAAGCCGACGAAGGTTTCCATCGGCAGCCCGGCGAGATGGTAACTGCGGCGGTAGTTGACGTTGTTGCCGGCCAGAAAACGTTTGTCGTTTTGCTCGACGCCGTCGCCGTTCACCGGGTCATCCAAAAAAAGCGTGAAGTTCGACCATAGCTGGAGCCGGTACCAGGCCGTCCAGAGCTGCGCGTTAAACGACTGGTTGGCGTCGGCGTAGCTGTAGATCAAACTCAGGTTCTGCCGCTCGGATTTGCCGCCTTCGCTCGGGTCGAAGGAGCCGAAACGGCCGATCTCGCCGCTGCGCACCGCGCGCGCGGGAATTTCGCCCGAGGCATTCCAGCCGGTTCTGAAGAAGGTGGCGAGAAAACTCAAATTGGAGTTCGCCGTCTGCAAGAGGCCGAGCTTGGCGAGCAGGTTGTAGCGAATATAATCGTTCGGATTCTTGAAAGGGCCATCGTTCATGTAGACTTCGCCGGCGATGTACGGGCTCAAGATCGTGCCCTGCGGCGGTGAGAGAATGCCGACATAACGCTGGGTGCCGTAGCTGCCGCCGCTCAGCGTGAGCGTGCTGTCCTTGTTGCGCTTCTTGGTGATGATGTTCATCGCTCCCGATGTGGCGAAATCGCCGAGCTGAACAAAGTACGGCCCTTTGTAGATTTCCACTTTCTCGATGGTCTCGGGGATGAGCCAATGCAAATCGGCGTAGCCCTGCCCGTGGGCGTGGCTCACCATGTTCACCGGAATGCCGTCGATGAACACGGCGAAATCGGTGCCGTGATCCGAGTCGAAGCCGCGGAACAAAATCTGATCCGCCTTGCCGCCGCCGTGGTGTTGGCCGATCACCAGTCCCGGCGTGAGGCGCAGGACATCGCTCGGCGTGTTGGTCGGCCGAAGCTCGAGATCTTTCTGCCAACTGGTTTCCTCCGTTGCCGCCGATGTCGGCTGGCGGCCGTAAACGTAGACTTCTTCGGCTTGTTGGGCGCTGGGAGTGTTTTCCTGAGCGGGCGCGCGATTGCTCAGGAGCGCGCCGAGACACAGAGAAAGCAGACCGAGTTGTTGAAGCGTCGCCATGATCGGGTAATACTAAATAATTATTCGTGCTACTAAGAGGCAAAAAATTTTAGTGCTTTATCTCCGGCGTCGTGATCACGAGCTTGCCGTTTTGCACGCCTTTGGTCGCGATCAGCTTGCCGGCGATCTCGTGCACCTTGTCGCCGCGCCCGCGGATCACTATGACCTCGAGACAGTTGTGCTCGTCGAGGTGGATGTGCAGGCTCGCGTTCACCCCCACTTCGGCCTTGTGCTGCATATCGGCGAGGATATCGCTCAACCGATGGACGCGGTGGTCATAAACCAGGGTCACGACGCCGATCACTTCGGCATCGGCCTGGCCGACCTTTTTTTGAATCAAGTGATCGCGGATCAGATCGCGGATCGCCTCGGAACGGTTCTGATAGCCGACCCCCGCGATGCTAAGATCAAACGCGGCCAGCAAATCCTCTTCAAGGGAGACCCCAAAACGCGATAAATTCATCCGCTCACCACATCTGGTTCGTAACACGAAATTTGCAGTCGTGTCAAACCGGCGAGCCGATCGGCGATTTGGCAGCAGGGCGCCCATGTGCTAGCTCTGATGTTAATGCGGGTCGGGCTCTCGGCGCTATTCATTTTCGCAATCCTGCTTGGCGGCTGCGGGCGCAACCAGCGCATGGATACGGTCTACGCGGAGCGCTGCCTTTCCTGCCACGGGCCGAGCGGACGCGGCGACGGCGCCTTGGCCGCGCTGCTGCCCGTCGCGCCGCCCGATTTCCGCGAGACCGTGCAGCGCAAGAGCAACGCACAGATTCGCCGCGCGATCGCCGAGGGGCGCGGGCTGATGCCCGCCTTCGAGCCGGCGCTGCGTCCTTCCGAGATAACCGACATGCTGCAAATGGTGCGATTTCTCAGCCGCGAGGGGCGCGATCTGGCCTGGTGGGAAAGATTCGATGCGCTGGTGGTCGCCCATTGCAGCATTCCCTGGGAAACCGTGCTCGGTTATGACGAGCCTCCCGAGAGGGCGGAAGAAAAGTGATGCGGTACGCTTGGACGACGGCTGTCTTAGTTCTGGTGTTTGCGGCCGGTCCGCGCTCTTTCGCTGCAAACGCGCCGCTCAGGCCGGGTGCAGAGCGCCGGATCGCCTCGACCCCGATCGCCGATTTTCGTCTCATTGACGAGCACGGCGCGCCGTTCGCCTTTGCCGATCTATCGGGCCGGGTCGTCGTGGTTTCTTTCGCGTACACGAGCTGCCCGGATGTCTGTCCGCTCCTCACCGCCTCGCTGCGTCAGGTGCAGGATGCGCTTTCCCCCGAAGAACGGCGCGAAGTCCAGCTATTGACGGTGACCACCGACCCGGAGATCGATCAGCCGAAGGTGTTGCTCGCCTACGGCAAACGTTACGGCGCCGACTTCGCCAGCTGGTCATTTCTCACCGGCGCGCCGGCTGCGCTCCAGAAAGTGTGGCGGAACTTCGGCGTCGGGGTGAAACGCAAAGGGCGCGGACTGGTCGATCACACGCCGCTCACGGCGCTCGTCGATCGAAAAAAACGGCTGCGCTTCGGCTATGTCGGGCCGTCGCCTGCCCGCGATGCGGTGTTGAGCGATATTCGCGCTTTGCTGGCGGAGCGCGCGGGCGCCCAGGGGCATTGATTTACCCCGGTTTGCCGCGCCGCGCCGCCGTTACTTCAACTTGACAAGGTCGGAGGTTGAAACTAAACTCAAACATGAAGTTTTGCGGCGTACACGACGATGGCTGTCCACAATATCGAACAGCTCGAGGCGACCATCAACCGTCTTCTCGAAACCCATGAGCGCATGAAAAGCGAGAAGCAGGCGATCGAGAAAAAGCTCCAGCAAAAAGAAAGCGAGTGGCACCACCTCAAGGGTCAGATACGCCAGTATGAGCGCGAGCGCATCGAAATCCGCGAGAAACTCGATAAAATCATGGGCCAGTTCGCGAGTCTGGATCTGACCGACTGAGGCCGTGGCGCAAATGAAAAAAGCTCTCGACGTCGAGATTCTCGGACAGAAATTTACCATCAGCAGCGATGCGGACGAAGATTACATGCTGAAGGTGGCGGGTTATGTGGATGCCAAGATGCAGGAATTGATGCACGCGTCGAAGCCGGCGGCCAAGACCAACGTGGCGATGCTGGCGGCGCTGAATATCGCCGACGAGTTTCATCGCCTGAAAGACGCGCACGATGCGATGTTGATGCGGATCGACCAGCTGGCCAAAAAGGTTTCGACGACCCTGGCCGATGAAGCGTAATTGCGGTTTTATATTGGGACGGAATTTTATTTGTGAGCATGAAGCCCTGGGGCGGCGTGGACAGATGAGGGATTGGAGAAAAGCGACTGCAATGGATCTGATCCGTTGGATTTTTCTGTTTTTCGATTCGTTACGGATACGACAGCCGGTTACGGAAAATCCTAGAGTCCGAATCGATGCCAGGCTGGCCGCGGTGCAAATCGCGCCCGTGACCGGACATCGCGCATGGCGATCGTCGCGGAGCCCGACTCCGCGCCGGCGCTCGGATCTATAGCAGCTTCCCTCCCCAGCACGATTTCCTACCCCGCCTCTCCGGGCCGCTCTGAAGTTTATGCGCGGAGCCGTCTTGGAAGAGTCCAAAAATGATTTGCGCCGAGTTTTCCTGTCGCGGCGCAAGACCCATGCGCCGGCCGAATGCAGGGCATGGAGCCGCGCGATCCAAGCTCAAGCGATCCGTTTGCCGCAGTATCTCTCCGCTGAAGCCGTCGCCCTCTACAGTCCGATCGAAAACGAGGTGGAAACGGCGGCGATCGCGGCGGATGCGCGGGAGAGAAAAAAAAGAATATTTTATCCGAAAATCCGAGGCGAAAAGGAGCCGGTCTTTCACGAGGTCGCCTCGCCCCGCGAGCTTCGCGCCGGCCGATTCAACATTCTCGAGCCTGCCGCCGGCGCCCCGATGCCGCGCGCGGCGCTGCAAAATTCCATTGTATTCGTCCCGGGCGTGGCGTTCGATCCGCACGGCCATCGAATCGGCAGAGGCGGCGGGTGGTACGACCGGCTGCTCGGGCAATTGGCCGAGGGCGCGGTTTTTGTCGGGCTGGCGTTCGAATTTCAACTCGTCGAGAAACTGACGGTCGAGCGCTGGGACCAGGGTGTTCACTGGATTATCACGGAGAAGCGAATCATCGGCTGCGAGCCGTCGCGGCTGTAGTCGCAAGCCGGGTTCTGTGATTTTTGAAAGGGGGTGCTCTCATTGGATGCAAGTTTGTTGGTTGGGCTGGTTGGATTAGCGGTAGGAATCCTATTGGCGGCGGCCGTCGTCTGGCTGCGCAACAAGAAGACGCAGGCGGAAACCGAGGCGGCGAACAACACCGCCGCGCGCATTCTCGAAGAGGCCAAAAAGGATGCGGCGGCGATTAAAAAGGAGGCCGAGCTTCACGCCAAAGACAGCGTGCTCAAGGAACGCGCCGAGTTCGAGAAAGAGGTGCGCGAGACGCGCCGCGAGCTGCAAAATCAGGAACGGCGCTTGATCGGCAAAGAGGAAGGACTGGACAAACGCCTGGAGTCTTTGGACAAGCAGCAGGGCGAGTTGGTAAAACGCGAACAGAGCTTGAAAGCGCGCGAGCGCAACGTTGAAGACAAGGCGGCCGAGTGCGACCGCCACGTGGACGAAGCGAGAAAGCAACTCGAGCAGGTCGCCGGGTTGACTCGCGAGGAGGCAAAGAGAAACCTGATCGATCAAATGGTCGAAGAGGCCAAGCTCGAATCGGCCAAGCGCATTCGCGTGATCGAGGAGGAAGCTAAGGAAGAGGCGGTTCGCAAGAGCCAGAAAATCATCGCGTTGGCGATCGAGCGCCTTGCCGGCGATTTCGTCGCCGAGCGCTCGGTTACGGTTTTCCCTCTGCCCAACGATGAGCTCAAAGGCAAGATCATCGGGCGCGAAGGGCGCAACATCCGCGCTCTGGAAGCGGCTACTGGCATCGATCTGATCGTCGATGATACGCCGGAGACCGTGGTGATTTCCGGGCACAACCCGATCCGCCGAGAGATCGCCCGGCTTTCATTGGAAAAACTCGTGTCCGACGGACGCATCCACCCGGGCCGCATCGAAGAGGTGGTGCGCAAGTCCGAGCAGGAAATCGAAGAAGCGATCCGCGAGGCGGGCCAGAAGGCGATTTTCGACGTCGGCGTCGCCGGCGTGCATCCGGAAATCATCAAGCTTCTCGGCCGGCTCAAATATCGCTACAGCTACGCGCAGAACGTGCTGCTGCATTCGATCGAAGCGGCGTTTATCTGCGGCGCCATGGCGGCCGAGCTGGGTTTGAACGAAAAGCAGGCGCGGCGCGCGGCCTTGCTGCACGACATCGGCAAGGCCGTGGATCACGAAGTCGAGGGCTCGCACGCGATCATCGGCGCGGAGCTGGCGCGCAAATACGGCGAGTCGCCGAAGATCGTGAACGCGATTGCCGCCCACCACGAGGACGTCAAGGCCGAGACGATTCTCGCGCCGCTGGTCGACGCCGCCGACGCGCTCTCGGGCGCGCGCCCCGGCGCCCGGCGCGAAATGATGGAGACCTATACGCGCCGGTTGGAAGACCTCGAGCGCATCGTAAACGAGTTCAAAGGCGTCGAGAAATCCTATGCGGTGCAGGCCGGGCGGGAGATCCGCATCATGGTGCAGCACGAAATGGTGTCCGACGATGATGCGGCGCGAATGGCGCGCGAGGTCGCGCGCAAGATCGAAAACGAAATGACCTATCCGGGACAGGTGAAAGTCACGGTGATCCGCGAGATGCGCGCGGTGGATTATGCGAAATAAGCTGCGGGATGGGACTGAATGAGGATCCTGGTTCTCGGGGACGTGGTCGGCCGCCCGGCGCGCCGCGCCGTGCGCGACCTCGTCCCCGCTTTGGTGAAAAATGAAAGAATCGATCTGGTCGTCGCCAATGCGGAGAACGCCGCGGGCGGGATCGGCGTCGATATCAAAAGCGCCCAGGATCTCTTCGGCGCCGGCGTGCACGTGCTCACCTCGGGCAATCATATCTGGAAGAAAAAAGAGATCTATTCATTTCTCGACGAGCACGAAAAACTCATCCGTCCGGCCAACTACCCGGCGGGCGCGCCCGGCCGCGGCTGGTGTCTGTGGCGCCAAAACGATCGGAAGGCTCTGATCGTCAACCTTCAGGGGCGGGTTTTCATGCCCAATCACGTGGAAGATCCGTTTCGCGCGGTGGATGAAATTTTGAGCGCGCAGGGAAAACAGGCCGCCGTCGTGATCGTCGATATGCACGCCGAAGCGACTTCGGAAAAAATCGCCATGGGCTGGTATCTGGACGGGCGTGCCTCGATGGTCTTCGGCACGCACACGCACGTGCAGACCGCTGACGAGCGGATTCTTCCCGGCGGCACGGCCTACATCACCGACGTCGGCATGTGCGGGCCGCTGGATTCGGTGATCGGCATGGAACGGGAAAACGTGATTCAGGGGTTTTTGAGCCAGCTGCCGCGCCAGTTTGAAGTCGCGAAGGAAAACGTCGCGCTGCAAGGCGTGATCGTCGATGTGGACGATGGAAACGGCAAAGCGAAGGCGATTCGCCGCTTGAGAGTCGGTTGGGAGGCGCGCGACTGAGATGGCCGATTGGTCCGAGCAGCTTGCGATGATCAAGCGCGGCGCAGTGGAAGTTTTGCCAGAAGAGGAGCTCGTGGCGAAGCTCAAAAAGGGCCGACCGCTGCGGGTGAAGGCCGGTTTCGATCCCACCGCGCCCGATCTTCATCTGGGCCACACCGTGCTGATCCAGAAGATGAAACAGTTTCAGGATCTCGGCCACGAGGTGATTTTTCTGATCGGTGATTTTACCGGCATGATCGGCGACCCGACCGGAAAATCCGAGACGCGAAAGCAGCTGAGCCGGGACGAAGTCGCGAAAAACGCGGAAACCTACAAGCAGCAGATTTTCAAGATTCTCGATGCGAAAAAAACCGTCGTCGAATTCAATCATCGCTGGATGGAAAAACTGGATGCGGCGGCGATGATCGAGCTGGCGGCCAAATATACCGTTGCGCGCATGCTCGAACGGGAGGATTTCAAACAGCGCTATCAGAAACAGCAGTCGATCAGCATTCACGAGTTTCTTTACCCGCTGATTCAAGGCTACGATTCGGTGGCGCTCCAAGCCGACGTGGAACTGGGCGGCACCGATCAACGATTCAATTTGCTGATGGGACGGGAGCTGCAGCGTGAATACGGCCAAGAAGCGCAGGTAGTCGTGACCATGCCGCTGCTCGAGGGACTCGACGGCGTGCAGAAAATGAGCAAGTCGCTGGGCAATTACGTCGGCATCACCGACGCGCCGGAAGAGATGTTCGGGAAAATCATGTCGATCTCGGATGCGCTCATGTGGCGCTACTACGAGCTGCTGAGCGATCAGGCGCTGGAGAAGGTTCGTGCGCTGCAAGCGCGGGTCGAAACCGGCGCGCTTCATCCGATGGACGCCAAAAAAATGCTCGCGAGCGAAATCGTCGCGCGTTTTCATGGCGTCCGGTCGGCCGAGCAGGCGCGGGAATATTTTGAAGCCAGGTTTCAAAAAAGGGCCGCCCCCGCGGAGATTCGACAGCACTTCCGCGCCCCGGAACCGATCTGGATCTGCCGGTTGCTCGTCGACGTGGTGAAATTCGCGAAATCGACGAGCGAGGCACGCCGGCTGATCGCCCAGGGCGCGGTGCGGGTGGACGGGAGGGTGATCGATGACGTGAATTTTCAATTTCACCACCCGCCGCACGAGCTCCTCGAAGTGGGCAAAAACCGCATTGCGCGGGCCGAAAAAAATTCATAAAAAAGATTTCCACGCTATTGACATCCCCCAGCGGTTTTCTTATAACAATTTTTCGCTCGTCAAGAGCGGCCCTTCTGGTCTTTGAAAACTAAATAGTAGCAACTGCCATTTATAAGCAGTGACGGTTTAGGGTTTCCGCAAAAGCCTTGAGCACAGCTATCGCACTCGACAGTCAATCCTCCACCTAAAGGTGGATTGAAAGATTTAACTGGAGAGTTTGATCCTGGCTCAGAACGAACGCTGGCGGCGTGCCTAACACATGCAAGTCGAACGAGAAAGGGGCTTCGGCCCTGAGTAAAGTGGCGCACGGGTGAGTAACACGTGGGTAACCTGCCTCTAAGATTGGGATAACCTGTCGAAAGACGAGCTAATACCGAATAAGACCACAGCTTCCTCGGAAGCAGGGGTCAAAGGTAGCCTCTATTTATAAGCTATCACTTAGGGATGGGCCTGCGCACCATTAGCTAGTTGGTAGGGTAACGGCCTACCAAGGCAAAGATGGTTAGCTGGTCTGAGAGGATGATCAGCCACACTGGAACTGAGACACGGTCCAGACTCCTACGGGAGGCAGCAGTGGGGAATATTGCGCAATGGGCGAAAGCCTGACGCAGCAACGCCGCGTGAGTGATGAAGGCCTTCGGGTCGTAAAGCTCTGTCGGAGGGAACGAATGCTTTCGGGGTTAACAGCCCCGGAAAGTGACGGTACCCTCAAAGGAAGCACCGGCTAACTCTGTGCCAGCAGCCGCGGTAATACAGAGGGTGCTAGCGTTGTTCGGAATCATTGGGCGTAAAGGGCGTGTAGGCGGTTTGCTAAGTCATGTGTGAAATCCCTCGGCTTAACCGGGGAACGACGCATGAAACTGGCAAGCTAGAGTACCAAAGAGGGGGGTGGAATTCCCGGTGTAGCGGTGAAATGCGTAGATATCGGGAGGAACACCTGTGGCGAAGGCGGCCCCCTGGTTGGATACTGACGCTGAGACGCGAAAGCGTGGGGAGCAAACAGGATTAGATACCCTGGTAGTCCACGCTGTAAACGATGGGCACTAGGTGTCCGGGGTATTGACCCCCTGGGTGCCGCAGCTAACGCATTAAGTGCCC
>Ga0070741_10006555_pt1 | contig 24894 bp, 14 predicted proteins | sample Coa_R1_4_FD_66440 | JGI IMG/M metagenome (GOLD analysis project Ga0070741, IMG submission 66440) | Surface soil microbial communities from Centralia Pennsylvania, which are recovering from an underground coalmine fire - Coalmine... | ecosystem: Environmental > Terrestrial > Soil > Unclassified ... | reverse complement strand
CGGCTGGGTCCTTGTTTTTTAAGGCGATCAATCTCACTATCCGTCAAATGGTTGATAGCAGAAGTTACCTGCTCAGGGGTCAGCATTCTTCCATCCAGGTCCACATAGGTCTCCGGTAACCACTTCTTGCTTGCCTTATCATAGATGTAGAGCTTCACCTGGTATTGCCCGTTAAAAGGTTCCTCTACATGGTATTTCACCGAGTAATTCTGTAACTGTGGGCTACTGGGAATGTTATAGGCACTCTCTCTTCCCAGCCCCCGGACGTCGGTAGTAGCTCCTACCCCGTTATACTTGGAGAGATTAATGGCTTGTTGAATGGGCTTGAACTCATTTACTGAGCTACCAAAGAGGACCTCTGCCTGCTGCGGAGTAATGTCCATTTCCCTTGGCTTATCTGTGACCTCTGTATTGGAGAAACGGATGGACTGGGTACCGTCCGGATTGGTGTGCAATGCATAGGTAGTCTTGGGGAAATTCTTATCATCCAGCATCGCGGAGATGTTCTTCTGGTCAAACAGCGGATTGGGGTTATCCTTTCCTGCAGCTACCTGATCATTCAGGAGTTGGATAAAGAGCGCCTTGGCCCTAGTAGCCTGCTCCGGCTTATAGGCCATGATAGGGTTGGTTTGTTGCTGCTGTTGGGTATATGCTCTTCTTGCCTGCTCCTGGATAAAGCGGTCTCTCTCCGCCAACATCGCAGAGGCTTTGGGGGAAGCCAGTGTAGCCCGAGCCTTTCCATAAGTGTTGCTAATAGAGGGATCGGTTCCCTGTTTGCGGTAAGCTTCCAGTAACGCCTTTTCCTTGGGGCTAAAGGCTGACATATAAGCAGCTTCTTCCTGTGCAGAGCGGGGCATTCGCACAGATCCTCCACTCAGGGGATCAGGAGTGATGTACTGCTCTGGATATTTCCTTTCCTGAGCCTGTTCTTTCTCTGCCAGGTCCAGCATCTCTTTGGGAGTAAACTCATAGGTTTGCCCATTGGCATTGAACTTCAAGGGAGACAGTCCTGCAGTTAGGTTTTGGGTGCCGTATTTTTCATCCGCATCCTTCACAATCTTATCAGCCGTCGCCTGGAAGTTCTTAATAACACCCTCCGTAATACCATTATTACGGAAATAGGTCTGAGCAGCAGGAGAGACAGCCGATGGATCTTTGTCATAGGCTGCCTTCAGTTGGGCGACGGCTGTTTCTGCCGCGTCCTTGGAAGCCTGATCTTTGTACATGAGCTGCCCATTGTTATTGGTCACCCAGGCACTTCCTCCTTCGAGCTGCGAGATCATACGCAATTTCTGTTGATCCAAGTCCTTGGACATGTTATCGATCTCGGTGGTGATAGTGGACAAGTGGACATTCTCCAGTTTTTCCTGGTCAATGGGACCAAAGATTGGGGCATCCAACGGCAGTCCTGTTTGTCCAGCTGCCTTGGCCATTTTAGCTTGAAGGCTCAGTCTCCGTAGTTCCACTTCCTGCGACTTTAGGCCCAACATACCTGTATGGTACTTGGAGAGCTCGTCCAGTTTCGCCCAATTAAGGCGCTGGGCATTCTCTTTCATCACTCCATCAAATAACGGGTTTTTCTCATATGTGAGGGAATGCTTGGACCAGGAGTAGCCGAGTGAGTATTTGGCCAGTTCGTCCTGGTAGTGCAGTGCCCCTTTATAGCCCTCTGGGTCTCTATCCAGGGATTCCATATCACTCCGGTATTGGTTCTGCAGGTCCCTGGCCAGCAGATCATATCGTTTTATTTGTGCTCGTAGGGCTTCTTTCCTAGCATCGTTATTATTGCTCGTATTTAATTGAGCAGTAAGTCCTTGTACTATATCATTAATCTTGCCAAACCTGTTCTGATAGGAGGCATCTGCCATTTTTTTCAGCGCAAATTTGTCCAGTCCCCGGTACTCGTACATCCCATCAATCTCAAATTGCCTGCGCATCTGGGGAGTAATCGATGCTTCAATAGCCATTTTTACTCTCTCCTCTGGCACACCTTCTAATTTCTCCCGGAGGGTAGCATATGCAATTTTTCGATTGCCTCTGTCGTCTAGGAGGTAGTTACCTTGCGCATCGGTTTCGTAGGGGATATCGGTAACATTAGCACCGGGTTTTAGGGCATTGATTGCCTCCAGGATGGGCTTTTTGGTGTCCACGTATTTCTCGTATTCTCCATTGAAAGTAGACTTCACATCATGATCTCCTAACCAATCCTGCACTTTCTTATTGAAGACGTACTCATTGGCAGGACTTCCTTGTCCCTTGTCATTGGCATCTTTCATGGCTGCCAGCCCCTGACGGTAGCGCTGGGTGGAGTAAACAGCATTTTGGACAATGGGATCTCTTGCTATTTTGGCAGTAAGATTTCCTACTGAATTGACTATCTGCTGGTTAGAGAAATCTTCGGACAGAATTTTCCCCACCTCTCCTTGTAATTGAGAAACCCTGTTTTGCAGATACTCTTTTTGTTCTGGTTTGATCACGTCGATGCCTGCCACAGAATCAATGTAGGATTGTACCTTTTGTACACCTTCATTGTATTGCTGCTGTTTCATCAGGCCCACACGGACATAATCATCCACAGGTACCTGCTGGATATATGGATTAAAGCCGACTAATTCATCTGTAAATCTTGCCATATATAATGCAAATGTAATAAATATCTCCTATGATAACCAAATTATTGTAGAGGGGGAGCCGTTAGGAGCGGTAGCTTCCTACGTTGGTATTCCAGGTCCATGGCCTTTTTGGCTTCTTCCAGCTGACTGTCATCGTACTGCATATAGCTCTTCAGGTTTCCTTGAGCATCGTACCTGCTAACCGTTCTTACATCTTGTGCATTGCGCTGGGTAGCTGGAGTCTGGTTGAAGTTAAAGGTAGCTGCCGGACCAAAGTAGGTAGCCTGTTGCCCTCCCTGATCGGTGGGCACAAACCGGTAATCGTACAGGTTCTCGTAAGCTGCCAGTCGTTTGTTTTCCAGTCTGTTCTGCAGGTACTTACTAGAGATACTGTTGACAATCATCTGGTTGAGCTGGGCGGTCTTGGAGCGAGCTGTGGATTGCCGTACCATTTGCGTATCGGCCAGTCCCAGGTTCTTCAGCTTGGCATCGTTCATCAGACCAATGTTCTTGTTGGTGATGTCCTGCGCGATCGCCTGGTTGGTTCTGAATTCGTCTGCCTTGACACTGCTATCAGCAGCATATTTCTGGGCAGCCAGGGCACCCAAGGCACTCGGATTGGTGACTCCTAGGGTACGCTGCAAGGCATTGAAGCTGGACTGATTTTGGTTCAGCCGGTCCTGGAAGCTCACCTGGTAAGGTTGATAGAGCTGCGGATTGTATTCCTGCATAGGTACCGGCTCTACCTTGTTGGTAGCCGCTGCATACAATTCTCCAGCCACCTCTCCAATGTTCAGTGGCTCGGTGTTGGAGGGTAACACCGGTCTTCTGGGTACGTTGATCTCACCCAAAGGAGGAGGAGTCACCGTTCCAGGAATGGGTCTTGGTTGGTCTGGGGTCAGGCTGATATCAGGTGGCCCATAAGGAGTATAGGGAGTAGGGGGGCTGGGCACTTTGGGTCTGGGACCAGGCCCTCCATATCTTGTTCCTTCACCCTGGACCATGGTGTTTACCACCTTGTCAAAATCACCGGCCTGCAGCTCACTTACTTTCATGTTATCCAGTGCCCCAAGGTCGTACTTGTAGGGCTTCCCCCCCGTCCATTTTTTGATTGCCTGTTTTACTGTTAGGTTCTTGTATTTATCTGAACCCAGGAGATTGGTCATCGCAGATAACCCAGTAGTGCGGTCTGGGAAGATGGCAAAACCATCCTTATCCCTGCCGATAGCTCCGTGCTCACGAGCAAATTTGCTCCAACGAATGTTACCGGGGTTATGATTCCTATCCGATCTTTTAGGATCGTTGGGATCACCACTAGTAGTGAGCCCATCCGCCGCGAAAGGGATGTAGGTCCCCCCCTTGGCCTTCTTGATTTTACCTTTGGACATGTGTTGTGCATCCAGACCGAACTGGTCTGCCGTATCCAGCATGGCTCTTTGTAAATGGGCCAGGTTTTCTTTCTTCTCCGCTAAATCTTGTTGACCAATAGACCCGCCTGCCATCATGGCTCTACCTGCATTGAAGGAAAGCTGTTCGAATTTATTGGCTGGATTGGAATTGTTCACCAATTCCGAACCCCTGGTTTTCAGTCTGTCATAGCGCTTCTCCTTCTCAGCAATTTCCTTGGCCACGGTTTTGAACTTTGTTTTGGTCCCGGGCAGGTACATGTTCCCGAAGATATTCAGGTTGCCCTGCGAATCCCGGCTGGCAGTTTCTCCACCCTCGACCTCCACCGGATTGCCGTTGTAGTGCATACCGATCCCTCCCTCCTCATGAGAATCTCCATTGAACTGGAGGGTACCTCCATCATAAGGATTATCTGACAGTTGTCCTACACCCCCTCCCCACAGCGTTTCCACTTCTCCTCCATCTGCATACATGATCCCCCCGCTATCAAATTGAAGGGTAGGAGTGGGCCTATTTACATTGCGCGTGGCATCTGTGTATTGAGGCGGAGCAGCTCCTTGTCGCATTTGAATATCCTGGTTTGGACTACTGTAATACATCGAGGTAGGACCGTACCCAATCTTGCTCAGGCGCTGTCTGTAGGCATCGGCAGTATTACCTGCTGTTACCGGGCGGTTGTAGTAACCCTGAATCACTTGTTCTGGGGCCACTCCTGGATGCTGTTGTCTGTAAGCCAGTGCTCCTGTTAATAGAGAAAGCTGATCAGGCGTATAACCCGATACATCTCCTTTTGGCCGGTTACCGGATACCAGGGAATAGTTAAGCGTATCAATGAACTGCGCATCCTGGATACCGCTGGATCTGGCCCCTATCATATTCTGGGCTGTGAAGCCACTGCCAGGACCTTCCCCTCCTACAGAGCCTGCTCCCGCTGCTGCATAACCACTGGCTACTGCCCCAAAGTACCTACGCTGTTTATCAGTCAGCTTATGCCCTTGCGCAGTGCCATCGTGCAAGATCTCCCTGGCCTTGGCACGAGTGAGCGTTTTTCCTTTCTTCGCCTTATCCCACCCCTGCATGTCAGCCATGTTGGGATGCATTACGATTTGTTCGAATATGTTAAGGGTATCTGACCCTCCTCTGGCCGTACCTCCATCCCTGGCCCATCCCATCATATCTGCTTGGTTAGGATGCATGACCACTTGCTCCAGGAGATTGAAAGTATCCGATCTTCCCCTACTAGAGCCACCGTTTGCATACTGGGTAAAGTTGCTCATATTGTCCGGAATGATGCCTCCAAAAGCCATGAGCTCCTCCAGGTAGCCACCATCTTCTTTCTTATGGAAACCATGGTGTTTCTTGAAGGTTCTTGCCAAGGCTTTCCTACGAGGGGTACACGTCTTTTTAGACATAGGTGTGCAAAAACCCTTATGTTTGGGATTCACCGCTTTCTGAATCCAGTTGCCTGATTTAGCTTTTTCCATATTGGTATCGTTGATACTTTCGTATTGAAGTGTTCTGCCGTAGGGAATGCCTGCACCCAGGTTGGCAGAGGGGGTGCCATCCCCTCCAAAGCCTTCTGGGATTATCATAGGGGTAGATCTATCCAGGTTCATCATGTAACCGCCATCGTCCATCAGGGCTTGAGAACCGGTGCCTCTGGGGTAGGGTTGGTACCCTTCTTGGGGCCTGATAACCTGTTGATTGTGAATGGGTTCGTGTGGTATAGCCATATCCAGTGTCGTCAACCCTAGTAGCATGGCATCTCCTGCGTTGAATTTTTTCTGCTGCATCTGGGGTCTTGGATAGTACCCAGGATTGGTCAGGGGTTGGCTGGGGGGGATCGCATTACTTGTGTTGATGGGTCCCTTATCGATGGGCGCTAACCCGGGCAGTTTGGCATGCTGGGGTTGTCCAAACATATCAAAGTAGTTATCCGGGATGGATTTGATGAAGTTCCTAATCCTGGGATCGGGTCCTGGTCCTGCAGTAGCTCCCTGTTCTGCCATTATTCCCCGTAATTCTTTGACACTGGGAAGACTGGAGAAAAGTAAATTCTTTGCTTTGACTCTCATGGTGTGGCCATTTTTAGCGGTGTTGGTATCCTGGGGTTGATTGGCAGCAATGTTATTCATCAACCAGATCAGATCCTTATCGTCCAGTCTTTTGAAGGTCCTCTGGAAATTCGGGTCCTTGCTGTATAGTTTCTTGGCTTTGTTTAAGATGTTCTGGTTAAATTCCTGGGTACCCGTATCGTATAATTTATCTGTCTTCAGCTTATACCGGAAGGCGTCGATATCTGCTTTCAGCTCATTGGACATAGCATCGTGGATAATTTCTCCTGCTTCGTCGGTAGTGTGATTGGTAAAGGGGTCGGTGTTATAAAGTTTATTTCTGCTGTTCAGGGCATTTATCTCATTTTTATTTAATGTGAGATTTCCAAAGCCATGTTTTTTAGCATAGTATTCTCCAAAGGAACCTGCTCCGTGACTCATCTCATGGGCCAGCACAACATTCCTGTTCATCCCCGGATAGTGTTTGGCCTGGTGGGGATCGAAGACAATAGTGTTGGTATCTTCGTAATATGCACTGCCTTCGTCTAGTCCTGTTCTCAATTTCGTCTTACTGATCCTGTTGGACCTTGCTCGTATGACTTCTTCAGGATTGGTATACCCCATCCCCTTTAGCCGCTTCAGATAATTTGGGGAATGTAAATACTGGTTGTAGAAATCAAGCTGGCTTTGGAGAGGGTTCACCTTTCCGCCATCTGGCATCTTCTTTATCTTCTTGCGCATTATTTGTAGGATATAGTGTTTTCAAATGCCACAAATCGGCTGGTCAGGCGGCTGTCACTCCGGTTATCCAGGATATGCCGTACCTTACAATCTTTGGCCCGGATCTGGTACTTCTGGAAAGAGCGCTTGTTGTAGTTCAAGTTGCTGGTTATCAATTGTTTTCCCAGACTTTTGTTCACACAACTGTCCTGCCAGACGGGCTGGGTATAGTCGTTTACAATGTCCCAGAACCCGTTGTAATTGTAGAAATTATCTGATTTGACAAAGAGGATGTCCTTACTGTCTGGATTGTACTTAGGATACTGCAGATAGAACTGGAGGTTGTTGGGTACCTTGTGAACCAGGTTTAATATCCCAGAGTTCTGCTGGTCATTGTAGATGATGGCCTTGTTGAAGAAGACATTATCTGTCTGCACATAGGAGGATCTTCCTATGATACTTGCTACCTTGGTGTAGTCCTTAATGTTGGTAATGATCTCATCCTGGAGTTTATAGTTGATGACATATTCTAATATGTAGGGCTCAATGGTTCCGTAGAAGCTATTGTACTCGTTCTCAATGGTGTTATGTGTCCACACCGATCCCAGATCCCTTCTACCGGAATAGAACTTACTGATGGCTCCCACGTAATAATTGGGCAAGTAGGTATGGAAAGCAATCCAGCTTTGGGTGAGGAAAGAGTAGGAGAGGGTCCAAGATACGTTACAGAAGTAGGTAGGGTCCCCTAACTGGATGGTATTCCCATTAAGAGAGAACCTATCAATACTGCTGTCATACTGAATATTGGGATTCAGGGGTTTGTAATCTAACTTAGTGATTATCAACCTCTCATACTTCTCGTCGTATACTCCATGGAGTCCTACTCCTTTGAAGTGGTTATCGATGTTATAAGCAGGGAACGCCAGTTTCATCTGAAAAGGGAGGTTGGTCTCCATGAACCGTCTGACGTTCTCCCCTCCAATATCTTTGATGCCATTTCCGTGAATAAGAAAGACGTTTCCCCGTTTGGCATCGATGGAGATATTGCCGTACTCTGTTTTCAGGAAGAACTTATGTTGGGAACCTGAATACCCCAGGTCGGTCTCAGTGAAATCAATCGGAGGAGACCCCGCAAAAAGCGTGCTATTTCCTATGTAAGCGGCCTGTGGATTAGAAGTATTTATTGTAAGTAAGGCATTATATATCATGGACTTACTTTCAAACCGGGCCAGCACTGCCCTGTTTTCGATCCCTTCTAAGGAAGTCAGCTTACCATAGGTCAGGGGGAAGTCGAACTGGCTGGCCGGTCGGTAGATGAGCCAGTTGTTCTTCTTATAATTCACCACATCTTCCTGGCGGTCGGAATAGACAGCTTTATTGGGGAAGTTTTGCAAGCAGTCTTCGCCGGGCACAAAGTCGATGGGCAGCGTGGTGAAGTTGTTCTCGGCATTCTGCTTAGAGAAAGTCTTGTTGTATGTATAGGTATTGTCGTATTGGATGGATACGTTCTGCTCCTGGAGCCAGGGATCAGGGACATCGCCGGATACATGAGGATAGTAGTCTCCTTCCTTATTATTATAGGCTTGCCGGTAGTCCACATTCACCGTGCTTTCCACATAGAAGTAGGGGATGCCGTAGGCAAACAGATAGAACCTACCCGCATCGTAGAAGAATTTCCCTTCCTTGCAATCGAAATTATTCACCTTAACACCGAACAGAGAACCAATGCTGAAAGCCCCACCATCTCCCCGGGTGATATCTGTACTGAACCAATAGGTAGGATTGGCAATGTTTCCCAATTCGTCGTAGAACACATCGGAATCATCAGGAGCGCCTACCCGGTTATCGATGAAGAAGGGCAGCTTCCGTTTGAAAGCAAACTTGTTGATGAAAGTATCCCCGCCGAAGACATCCAGGAACCGGCGATGTACGTTAAAAGGGTCTTGTAAATCAATGAGATAGCTCGCCCCTGTGTCTACTGTATCATAGGAATAGATCTGACCGTATTGATCAGGATACAAGATCTTAATGCTTCCATAGTAGGAAGAGATAGGAACATTGAAGAAATTGTCCGAGCATCCGACTTGCGACCCGGTGAACCGGGATCTATCCTGTGGGACGCCAGGGTAGGTGTCAGGATAAGGAACAGTACTGGTAGTACGAACGTAGACCGAAGACTCCCGCTCCCAGTTGTTCACTGGATTGGTATCGCCTACTCCCTGGATCACAGAGGTCAAATACGTACCAATGTCGATCTGCCGGATCTTGTTCCCATTGTCATCCGGGATGATGGCTGAATTCGTGTAGTTCCCCACAGAATTAAACTGGTAGGCGAAGTTCTTGCGGGGGATGAGCTGGTAAATAATGTCCTTCATGGTCTGGAAAGCCGTGAAAGCGGCTGCACCATTGAAGACGTTGTTGGATAACCCGTAGGTACCGCTGGCAAACCCCACCACAATTCCTGTCACTAGGGCTGTGAGGTAGGAATTCAGCGAAGGGAACTTGTACTTAGCATGCCCCTGTACCTGTACAAAGTGGGCCTTCGCATCCCCGTACTCCACTGATTCCAGCTTCAGGATAGTACCCAGAAAGGGTTGGTAGAAACTGGTATCCGGGGAGTGGAAAGTGAAGCGCTGCTGGCTCTGAGGAGTGTTGAATCCATTGAGATTCAATGTATTATCTTCCTGCAACTGGGCTGCCCGGTAGCTAATGGTCTCTGTGCGGGCTACAATGTCTCCACTCTCGGGGGGCACAAAGGTAGCTGGGAACGCGGGAGGTGATGCTTGTCCTGTCAAGCGCAGGGTATTGGGATTACCCAGCACTAGGTTTATCAAGGTGACCTTCTGCGTACTCGTAGTCGAGGTGGCTCCTGACAGGGTGATTACTGTACTACATTTGACACTGGTGGCGTCGATGCGGGTAATGGTGCTGACGATCTGCCAGGAGGTAGAAGAATTCACGTTCATGGCCCCACTGTCAAAGATTTTCTGTCCAGCAAAATAGAGCCGCAGGTCCTTTAAGCTGCCATTGTTGGAGAAGGTACCCTGGTAATTCGCCGTGAGGACATCATTGTCATTGGCCAGTTGTCCGCCTGCAATTTGTTCGTTGTAGAGATCCGTCTCCTTCCCTGCCTCGTTTTCCGCGTCTTCTACCCGATTGATGAGCAGTACCCCCAGCGAAGTCGTACTTTGTTTTTGGATGAATGGATCTACGCGCAGGTCGTTGTAGGGATAGTTGGGATAGTAGTAAGTGGCATCCTTGTTGGAATATACCCCTACGTTGTAAAGCATTCCTTTGGCTACCACCGACTTGGCATTAGCCCGGTTGCCCCGGACAATCTTGATCTCCGCTATTCTCTCCAGCTGCTCAGAAGTAAGTCCAGAAGTACGGAACAAGTTGTACACATCCATCATGTCTACCCTTACCCCTAGCGGATAGACGTTGCCTGCCTGATCATAGTGGTGGGTAGTGGTAGAATCTGGGAATTTGTGGTGACGGATTGGTTTGCCTGCCAGGTCCCCCCAAACAGCCTCGTTGCAAGGATAGGTTTCCGTAGATTCCCAATAGGCAAACTCCCCAAACTGATAAGGTCCCTGGTAGCAGATGTTGTCGGGTTCAAACTGAGGATCAACACCGGTGATGGAAGCCGTGTTATAGACCTGCCACCTGGGCTTGCTCTGGGGCTCTGTACAAAGGGTAGTACCAAATTGGGTATCCCCGTTATTAACCAGCGTAAGATCCGAATCCAGGGGAGGACGACCGGGAATAGGAAAGCGATCGGATTGGTATCCGTTCTTTAGGACAACTACCATGTCAAATGCATATACCTCATCACGCATATAGCCCCGGTAATTGGCACTGTTGAGCTCATCTTTGAAACCATTCAATGCAGGAGGGAGGATGTAGCTTACCCACTGCAGGTGGATCTTATTGGCAATCTGCTGGTAGGAAATACGCTCGGTAGCTGTGAGGTCATCCCAGACCAGGATATCCTGTACAACCGTGAGGTCCCCGGCAGTATCGAATATATTAAACTTTTCAAATATATCATCAATGGTGAGGGTGATCCCTGTTTTGGATTGGCCGGTGTAGAGGACTTTTTGGCTGCTGCTTTCGATCTGATAGGTAGCCACTAGGTCCACCGAGGATATATTATTAATAGTTTTAATAACTGCCACGTTGAAGTACTGCCAGATCCCGGTGGTGTCCAGGTTATCAACCTGTAGCTGGATGGATTTGCCTGTCAAATAGTTGAAGTCCGGGGTGACAGCCAGGGGATCGTGGATTGGAAGAGGATCGGTGATAGAATAGAAGCCTGTATAGGGATCTCCCAGGGAGTTACAGTACTGTACGGCAAACTGGTAGGTGCCTGCCACTGTATTGCCCTCATCGGCTACAGTTACATAGCTGATCTGGGGGATAGCAAAATTGGGCTGGACACTGAGCTTGTTGCAGTCCACCACATTGGTAGTAGTAACATTGCAGGCATCGGTATTGGTAGCCTCGATAACCTGGGTAAAAGGAAGGTTGTTCAGGTCGATCCACCGTCTGGGATTGTTCCCGTCGGTCCAGTATACTTCTACCGAGCAATTGGTGATCTTGTGAACCGCCTTGAGGATAGGGAAATTGATATTGAAATTCAGGCAATTAGCATTAATGATAGTCTGGTAAGTGCAACTATCGTTTACCACTTTCCCGATCTCGGACTGCCCAGTGGTAGCATTGGCCAGGAAATAGATCACCGTATCAATCTCGATGATTTGATGGGTACCAATGACGTCGTATCCGGCGGGTAGCTGGAAGCAAAAATCATTGCGCTGTTCGTTCTGGTAGATGATAGAGTTGCCATCGTATCCCTCTACCTGCGCATTCAGGGCATATGTTAGCTGACCGGGCTTTACCTGGGATGTTATCGCATCCAGGTTCATCCCCAGGTAAGCATTCTGTGGTATTAATTCTCCCATAATTAGTCGTTAGTAAAAGAAGAGTGCGGTACTCCATTCCACCCCCAGGAGCTGTTGGGCATGCTGCCATACCATCTTCTCCACCAGTGTCCGTATTCATACGGACGTAATCTTCTTTCATCCCTGCGAATGGCATAAGCACGTTGATAGATGGTTTGTTTTTTGACTTCGATGTCAGCCATGATGTAAGCTTCATCTGCCTGCTGCTTGTACATCACATACTTACGCTCGATCTGTTGGAAGCTCTCGTCGGTGATCTGGTTAAAGAGTTGCTCGAAGATCTTCTGTTTCAGGTAACTCCGGATATACTCCTGGATACGGTAATTCTCCGGGATCAGTTGGTAGCCCGCATTGTCGGTGTGCATGGCATAATAGATCAGGAAGATCTCCCCATGGCGAAAGTTGGTAATGAATTTCCCATCCCGGATATCGAAGGTATCCTCGGCTGTCGAGGAGTAGTTCAGACAACCTAACCCCACGTCCTCCGGGAGGAGAGGAAAATCTACCTGGGCTGCTTGAATGCCAGGAGGTTGTGCATAGAAAGCCTCCCGCTGAGAAATCGTGCGATGACTGCCCCCAGGACGATTCAGGTAGATGTTACCTGGTTTCAGTAAGTATTTTAACCGAATAGGCCGTGTCACCGTCTCGGTGGTTTTGGTGACCACCTCCAGGATATCTGGGTTACAGGGATCACAACTCACGGCTGGATTACAGACATCATAGGATTTACCCAGGGTGGTGGTAATACTCCGGTAAAAGCTACCCGGTAACTGGAACTCCGGACCAAAGGTCGTAGTGGTCAACCAGGCTTCCCGCACATCTACAAAGTCCGGGGGGAGTTTGGATTCAAAGTTGTCCTGCCAGAGGATAGCCTGTTGGATGGGCCAGGAAGATCTCCCCAGCTTCTTCAGGCAATCGTCTGTCCAAAGCGGGAAGAGCAGGTCATCCACCATACCTGCGTCAAAGTAGGATTTCAATTCCTCCTTGATACGGGCAAATAAGGGGTCTGGGGAGACGAACTTATACTTGTAATAGTAAGACATTATTTACGTTGCCATTTATGGTATAGCTCAATTTGTCGTGGTTTCTTGAGGTATTCGGTGATCAGGCGAGAGGAATCCCGGGAGGGTGTAAAGTACCAGACATCATTTTGATAGAACTTCGCTTCCCGGGGAAACCAGTACCAGAAGCACCGGTAACCATCGGTATGTGCGTTGAGGTTGTAAATGTATTTCCCCGCTTCACGGGTCTTCTTCCAGTCAATGGCCATGTTCACATAGGTTCGATCGCCGATTGTCTTGAACTTCTTGGTCTTCTTTTTGGAGATTGCAAAGGTACCCATGCCCCAGGGAAGCTTGGCTCGCTGTCCTGTCTCCAGTACATAATCCCGGAAGAGGCGGTTATAGGTATAAATAATCTGACACCATTCTTTGAAAGTGAGAATAATATCCGGGTACTTGCTACAAAAATCATCGTAGGCCGACCTTCCTGCTGTTCTATATCCTACCTTTACCCTGCTCATTCGCTTATTGTTTATTGACTTGATCGTCTTTATTGTCGGAGGTATGATCCACTGGTACCCGGAAGTAGGTCTTCATAAGCTTCTCCAGGGTCTCTTTTACTACTGCATCTTCCAGGAACCCCGGACACTTGAACTCGCTGTCCAGCGGACTGGTACAGGGATTTTTCTTCTCTTGGTTAGGGCACGGACAATCCGGATACAATAGGTTATCCGGGATGTCATCCTCGAAACAGGCCCAGATATTGGCCAGGGTTACATAAGGAGAAGAGATATACAGGTAGTGATCGTAGAACCAGAAGTAAATATCCTTAGTGGGCAGCCCCAGCTTGAGAATATTGATGTAGCTGGAAAGGGTGGTCTCCTTCAACTTCCTCCCGGAGTCTGCAGAGAAGACGCCCTGTACCAACAAACCGTATGCCGCTTCTGCAATCTTAGGTAGCCGGTACTTACTCCTTGCAATAAATTGGTCAGAGACATAATCACAGCAGTCGGCAGTAGGAACCTTGATCATCTCAATGCATGGAATATTGGAGAAAATAGTAGAGGTCCGGAAGAGCCTGCGCTTATCTACCTGCTGCTTTATAAGATACAGCGCAGTACTCTTCAGCTCCCGCATAATAACACGGTCTGTTATACTGGAGTCACTGGAGATGAGTTTCTCCATTGACCGGACCCTGGATATATTGTCTCTTATAGTTGCCATGTACGTATTATAATCGCTGTTTGTATATGGTAGACATCCCTTGTTTCTCCTCTATCAGAAAGGCCGTTAGTTCAGCCGGGGAACAGGTGTGCCCATTCTTCTCATCCCACAGGGACCTGGCATTGGAGAGAGCGGGTAGCTGATAGAACTTGATCCCATGGATATCTTTGCTTACCTCATGATGTTTGTCGCCCGTAAAGATATAGTAGTTACTAGCCTCCGACCACTTCTCCCGGTACATAATCGGGAACATTCCTGCCAGCTTCTCTGGCTTAATGGCATCGCCGTGGTTGAACATCATGGCCGATCCTCCATACGATACATACTTGGTGTACTTGGGAGAGATGTCAAAGTGCACCAAATGGTGCTCTTTATAATAGGCTTGTAACCAATGTATGAGGTGCCAGCCTACGTACTCGTCGTGATTACCTGGGATGTAAACTACCTGGATAAAAGGGCAGAACTCTTCCAGTAGGCGAATGATCTCGATCTCGAAATCGCAGATCTGCCGGAAAGCTTCCTGGTAGGGGAGCATATTTTCCTGAGGGGTTCCCCGGGTTGTAGCCTTGGTCCACTCACTATTGAATTGATCACTACCAATGATGTACACAATCTGCTCCAGGTTGACAGCGATGGTTGCTTGGGCTAGGATGGTGTACAGCCGTTGATAGATGGTATTGAATCTACTACCGATATCGTTATTCCCGTTGATATCGAACTTGTTCATGTGCTCGTCTTGCTTATTGACCAGCAAGCAGGCATTAGGGAGTGGCTTTGTGGGGGCGAAGGGTTGGGGGCGAAGGGTTGGCGGCTCAGGTGTGTAGGTTTTCAGGAAATCGAGGAAACTCTTGTGGAAATTCTCCTCCTTGGTTTTCTGGGAGAGGAAAGCTTTGACTTGCCAGTGAGGATCGTTCCCATTGCCCCAGTAGTTCTGTACGTAGCGATCAATGTTCCACTTCTCTGTATCTATCTTCCCTTTCTCAATGAGTTCCTCCAGTGTTCGAATTTCCTCTTTGCTCTTTAGGGTGAGCTCTCCCACGCCTCTTTTGAGATCTTCTTCCAGTTTCAGGACCGTCTCTTCCAATTGACAGGTATATTCCAGGATCTCGCTGGCATCTGCCCCTGCTCGGATGGCCTCCATCTCCCGCTTTATCTCCTCCTCTGTGACTCCTAACTGATGGGCATAGTATCTCCTTGACTTCTTCCGAGAGAGGAGCTTTTGTAGCCTCTCTCTAAGAGATTGATTCTCAGGCATTTAAGTAGGTATTTGGTTTATTGCTATTCGTAAAGGTAGTGATTTTCAGGTAGATATCCAAATTAAAATAAAGGCCAACCGTAGAAACAGTCGGCCTCACTCCTGAAAAACCAATCAAAACAGGAGATGCTAATGCATAAGGTTTACTGTGTTTGTGCAGGGTACACGACCGGATCTGCGAATACTCCTCCTGAACAATTGGGACAGATGGTAGTTAACTCCACCTCGTAGTTGTTCTGGGCAAGGCCACCTATGGTATAAGGGGATTGGGTATAGTCTGGGAAGGGGTTAACATAAGTGAAGGGCGTAGAGCTGTTCTGTACGCGGTAGCCGATCCGTATGCTGGCCCCAAAAGGTATGCTATAATTTATAACTAGTTGAGCCATAGTTAAGTAGTTGTGGTCGTAGTCGTAGTACTAGTAGTTGTAGTGGTGATGACACAAGGGATGATATTGGTCGTTAGGGTTTGGGTACAGTACGGGCTGTCCGTGCAGAAAACCAGGGAATAGTTCGGAGGACAGGTGTAGCCAGTACCACCACTTCCAATCTGTACATTCTGTCCGATGAAATCCTTGCTGGAGAAGATGAGCCCTGCTCCCATGTCTGCATAGGAAGTGGCGCTTTGGAGTTGCGGTATGGTGAGGTTATACACCTCCACACCAAGCCCTGCTGCTCCACTTACGTTGTGCCCAATGATATTCAGTACGTGTGTTCCTTGGGTGAGGGTAACAGGGTAGATGTGCCAGATCTTGAAGGTGACTGCAGGACCGATTCCAGGAAAGGTAGGGTTGTATTGAGCAGCCAGCGCGGTTGGATCTTGGGTGACGATCACATTTCCATCGATCTGTAGGATGCCGTAGTTGTCTACGCCGATACCTACATAGTATACCGAGGTATCAGGGACGGTAATACACACTGAGAAGCCTACATCCTGATTACTGGTGGCAGTAGTGGCCCACAGCCCAGACCGGTTCATGGGGCCTTGGGTGGTAGTGAGTGATGGGTTCCACCAGAACGAATTGCTGGTAGGGATTTGGTTGGAAGTACCCGTGCCATTGCTGGCATATCCCGGATCATAGATGTAAGCCCCAAAGTTGGTGTAGGCTGCGTTGGTCGAAGATACCGTTATTTCCTGCGAACTGGGCGGGGTAGCAGCTGTCGTATTCACTTGCATACAATAGGTGCCATCCGGAGATAGGCTATATCCAGGAGGGCAGCAATTATTTACTACACTAATGATATTGAAAGTCCTGCTACGTGGCAAACACCTAGCGCCATAATTAGTAAGCCTGACATTGTAGACTTGGTTGTCGGTAATGGTCAGGGGATAGGTAGCTGCAAGGGTAGGATTGTTCGGAGTAGTGGGCGTAATCCAGGTGCTACTGGAAGCTAGTTTGTACTCAACCAGTGTTCCGGTAGACCCAGGGGGAGGCGTCCATGATATGGTTGCAATGCTGGTTGACATATGCTATGGTTTTATTATGGAGTAGTGGTCGTGGTAGTTGTTGTGCTGGTAGTGCTTGTAGTACTGGTTGTCGTTGTGGTTGTCGTGGTCTGGGCATTGTACACCACACTAACGCTAGTGGGGGCAGAGCAGGGAGAGGGGCAGTTCCCAACAGTAGTGCAGAAGAGGCTCTGTAGTCCTGCATTGTTCGGTACCGCGTTCAACAGAGCTGTGAACAGGGTAACCAAATCGACGTTCACTGTCAGGTTCACTACATGGCTTGGGTTTGTCGTATCCAGGAGTGGTTGTACACTGACACCAGATGAAGTGCTACCTGATAGCTTCAGGGAAAGATAATTGGCTGTACTATCAGCTCCATCGGCCAATACTTTATGATCGCCGGTTCCGGCTCCTCCAGAAGAATTGATGATCATCTGTCCAGGAGTAGTCACGAAGTCCAGGGTGATATTTGTACCCGCAGTTACTTTGCCCTGGAGGGTAGCAGGAGAAGTATCACTGGGGGTAGCAGCGACAAACCGGTCCTGGGTGGAAGGTGTGGCCAGGGCAATGTGCTTCCCGGCACACAGATTACCGTTGTCTACGTTGGTAACTGTAAAGTCGTTGGACCAGGACATCGGTTCTGCCTGGCTCACAGTGGTAAGCTGCGTGAGGATATTCTGAAGGGTATCCTGTAGGTTCTGGTTGCCGGATGGTTGTGTGACACATCCCCAGGTGAGGGTGCTGGTATTGAGGGTACCTGTGTTACAGAGCCTAGTGATGATACTCCCAATGGTAGTTACCAGGGAATCGCTTGCTCCTCCTGCCAGACAGTTCGCTGTATTGTTGAAAGTAGGAAGGACAGCTGCACCAGCTACCTGCGATTTCAGCAGGCAAATCTGGGCAATGAGCGCATTGAAGCCTTGGGTGAGGGTAGAGGGGGTAGGCGATACCACGTAACAACTTCCCCAGTTCGCCCCTGATATATCCAGGTTGGTAGAGATATTGGTCAGGGTCGTGCAGTACTTGCTTAGAATAGTAGGAATGGTATCCGAAGGTGTTACTCCTGCGACTGCGCAGGTGATAGCAGGTGTATTGACCGCTGTAATAGCTGCCGTTACACTTGTCTGGTAGGCAGGAAAAGTAGTCCCGGTGAAAGTAGTGAAGTTGGTATTGAGGGTACAAACGTAATTAGAGATACTCTCTACGAACTGCTTCTGTGTGCTGATAGGAGCCAGGCAGTAGGTGTTGTACGTAGAATAATCCCCTGAGCTGGCACAAAGCAGGGGATCTATCTTCTGCAGGATAATGTCCAGCGTATCATAAGTGGCTATTCCTGAACAAGAGAGTGCCGGTCCTGTATAGGTTATACAGGAAGCATTGACTGCACATCCAGGTTGACTCACACAATTAGTAGGGGAGAAACCAGTTATGCTGGCAGTGGTTTGTATGCAATTGACGCAAGCCATTATAATTAGTTGATTATCAATTTTTAGGGCAAATACATAATATAATAGGCAGCGATGGAAGGCTGGATATTATTGTGAGGTTGGCTACCACCTGCCGCATTAATACTGATTCCCGTCGAAGCTGGAGAAGTCTGAGTAGAGAAATACAAACCTCCACCACCTACCCCACTGAAAGGCCCTGTACCATTGGTCAGTACCCCGGAAGCAAAGGTGTGGCTGTGCTGTGGGTCCGTGACTGTGTGGGTGTGGCTGGGCATTTCCGGCACGGTGAGGGTGTGGAAAGTTTCACCTGCCTTATCCTTTAATCCCCAGTTGGGATTGTTGGGATTGACCGCCGGATCAACCGCTGGGTCCAGAGACCCGCCAGGTACATCCCGGATAGCTCCCACAGCCACCCTACCTCGTTTATCAGGGGTGCCATTGCTGCCATTGCAGAGGTACACTTTATCGAAGCCCAAGGTAGCAATCCCTTTCCCGGAGCCATCAAAGTTGGAGAGGGGTCCGTAGTATTCGTAGGCTACATAAGGGACCATCTTGGCGTACTGTTGGGAAGTAGTGCTACCGCCACTGATGATGGTATTCACGATGGGTGTAACCAGGGTGGTCAGATCTGCTACTCTTACATAAGTAGTTGGAAATGAATTAACAGTGGTATTGACACCGCAGAGTAAGGTGATGATGGCCTGGATGATCTGGGCTGTGGTAGGGGTCGCCGGTAATCCTGTCAAACAACCGGTATCAATCACCGCTCCATTTTGGCTACTATTGAACTCGTTGGTTAGATCGGTGATCATGGTGTACAGGCTGCACTCTCCATTGATCAATACCTGCAGCACATTATTGAGGTTGATAGGCAGAATTCCAAACAGCTGCTGGAACCAGGTGCATTCGGTGGTGGTCACCTGTGGAGTGGGACCTGTACCATTGAGGAGGCTTTGGATAATAGATACCAAGGCTGCCTCCAGGACAGGCAATTGATCCCCTGTACACACATTAAAGGGAGCAGCCAAGGCTGGACCCGTGTATTGGACACACTGGTCAGATATTATTTCGGGGCAGTTCTGTAAACAATCTTTACAAGCCATTAGGTTGTCGTTGTAGTGGTGGTGGTACTGGTAGTGTGACTGGTACTCGTTGTCGTGGTAGTACTCGTAGAAGTCGTCGTCGTGGTACTGGTCGAAGTGGTAGTTGTTGTGGTATAAACAGGTAGTTTGTTTCTCCGTACAATGGGAGTGGTGCTACCTGCAATTGCTTGTGCCCGGGAGGCGATTGTGGCAATGGTATACGGTGGACAATAGGAACTTGGACTAGTTTTTAATGTATTGAGTATCTGCTGGTAATATATTATTCTTTTTACTTGTACGTTCGGTACCGGCTTTTGGGTCAGGTAACTGAGGTTGTGCCAGGCATTTTTCCCGTATTGCGCCAATGCCCCCTCAATCCGGCACAGGGCGTCTTCCAGGTTGTCACAGTCTGTACATTGTCGCAGTAAGAAAGGGATCATGTTAGCACCAAAGGGTATTTGTGGTTCCGCTGCATCTACCTCTTTCAAAGTTGTCCAGCATGGTATTAGCAGTTCGGTAAAGATTCATGGCCAGGATATCATTGCACTGATTAGCAGCAGCAATGGCGGCCTGGATATAGAAGCTGATCTCATCAATTACCCGCATGTTCTCCCGCTGGGCATTGATGTTACACTGTGTCAGATCCACCTTTAGGAAGGCTCGTCCCAGCTTCTGTTGTATTTGTTCTGTTCGTAGGAAGCTGCGCTCCACGTTCCATTGAATAGGAGGAGAAATGGACAGTTTCACTTTCCAAATGCCGTCTGGGAGAGGGGTAAGAAGATCGACACTAGGAACGCAGGTGATGCGCAGACTGTTGCTATTAAGGACAGTGATGCTGTTGGGGCTGTAGTTCAGCACAGCCTCCTGGAATCCGGGAGGAAACACTTCAATGGTGGGATTGATAATATTAAATCCCTGTGGATAGAAAGAGGTATCCGCCACTGCCAGTGTCAGCGGGTTGTGTGTATCTATTACAACAAAATCTAATATGGGCGATGTTTCTGGATAAGCCATCTTAGTATCTTAGGTATCCTTTAATGCTTGTCTTGAGTCGTCTCCTTCTACAAACTTCATAACCCTCTCTGCTCCCTGTGTCATTAGTATTCCCCTCTATGGTATAGATATAGGTATCATCAGCCTTCTCCACAATTCCTGTGTGCCCATGGCCTCCTCCGAAATCCATGATGAAGATATCTCCTGCAATTGGATTGGTGAGTACACGATTTCCAGGATTGGATTTGTTCCAGGCATTCAGCACACCAGCTGTTCTTACCAGTGGATTCCTAATGGAGCTGGCCCTCGCAGCATGATCAAAGCACCAATATACAAAGGCCATGCACCAGCTGGCTGGAAAATCTATATCTACGGAGGATAGGTAAGTTTTGACAGGTTCCCCCCAGTTACTCCCTATAGGATGTTCCTGCTGGCCTATTTGACCTATAGCTACTTGTACTGAATCTAATGCTAGTTGCGACATGGTTTTTGAATTAAAAAAGGGGAGGAGGATTGCCCTCACTCCCCCGTGGGTTAGGTTATACTACCTGTCTTTATGGGATCAGTGTAGTGGTAGAAGTCGTAGAAGTCGAAGTAGTAGACGTTGTAGTCGTAGTTGTTGGGTTAGTACCGCTCCAATCCTTCGGTGCTCCCAGGTAAGCTGTCAGCAAAGTCTCGAAGGCAGTACCTGTACCGGTTGGAAAGGCTACGATCACCGTAGAATCCTGTACAACGCCTGGATTCCAGTCCATTAGTCTTTCATCCTGTGGGTAGTACTTGATGTAGTACGTATCGTAATAGGTACCAGCTGTTACATAGCTCACGAAAGCTTGGTTCCATGAGTTGTACTTGTAGGTACTCTTGAACTCGCTGGTTTGATAGCTGTAGAGGTTCTTCTCCAGTTGAGCAATCTCAGCCGATGAACCAGTACCATAGTCTGATCGCTGTACCACCGTGGAAGTAGCCACGATGTTACAAGCATCCGATACAATGAAGTCCTGGGTAGTAACCGGGCCATTGATCACGAAAGCTCTGAACCACAGTCTGTCGTATTCCCATGGATAAGCTTCGAAATCACAAGGGTTACCGTATACCGTCAGTGGTTTCTCGGTGATGATCAGCTGTGGGCTACCACCAGTGGCAGAAGAGCCAAACCGGCTGAAGGTCAGGAATACAGAGAGCTGAGGATCGGCATTCAGCTGATTAACAGCAGTATCAATAAAGGCATCCAGGGCCGCTCCGGTAACCGTAGCACAAGGGTTGGCTCCGCAAGAGCAGCAAGGTGCTTGTACTACCGTCGATCTGGTCAGGCCATTGAAGAAGCCAGTATCGATATAGCTGGAGTGCAGCCGGAAAGCGAAAGTGATTTGTTCACCACACTGGATATTCCAGCTGGCAATGGATTGGATCTGGGTGGGTACGTTGGAAATAGCTGTTACCTTATACCAATCAATGATCTTGGAAGCAGAGATCTTATCCGAACGCTTGCTGCCCAGTTGGTTACCGGTTTGCGGCAACAAACCTGCAATACCACCAGCCGGAGGGATCACCTCGATCCTGCCCTGTGCAACATAGATGTACTGTGCAGAAGCTATATTACCTGTCGTTGCTATGGTATAATCCGGAAGGAATACCCCAAGCTGACCAGGAGTCAGGTTCTGAGTAGAGCCGCTGGAAGCCAGGGTTCCAGATTGGGCAACGAACAAGGTTGTTAAAGAGAAATCCATTTATTGGAAATTTTGAGTGTTATTGTTTACTCGGAGGTTCTTATTCTCTCTTGAGTGTATTGAACAGCGGGGTTGTTTTCGGTATCCATGGCCAGCTCCTGCACCGCCAGGTTGAGTAATTCGTCTTCCAGGTAGAGATGGAGCTCACAATCCTGTTTGATGGACGCAGTTCCGTCGAAATGTATATACCCTGGATAATCAATTATTTGTGGGTATCTGATGTAAGAAACGAATACTTTTGTAGGAGTAAAGGTGCCATCGGTGAATACCCTGAGATTGAGATCGGAGATAGCAGTAAAAGTTTCCTCGTACTCAAAGGAGGGGGCGTAATTACTGTCCGTTAGAAGGGTAAGGATGTCGGCATGCTTGGTCAACCCTTTGTTCACATATAAGATGCGGTTCTTACAGGAGCCTTTGTCAGCCAGTAGGTAGGCATCTATGTAGAACATGTACTTCGGATCAAGGTCTTCCAGATTGGCTGACCACTCGTTGAGGTTGGGATCAGTAAGGGTCAGGGGTAGGGGATGAGCGCCCGGGATTTCGATGAGGTTCTCCAAATCCTCGTACCGCTTTTTGAAGGCATCCAGTCCCAATCCAAGGGGATTGTTAACTTCTAGCTTTAGTTTGATGAGCTTTAGCTGAGCTTCGTTGAGCGCAAGGATCTTATTTTCCAAAGGGATGACCTGGTGCTCCAAGACCGCGATCTTGTTTAACCGGAGGTCAATTTTGTACAATAAGCTCTCTACGGGGATCATACTTCAGCTAACTTTTTGATATTCAATTTCTTCTCTAGTGCTAGCAGATCCTCTTGGTTCTTGTCATCCAGGTAGAACTCGATCATCTCATCTCGGTTGGCAAAGAGCTCCAGTTCTCCTTCGTATACTCTTCCTCCTTTCTTCTCCTTATAGATCTGGTGGTTGAAAGCCTGTTGGATCAGGTCTTTTACGTAAAGCACGTCGTCTTTCAGGTCAGCGAACAGGCTGAATACCTTAATGGGATCACTGCCTTTCCAGGCTCCGGAATCTACTTGCTTGGATTTCAGGAAGTTATCTACCATGTTGTAGACCACTTCTTCCTTGAAGTCCTCGCCTATGGGTAAGCCCATGAGACGAGCCACTTTCCTTCTTTTCTCCAGGGACCAGCTATCGAAGCGGATAATGGCATCGTTGGCTGTCTTTTTCTTTTTGTACTCAATCTCGCTCTCTACGTCTTCATCATTCACATAGAATTGAGTATCAGAAGGATATAAACCTTTCTCGTATGCCTGCAGGGAGGAAGCTATCCGAGGATCGGCCTTGAGCCAATGATAAGTAATAGCTTGCCAAGGATCATCAAGATTAAAGATGTTGTCGCCATCCTGGAGCTTAACGCCTTCCACATGTGGGTCACGCTTGGAAGCATAGTTGTAATACTCGGATGTGGGAGATAGATCAATACCGGTTGCTTCTTCCAATTTCTTTCTGGTCTCTCGTATCCTCTTCTGCTCCAGCTCCCGATCTCTGGGATCGGCAATCTTCATGACTGCCGCAGCATGTTCATCGAGTCCGGTTCTGTATCTACCATTCAGTTCCCGGTAGGGGAATAGAAGGCGAACGGTCCCCGGCATCCTGCTGTATCCTTTTTCTCTGAGGGATTTTTCCATCGTAGGAAAAGCTGAACTGAAATCCTTGGGGATAACACTGATCTTTCCGACCTTGGCCATACGTAGTTATTTAGTTGGTTTGTGGTTCTCCTCTGGTTTCGAACCACAGACATACCTCTGGAGGAGAACAATATGGTGCAGGGAGACCCAAGAGGTGGGAAGGGGTTGAGTCCCCCTGCGGTGGGCACAGTATTAGAACTGTGGTACTTCTTCAATGACAACGCAGCGAGAAAGGTCTTCGATAAACACATCGTACCGATCGTCCATGAAGATGGTATATCCATCGAACATGTTGGCTGCTGAGTGACCCTGGGATCTGGCGAAACCTAAGTGGCTTCTCCGTCCATCAATATAACCCCAGGTCATAGAGGGTCTTCCTTTCATCCGTACCTCCCGGATGTTATTTCGCAGAGAACCATCTCCTTCCGGCGACACGTCAAATACCAGGAACAGAGGAGTGGATTTCTTATTCTGACCGAACTCCAGGTTGTTTTGAGGCAGGTCGAGTTCTTTTAAGTGCACCAACTCAATGCGTCCGGTTTCACGGGTCACCATTGAACTGAAGGCATAGTTCAGGGTCAACTTCTGCTCAGCACCCTGGATGAACCGGGTATCAGCGATGATCGTAAGACCACTGTTCAGTGCGTCATCTTTCAGGGCCTGGTCAAACACGTCGAAGCCTGCTTCATTCGTGTAGATCTTTACGCGTCTATTGGCCACATCCACCCTGCGGTAGAACAGGTCTCCAAAGACAGCCCGGAAAATATTCACGGAGAATTGCCCCCTGTTGTATTGTACCAGGTTACCGTTGTTGCGCATACGGTAGTAGATACCAGCAGATACTTTCTTAACTTCCTGTTTGGAACCACGGGTCTTAACAATACCGGGTTTACCCCAAACCATCTTCTGGACCTTCAGATCCAGCATGGCCTTGCGCATCCAGAACTCAATGAAAGGTTCCCAGCGGATATCGTGCTTGGTGACAGGTTTCTCGTTGCGTTTACCATTGATGTAAACCATGAGGTCCAGGGGCATACCATTACTATTACGCAGCATGCGGTCGTCTGCCCAGCCAGTGATGCTGTGCCGGTAACCTACGGCTGATCCCAATGACTCGTACATGGTGATCTTTTCTGCCATACGAGGAAGACCAGGGAGATCTTCATCGAATTCACCAATGGAAGTGTTCACCAGTGAGTACTCAATGCCTGGTTGCAGGTAGGTAATATCAACGAAGTCCGTTTTGGGGTTGTTGCTGACCAGTGTACACATGTACAGGAAACCGGCATTGTAGGGCTGCGGGTCCCGGATGATAGCAAAC
>Ga0070741_10006554_pt1 | contig 24894 bp, 26 predicted proteins | sample Coa_R1_4_FD_66440 | JGI IMG/M metagenome (GOLD analysis project Ga0070741, IMG submission 66440) | Surface soil microbial communities from Centralia Pennsylvania, which are recovering from an underground coalmine fire - Coalmine... | ecosystem: Environmental > Terrestrial > Soil > Unclassified ... | reverse complement strand
CGCCGCCGGCGCGACTTCCGCAGGCGTTGGCGCGCGCACACGGCCGGCGGGGGGACGTTCCAAGTTCGCAGCGCGCCTACGCCGAGGACGCAGGAGCGCCGGTGGCGCGCCCCGTCGGTCGCCGCGCCGCGGCAGTCAATTGGATTGACGGGTTTTCGGGGCGCGGATAGAAGCGGGCTGTCTCCCTCAACGCATCTTGACCGTTAAGGAGGCGTCCTCATGCTGATCGCAGCGGTGGCGCTCGGGATGGCGTTTGCGTTCGCCATCGCATGGATGCTGTTTCGACGCGCGGAACGCGCCGCCGGCGAGATCGCGCCGCTCGTGAGCGCGGCGCCGCCCCGGAAAGAGACGGCGCCGTCGGTCGTGTGTCGGACGGTGCGCGTGTACTTCATCAAGCCGTCGAAGTACGACGACGCGGGGCGGGTCGCGCACTTCTGGAAAGGGGTGCTGCCGAACAACACGCTCACCGTGCTCGCGGCGCTCAACGAGTCGTACAACCGTCTCCGCAGCGACGACGGCGTGTACGTCGAGACCGTCATCTGGGACGAGCAGGTGGACGGTCCCGTGCTCCCCGCGACCATCCGGGCGATCCAGGAGAAGGCGCTCGAGGACGGTGTCGAGGTGATCATCGGCCTCGCGGGCGTGCAGACGAATCAGTATCCGCGCGGTCGCGACCTGGCGCTCCAGTTCCGACGCGCCGGCTTCCCGGTCCTCTTCGGCGGCTTCCACGTGAGCGGCTACCCGGAGTCGCGGACGTTCCTCGAGAGCTGCGGTGTGTCGACCGTCGTCGGCGAGGCCGAGACGATCTGGGCGGACATCCTCGACGACTACCTCCACGGCGCGCTGCGCCCGAGCTACAGCGTGACCGAAGGCATCCGCGCGAAGACGGGCGGCGCGGACATCACTGTTCCGCTCATCACCGAGGCGCAGCTCCCCGCGATCAACGATCCGTATCTGCGCCGATTCGCGTCGCGCGGAATGACGACCGTCGATACGTCGCGCGGCTGCCCGTTCACCTGCTCGTACTGCAGCGTGAAGAACGTGATGGGTCGGACAATGCGGGCACGAGATCCGGAGGCGGTCGTGCGCTGGATCCGCGACGCCGTCCAGCACCACGGCATCGATTCGCTCTTCATCGTCGACGACGATTTCTTCCGGAGCCCGTCGTGGGAGCCGATCCTCGAAGGCATGGCCCAGTACCGGCGTGAAGGCCACCAGCTCTCGTTCATGATGCAGGTCGACGCCGAGGCGGCCGCCTTCGGCGACCTCGCGCCGGGCGAGAAGCCGTCGAGCCAGCGCCAGAAGTGCGAGCGGTTCCTCCGTCTCGCCGCGGAGGCGGGCTGCTACTCGGCGTTCGTCGGCTTCGAGACGTTCAACCCGCAGAACCTGCTCGCCACGACGAAGGTCCAGAACCTCGCGAAGGAGCACCGGCAGGTAAAGGACCACGCGGTCGCCGCGGGCGCGCTCGCGGCGGTGAAGGAGAAGTATCGCCGCGTGTGCCACAACTGGCACCGCCACGGGATCGCGGTCCACTGCGGCTACATGATCGGGTTCCCGTTCGACGGCCCCGAGAGCGGGCGCCAATCCGCCGAGTGGCTTCTCGACGTGGGCGTCGACCTCGCGTCGTTCTTCATCGTGACCCCGCTGCCGGGCACGGAAGACCACGACAAGGCCGTGCGCGAGGATGCGATCGCCGACTGGGACTTCAACCAGTACGACTCGCAGCACATGGTCGGCCGTCATCCACGGATGACGCGCGCCCAGGTGGAGCAGGCGTACCGGGACGCGTACCTCACCTTCTACTCGGCGAAGAACACGCTCCGCTCGCTCTTCACCTGGTACCGCGTCGAAGGCCTCGGCTGGCCGGCGCGGAACGCGATGCTCCGGCAGCACCTCTACTACTTCTACAGCTACCGGGCCGGCCGGCACCCGATGCTCGGCGGCCTCTGGCAGCGCGGGGTTTCCGCGGAGGCGCGGCGGCAGATCGTCACCGACGAGGAGGCGCGCGCGCACTATCTCGGCGGCGGTATCATCAGCACCGAGGGCGTGCGGATCGCGCTCCCCGGGTAGCCCGCGGAGCGCTGGCGGAACCCGGGACGAGCATATAGACACGGGGCCGATGGCGAGGCTCGCGGGGCGGGTGGCGGTCGTCACGGGTGGTGGTTCGGGGATCGGCGCCGCGATCGCCCGCCGCTTCGCCGCAGAAGGCGCCCGGGTCGCGGTTGCGGACGTCGATGCCGATGGCGCGTCGCGCGTTGCGGCCGAGATCGCCGACGCCGGCGGCACCGCGCTCGCCGTGCCGACCGACGTGGCCGACAGCGCGCAGGTGGACCGCCTCTTCGCGCGCGTCGTGTCCGAGTGGCAGACCGTCGACATCCTCTCGAACAACGCAGGTATCGGCGAGCTCAGCCCGACGCTGCGGGCGCACGTCGACGAGGCCGTCGCCGACATGCTCGGTGGCGGCGGGCGGCACTCGCTCGGCGTCACGAGCCGCATGGACGACGCCGAGTGGGGCCGCATGCTCGCGATCCATCTATCCGGCACCTTCTATTGTACGCGCGCCGCGCTCCGGACGATGGAAGCGCGCGGCAGCGGCGCGATCGTCAACATGGCGTCGGTCGCGGGGCTCGCGGGCATTCCCGGATCGCCGCACTACGGGGCAGCAAAGGCGGGCATCATCGGGTTCACCAAGTCCGTGGCGCTCGAGGTCGGCGGCTCGGAGATCCGGGTCAACGCGATCGCCCCGGGGCTGATCGATACGCCGATGACGGCGGACGCACCGCCGCTCATCCGGCAGATGATCCTCATGCGGACGCCGCTCGGGCGCTCCGGTCGCCCGGAGGAGATCGCGGACGTCGCGCTCTTCCTCGTCTCGGACGATGCCAGCTTCGTCACCGGGCAGGTCGTCAGCCCGAACGGCGGCCTCCTCACGTAGCCGCATGCGGCGACCGATCCTCGCGCTGCTCGCGCTCGTCGCGGCCTGCGCACGACCCCCGAAGACGCCCCTCTTCACCGGCGAGCCATACCTCGTCGTCTGGGCCGGCGACGCCGACCGGACGAATGCCGACTTCCTCGCGGTGCTCGACGCCGACCCGACGTCCCCCTCCTACGGCAAGGTGCTGAAGACGTACCCGGTCCGCTCCCGGGGTAACGAGCCGCAGCGGCTGAACGCCGAGCCACGCGGCGATCGCCGCGTCTTCGGCACGGGGATCCTGACGAACCGCACGTTCGTCTTCGACCTGCGGCAGCCGCTCGCCGGCCGCCTCGTGCACGTCGACGAGCCCGCTCCCGACCGCCGCTTCTGGGCACCGGCGGACGTCGTGAGCCTGCCGACGGGGCACGTCGTCGTCGCTTGCGCGGATCCCGCACGCTATCGCGGCGATCCGCGCGAGCTGCTCTCTGCGCCCGGCGGGCTCGTCGAGCTCGACGCCGACGGAACCATCGTGCGCGAGCTCCCGGCGGCCGACCCGGCGGCGCGCCATCTGATCATCTCGCCGTTCGGCGGAGACGTCGCGCCGTCGATCGGACGTCTGGTGACGACGAACGCCGGTCACGGCTATGCGGCGACGACGCGCGGCGAGCGGCTGGCGGGCATCAGCGTCCAGATCTGGAAGCTCCCCGACCAGAGCCTCGATTGCACGGTCGTGCTGGAGGCGGGTCCCCGCGGCGAGGAGAACCTCGGCCCGGTGACGCCGCGCTTCCTGCATCGCTCGGCGTTCCTCTACGTCGACACCGACCAGGGCGGCGGGCTTTACGGCTCCGACTCGATCCAGACGTCGAGCCCGTCGTTCCGGCTCGTGTTCGACTTCGGCGCCGGCACGCTGCCGGGCGGCATGGCGATCACGCCCGACGACCGGTTCCTCGTCGTCGCGCTCGCCGGGACGAGCCGTGTCGTCTCGCTCGATCTCGCCGACCCGTGGAGCCCGAAGCTCGTCTCGTCGATCCGGCTCGACCGCGACCCGCTCGACACGAGCCACGCGCGCCGCGGCGGGCCGCACGGCGTCACCATGAGCGCGGACGGGACGCGCGTCGCGGTGTCGAACTACACGATCGACACGCCGGGATTCGTCCAGGACGGCGACCATCGCGTCTACGTCTTGCGCCTCGATCCGTCGAGCGGCAGGCTCCGGATCGATGGTGCGTTCCTCGACGAGAAGAGCGGCGAGGTCGGCGTGAGCTTCGACCGGCCGAGCTGGCCGCACGGCGATACCGGCCCGGCGCGGCCGGCGGGTCTCCTCTTCGTCACGCCCGAGCCGCCGCCGTCGACCAAGGGGCGCCGCGAGGGCTCGTAGATGTCGGACGTCGTCCTCCGCCCGGCGGAGTCGCGCGACGTCGAGCGCGCGGGGGACGTCAATTTCGTCGCGTTCTATCGGTCCGCGCTCGTTCACGGCCTGCCGCCCGCCGTGACGACGCCCACCGAGAGCCGTCGATACCTCGCCCACCTCCTGCAGTTCGACGCGCTCGGCGGGGTCGTCGCCGAGGAAGACGGCGAGGTCGTGGGCGTCGGCTGGCTCCATCCGCGTGGCGCGGTCGCGACGATCGGGCCGCTGGCGGTCGATCCGAGCCGGCAGGGCCGCGGCATCGGTCGCCGGCTCCTCGAACGGCTCGTCGAGATGGCCGGCAAGGGCGTGCCGCAGGTCCGCCTGGTCCACGAGAGCTACAACGCCACGTCGCTCGGGCTCTACCTGCGATCCGGCTTCCGCGTCGTCGCGCCGCTGCTCGACCTGGCGCTCGCCGCCGGGACGCCGGTCGCGCCGCCGCGCGTCCCCGCCGGACTCGCCATCCGCGCCGCGGGGGCCGACGATCGCGCCCGGATCGTCGCGCGCGACGCGCGCGCATTCGGCGCGCCCCGGCCCCAGAGCGTCGACCTGTATCTCCGACGCGGTCGGGCGCTGGTCGCCGAAACGGGCAACGCGCTCGTGGGGTACGCCCTCGGCATCGCGTTCGAGGGGAATGCGTACGTCGGCTCGGCGGCCGCCGACGACGCGGACGTGCTGCTGCTGCTCGTGACCGCGCTCGTCGGCGAGCTCGCGGCCGGCGACCATCGGGTCCGGACGCTCTTGACGGCGACGGATCGCCGCCTGGTCGATGCGCTCCTCGGGCTCGGGTTCCGGGTGTTCCGCGCCTGCCACTACATGATCCGCGGCGGCGGGACGGCGCCCCCCCCGAACTACGTCCTCATGAACGGCGACATGATGTGACGCGCCGCGATGAGCGCGCGACCATTGCAAACGAAACCTTTTCGCTCTAGCTAGGCGCGATCCCGCGCCGCCCGACAATACGAAAAGCCGCGCGCGTGGCGCTCGCGGCGTCGCTGGTGCTCCTTCCCGCGCTCGCGCAGGCGACGCAGAAGTGGGGACCGGTTCAGCTCTCGGGCAACCTGCAGAGCCAGAACCTGATCCGTCATCCGGATGCCGGTACGTACGAGTTCATCCAGAACCGGAACACCGCGCACATCCGGTTCGAGTACAACTGGCTGCAGGCGGGGAAGTTCTACAACAAGTACGACATCCCCTTCATCGAGAGCTCGAACCTCTTCCTCCTCTGGCGCGGCGTCTACGACAGCATCTACGACACGACGCCGGGCTTCATCGAGAAGGAGGACATCCACGGCCGAAACTACGGCGGGCTCACGCTCTTCGAGTACGCGAAGCGCATCCACAAGGCGCGCGCGCTCCGTCTCGACAGCCTGAGCCACGGCACCCGCGACGCGCTCAAGTTCGACAACCAGCTGCGCGAGGCGTACGCCGACATCAAGTTCCGGAACATCCCGCTCAGCGTGCGGGCCGGCCGCCAGCAGATCGTCTGGGGCGAGACCGACAACTTCCGCATGCTCGACCGCGCGAACACGCTCGACACGACGTGGCACTTCGTCCAGGAGCTGCCGCCGCCTGCCTTCGGCTGGGACGAGATTCGGCGGCCCTTCTGGATGATCAAGTTCCTCTACGACATCGGCGACGTCTGGAAATTCTCGCAGAACTTCCTCGAGTGGTACTGGAACCCGGGCGATTGGTACCCGGTCAAGATCTCCTTCCTGCCGCGGCCGTGGGGCGTCAAGATGCTCGATCCGCTGACGAACCCGGTCGACGGCGGGTTCATCAACGGCGTGTGCGCGAACTCGCCGATTCGCAACGCGCGCGGCGAGCCGATCTGCACGCGGCTCATGAACGGGACCAAGCTGTTCCACAACGGGAACTACAGCCGGAACCCGTTCGACAACAGCCAGGTCGGTGTCCGCTACCACGCGATCGCGCCCTTCGGGCTCGAGTTCACGCTCAACTACTTCTACCAGCGCTGGGGCGGCGACGACGGCACCGACTTCGCGCCGATCCGCGGTGTCCCGCGGACGTTCGACGCGGCCGTCGACAAGCGCCGGTTCGACGCGCTCATCGGCCAGGGCATCTTCCCCGCCGAGTACATCACGCCGTACGTCCACACGGTCGGCGTCTCCGCGAACTACTCCGACGAGGCCTACACGCAGGCGGTCTATCGTCTGGAGACGGTCTACGACGTCGGCGTGCCGTTCTTCGACCTCGGCAAGGTCACGCTGATCGACATCCCGTCGCTTCCGGGCGTCCGGAAGAAGAACATGTGGAAGGGCATGGTCGGATTCGATCGGCCGACCTGGATCAAGAAACTCAACAAGAAGAGCACGGTGTTCATTACCGGACAGTTCTTCTGGCACTACCTCCTGAACAATCCCGGCTGCCGCGCGCAGGACGACGCCCAGCTGCCGCCGCTCGCGCGCGCCCGCGCGGGATCGTGCCTGGTCGGCGGCTTCGACCTGCCGTCGGCGGCGCGGATCAGCAGCGTGTCGTACCGCGACAAGATCCGCGACTGGGAGACGCTCTTCAGCCTCGGCGCGACGACCTTCTACCGCGGCGGCAGCATCGTGCCGGTCGCGGGCTTCGCGGTCGATCCGATGAACGAGTTCGTGATGGAGACGTTCGTGAACGTCGACCTCGTGCTGCGGGACGACCTCGTGCTCGACCTCGGCCAGAGGTACTTCATCCAGCCGAAGGGCCAGCACGTCCCGAACTTCAGCCCGTGGGGCTTCGGCAGCTTGAGCTCCGGCCGCTCCGAGACGGTGATCCGGATCACGTTCCAGTTCTGACCGGCCGCGGGCGTCGCCGGGCCGCGCTCGACCCGGGCGGGAAGACGACCGCGACCGGCAGCTCGAGGGCGCCGGCGATCGCGAGCGCGGTCGCCACGGTCGGAAGCGCCCGGCCGTTCTTCACCTGGTTCACGTGCGCGCGATCGAGGCCGGCACGCGCCGCCAGCAGCGCGTCGGTCCACCCGCGCGCGGCGAGGAGGCGGCCGATCGCGTTCGACATCAGGGACGCGTCCGGCGCGGACGCGGCAGCGTCCAGAGCGCCTCGATCGGGACGCCGAGCGCCGCGGCGACGCGCTCGGCGACCGCGAGGCGCGGGTTCGCGTCCCGCGTGCGCAGCCGGCCGAGGAGCGGCGGGGGCAGCATCGTCCGCCGCGCGAGCTCGCCCCAGGAGGTTCCGCGCCGGGCGAGCACGCGAGGCAGCCGGTTGAGCACCGCGGGCGCGGGACGCGCTGGCATGCGCATGCAGGATGCGGAGGGACCCCGGCCCACGCAAGCCGGCGCGCGCCGCCCCGTGTGCATAGGATCGGAACGCGCGGCGGCGGCGCTAGAACGTCATCTGATCGAGCGCTTCGAGGTTCAGGAGCCCGAGGACGGTGCACCCCGCACCGCCGGCCGGTGAGGAGATCGCGATGGTGCCGCGGGGGAGGAGGGTGCTCGACACGGCCGAGCTGCGGTTGAACACGGAGAAGCTCACGACGACCATCCCGTCGGCGGAGCCCGGCTGCGTCGGCGTCGACGCGAACCAGACGACGAACGTCCGTCCGCCGTTGTTCGGGAGCTTCACCGTTGCGCACGGTGTGAGGGCGGCGAGGCTCTGGCCGCCGCTCAGGGCCTGATCGGGCGAGATCTTGTAGAGCGCGATGAGACCGGTCGGGCCCTGATCCGACGACGTCGCGATGAGGGCGCTTCCGTCGGGGTGGACCTGGAAGACGTCCGGGTCGACGTCCGGCGTGATGAGCAGGGTCGTCGGCCGGATGCGGTAGACGCCGTTCGGCAGCGCGACGAACGCCGCGCTGCCGTCGGGCGTCACCTCGAGGTCGTCGGCCGGATCGTAGTCGTCGTTGCAGACGTCGAGTCCCTCCGCGGCGTCGATGCGTGGGAGCAGGACCGTCTCGGCTCCGCTCGACTTGCGGCGCGCGAGGAGCGCCTCGCGCGAGTCCCGGAAGCACTGCTGCGGACCCGTCACGGCCTGGTATTGCGCGAGATACACTTGCCCGCCCGCGGCGGCGGCGATCTTGTCGCAGGCGAGCTGCTCGGTGCCGGACGTCGTCCGCTTGACGATCTCCGCGCCGACCCGGTTCCCGCTCGCGTCGAAGCGGATGTGCATCAGCGTGCCGCCGAGCTCGGTGTCGCCGGGCGACGGGTCGGTGAACGTCCCATCGTCGCTCAGGACGTAGAGACCGCCCTCGCCGTCGCCGCACATGTCGATCGGATCGAGCCCGGACGCCGCGGGGCACGCGCCGTTCGGGCAGTCGTTCGCGCTCGCGCACGGCTGGCCCACGCGGTCGCCGCGGGAGCAGGTCGGCTGCGGACAGGTGCCGTGGTTCGGGGCGCAGTCCGCGTCGACGAGGCACGCGTCGCCGGTCCCGGAGCCGTTCTGCGGCGTCTGGCACGAGAAGACCGTGTTGTCCGCCAGGAAGCGGGTGCCGTTCGCGGTGATTCCGGCGGTCCCCGCCAGGCCGTTGTAGAAGAGCGTCGTGCCGACCGGTAGCGGCCCGGTACCCGGCGCTTCCCCGCCATGCCCATGGCCGAGCACGTGCGCGACGGACTGGTTCGTCGCCGACGCGACCATCGTCACGAGCGCGGCCTGGTGGCCCGGTTCCGTCGGAGCGAAGTCCAGGTCGACCGACGCGCTCTCGCCCGCGGCGAGATCGAGGTCCGTGGCGCTCAGCGCGAAATCGGCTCCGGAGACGCAGAGTCCCGTCGCGAAGTCCTGGCGGCAGACGCCGAGGCGCACGCGGAGCTCGCTCGTCGGCGCGTTGTCGGTGTTGCGGACGGTGAAGGTCTTCGCGGTGCTGCTCCCGAGCGCGATCCCGCCGAATTCGAGGACGGAGGACGCGTCGACGCTCAGCACCCCCGGAGTGCGCCCGGGACCGATCGGCGGGATCGCGACCATCGTCACGTCGTCGTCGCCCGTGAGCTGGCCGTCGCTCACGCTGAGGCGGACCGTCACGTCGAGGCTGGTCGGCGCGAAGGTGTGCGTCGGGCGCGGGTCGGTCGAGTGCTCGCCGTCGCCGAAGTCCCAGGTGTACGTCAGCTCGTCGGACTCGGGATCGTGGCTCTGCGTCCCGTCGAACTGGATCGGTATGCCGGGCAGGATGATCTCGCCGGCGGAAAGCGCGCGGGCGACCGGTGGCGCGTCGGCGACGTCGACGGCGCGAAAGCGGAATCGATCGATGTCCCGCACGCGTGCTCCGCCTTTGCGCGCGCGGCCGTGGACGTCGATGCGCAACCGATTGCTGCGATGGGTCCCGACGTTCAGCAACGCCGGTCCGACCGCCGCCCGCATCCCGACGATCGTGCCGTCCGCGGCGGTGATCGGGGTGAACAGCGGCGTGATGTTCACTCCGCCCATGCGCGCGCGGAACGTGCTCGGATCGGGCTCGGCCTTGTCGGTCGCACCGATGCCGACGACGACGTTCACGAACGGATGCGCCGGGACGTTCGTCTTGGCGCCCGGCGCGACGACCCGGAGCATCTGCTCCGACTTCCGCCGCGCTTCCGCCGGTCCGGCGACGACGATCATCGCGCACACGAGCAGCGAGCCGACGGCGCGATGCATGGGTCGCAGAGCCTATGGGAGGAAGCGGATGCTTTGCAACGGCGAAAGTCCGGAGAGTCGGCGCGACGACATGGCGAACGCCACGTCACCTGATGGAGCGTCCGCGCTCAGAAACAGGACAGCGGAATGGTCGCCACGGCGAGCGCGTTCGGGAAGGAGCCCGTCTGTTCGTTGGTCTGGCTGAACGGGGTCTCCTCGGCGAGCATCCCATCGGACCGCCGGACCCGGAACGCCTGGACGCGATCGAATTCGCCGGCGGCCACGTACACCGCGCTCGGCGTCGAGGCGAGTCCGACCGGACTTCCGCGCACGTCTTCCTTCGTCCGTCGCCGCGGATGCTTCGAGATCCGGCCGTCGGGTCGGACGTGGTAGGCGTCGACCCGGCCGTGCGTGAACTGCGAGCCGAGGATCGTCGTGCCGTCGAGGACGATGTCCTGATACTGATTGAGGACCGCGCTCTTGTTCAGCGCCTTCTGGTATTTGAAGTTGCCGGTCAGATCCTTGCCGGCATCGTCTTTCAGACAGACGCTCACGAACTCCCCGGTCTTGTTGCGGTGCGGCGGGTCGAAGAGGCCGTTCGTCAGCCGGAAGGTGACGATCTGTCGCCGCGCGCGCGACTCGACGTACATGACGTCGCCGTCGATGATGAGCGCGGCGGGGAGGAGGAGATGGCGGCGCTCCGACAGCGGGCAGGTGACGGGTGATCGATCGACGTTGACGTTCCCCAGCCGGCACTGGTCGGGCGGTGCCGACAGGCTGCCGTCGGCGCCGAGCGGGAAGACCGAGACGCGGCCGCCGAGGACCTCGGCCGTCACGTAGAGCAACCCGTCGCGCACCAGGAGCCGCTGGTAGCCGGCGCCCCCCGGTCCTTGGATGCAGCTCGTGAAGTCGGACTGGAGCCGGCCGTCCGCGTCGAGCGGATACGCCACGATCCGCGCCTGCCCGTTCTGCGGGACGTAGAGCAGGCGCGCGTCGGGGCTCAGCGCGACGTCGAGCGGATTCATGTTCGGTCCGGTGACGACGTTGGTGCTGCCGAACGGCTCGAGCCCGCCGCGCTGGCCGATCCGGAACGCCTCCACGCGGTCGGCCTCGGCGACGTAGAGGACGCCGTTCGGCCCGGCGACCAGCCGGCGCGGGAGCTGTCCGCCGGTGCCGATCTGGACCTTCGGCGTCGGCGCGAGCGTGCCGTCGTTCCCGACACAGAAGCCGTCGATGCGGCTCTGGCTGGCCGCGGTCGCGTAGATGATCGTGCCGGCGAAGGCGGGCGCCGCCGACACGAGCGCGGCGACGAGACACGACGTCACGAGGCGCATGAAGGGCGCACCTTATAGCGTCTCCGGAAATGGATTGCGACGGCGCGCGCCCCGGCATAATGGTCCGCCCGGAAGGAGGCCCGCATGCCAGCGCTCGTGACGAGCCGTCGCGACGGCTCATTGCTCTACGTGGGGCTGAATCGCCCCGAGAAGCGGAACGCCATCCATCGCGAGCTGCTCCTGGCGCTCGTCGACGCGATCGCCGCCGCCGAGGCCGAGCCCGACGTCCGTGCCGTGATCGTGTACGGCGAGGGGCCGGTCTTCTCGGCGGGCGTCGACTTCGCGATGCTCGCCGGCGACGTCCAGGGCGAGCGGGCGCTGCCGTTCCGGACGCTCGTCGGCGACATGCAGGCGGCGCTCTCGCGCATCGAGGCGCTCGAGAAGCCCGTGATCGGCGCGCTCCATCGCTACGTCCCGGGGCTCGGCCTCGAGCTCGCGCTCGCGTTCGACCTCCGCGTCGCGACCGCCGACTGCGAGCTCGGCCTCCCCGAGGTGAAGGTCGGGCTCGTGCCGGACGTCGGCGGGACGACGCGGCTCGTGCGCACGGTCGGGTACGCGCGCGCGAAGGAGCTCATCATGACGGGACGCATGATCCGCGCCGACGACGCCCTCGCGATGGGGCTCGTGAACCAGGTCGTCCCGCCGGGCGAGCACCTCGCGGCGGCCGCCCGGCTAGCGGAGGAGATCGGCGCCAACGCGCCGCTCGCCGTCGGGCTCGCGAAGCGCCTCGTCGACCTCGGCAGCAACGTCGACAAGCAGACCTTCCTCGCGATGGAGCTGCTCGCGCAGAGCGTCCTCATCCGGACCGAGGACGTCCGCGAAGGCGCCCGCGCGCTGACCGAGCGACGTCCGCCGCGCTTCCAGGGGCGCTGATCCCCGATGCCGTCCTGGAACTGCCTCGCCACGTCGCCCGAGGGCCGGCGGGACGCGCTACTCTTCGCGCTCCGGCGGTTCGGCAAGTTCCGGCGCGGCGGCTACCGGAACGTCGTCATCGGCACGGTCGACGATCCGCCGGCGCTCCTCGCGTCGGTCGAGCAGGCGCTCGCCTCCGACCCGCTCCTCCCGACCGCGCTCGCGAAGCTCGTCCCGATCGAGGCGACCGCGCGGTTCGAGCCGTCGACCGCCGTCGACACGCTCGCGGAGGCCGTCGAGCCGTTCGTCGACCGACTCGCCGGCGGCTCGTTCTTCGTCCGACTCGAGCGACGTGGCCTCAAGGGGCGCCTCCACACGCCGACGGTCGAGCGCGCGCTCGGCGACCGGGTGTGGCAGAGCATCGAGCGCCGCGGGCGCGTCCCTCGGGTCGACTTCCGCGACCCCGACGCGATCCTCGTCGTCGAGACGATCGGCGACCAGGCGGGCATCGCGGTGCTGAGCCGCGAGCTCCGCGAGCGGCATCCGTTCGTACGGATCCGCTGAGCGGCGTTTCAGACCTTCGTCGACCCGAGGAGATTGCCGCCGAGCCGCGCGTGGCCGATGCGCGGGTCGCCGATCACGTTGACGACCGACGGCTTCCTCGCCGCGAACGCGCGCTCGAGCGCCGGCCGGATGTCGTCCGGCCGGACGACGTGCTCGCCGTGGCAGCCGATCGCCTCGAACATCTTGTCGTAGCGGAGCTCCGGCAGCATGTCGAAGGCGTCGACGCGCCCGCGGAGCATCGGCATCTGCTCGAAGCCGGGTCCCCACGAGCTGTTGTTCCAGAGGAGCGTCACGATCGGCAGCCGATGCTTCAGCGCCGTCTCGAGCTCCATCCCGCCGATGCCGAAGCCGCCGTCGCCGATGACGACGATCACCTGCTTCCCCGGCCGCGCGAGCTGCACGCCGATCCCCATCCCGATCCCGTGGCCGACGGGGGCGAGCGGTCCCGCGTCGACGATCTGCCCGGGGAAGCGCGCCGCGAACCACTGCGAGAGCCAGCCGGAGAGCGTGAAGCTGTCGATGACGAGCGTCGCGTCCTGGTCCATGAGCGCGAGCAGCTCGCGGGTCAGGCGCGCGGGGTGGATCGGCATCCGGTCGTGGACCTCGGCCTCCTGCTCGACGAGCGCACGCTCGAACTGCGCGCGGACGCGCGCGACCTCGGCGAGCCAGGCGCCGTCGCGACGCGCGCCGCCGTCGAGACCCCGCGCTGCGGCGGCGTCGACCAGCTGGCGGAGGACGAGCTTCGGATCGCCGACGATCGGGATTTCCGCGGCGACGTGCCAGCCGACGCGCGACGGGGTGGCGTCGACCTGGATGTAGGTCGCGTCCGCGTTCCACGTCGGCGGCTGGCCGAAATGCTCGCCGCTCCAGAACTTGAAGCCGACGGCGAGGATCACGTCGGCGCGCCCGGTGAACGGCTTCTTCCAGGCGCCGCGGACGGCGAGCGCGTCGTCCTCGGGCACGGCGCCCTGGGCGGCGCGCCGGGTGTAGACCGGTATTTGGAGTCGCGCCGCGAGCGCGCGGAGCTCGGCCGCGGCGTCCGACCAGAAGATGCCGTCGCCGGCCACGATGAGCGGCCGCTCGGCGCGTGCGAGCGCCTCGAGCGCGCGCTCGACCGCCGCGGGATCGCCCGCGCTCCGGAGCGCGTCCGGCGGGTAGATGCGCGCCCCGCCACGCTGCCGCGAGACGTCGTCCTCCTGGTAGAGGACGTTGGTCGGGATCTCGACGAGCGCCGGCCCGGGCGGCGGGCCCATCGCCTCGCGGAACGCCATGCGGACGTCCATCCCGATCGTCGTCCAGTCGAGGACGCGCTTCGTGAACTTCGAGAACGTCCGGCAGATGTCGGCGCCGTACGCTTCCTGGAACGAGCCGAGCTGGTCCTCGGTCGTCGGGTGCTGGCCGGAGATGCAGACGACCGGGCTTCCCGTGAGGCCCGCGACGCAGAGACCGGTCACGGCGTTGGTGAGACCGCAGCCGGCGGTCACCGACAGCACGCCGGGCCGGCCGGTCGTCCGCGCGTACGCGTCCGCGGCGTACGCGCACGACTGCTCGTGGCGCATGTGGATCATCTGCACGCCGTTCTCGCGCAGGTGCGACAGCACCGGCCAGGTGTGGCCGCCGTTGATCGCGAAGAGGTAGCGGACGTCCTGCTCCGCGAGCACGCGGCCGACGATCGCGCCACCGTCGACGCGCCGCGCCTCGGGCGACGCCAGCGGCTTCGCGATCGCTTCTCCCATCGTGCGCATGCCGTCCATGCGCTCGCTGTACCAAGCCCGTCGCCGGGCTCGCAACCTATTGCGCGCGACGCGGCGGGCGCGTGCGTCTCCCGCGTTCGGCGGCCATCGCGTCGAGCAGACGTTCGATCCGCTCGACGGCGTGCTCGGTGCGGGCCGCCGCCGCTTCGGAGCGCTGCGCCGCCGCTTCGGCGCGGGCGGCTGCATCCTCCGCGCGTCGGGCGGCGGTCGCGTCCTCCGCCCGGGCCGGCGCCGCGAGGAGCGACAGCAGGACGAGCGACGCGCGGGCACGCATGACCGGGACCGTACGAGGTGGCGCGGGCGTGGTCAAACCGCTGCACGCGGGGGAGTGACATGGTCCGGCCGGGTGGTTAATACGGAGCCGCGATGACGGGGAAAGACGCGCTCCTGCAGGCGTTCGATCGGTTGTTCGACGCCGCCGCCCGCAAGCTCAACGTGGTCTGCACGCCCGAGGAGCGGGCGGAGGCGAAGGAGCAGTTCACCGACCGGTTCGCGACGGCCCTCGCGGCCGCGCAGAAGGTGGAGCTCGAGGAGCTGCCGACCGCGGCGCTCGAAGCGATGGAAACCTCGATCGCCCAGCTTTCGCCGGCCGAGCTCGCGGGGGTGATCGCGTCGGTCCCGCTCGCGCAGCAGACGCAGGCGATGCTCCGTTCGCTCGCGTTTCGGCAGGCCGAGCAGCGGCTCCTCGAGCACTTCGCGCTCCAGGCCGAGGACCGCTACGGCGGCAACTGACGCCCTGCCGCGGCTTTTTCGTTGCCTCGCCCCAGGCGCTCTGGTACCTTCCGCGCGCTTTGCCGCAGACGAGCCGCGCGAAGGTGATCGAGGTCGACTTTGCGGCACGCCGTCGCGTGCAGGCGGTCGCGACCCAACGGGCTCGGGCGGCCCGGCCGCGACCGCTGGCCGCGCTCCAGGCGCTCGGGCGGTCGGCGGGGTTCCTCGTCTTCTGGCGACCGCCGACGCGGCGCGCCGCCGGGGAGTACCTGGGTGGTCGCTGGGACTGGGGCTGGACGCTGTTCGTGTGGACGAGCGACGGGGCGGTGGGGCCGGTGTGGGGCGACCTCGTGAACGCCCGCGGCTACGTGCCGCAGCGGCTGACGCGCCAGGGCTTCGTGGCGTTCCTGCGGCGGGCTGGCGACGTCGGCGGCTTGCTGATGGACGGCGAGCTCGACGGCGACGGACACGTGATCCGCGCCGAGCCCGATCAGCTGATTCGGCGCGGCGAGGCGCTCTCGATCCTCGGCCCCTGAGCCGGGGCCGTAGGCGGCGCCGCGGGGGCGGGGAGGTGGAGCGATGAGGACCGTGACTGCGCTGACGACGGTGATGGCGCTCGTCCTCGCGACGCGAAGCGGGAGCGCCGGAACGCCTCCGGTCGCGTTCGTCGTGATGGATGCCGACACGGGTACCGTGCTCGCGGAGCGCGAGGCGCACAAGCGCTGGCCGCCGGCATCCATGGCGAAGATGATGACCGTGCTGATCGCCATGGAGCGCGTCCGGGACGGCTCGCTGTCGCTCGATCAGCCGATCCACGCGTCGGCGTGGGCGAGTCGCATCGGCGGCTCGCAGGTGTATCTCGCCGAAGGCGAATCGTTCCCGCTCGGCGAGATGCTGAAGGCCGTCATGATCGCATCGGCGAACGACGCGGCGGTGGCCGTCGCCGAGCATATCGCGGGATCGACGGCGGCGTTCGTCGATCTGATGAACGAGCGCGCCAAGGCCCTGGGCCTCACCGACACGACCTACCAGAGCGTGCACGGTCTCCCACCGGCGAAAGGGCAGACGGCCGACCTCACCAGCGCACACGACCTCGCCGTCCTCGGACGCGAGCTGATGCGCTTTCCGGACGTCATGCGCTGGGCGGGAACGGCGCAGGCCGGCTTCCGGAACGACACGCTGCAGATGGCGAACACGAACCATCTCGTGCGGACCTATGCCGGCGCGACCGGCTTGAAGACCGGCTACTATCGCGAGGCCGGCTTCTCGGTGACGGCGACCGCGACGCGCAACGACCTGAACCTCATCGCCGTCGTGCTCGGTCTGCCGACGAAGAACGAGTGCTTCGGGGAGACGGCGCGGCTGCTCAACGAAAACTTCTCCGCGTATCGGATGGTCGCGGGGGCGCGACGCGGCGGCGCGGTCGGACAGATCCCCGTCGCCGGCGGATCCGGTGAAACGGTGCAGGCGCTCGCGGTCGACGATCTTCGCGTGCTCGTGAAGCGTGCGGAGGACAAGGGCGTCGTCGTCGAGGCGCGGATCCCGCGTCTGCTCCAGGCGCCCGTCCGTGTGCGCCAGACGCTGGGTGACGTCGTGATCCGTCGCGGTGACCAGGAGCTCGGCCGCGTCGCGGTCGTCGCCGACCACGATGTCCCAGCGACGGGATGGCTCTCGTGGCTGTGGAACCGAGGCGTGTCGACTTCGACGACGCGCTAGAGGTCGGCCCTGCTCGTGTCGTCGACGATCGTGCTCACGTCGTCGGGTAGCACCATCACCGACTCGCCGGAATCGAAGTCGACGAGGAAGAGCGTCCGTCCGAGATTCTCCAGGCCGTAACGGATCGTGCCCGACCGCTCGCGGGGTAGGTAGCCGCCGTGGTGGGCAATTGGACGCGCGGTGCGGCAGCGGATTCCGGAAACGGTTCGATCCAGCATCGTCTCACACCTCTCTGTAGGGACGAGAAGCAAGTGACGTGCCGGCACCGCGGTGCGCCCGACCGCACGCGGGATCGGGACGAGAACGCCGCGCGACGCGGCGCGGCTATGCAGATGCTGCCCGCTTTTCAGGCGGGGGATGTCGTCGCCGGGGACGGCGTGAAGCCGTCCCCGGTACTCGTGTGGTCGTACCGCTAACGACTGGAGAGCGAAAGGAACGCGCCGGACGCCGAGCTCGTACACACCGTCGGTGCCGTAGAACACGCGGTCTTCAGCGTGGTCTTGCAGGTCTTCGCGCAGGTCTTCCGGTCCTTCTTCTTCGGGAACTTCGTCTTGTCCTTGCAGCCGTTCAGCGCGATGCAACCCTGAAGCTCGTTCTTGCAGCCCTTCACACCTTTCTTGCCGAACGCGCAGCCTTTGACGGCGTGTGCGGGCGACGCGGCGAGGCTCGCGCCGAGCACCGCGATGCCGAGCATGGCAAGCATCTTCTTGCCGATCATGGATTCCTCCCTCTTGGTCTGGCGCGAGCGCATTGCAGCCGCGCGGGCGCTGTGTCGCAAATTCACCAGCTAGTGTCAATCCGATTAACCCTGCTTGACGCAAGCCCCTGCGGCGAAACCCGGTCAGCGCGCGAGCGGCAGTAGCTCCGCCAGGCTCGCGACGACCGGGACGTCCGGGATCGCCGGCGGCGCCGGACGATTCCGGACAACCAGCACGGCGCGGAGCCGCGCGGCGCGAGCGCCCAGCACGTCCTCGCGAACCCCGTCGCCGGCGTGGAGCGTCTCGGACGCGCCGACGCCGAGCGCCCTGAGCGCGGCCCGAAATATCGTTGGATCGGGCTTTGCGAAGCCAACCAGCGTCGAGTACACCGCCGTGTCCACGAAGGGCTCGAGGCCGAGCGCGGCGAGGAGTCCGGGGAGCCGGCCGTCGAAATTCGAGACGACGCCGAGGCGGAGTCCGTTCCGGCGGAGCACGTCGAGTGCCGGTATCGTGTCCGGAAAGAGATGCCACGCCTCCGGCCGGGCGTAGTACTCGAACAGATCCGTGGCAGATGCGGCGAGCGCCGCCGCGTCGCCGGGGCCGAGCGACTGGTGCACGATCGCACTCCACCACGCGCGCTCGGCCGCCTCTCGCGGCGACGTCTCGGGAAACGCGAGCGGCGGCGCGGCCGTGAACGCCGCGCGGAACGCGCGCTCGACGTTCGAGGGATCCACCGCGATGCCGTGACGCGTGGCCACGCGGGCGTACGTCACGCCGACCGGCTCGGCGACCTCGAACAGCGTCCCCGCGCCGTCGAGCGTCACGGCCCGGAGCGGCATCAGCGTCGCCGGGGACCGCCGAACTCCGGCTCCTGCCAGAACTGGATCAGGACGCCGTACGCGTCGCGCGGATGGATGAACGCGGTCTTTCGCCCGCCGCGGAGCTCCGCCGCATCGACGACGCGGATGCCGTCGGCGGCGAGCCGTTCGACGAGCGAGTCGAGACGGTCGACGTCGATCGCGATGTGGTGGAAGCCTTCGCCGCGGCGCGCGAGGAAGCGGGCGACGAAGCCGTCGGATGTGATCGGCTCGAGGAGCTCCATCTTGTAGCCCGCGAGCCAGAACGTGACGAGGTTGTGCGTGCCGTCCCAGCCGGGATGCTTCGGCTTCGGTGCGTCGACCGGAAACGTCCGCCGGAACCAGTCGAGCGTCGCGTCGATCGAGCGGACGGCGAGCGACAGATGGTCGACCCGGAAGCGGATGCCGTCGCGCTCGGCGACCGGATCCGTCGGCACGTCCGCGGGGACGCCGCCGTCGAAGCCGGGCACCTGCCAGAACTGCACGAGGATCCCGGGCGACGTCCGCGGCGAGATGAACGCGGTCTTGTCGCCGTCGCCGTAGTCGCCGCGATCGACGATCCGGAGGCCGTCGGCCTCGAGCGCCGCGGTGTACGCGTCGAGCCGATCCGACGCGACCTCGAGCGAGAGATGATGCATGCCCGCGCCGCGCCGCTCGAGGAACCGCTCGACGAAGCTTCCGGGCCGGGCACTCTCGATCAGCTCGAGCTTCCAGTCGCCGATGTAGAAGTCGGTCCAGCGGAACTGGTCGTCGTAGCCGTCGCGTGGGTCGACGCGCATCCGGATCGGCAGGATGCGCCGGAAGAACGCGAGCGCCGGCGCGATCGCGTCGACGGCGACCGATACGTGGTCGACCCGGAGCGCGGGGAACGTGGTCGGCACTCCGCTACGCTCCGCGGAAGGTCCGGAGCTCGGCGGTGACGCGCTCGCCGTCGTCGTCGACGACGACGTATCCGCCGTCCCGGAGCGCACCCGCATTCAGCACGAGGGTCCGCCCGAGGCGGTCGACGCCGCGTCCCTCGTGGATGTGCCCGACGACGGCGACGTCCGGCTGGCGCGCCTCGATGAACGCGCGGACGGCCGGGCTGCCGACGGGGCGACCGTCCATCAGCCGGTCGAGGCGCGTGTCGTGCGGCGGCGTGTGGCAGACCATCAGCCGGCGCGGCGCGTCGGCGACCGCGGCGTGTCCGCGCTCGAGGACCGCGTGGAGCTCGTCCTCCGTCAGCTCGGTCGGCGTGTCCATCGGCGTGACGTTCGAGCCGCCGCACCCGAAGACGCCGAGGTCGCCGAGACGGCGGCCTTCGCCGTGGAGCGAGATGCCGTCCGCGCGAAACGCGTCGATGACCCACGGCATGTCGAGGTTCCCGGTGACGGCGAGGACGTTCGGGCAATGCTGCCGCACGGCGTTCACGACGCGGAAGGCGTCGGGCGGGTCGCCGAAGTGGGTGAGGTCGCCGGTGAGGATCGCACAGTCGGCCTCGCGCAGCGTCGGTCCGAGGCGCTCGATCGATCGAAACGCCATGTGGACGTCCCCGAAGCAGACGCAGTGCACGGCCGGGTTTGTATCCGCGGGCCGACGCCGTCGCAACGCGACCCACGCCCGGGACGCGGACCCGCGCTGCGTGCCGTGCCGACGGCGAAACGACTACAACTCCGTCGACGCGCGTGGTAAGGAGGACGCGCCGTCGTGGGCGAGATCATCGCATTCGCGGAGATCGTCCGCATGCGTCGCGAGCGGGTGGCGCGCGCCGTCCATGCCCGTTGCCGCGCGCTGATCGCCGCGTCGGTCGCGGCGGCGCGGGTCGATCTCGCCGCCGCGCCGCTCGAAGAGCGCGGCGTGTGGACGGCGCGGGTGCGCAAGCTGGAGGATCTCGAAGAATACGTGAGCGCGTTCGGCTGACGGGCGCGCGGCGGGGAGGGGCGGTGGCCGGCGAAACGTGGATGGTGGTCGGTGCGGGACTGCTGGTCGGCGGTGCGCTCGTGTTCCTCGCGTGGCGGATCCAACGAGCGGTCGCGCGTCGTGACGAGAATCCCGGGTTGCTCCTGCTCCAGCAGCAGCTCGACGCGCTTCGAACCCAGCTCGGGCAGGCACTCGCGGGGCAGGGCCAGCAGGTGGGACAGCAGCTCGCGCAGCTGACGGGGCAGGTGAACGACCGGCTGCGCGAGGGGCTCGAGCTCGTCCAGCGGAGCCAGAGCGCCGTCGGCGAGCGGCTCGACAACACGGCGCGGGTCGTCGGCGAGGTCCAGAAGGGGCTCGGCGAGCTCCGCGCCGCGACCAATCGCGTCTACGAGGTCGGCCGCGACGTCGCCACGCTCCACGACATCCTGCGCGCGCCGAAGCTCCGCGGCGGGCTCGGCGAGCTCCTACTCGGCGACCTCCTGGCCCAAGTCCTGCCGCCCGCGCACTTCACGCTCCAGCACCATTTCCGGAGCGGCGAGCGTGTCGATGCGGTCGTTCGGCTCGGGGATGGGCTCGTCCCGATCGACGCCAAGTTCCCGCTCGAGGACTTCCGCCGGCTGCTCCAGGCGGCCGACGACGAGGAGCGGTCGCGGGCGCGGAAGGCGTTCCACGCCCGAGTTCGGAAGCACATCGACGACATTGCGACCAAGTACGTGCTGCCCGATGAGGACACGTACGACTTCGCGCTCATGTACATCCCGGCCGAGAACGTCTACTACGAGACGATCATCCGCGACGAGGAACCCGGACTCGCCGCGTACGCGCTCGAGCGAAAGGTCATTCCGGTGTCGCCCAACTGCTTCTATGCCTACCTGCAGGCGATCGTGCTGGGCCTCCGTGGGCTACGGATCGAGGCGCGGGCGCAGGAGGTGATGGGACAGCTCGGCCGTCTCGCCGGCGACCTCGGCCGGCTCCGCGACGATTTCCGTCTGGTCGGAAAGCACCTCGGGAACGCGGCGCAGGCGCACGCCTCCGCGGAGCGGCGCGTCGGGCGGATCGAAGGGAAGCTGGCCGCCATCGGCGGCGAGGAGCCGGCGGAGGAGCCGCGGCAACCGCTGCTGCTGCGGAGCTCGTAGGAGGAGGCGTCGCGCATGATCACCGTCCCGGCCATGCGGCTCCATCAGTTCGGGGTCTTCCTCTACCAGGCGATCCTCGGCGCGCGCGACGTCGACCGGCTCGTCCGCTTCGAGGTGCTCTCGTACGACACGGGCGCGAAGCCGCCGAGCGGCAAGCGCCGCCAGGCGAAGACCCCGCGCGTCAACTGGGAGCTCCTCGAGAAGCGCATCGCGTCGAGCGCCGAGGCGTATCAGCGGCCGATCATCCGGAAGAAGATCGCCGAGCTCGTCGACTACTACACGCAGTGCGCGGAGACCGGGAACCTCCCGGCGATCGCGGGCGCCGTCCTCCTCGTCGCCGATCGCCGCCTCGAGTTCACGCCGACGAGCTCGCACCGCGTCCTCGGCGTCCTCGAGATCCCCGCGGAGGAAGGCGTCCTCCGCGCGCTCGACGGGCAGCATCGCCTGCTCGCGCTCCACCAGCTGATCATCGCCGGACAGGCGGAGGACGTGCAGGTGCCGGCGGTCGTGTTCGATCGGCTGACGCCGGACCAGGTGGTCGAGCTGTTCGTCACGATCAACGCGAAGCACACGAAGCTGAACCCGTCGCACCTGATCAGCCTCGCGGGCCGGCGGCTCTACCCGGACAAGCAGCTCGCCGCGGGCCACGACATCATCCGGGGACTCAACGAGCACGCCGACTCGCCGCTCCACCACGAGATCAAGCTCTTCGGGGTCGGCAGCGGCCGCGTCGCGCAGGCCCCCCTCGCCGAAGAGCTGAAGGGCATCTTCACCGGACTCGACGCGCTCGGCGGTCGGCAATCGGATCGCTTCCGCGACTCGGCGCAGCGCTTCTTCCTGAACTACTTCAAGCAGATCGCGGCCGTGTTCCCGCGCGCCTGGCTCGGACGGAAGTACAGCATCAAGACCGGCGTCGCGCTGCGCGCGTTCCTGCGCGTGGTGCCCGACGTGCTGAAGGCGATCCGCGACGCCGGCGGCGATCCGCTCGACGCGCACGCGATCCGGCAGGCGATCAAGCCGTGGGGGCTTCTCGTCGGCGACAGCCGCTTCGAGACCGAGGGCGAGTGGCGGCAGAAGCAGGCGGGCGGCACGCGCGGGACGGTCGAGCTGCTGGCCCGCGAGCTCCGCGCCGCCCTGCGGGGCTGATCGCAGCGTCGGATCGCCCATGCTCGACGAGCCGCTGCTCTACGATCTGAACGACTCGCCGTTCTGCCTGAAAGCGCGCATCTGCCTGCAGCTGAAGGGCGTCGTGTTCCGGCGCGTGCCGCTCACGATCGGACGGCTGCGCGAGCTCCGGCGGCTGAATCCGCTCGGTAAGGTGCCGGTGCTCGTTCAGGATGGCCGCGTGATCGCGGACTCGAGCCGGATCGCGCGTCACCTGGAGGAGCAGCATCCCGATCCCGTCCTCATTCCGACGGCACCCGAAGCGCGCGCGTACGCGGCGCTGCTCGAGGAGTGGGCGGACGAGTCGCTCTACTTCATCGTCGGCGCGTTCAAATGGCTCAACCCCGAGAACCGCGCCGCGGCGCTCGCGAACACGGTGAACGAGACGACGCCGTCGTGGCTCCGCCCGCTCGTCGGCGGCGCGATGGTGCGGAACATCCGTCGTCGCTACGCGGCGTGGGGATACCGCGCGGGCGCGCTCGCCGAGCTCGAGGAGCGGATGCGCGAGAACCTCACGACGCTGACGACGCTCCTCGACGGCAAGCCGTATCTGCTCGGCCGGTCCGCGACGCTCGCCGACGTCGCCGCCTTCGCGCAGCTCGCGTGGATGCGCCGCTACGCGGAACAGCGCCTGCTCGACGAAGCGCCGAGCGTGGTGCGCTGGCTCGATCGTCTCGCGGCGGCGCCGCCGATCGCGGCCGCGCTCTCGTCTTGACGCTGTCCGACCCCCGTGTCAGAAGCCCGCGCATGGCGAACTTCGTCCGCGTCGCCGCGGTCGGCGACGTCCCACCGGGCACCGGCAAGTGCGTCGAGGCGAACGGCAAGCAGATCGCCGTCTTCAACGTCGGCGGCGCGTTCCACGCCATCGACAACACGTGCCTCCACCGCGGCGGCCCGCTCGGCGAAGGCGAGCTCGAGGGCGCCGTCGTGACGTGCCCGTGGCACGGCTGGCAGTACGACGTCACGACGGGCGCCAACACGATGGACGAGAGCGAGCGCGTCGAGCGCTACGAGGTGAAGGTCGAGGGCGAGGCGGTTCTGGTCGCCGTCTGATTGGATGCGCGGGTGAGCCCGAGCGCGCGCCTGCGCTACGCGCCGCCGGCGCTGATCGCCGCGCTGACCGTTGCGTTCACGCTTCGCCGGCTCGACGACTTCGACGTCTGGTTCCACCTCGCCGGCGCCCGCCTCATGCTGACGACGTGGCGCTGGCCCGCGACGAACACGTTCGCGTACACGGCCGCCGATCATCCGTGGGTCGACATCCACTGGCTCTTCCAGCTCGTGCTGTACGGTGCGTATGCGATCGGCGGCGCGAACGGCTGCATCCTCCTCGCCGTCGCGCTCATGCTGGCGACGGTCGCCGTCTTGTGGGCGGACGCCCGCCGCTTCGCGCCGCCCGCCGCCGTCGCCGCGCTCATGGCGCTCGCGATCACGGTCGCGAGCCCGCGCTTCGTCCCACGGCCGGAGCTCGTGGGGTTCCTCCTGCTGGCGGTGTGGCTCTGGCTGCTCGACGATTATCCCCGCTCGGGCGCGTGGATCTACGTCCTCGTGCCGCTCCAGATCGTGTGGACGAACGCGCACGGCTCGGTGCCGCTCGGGCTGCCGATCCTCGCGTGTTACTGGCTCGGCGCTACGCTCGCGTTCCTGCCGCTGCCGGCGGGCTGGCGCGCGGCGAGCGGCTGTACGCCGGCGGAGTGGCGACGGCTGACGCTCGTCGTCGTGCTCGCGACGGCGGCGACCGTCGTCAACCCGTGGGGCATTGCGGGCGCGCTCCTGCCGGTCGACCTGCTGCGCGACGTGACCGGGCAGTCGGCGCTCGCGGGGCGGATCGGCGAATTCCGGAGCCCGATGCAGAGCTACCCGCTGCCGCTGCGCTACACCTGGCTCGCGCTCGTCGCGCTCGGCGGCATCTCGTTCCTCGTGAACCCGCGCCGCTGGCATCTCGGTCGGCTCTTCGCCGTCACGCTCTTCGCGGTGCTCTCGGCGCGCGCGCTCCGGAACGTCGCGCCGTTCGCCTGGATCGCCGTGCCGGCGATTGCCGCGAGCTTCTTCGCGCGTGCGCCGATCGTGGCGAAGCCCCCGACTGTTCGTGCCGAACGCCGGCGCGCTCCGGACGTGGGTCCGAGGTGGACCGTTCTTCCGCGCGCGGCGGAGGTCGCGGTGTGCCTCGCGATCGGCGTTCTCACTGCCGCCGTCGTGACCAACCGGTTCTCCCGGCTGAACGGGTTGGAGTACGAGTTCGGATTCGGGATGTCGCGCCTGCGCTTCCCGTTTGCCGCGGTCGAGTTTGCGCGCACCGTCGGGATCCGCGGCCGGCCGTTCAACTGCTTTCCG
>Ga0070741_10006553_pt1 | contig 24895 bp, 25 predicted proteins | sample Coa_R1_4_FD_66440 | JGI IMG/M metagenome (GOLD analysis project Ga0070741, IMG submission 66440) | Surface soil microbial communities from Centralia Pennsylvania, which are recovering from an underground coalmine fire - Coalmine... | ecosystem: Environmental > Terrestrial > Soil > Unclassified ... | reverse complement strand
GGGGGTGCCCTGTCGCCGTACCTGACCGCATCGTGAGCCCACCACTGAGAGTGCTCTCCCGCGGCGCTCACGTCCCCATCCGGGCGTCGCGGGAGACACGCTGCACGCTAATACCCGATACTCGGCATCGTGATCGGGGATGACTTCGCGGCCATCCTGAAGGCAGCTCAGCAAGGTGACGAGGCTGCCTTTTCAAGGCTGTGGCATGACGGTCATCCCGCGCTGCTCAGGTATCTGCGGGTCGTCGCGCCGGGCTGGTACGAGGACATCGCGGCCGAGACATGGGTACAGGTGGTCCGCGGCCTCGAGAGGTTCCGCGGCGATGAGCAGAACTGGCGGGCGTGGTTGTTCACCACGGCCCGGCGGCGGGTCGTCGACCAGACCAGGCATCAGGCACGGCGACCCGCCACCTCGCTCGACGCGCTGCCGGACCCCACGCTGGCCGAGGCCGGCGGCATGCTTGTCCCCGACACGGCCGATGTCGCGCTGGAGAACATCGATACGCGCGCGGCCATCGCGGTGGTCTCGCGGCTGCCGCCGCTTCAGGCGGAGGTGATCATGCTCCGGGTCGTCGCCGGGCTGGACACCGAACGGGTGGCGCGGCTGCTGGGCCGCAGCCCCGGCGCGATCCGGATCGCTTCGCACCGCGGGCTCCAGCGCCTGGAGGACCTGCTAGCGGAGAAGGGTGTAACGCGGTGACGGGCCGCGGCGTTCCGGATAACGAGATGTCTGATTCCCCATGGCAAACAGGACCCGCAGTGGCCTCTGTTCTTGCCGCGCTCCAGGCGCCGCCTGCGGATGCCGAACTGGCGGGCTGGAGTCACGCGCTGACCGCGTACCGCTCGCGGGCCGTGGTTCCGCCGGCGCCCAGGCGAACGCACCGCCCGTTCCTCGCGGCCGCCGCCGCGGTGGCGCTGGCCGCGCTCGGCAGCGTCACCGCCGCGGCCTACGCCGGCGGTCTGCCCGGTGGCCTGCAGAACCTCGCGCACGTGATGATCGCCGCGCCGGCCGCCAGCAGCAGCCGGACCGTGGCTCCGGGGGCCTCCGGCCGTCCGGTTGGACCGTCCGGGACCGACGGTTCCGCCTATGCGATGTGCAAGCGCTATCTGTACGCCGAGCACTATGGCACCGCCAGCCAGCAAGCCGTGGCCTACCGCAATGTGGTCCGCGCGGCTGGCGGGCCCGGCCGGGTGGCCGCGTTCTGCGCCCTCGCCAAGCATCCCGGCGCCGCCAGTCCGCCGGGTCGCCGCGTGGGTCAGACGCAGCCACCCGCCGGGCATCACGGCAAGCCGACCGCCAAGCCAGGGAACGGCGGCAACGGAAACGGCGGGAACGGGAACGGCGGCAATAACGGCGGGAACGGCGGCAATAACGGCGGGGGGAACGGGAACGGCGGAAACAGCAACGGCGGGGGAAATGGTAATGGCGGGGGGAACGGCAACGGCGGTAACGGCAACGGGAACGGCGGCAAGAAGTTATGACGTCGGAGACAACGAGCCTCAGCTTCGACATCTACCTGCGCGCAGCGCCCGAGCAGGTGCACGCCGCGCTGTGTGACTCCGGCGTGGTGCCGCGCTGGCTGATCGGCATGGAGTTCCGCCCTCAGTGGACCGACGATCCGAGCCGGCTGGCCTGTGAGTGGCTGCAGACCGACTGCCTCGGCACCAACGGCGGCTCGGCGTCCGTCGTCCGGTTCGAGATCGCGCCAATGGGCCAGGTGACCAGGCTGAAGGTAACCCACCGCGAACTCGTGATCGGCGGGTCCTTCCTCAAGGCCGTCGAGCCCGGCTGGCCGATGATCTTGTCCAGCCTGAAAAGCCTGATCGAGACCGGCAGCCCGCTCGAGTTCCAGATAGTCCCCGAAATGCGCTACGAGGTCAACCGCTAAGCCCCTGCCTCTGACGTCGCGCGCCGAGCCCGGGGACGGCCAACACCAGCCCATCGAGCTTGACTGCGCGCCTGGAATGGGCGGTTTCAAGCAGCCTCTAGGTTTCCCGCTTGGCGGCCGGGCTGCCGGCCGGGTGGAACACGCCGAGCACCTCCAGCATCTCGGTACCCGTGTTCTCCAGGCAGTGCGGCTCACCCGGCGGGAGGTAGATCGAGGTGCCGGGGCCGATCTCGCTGTCGCCTGCGGCCAGGTGCACCACGCCGTGCCCGGCCAGCACGTGCACCACCTCGTCGTAGGTGTGCTGGTGCTCGGGCGCCCGGCCGGGCGGGATGCGTCCGGCGAACGCGGTGATCGTCAGGCCGTCGCTGAGCAGGACCCGGAACTCCCGGTCGCCGGTCCGCTCGGGCACGCACTCGTCCAGCGTGACCGCGTGTAGCGCCGGGTCGGCCGGCGATCCCGCGCGCACCGTGACGGCCAGGATGTCCAGCCCGGCCTGCGCGTCGCAGTGGTATGCCGCCGAGCCGGGCAGCCAGACCGCGGTACCCGGCCGCAGCACCGCGCTCTGGTCCGGCCCGGCCGAGACGTGACCGGCCCCGTCGATCACGTACCAGGCCTCGCCCTGCCCCGCGGCGGTGGCCTTGAGGGACGCGCCCTCGGCCAGGTTCAGCCTGCGCTGGTGCAAGCCATGGCAGCCGTGCGCGTCGCCGAGCAGATCCGCGGCCGTGACGCCCGGCGCCAGCTGGCTGGCGGGAACCGCGGTGCGGACCACCGGCCGCTGGCCGCCGGCCAGGCGCTTGCCCGCGGCCAGTGCCTCGGCCACGTTGGCGGCCACGTCCTCGACCTCCCAGACGTGGCTGACCTGCCCGGACTTGTCGAGCAGGAAGGTGACCCGGCCGGCCAGCTCGCCGTACTCGCCGTAGTCCTTGAGCACACCCGCGGCCTGGGTGAGCCGCTGGTCCTCGTCGCTGAGCAGGGTGAAGCGCAGGTCGTGCTTCGCCGCGAACTCCTCGTGCGAGGCGGCCGAGTCCACGCTGACGCCGAACAGGTCCACGCCGCCCGCTTCGAACAGCGGCGCCTGGCGGCTGAACTCGATCGCCTGCCTGGTGCACGTCTCGGTGTCGTCCTTCGGATAGAAGTAGACGACGGCGGGGCCGGACAGCTCGCGGGGGAGCAGTTCGATCGGGAACCGGTCGCCCGCGGACAGGCGGCGCGGCCCGCACAGCGCGGTGAGCGCGGCGGTCAGCTGGTCGACCTCGTCCAGCGTGTTGTAGTGGGCGATGCCGACCCGCACCGCTTCGCCCCAGTTCAGCCGCTCGTACAGGCCGAGTGAGTAGAAGTTCGCGCCGCTCCACACGCCGATGCCCTGCTCGGCCAGCCGGACCGGGACGTCGCCGGCCGGCACGCCAGGGAGGTTCAGCAGGAAGATGGGCACCCGGTCATCGAGGCCCTGCCTGCCGTAGAGCACCGTCCCCGCGGGCAGGCCGGCCAGGAAGCGCTCGGCGAGCTGCCGCTCCCACTCGACGATAGCGGGCAGGCCGCCGATGGAGTCCAGGTATCGCATGGTCGCGCTGAAGCCGCCGAGCGTCTCGATCGGCAACGACCCGGTCTGGAACCGGGCGCCGACCGGGGAGACCGGGGCTGGCCTGGCCTTGTAGGGGATCCAGGACTCCAGCAGCTCGCGGCGGCCGTAGGCGATGCCGAGGTGCGGTCCGCAGAACTTGTAAGCCGAGAACAGCACCACGTCGACCCCGGTGGCCGGCAGGTCCATCGGGAAGTGCGGTGCGTACTGGACCGCGTCCGCCCAGGCGATCGCGCCCGCCTCGTGCGCGAGCTCGGCGATCAGGCGCGCGTCGGTGACCGTGCCCAGTGAGTTCGCGGCCCACGGAAAGGCCACCACCCTGGTCCGGTCGGTCAGCTTGCGCCGCAGGTCCGCCATGTCCAGCGAGCTGTCGGGCAGCACGTCGACGTGGCGGACGACGAGGTCCTTGTCTTCGGCGAGGTCGAGCCAGGGCGCGACGTTGGCGTCGTGGTCGAGCCGGGTGACGAGGATCTCGTCGCCGGCCCGCCAGGCCCGCCCGGCGGTGCGGGACAACGCGAAGTTCAGCGTGGTCATGTTCGCGCCGAAGATGATCTCGTCCGGGCTCGAGCCGGCGAACCGGGCCGCGAGCTGCCTGGCCTCCTCGGCCACCGCCTCGACCGCCTTGCTCGCCGGGTAAACGGCGCCGGTGTTGCCGCTCGCCGTGCGCATCGTGGCGGCGACCGCGGCGCCCACCTCGTCGGGTACCTGGGTGCCGCCCGGCGCGTCGAAGAACGCGAATGACCCGTCCAGCGCGCCGAACCGGGCACGCACCGCCGCGACGTCAAAGGGCACAAGCCGCTCCTTCATAAGGGTTAAACGCGGTATAGTGTGAGTGAAACATTTTCTGAGCAGCGACGTCAATGGGGGGAAGTTGGCGGAGACCGCCCCGCTTGGCTCGCGGATCCGCGAACTGCGAACGGTCCGCGGCCTGACGCTGACCGCGCTCGCGGACGAGGCCGGCCTGTCGACCGGCCTGATCAGCCAAGTCGAACGCGGGCTGTCCGATCCCAGCCTGGAGACGCTGCGCCGCATCGCGAAGGTCCTCGACGTGCCGATCTTCAGCCTGTTCCAGCAGGACGCCGACGCGACGGTGGCGGTGGTCAGGAAGAACCGCCGCATGCAGGTCAGCTCCCCCGAGCACGACATCGTCTACAGCCGGGTCTCGCCGGGCCGCGGCCGGCTCGAGGTCCTGCACGGCCGGCTGGGCCCGCGCAAGACCTCTGCGGCCGAGCCATGGTCGCACCCGTCCGAGGAGTGCGTGCTGGTGCTGTCCGGCGCGCTGATCGTCGAGGTGGCCGGCACGGACTACGAGCTGGCGGAGGGGGACAGCTGCTACCTGGACTCCAGCCTGCCGCACCGGTACCGCAACCCCTACCCGAGGACCGCCGAATTTCTCGTCACGGTGACCCCGCCCAGCTACTGATGGCGACTCCCGCAGCGGCCGCGAAACCGGGCCCGCACGACTGTCCCAGAATCATTGCGGACACTTACCCCCCCGAACTGGGAGGGTAAGTGTCCGCAATAATTTCGAGCGCCATCGATGCAGTGTTCTATATACCGAAATATCGGGATTTGTCCGTCGCTGGCAACCGGGGCTTGGCAACCGGGGCTTGGCAACCGGGGCTTGGCAACCGGGGCTTGGGTGGGGCTTGGGTGCGGGGCTCGGGGCTTGGGTGCGGGGCTTGGGTGGGGCTTGAGGCTTGACGGGGAGTGCTTACCAGCTGGTGGGGACGGGCATGCCCTCGCTGTAGCCGGAGGCGCTCTGCAGGCCCACGACGGCGCGGTCGGCGAACTCGGCCAGCGAGCCCGCGCCGGCGTAGGTGCACGACGAGCGCACGCCCGCGATGATCATGTCGATCAGGTCCTCCACGCCGGGGCGCTCCTGGTCGAGGTACATGCGCGCCGACGAGATGCCCTCCTCGAACAGCTCCTTGCGGGCCCGCTCGAACGCCGAGTCGGACGCAGACCGCATCCGGACCGCGCGCGCCGAAGCCATCCCGAAGCTCTCCTTGTACAGCCGCCCGTCCGGCGAGCGGAACGTGTCGCCAGGGGATTCGTACGTCCCGGCGAACCACGACCCGATCATCACCGCGGACGCGCCGGCCGCCAGCGCCAGCGCCACGTCGCGCGGGTGCCGGACGCCGCCGTCCGCCCACACCGTCGCGCCGAGTCGGCCTGCTTCGGCGGCACACTCAAGGACGGCGGTGAACTGCGGCCGGCCCACGCCGGTCATCATCCGCGTGGTGCACATCGCGCCCGGCCCGACGCCGACCTTCACCACGTCGGCACCGGCGTCGACCAGGTCGGCCACGCCTGCCGCGGTCACGACGTTGCCCGCGACGACCGGCACGGACGGATCGAGCCCGCGCACCGCGCGCAGTGCCGAGATCATCTTCTCCTGGTGCCCGTGCGCGGTGTCCACCACCAGGATGTCCGCGCCGGCGTCGAGCAGCACCTTGGCCTTGGCCGCCACGTCCCCGTTGACGCCCACCGCGACGCCGATCCGCAGCCGGCCGTCCGCGTCGACCGCGGGGGAATAGAGCGTGGACCGCAGCGCCCCGGTCCGCGTCATCACGCCGGTGCACTGACCGGACGCGTCAACGACAGGCGCCACCCGATGCCGTCCCTCGTGCAGCAGGTCGAACGCGGCGGCGGGCGGGGTGCCGGCCGGCAGCACGGCCGGGTCGGCGCTCATCACGTGCCTGAGCTGGGTGAACCGGTCGGTGCCCTGGCAGTCCGCCTCGGTGACCACGCCGACCGGCCGGCCGTCCTCGACCACGACGACCGCGCCGTGCGCCCGCTTCGGCAGCAGGCTGAGCGCCTCGCCCACGGTGTCGGTCGGTCCCAGCGTCAGCGCGGTCTCCGCGACCAGATCCCGCGACTTGACCCAGGTGATCACGTCCTCGACCACGTCCGCCGGGATGTCCTGCGGCAGGATCGCCACACCGCCGCGCCGCGCGACGGTCTCCGCCATCCGGCGGCCGGACACCGCGGTCATGTTCGCGGTCACCAGCGGGATCGTCAGCCCGCAGTGCGTGGACAGGTCGACATCCAGCCGGGAGCCGATGGCCGACCGGTTCGGCACCATGAAGACGTCGCTGTAGGTCAGGTCGTGGGCGGGGACCGCCTCGTTGAGGAATCGCACCCCTTAAGTCTTCCCGCATGGTGGTAGTGCTATAGCCTCCGGGCGTGGAGCCCAGGACGCTGAAGCTCGGTTCCCGGGAGTGGAACCACCGGACGTTCGGAATCATGGGAGTGATCAACCGGACGCCTGACTCGTTTTTCGAGCGTGATCCTGGCTTCTCGGCGGCGCTTGACTCGGTGAGCCGCGCGGTTTTGGACGGGGCGGACATCGTCGACATCGGCGGCGTCAAGGCCGGCCCTGGCGACGAGGTGTCCGCGGCGGAGGAGATCGACCGGGTCGCCGGGCTGGTCGCCGCCGTGCGCGAGCGGCACCCCGACGTCGTGATCAGCGTCGACACCTGGCGCGCCGAGGTCGGCGAGGTGGTCGCCCGGGCCGGCGCGGACCTGCTGAACGACGCCTGGGGCGGCGTCGACACGCGGCTGGCCGAGGTCGCCGCGAAGCACGGCGCCGGCCTGGTCTGCTCCCACGCCGGCGGCCTCCCGCCGCGCACCCGGCCGCATCGCCCGAGGTACCGCGACGTGATGGCTGAGGTTATAGAATACACAACCGATTATGCAGAACGAGCAGTGGTATCAGGTGTGAATCCGTGCTCGGTCCTGGTGGATCCCGCCCACGACTTCGGAAAGAACACCTGGCAGTCGCTCGAGGTGACCCGGCGGCTCGGTGAGCTGACCGCCACGGGCTGGCCCGTGCTTGTCGCCGTGTCGTACAAGGACTTCATCGGCGAGTCCCTCGGACTGCCGGTCGACCAGCGGGGCGAGGGCACGATCGCGGTGCTCGCGGTGTGCGCGTGGCTCGGCGCACGGGTGTTCCGGGTGCACGACGTGCGTGCCGCCAAGACGGCCCTCGACGCGGTCGCCGACCTCACTCCTTAACGACACGGGGGCGAACGCGGCGTACATGATGTCGGCGATGCGGTCCGCCATTTCTTCTCCGGGCAGCGGGACCTCATCGGTGCTGATCACGTAGTTCACCCGCTCCAGCATCAGCAGGCAGGCGAACGCGGTCAGCTCCGTGTGCTCTTGCTGCAGGCCGGCGGCCCGGCTAGCCGCGGTCATTCCGGTCGTCATCGCCTCGGCGATGCTGGCGAACAGCCGCAGCCCGTCGCCGAACATTCCCGCGGGCGCGTTCGCCGAGCTGAGCGTGCGGAGCACCGTCCCGTGCGCGGCGTAGGCCTTGGAGAACATCCGGACCCACTGGCGCAGCACCCGGTGGCCGGTCTCGTCCCTGGTAACCACCGGGAAGTCCCCGGCCACGGTCTCCATGTCGTGCAGCGCGTCCTTGAGCAGCGCCTTGAAAAGGTCTTCCTTGTTGGAGAAGTACAGGTAGAAGGTGCCGTGCGAGATCCCGGCTCGCTGCACGACGTCATCGACGCGGACTCCCTGGAACCCGCGCTCCTCGAACTCCACCATGCCGGCCTCGAGGAGCCGGCGGACGGTCTCCCGCCCCTGCGCCCGCAGCTCGCGATCTTGCGCGGGCGTACCGCCGCCCAGCGATGGCCGCGACGGCTGCTTTCGCGGCGACCGCGCCCGGCTTGCCTCCTGACTCATAGGAAAGAGGGTAGCTGTCCCACCGTGATCTGCAGTGCATTCGGCTACCGCGCCGTCGCTGGGTGCGGAAACGCACTACTCTTCGGGGAGTGAGCAGACGGACGGGGATCGCGCTGCTGACGGCGGTAGCGGCCTTGTTGTACTGCCTGGAAGCGCTCCTGGAGTACCGGCGCTTCCTGACGAGCACCTTCGACTTGGTGATCTTCGACCAGGGGGTCCGCGGTTACGCGCACTTCCACGCGCCCGTGTCGATCGCCAGGGGAATCGCGGATGGCGAGGGCGCTCACTTTCCGCTACTTGCCGATCACTGGTCGCCGATGCTCGCGCTGCTCGCTCCGCTGTACTGGATCCACGGCAGCCCCGCGACGCTGCTCGTGGCTCAGGGCGTGCTGTTCGCCCTCGCGATCCCGCCGCTGTGGATCTACACCCGGCGACGCCTTGATTCCGAGGCCGCCGCGTACCTCGTCTGCGGCGCGTACGCGCTGTCGTTGCCGATCCTGGCCGCGGTTGTCTTCGACTTCCACGAGGTGGCCTTCGTCCCCGTACTCACCGTGATCATGGTGGAGCGTTTCGACGCCGGCAAGCAGTGGCATGGGATCATCGCCGCGGGTGTGCTCCTGCTGGTCAAGGAGGACATGGGGCTGCTGATCGCCGGGTTCGGGCTGTACCTGCTGCTCACGAGGCGGAGGTGGACCGGGGCGGCTTTCGTGGTGGGCGGGGTGGCCGCCACGTGGATCGCGACACACGTGCTGATCCCGGCCTTCGGCGGATCCGCGTCGTTCTACTGGGCCTATGGTCAGTTCGGCGCCTCCCCGGGCAGCGCGCTGGTCAACATCGTCGCCCACCCGCTGCACGCCCTGCGGGTGTTCTTCACGCCCTGGGTGAAGACCCGGACGATGATCGGCCTGCTGGCCACGTTCGCGTTCCTGCCGCTGGCCTCGCCGATGGTGCTCGCCGCGATCCCGCTGCTCGCTGAGCGGATGCTGGCCTCGGGCTATCCGCTGTGGTGGCAGGCCAAGTTCCAGTACGACGCGTTCCTGGTCATGATCCTCGCCTGCGCCGCCGTGGACGGCGCCGCGCGGCTCCAGGTCAGGCTGGACCGCACCCGGTGGCCGCACGCCGTCGAGTTCCGTGGCCGGACGTACCGGGCCTGCCTGCTGTGGGCGGCGGCGGTGTGCGCCGCGGCGCTGGTGTACTTCCCGTCCAGCCCGTTCGGCAACCTGCTGCACCCGAAGTACTACATGGTCAACACCAGGATGCGCGCCGCCGCGGCGGCCATCGCTCACGTGCCGTCCGGCACCGAGGTGGAAGCGGCCAACAACATCGGCCCCCGGCTGTCCGCCAGGGATACCGTCCTGCTGCTGGACGGCACCCCCCGCTGGGCGCCCTATGTGGTGGCCGACACGATCGGGCTCGACTTCCCGTTCTGCACGCCGGTCCAGCAGGCGCAACTGGTCACCTACCTGCGGCACAACGGTTACACCCAGGTGTTCTCCGATGACGGCTACGTGGTGCTGCACCGGCCGGCCGACTCGCGGACCGAGCAGGCGCTGGCCCATCCCGTCCCCGCGGCTAGATTGCATACCAATGTCTGCTACTGAACCGCTGAGCACCAGGGACCTCAATCGCGCGCTGCTCGCCCGGCAGCACCTGCTCGACTCGCCGGCGCCGCGCGGCGTGATCGACACGGTGGAGCACCTGGTCGGGCTCCAGGCTCAGGCGCCGTTCCCGCCGTACTACGGCCTCTGGTCACGGATTGCCGGGTTCGCGCCAGAGGATCTGGCCACCCCGCTGACCGAACGCGCCGTGGTCCGGATCGCGCTGATGCGCGGCACCATTCATCTGGTCTCCGCCCGCGACTGTCTCCCGCTGCGGCGGCTGATCCAGCCGGTCATCGAGCGGATGTTCCGCACCAACCACGGGAAGCGGCTGCCCGGCGTCGACTTGGCCGAGCTGGCGGTGGCGGGCCGGGAGCTGGTCGAGGCCGAGCCGATGTCGTTCCGCGAGCTCGGCGACGAGCTGGCCAAGCGGTGGCCGGACAGCCCGCCCGCCGACCTGGCCCAGGGCGTGCGCGCGCTGGTACCGCTCGTCCAGGTGCCGCCGCGCGCGGTCTGGGGCAAGGCCGGGCTGTCGCGGCACACCTCCGCGGAGTCCTGGCTTGGCGTGCCGCCCGAGGCGCCGTCGCCGGCGTCCGCCGCGGAACTGGCCCGGCTGGTGACCCGCTACCTGGCCGCGTTCGGCCCCGCCACCGTGCGGGACATCCAGGCCTGGTCCGGCCTCACCGGGCTGCGCGGCGTGGTCAAGGCGCTGGGCCACGACCTCGTCGCGTTGCGCGGGGAGGACGGCGCGGAGCTGTTCGACCTGCCGGACGCGCCGCGCCCGCCCGGCGGCACGCCGGCCCCGGTCCGGCTGGTCGCCGAGTTCGACAACCTGGTGCTGTCCCACGCGGACCGCGCCCGGATCCTCAGCCAGGCGCACCGCGGCCGGCTGGCCAGCGTGAACGGCATCTTCCCCGGCACCGTGCTGATCGACGGCTTCGTCGGCGGCATGTGGCGGCTGGTCACCGCGCGCGGCACGGCCACCCTGACCATCGAGCTATGGGTGCCCGTGCCATCGCGGGACCGCGCCGCGTTGGACGACGAGGCTGCGCGGCTGCTCGCCTTCGCCGCCCCCCGCGATACTCACGAGGTCCGGTACGGGACGGTCACAGCCGGTTGATGAGCTCGGTGGCGATCTGCTGGTAGGCGGCTACCTGCTCGGGGACCGCCTCGGTGACCATGACCGGCTGGCCTTGATCGGCGTCGACGGCGGCGCGGTGGCTGAACGGGATGCTCGCGATCCGGGGGATCAGCGACCACACGCTGTCCTCTTCCGGGGCGGCGGGGAACAGCGGGGTGACGTTGCCGCAGGACGGGCAGATCTGCCCGCTCATGTTCTCCACGCCGGCGATGTCCGGTGCGGCGCCGTTCGACGACGACGCCGGCCGGCCGCGGCCCGGTTGCAGGTGCCCGATCAGCCGCCGCGCGTCCTGATGGGCGATGACCTGGGGCGTGACCACGACGAGCACGCACATCGGGCGGCCCGCGCCGAGCCCGCGCAGCGTGAACACGAACTGCTGGATGTCCGCGGTCCCCGGCGGCAGGTCGATCACCAGGTAGTCCAGGCCGTCCCAGGTCGTGTCGCTGATCAGCCGCCGGACCATCAGCTGGGCGATCCCGCCGGCGATACCCAGGCCCTGGTTCTCGCCGAGCAGCAGCGCCGCCGACGCGAGCTGCACGCCGTGCGCGGTGACGGTCTCCAGCCGGGAGCCGGCGGCCCCGGCCCTGGCGAACAGCGTCACATGGCGGGCCTCGGCCCGGCGGCGCAGTCCCATCATGCGCGGCACGTCGGGGCCGTACAGGTCGGCGTCCACCAGACCGGCCCGGAGCCCTTGCCCGGCCAGCGCGATCGCCAGGTTCACCGCGACCGTGCTCTTGCCGACCCCGCCCTTCCCGCTTGCCACCGCGATCACCGGAACCCGGTCCGCCAACCCGTCCGTCACGCGCCTTCTCCCGTGGTTAAGCCGCTGGTAAGCAACCCAGAGTTTGCCCCGCCCGGATCAGGCTATATCGTTTTGTAATTGTGGGGCTTGAGCGCACTCGGCGGCTTGGATCCGTAGCGGCCGTGGCCGCCGTGCTTGGCGCGGCGACGACGGCAGCCCTGCCGCATCGCGAAACCCCGCAATCGGCGGCATTGACCGGGTTCGTGATCCCGTTCGGACAGGGCATGCGGCAGCCGCCGCCACCCCCGCCCGACCCGGTCATCGGGCCGCCGGGGCCGACGCTGGCCGGCGCCATGCCACGGCAGCTGATCGTGCCGGACCTGATCGCCGCGCTGCCGACCGGGGTCACCCCGGCCCAGCTGGCGCAGCTCCGCAAGCTGGCCGGCGTGCGCGCGATCCTGCCCGTGGACGGCGGGCAGGTCACCCTCAACGGCAAGGCCGCGAACGTGATCGGCGTCGCGCCGCAGGCGTTCCGGGCCTGGACGCCGCCCGAGACGGCCGCCGCGGAATCCGCGTGGACCAGCCTGTCCGGCGGTGCCCTGCTGGTCAACAAGCCTTCGGCGGACAAGCTCGGCCTGCAGCAAGGGACCAAGTACGCGGTGAGCGGCGCGGCCGTGCTGACCGCGCCGTTCGGCGCCGCGGTCTCGCTCGGCGTCCCCGGAATCGATGCGGTCGTCGACACGCAGCAGTCCGGCCAGCTCGGGCTCATCAAGAACGTGGCCGTGCTGATCAACGCGCCGGCCGCGAACCTGAACACGCTGATGCGCCAGGTGCGGTCCGTGATCGGGACAGCGGGCAAGGTGGTCAACCTGGTGCCCGTCGTGGCCCCCGGCAGCCTGCCGGTCGCCCAGGTGAGCGTCCCGGCCGGCCAGGTGCCGACGAACTACCTGACGCTGTTCCAGGACTCCGCGGCCAAGTACTGCCCGGGGCTGTCCTGGACGGTCCTCGCGGCCATCGGCGAGATCGAGAGCGGCGACGGCGCCAACGTCGGCCCGTCCACGGCCGGTGCGCTCGGCCCGATGCAGTTCCTGCCGTCCACGTGGGCGGTCTGGGGGACCGACGGGTTCGGCCGCGCCGGAGCGCCGGACATCATGAACCCGCTGGACGCGGTGCCCTCCGCGGCCCGGATGCTGTGCGCCGACGGGGCCACCAACGGCGCGGCCGGACTGTCCCAGGCCATCTTCGACTACAACCACGCCACCTGGTACGTGAACGAAGTCCTCGAGCTGGCCGCGGAATACGCCCAGGCTTACCGCTAGAACGTTTGCTGCCCGGACCCGAAGCAAGGGGTGCGCAGCTCCGCTCAGGTGTGTTCGATCAGCGCCTGCAGGCAGATAACTAGCCGAACAACGTGGCGGATTACCCCTTTGTGGTGGACTGGCCCTCGCTTGCGGGGGTCAGCCTTCCACGAAGGGGCGATCTACCACGTTGATGCCACGGTCGTGCGGGCGGTGCGGGCGGGTGGGCTAGGGGGCGCGGGGGCGGAGGCGTTTGCGGCCGATCAGGCAGGTGGCGGCGCTGACGAAGCCGCAGGCGGCGGCGAACAGGTAGCCGGCCCTGGCGCCGTGCGCGTCGAGGACGAAGCCGACCACGGACGCCCCGGCCGCGACGCCGACGCCGATCCCGGACGACAGCCAGGACATCGCCTCGGTCCGCCGGGCCGGCGGCGCCTGGGCCTCCAGCAGGCTGAAGCCGGCGATGAGCGTCGGCGCGATCGCCATCCCGCACAGGTAGATCACGCAGGTGAGCACGATGAGGTTCGGCATCATCCAGAACGTGGCGACGCCGGCCGTGGTCAGGCACAGGGTGAGCGCGAACCGGTTCTCGCCGGGCGAGCGCCAGTTCCGCGAGCCGTACCACAGCCCGCCGGTGGCGCTGCCGAAGGCGTACGTGCCCAGGATGAAACCGGCCAGCGGCTTGTGGCCGAAGTGCTGCGCGAACGCCACCGTGCTCAGGTCGATGGCCACGAACATCGAGCCGAGGAACACGTACACTGGCACCAGGATGACCAGGCCCGGCGCGGCGCCGCCGCGCGGGCGCTCCGCTGGCCTGTCCCCGACGAGTACGACCGGGGGTTCGGTGCGCCGCTGGGCGACGAACCACAGGGTGCCGAACAAGCACAGCCCGGCCGCCACGCCGACACCGGACGCCGGGTCCACCTGGGTGGCCAGCAGCGTCACCGCGGCCGGCCCGATGATGAAGCACAGTTCGTCGGCGACAGACTCGAACGAGAACGCCGCGTGCAGCCGCGGCGAGCCGGCCAGCAGCACGCTCCACCGGGCGCGGACCATGGTGCCGAGCGCCGGCATCGCCGAGCCGGCCAGCGCGCCGGGCACGAACCAGGCCCAGGCCGGCGCCCGCAACTCGACGGCGATGATCAACCCGGCCGTGGCCGCGGCGAACACGGCCACCAGCGGCAGCAGCACCCGGCGCTGGCCGTGCCCGTCCACCAGCCGGGCGACCCGAGGCGCGGTCAGCGCGTAACCGAACGACCCGGTCGCGGACACCGCGCCCGCCGTGCCGTACTTGCCGGTGACCGACGAGATAAGCAGCACGGTGCCGAGCCCGAACATGGACATCGGCATCCGTCCGATGACCCCGGCCACGGAGAACTTCCAGGCCCCCGGCACCTTGAATATCTCCGCGTACGGACGAAGCGGCCGTGCCCCCATGATCACAAACCCGACTTTATCGGACGGTGCCAAGTGGATTTCAGATGGTCAGCACCTGGTTGGATGGAGGCATGCCCGCTTACGACGCATTCCTGCTCGTCTCGTTCGGCGGTCCCGAAGGCCCCGACGACGTCATGCCGTTCCTGGAGAACGTCACCCGGGGTCGCCGCGTCCCCAGGGAGAGACTGCTGGAAGTGGCGGAGCACTATATGTCGTTCGGAGGGAAAAGTCCGATCAATGAGCAGTGCCGGCAGCTGATCGCATCGCTCCGCCTGCCACTGCCTGTCTACTGGGGAAACCGGAACTGGACCCCGTACCTGACCGAGGTCGTGCGGCAGATGGCGGCCGACGGAGTGCGCCGCGCGCTCGCGCTGGCGACCTCCGCCTACCGGTCCTATTCCTCGTGCCGGCAGTACCTGGAGGACATCGAGCGGGCCCGCGCGGCGGTGCCGGACGCGCCGGTGATCGACAAGATCCAGCGGTTCTACGACCACCCCGGGTTCATCGGCCCGTTCGCCGCGAACGCCGCGGCGGCGCTGGCCACGCTGCCGGCCGAAATGCGCGACGAGGCACACCTGGTGTTCACCGCGCACAGCATCCCGGTGGCGATGGCTGAGGTGGCCGGCCCGAGCGGGCACAGGTACGTCGCCGAGCTGACCGAGGCGTCCCGTCTTATTTCTGAACGACTTGGGGCTCGACACCCGTGGACGCTCGTCTATCAGAGCCGCAGCGGCCCGCCATCCCAGCCGTGGCTGGAACCCGACGTCGGCGACCACCTGGCGGAACTCGCGAAGTCGGGCGTCCAGGCCGTCGTCGTGGTCCCGGTCGGGTTCGTGTCCGACCACATGGAGGTACGGCACGACCTGGACGTGGAAGCGGCGGAGGTGGCGGCCTCGCTGGGTCTGGCGTACGCGCGGGCGGCCACGCCGGGCACCGCGCTGGCCCCGATGGTTGAGGCGCTGGTTGAGGCCCACCTGGCGGGGGCCGCGCCCGAGCCCTGCCCGGCCGGCTGCTGCCTGGGGTTCGCCCGATGACCGAGGAACTGCTCGCGCTGGCTGAGGAAACTGCCGCCGAGGCGGGCGCGCTGCTGGCGTCCTGGCGCGCCGAGGGCCGGCCCGAGGTCGCGGACACCAAGTCCAGCCCCACCGACGTGGTGACGAAGATGGACCGTGCCGCGGAGACGCTCATTACCGAGCGCATCCACGCGGCGCGCCCGGGTGACGCCGTGCTGGGCGAGGAGGGCGGCCAGGCCGCGCCGAGCCAGACCGGCGTGCGCTGGGTGGTGGATCCGCTGGACGGGACGGTCAACTACCTGTATGGGCTGCCCGAGTGGGGCGTGTCGATCGCCGCGGAAGTCGACGGCGAGATCGTGGCCGGCGTGGTAGCGGCGCCGGTGCTCGGGCAGACGTTCTCGGCTCGTAAGGACGGCGGGTCGTGGCTGCGCCGGGCCGGTGCCGAGCCGGTTGGACCAGGGGGGTCCGGGGGGAGGCTTCCCCCCGTGAGGCTGCGTTGCAACGACGGGGTCGAGCTGGACCGTGCGCTGGTAGCCACCGGCTTCGGGTACGATGCGGGGCGCCGGAAAGTACAAGGCGAGGTGGTTGGGGCGTTGCTTCCGCTGGTACGCGATATCCGCCGGGCTGGCTCGGCCGCTATCGACCTGTGCATGGTGGCGGCCGGCCGGGTAGACGCGTTCTACGAGCGTGGCCTGAATTACTGGGACTACGCGGCCGGCGGGCTGGTCGCCAGGGAGGCGGGCGCGCTGGTGGGCGGCCTGTCCGGACGGCCGGAGAGCACCTCGATGACGGTCGCCGCCGGCCCCGCCCTGTACTCTCGGCTGACCGGATTTCTGGCTGGCCTGGACCCAGAACGGGACGCGTGAGGGAATTATCGGCGTGCCGCGTGTACGCCGGTCGTGAACGTGACAGAATTCCCCGCCGGAATCGGGCACAACTAGAGCCTTGAAAGCGTTACAACCGCGCAGCGACTGCGCACCACGGATGAAGGGGGATGGAGTACTCAGATGGCTACCGATTACGACAGCCCGCGCAAGACGGACGACGACCTAACTGAGGACAGCCTGCAGGAGCTTCAGGCACGGCGGATGGACAAGTCATCGAGCACAATCGATCTTGATCCGGATGATGTTGCCGAGTCCCTGGAGCTGCCTGGGGCGGACTTGTCCAATGAGGAACTCTCGTTCCGCGTGATACCACGGCAGGCGGATGAGTTCACTTGCTCGCGCTGCTTCCTTGTGCACCACCGGAGCCAGCTTGCCGAGGAAAGGAACGGCCAGCTGGTTTGCCGGGAGTGCGCCGCATAGCGCGGCGGGGCTCAGATCTCGCGGCGAGCTTCGGCTCGCTTCGTCACTGCCCGGGTGGCAAGCAGCCGGGCGGTCTCTGCCCCGACCGCGGTGATCACGGCCCAGCCGAGTGCCTCGCTTAGAGCCACCTGCGGATCCTCGGGATGCGCGGGTGGCTCTTTGCCTGTCGCTTTCGTCCACGCGATCGTGATGACCTTGCGCATGACGAACGCGACCCCCATGGCAGCGAGTCCGCCGATCACCCGCGTGCCTATGTCCACCCGCTTCTCAGATGCCATCCCCTCATGCTACGGGTTCTCGACCCGCCAGGCTGCGTTGCACCGCCGCGGCGAGTTCGGCCGGGTGCCGGGTGCCGATGAGCCAGTACGGGACACGCTGGCCCGTCGTCGCCAGATAGACCGATTGCTTAAGGTAAGGTCGCGAATACAGATAGGCGGACGGGTCGGCCCGTGGGCCGCGAAGGAGGGCCGTCTGGCGCTCGTCCATGGCCATCACTTCGGTGACGGTGCCGAGCTTGAGTTCCTTGCCGCCGGCGGCGAGAACCTGGCCGGTCACCTCGATCCGCGCCCGGCCGAGGAGGAGGAGCAGGAGCGCGCAGACCGCGCCCATCCCCGCCATGACGACCGGGGGCCACGGGTCGCTGAACACCTCGTAGAAATAGGCGCCCAGCGTCACCACGCTCGGGATGGCCAGCAGCCACCAGGCGACCGGCACGCTCAGCCGTTCCTGGTAGCTCGCGTCCTCAGGCATGTAGTCGAGAGTAGTTGGTAGTCAAGACAATGGTGGACGCTGACGGACCGAACACGACGAGCGTCCCAGGCTGGCTGCGCACCGGGGCCGCCTGGGCGTGGCGGCTGCTGCTGCTCGCGGGTCTGCTCTACGTCGCCGCGCGGGTCGTCACGGCCATCTACATCGTCGTCGTGCCGTGCGCGGCCGCGCTGCTGCTCACCGCGCTGCTCCAGCCGGCGGCGGGACGGCTGCGCCGCGGCTTCGGCGGCAGGTTCCGGTTGCCGAGCATCCTCGCGACGTGGCTGACGCTGCTCTGCACGGCCGCGGTGCTGGCGGGCATCGGCTTCCTGGTCAGCGACCGGGTGAGCGCGGAGTACCCGACGCTGGTCACCGAGACCAAGCACACCAGCAAGCAGATCCAGTCCTGGCTGGCCGGGCCGCCGTTCCGGCTCAAGGGCAGCAACGTGCAGCACTTCCTCGACGACGTGCCGCACTTCCTCTCGCAGCACAAGTCGCTCGTGGAGGGCACCGTGCTGACCGGCGGGCGGATCGTGGCGGAGCTGCTCGGCGCGTTCGTGCTGACCTTGTTCGTGACATTCTTCCTGCTCAAAGACGGCGACCGGATCTGGGCCTGGCTGATCAAGGAACTGCGGCCGGCGGCCGCCGAGCGGGCGGACCGGGCGGGCCGTGCCGCCTGGCAGGCGCTGGTGTACTACATGCGCGGCACCGTGGCGGTCGCGGCCATCCACGCGCTGGTCGTCGGCGTCGCGCTGTGGATCATGGGCGCCCCGCTGGTCATCCCGCTCGCCGTGCTGGTCTTCCTCGCCGCGTTCGTCCCGATGGTCGGGCTGTTCATCGCCGGAGCGCTGGCCATCCTCGTGGTGCTCGCGTCCAAGGGCTGGGTGGCGGCGGTCGTGCTGCTCGGCGTGCTGATCATCGAGGACCAGATCGAGGGACATCTGCTGCAGCCGCAGGTAGTGGGGCGCGCGGTGCGGCTGCATCCACTTGCGGTTATCCTCTCGCTGGCGGTCGGTAGTGTGGTGGCAGGCATCCCGGGGGCCGTGGTGGCGGTGCCGATCGTCGCCGTGATCACCCGGGCGGTGCCGGAGCTCAGGCGAACGGATCCGCCCGTGGAACCGCCTGCGGAACCGCCCGCGGACCCGCCCGCGGACCCGCGGCTAGCTAGGACGGAGCGGTAATGGAACCCGATGTGCTGATCAGGCGGCTGGATCCGGGAGTGCCGCTGCCCGCGTATGCTCACGCAGGAGACGCCGGCGCCGATCTGACGGCCGCCGAGGACGTGTACCTCGGGCCGGGGGAGCGGGCGCTGGTGCGGACCGGGGTGGCGATCGCGCTGCCGGCGGGCTACGCGGCGTTCGTGCATCCCCGCTCCGGCCTGGCGACCAGGCACGGCGTGACGATCGTGAACGCGCCGGGCACGGTGGACGCCGGGTACCGAGGTGAGATCATGGTGACGCTGCTGAACACCGACCGTGCGGAGCCGGTCAGCTTCCGCCGCGGCGACCGGATCGCCCAGCTGGTCATCCAGCCGGTGGCACGGGCGGCGTTCCGTGAGGTGGACGTGCTGCCTGAGTCGGTGCGCGGGGAGGGCGGGTTCGGCTCGACCGGGCTGCGGACAGGGCAGCTCGACGACGGCCACCTGGTACAGGTACCGGATTAGCCGGTTGAGATAGAAGGAGCGAACGGGAATGTTCCGTCGACGCCGGGATCGGCAGGACGCAGACGACGCGGCCGAGTGGGCGGAGCCGTCGGATGCCGAGTCGGAGTACGACTCGTACTCGGACTCGGACGATTCCGCTGAGCAGGTAATCGCCCAGCCGGTGCGGGAAGATGGCGGCCCGTGGGACGCCAACGAGCCGTTCCCCGAGCGGGACCGGGTCGACCTTGGCAGCCTGCGCGTGCCGGTCGGGCCTGGGCACGAGATCCAGCTGATCATGGCCGAGCAGCAGGGCGCCTGGGTGACCGCACGCTATGGCGAGAGCGAACTCCAGGTGCAGGCGTTCGCGGCGGCACGCAACGACGCGCTGTGGGACGACGTACGCACCGAGATCGCTACGGAGATCGAGTCGGCCGGCGGTAGCAGCAGTGAGTCGGACGGACTGTTCGGCGTCGCGCTGGACGCCGAAGTGCCGGCCGAGCCGGGCAATCCCGGGGCGGGGATGCGCGCCGTGCGGTTCATCGGCGTGGACGGTCCGCGCTGGTTCCTGCGCGGCCTGTTCAGCGGGCCGGCGGCGTCGGGCGGCGGTGACGCCGACGTGCTCGAGGACGTGTTCCGCGACATCGTGGTGTCCCGTGGCGAGCACCCCGTGCCGCCGCGCGACCTGCTCGAGCTGCGGCTGCCGCCGGAGGCGGTGCAGGCTCTTGCTGAGCAGCAGGCGCAGTCGGCACAGCCGGAGGAGGAGCAGGGCCGCGACTGGGGTGACATCAACCCCTTCGACCGCGGCCCGGAGTTCACCGAGACCCGCTAGCCGACCGTCGTCCCCCGCCCGCTCCGGCGTCCCCCGCCCGCTCCGGCGTCCCCCGCCCGGCCCGGCGTCCCCCGCCCGCTCCGGCGTCCCCCGCCCGGGCCGGCGTTCCCCGCCCGGGCCGGCGTTCCCCGCCCGGGCCGGCGTCCCCCGCCCGGCCCGGCCGCGGTGGTGCGACCCAGGCCCGTATCCCATATCGCGACATTTCCCCCGTTTCGGGCGCGCCGCCAGGCGCGCCAAATCATTGCGGACAGTTACCCCCCCAATCCGGGGGGGTAACTGTCCGCAATGATTCTCCGGGTCGCCGCCGGGACCTGCGCGAGCCGCAGGTGGCAAGGGCATACCGGGACAAAGCTCTGGGGCGAGCGGGGCGCTGGGCCAGCTAGCCGCGGAGCAGGTGGGCCAGCTAGCCGCGGAGCAGGTGGGCCAGGTCCTCCTCGACGTCCTCACTGGTGACGAAGAACAGCTCGTCGCCAGCCTGGAGCGGGTCGTCGTGCTGCGGCACGAGCACCCGGCCCTCGCGCAGGATCGCCACCAACGCGGTCTCGGCCGGCCATTCGATCATGCCGACCCGCTGCCCGACCAGGGGCGCGACCGACGGCATCGTCAGCTCGACCAGGCTCGCCTCGCTGTGGCCGAACTGCATCAGCCGTACCAGGTCGCCGACGCTCACCGCTTCCTCGACCAGGGCGGACAGCAGCCGCGGCGTGGAGACCGCGACGTCGACGCCCCAGGACTCGTTGTACAGCCACTCGTTCCCCGGGTGGTTCACGCGGGCGACCACGCGCGGCACGCCGTACTCGGTCTTGGCGAGCAGCGAAACCACGAGGTTCACCTTGTCATCGCCGGTCGCGGCCACGACCACGTTGCACCGGTGCAGTGCCGCGTCGTCCAGCGAACTGATCTCGCACGCGTCGGCGAGCAGCCACTCGGCGCGCGGCACGCTGTCGACCTTGATCGCCCGCGGCGAGTTGTCGATGAGCAGCACCTCGTGCCCGTTCTCGAGCAGTTCGGTGGCAATGGACCTGCCGACCGCGCCCGCACCCGCAATCGCGATCCGCATCAGTGCTCGCCTCCCGCCAGCGCAGCGGTGATCCGTTCGATGTCGCTCTCCCTGGCGATGACGTGCAGCACGTCGCCCTCCTGGAGCACGGTCCCGTAGTCGGGAACCAGGGCCTGGCCGAACCGGTCGATGAACGCGATACGGCACTGCGTGCTGGTCTCTATCACCTTCACCGGCTCACCGATCCAGCGGCTCGAGAAGGCCACCTCTGCCATCACCACGTTGCCGGTCGGATCGCGCCAGTGCAGCGCGGCGCCCTCGGGCAGGACCTTTCGCAGCATCTGCTCGGCCGTCCACCGGACGGTGGCCACGGTGGGGATGCCGAGCCGTTCGTAAACCTCGGCGCGGCGAGGATCGTAGATCCGGGCGGCCACTCGCTGGATACCGAACGTCTCGCGGACCACGCGGGCGGCGATGATGTTCGAGTTGTCCCCGCTGCTTACCGCGGCGAAGGCGTCGGCTCGCTCGATGCCGGCCTGAATGAGCACATGGCGGTCAAACCCGATTCCGGTGATGCGGTCGCCCTTGAACGCGGACCGCAGCCGGCGAAACGCGTCCGGGTCGCGGTCGATCACGGCAACCGAATTGCCCTGGTCTTCCAGGATATGGGCCAGCGTCGAGCCGACTCGGCCGCAGCCCATGATCACGATGTGCACGATGGTTCCTCTCCAGTGCGCCTCGCCAAAGGTACGTCGTCACGTGCGAGAATGCGAGCCCGGGGCGGGAGTAAGGAGCGAGGCGTCGTGACGTACCACGTAGGGCAGGTGCTGGAGCTGACCACAGGGGATGTCGCGAACGGCGGCTGGTGTGTGGCCCGGCCGCCCGCCTCCGCCGGAGCGGACGCCGGGCCCGTGGTCTTCGTCCGGCACGCGCTGCCGGGGGAGCGCGTCCGTGCCCGGGTCACGGAGATGGCGGCGCGGTTCGCCAGGGCTGACGCGGTGGAGGTGCTGACCCCCTCGCCAGACCGGGTTGAGGCGCCGTGCCCGGTGGCGCGGCCTGGCGGCTGCGGTGGCTGTGATTGGCAGCACGCGCGGCTGCCAGCCCAGCGGGCGCTGAAAGCTTCGGTGATTGCGCAGCAGCTGCGCCGCCTGGCGGGCATCGACCGTGACGTGACGGTGGAGCCGATTCCGGCCGGTGAGCCGTCGTCCGCCGGGCCCGGATTGGCCTGGCGGACCAGGGTTCAGTTCGCGGTGCGCGCGGACGGCGTCGCGGGATTGCGGGCGCACCGCTCGCACGAGGTGATCGACGTGGGGGAGTGCCTGATCGCGCACCCCTCGATCACCTCGCTCAACGTCACCCGCCGTCGCTGGCCTGGCGCGGAGTCGGTGGAGGCGCTGGCCGGTCCCGCCGAGCGCGCCGTGATCGTCAGTGGCGGCCGTTCCACCGCGTTCCTGGATGGCGAGCCCGCCGAGTCCGTTCTCATCCGGGGGGACGACCCCCCGGGACCCCCCGCAGCCCGGGGGCGGGCCGGCGGCCTGACCCCGCTGCGCGGGCGCGGGTACCTGACCCAGCACGCGGCTGGCCGGGACTGGCGGGTCAGCGCGGGTTCGTTCTGGCAGGTCCATCCCGGCGCCGCCGACGCGCTCGCCGACGCGGTGCTGGCGGCGCTCGAGCCGAAGCCTGGGGACGTGGCACTGGACCTGTACTGCGGGGCGGGGCTGTTCGGCGGCGTGCTGGCGGAGGTGGTCGCGCCGGACGGGGTGGTGATCGGCGTGGAGGGCAACGCCGCGGCCGTGCGGGACGCCCGGCACAACCTGCGCGACCGGGCAAGGATTCACCGCGGCGACGTTTCGGCCGTGCTGCGCCGTGGCGACCTCCCGCTCGCCCGGCTTGTCGTGGCGGATCCGCCACGGGCCGGGCTGGCGCGCGAGGTCATCGACTACCTGGCCGGGCCGGGCGCGGAACGCTTCGCGTACGTGTCGTGCGACCCGGCGACGCTGGCGCGGGACATCGGGCTGCTGCTGGCCCGCGGTTGGGAGCTGACGGAGCTGCGCGCGTTCGACGCGTTCCCGATGACGCACCACGTGGAGTGCGTCGCCACCCTCACCCGCGCGTCCGGTTAAGTCGCCGGCGGCGGGGCGGTGCGCGAGGAATTCATGGACGATCGCCGCGAACGACTCGGGGGCGTCTACCCAGGGGAAGTGTCCGGCGCGCGGAAGCAGCGCCACGTCGACGTTACCGAGAAGCGTGCCCAGCTCACGAACGGAATCGGGGGTCGGCCAGATATCGTACTCGCCCCCCAGCAGCAGGGTCGGCACGGCCAGGCTTGCGAGCCGGCCGGGCAACGTCGGGTCCGGATCGAAGCCCGCGTAAAAGCCATCTGTAGCCGGCTGCGCGAATTGCGCGGGCTCGGCGGCTGCCTGGGCCTGTGCTGCGGCGTCCCATCGCCCGTACAGCAGCGGCGCCGACATCCGGCGATACCGCTCGAGTTCTCGCGGCGATGCGGCCTCGGCGTGCAGGGCGGCGACCGCGTCGGCGTACCAGGGCTCGTGTGCCCGCCGGGCCAGTACTTCGTCCACGCCTAGGTCGGACTGCATACCGACAACGCGGAGGGATGGGCTTACCAGCACAAGATGATCGAGCCGGTGCGGGTGTCCGGCCGCATACAGCAGGCAGATCCCGCCGCTGGCTGAGTGTCCAAACAGATCCATCCGGTCCAGCTTGAGGTGATCGCGCAACGCGTCGACATCATCGACAAGCCGATCGACTCGGTACGTCACGGGATCTTGCGGTGCCTGCGATGCACCGGTCCCGCGGTTGTCCAGCAAGATCAGGGTCCGGCGACTGCTGAGACCGCCCAGTTCCCCGAGATACTCGACGGCCTGACCCGGTCCGCCCGGGATGCACACCAGGGGCGGCCCCGAGCCAACAACTTGGTACGCCAGTTCGGTAGCGTCCCAGGAACGAAAACGCGGCATATGGCCCGAGTCTGCCACGGATACGAGCCGAGATCCTGACGTACGGGACTCAGGATTCCGCGGTGCCCTCGTCCTTCTTCTTCTCGAAGGGCTCGGTGCCGAGGGTGCCGGTGACGTAATAGCCGAGTCCGGGGATGCGGGTCAGCAGGCCCTCGTCCTCGAGGACGCGCAGCGCTTTGGCGCAGGTCTGGCGGGCGTGGCCGTACTCCTGGCTGAGCGTGGTGATGGAGGGCGTGGGCATACCGGGCGCGAGGGTTCCGTCGGCAATCTCCCGGCGAAGCCGGGCGGCAAGACGAACATACGCTCTCGGGTCCGATTCGTCGCTTATCGACACCCTTGCACCATACTCGATTGGCAATATTGCCAATCGCAACGCTTCGACACTAGTCGACTATGTACATGGGACCCAATGGTGCGTTACGCTCGGAACTTGGCAGGTCACTGCGGCCGGTCTCCTAGCCAATCCCTTGGGGCAACTTCATGATCATGTACTCCTGGACGGCGCTGAGCGGGTCGACATCCGATGCGGTAGTCGGCCTGGGCATTACTCGCGATCGCCAGAAGGCGCAGCGAGACGCCGAGGAGACGCTTCTGTCCGGCTCCGCGTTCGTGGCGATGATCGAGGCGGTAGGAGCCGTGAACGGCGTCCATTGCATATGCCCCTGCTTCCTGCGCACCGGAGAAGCCTGGGTGGGCCGCCGCAATCGATCCGGCAGTGTCGCCTGGCGCACGTACTTTGCCCGCGGTCTCTCCGATCCTGACGATGACGTGGACGACTTCGCGGTCTAGTCCTCGCCGCGCGCCCCTCCTCGATCCCTTCTCGAACTCTTCAGCGCTTCGCATATCCGGATATATCCGGGCAGGTGGTTGCCGTGAAATAGAACAAGTATCATGTAGACTCGAATGAGCTACCATGATAGAATCGAACTAACGGGCCGGAGCTTTCAGTGCAGGGGCCGCCGGCGGAGGGCACCACCGGACGAGAACGGCCAGGGCACCCCAGG
>Ga0070741_10006552_pt1 | contig 24896 bp, 24 predicted proteins | sample Coa_R1_4_FD_66440 | JGI IMG/M metagenome (GOLD analysis project Ga0070741, IMG submission 66440) | Surface soil microbial communities from Centralia Pennsylvania, which are recovering from an underground coalmine fire - Coalmine... | ecosystem: Environmental > Terrestrial > Soil > Unclassified ... | reverse complement strand
CCGGCGGCCCTCCGCCCGGTCCCGACCTGGGCGACCCGAAGCAGAACTGGTACCGGCTCGTCGACGACCCGACCGTGCCCCCCTCCAATGGCGCACGCGTGCGTACGGGCGGCGGGCCGTTGCGGGCCCGGGTGGGCATCGAGGTCATGCCCGGTTGGGGGCTGTTGGGTGTCACCGCCGGGCCGCAACTGCGCACCGATCAACCCGACGACACCCTGGTGCCTTCGCCGGTGCCGTTGGGAGCGGCGACCGCTCGGGTCGCCGGGCTCGACACCATCGACTTCTCCACGTGGATCGACGTGGGCAACGGCAATCCGCTGGCGCCCCTGGACCCGCCCCCCGCCGACGAGGTGGTGACGGTGGCCGACGCGCCCCGCTGGACTGCGGTCACCGCCGCCTTCGGCAGTGGGGCCCGGCCCAACCCGGGTCTGGCCGTGATCCTGCACGACACCGTGGGTTGGTCCGCCATCGGCCCCCGCACCATCAACAACCCGGCCGCCGGGCAAGGGCGGGCGCCCGACACCGCCGGCCAGCGGGGCCGCAGCGAGCTCGGCCGCAACGCCTTCAAGTTGCGCCTCGAGGCCATCCCCGATCAGGTCACGCTACGCACGTTCCCCGGCTTGGTTCGGCTCGATGCCAGCGGGCCGGCGGGGCCCGGCTTCGTCCAGACGGAGACGGCCCAGTGGCTGCGGGGCGCGCCCCATGGCGAGGCGGCCTACAGCAGCCTGGTGATCAACAGCGTCCCTCGCTCGTTGACCATGAACGCCGGTTGGAAGGCGCCCGACATGGGCGGTGGCGTCGACACCGGCGACCACAAGTCGTTCGGCGCGCTGAGCAACATCGCGTCGTTCCGGCTCGACGCCAGCCGCATCGTCGTGAGCGGCGATCCGTTGGACCTGGGCCGGTTCCGCACGGTGGCGTGGGACACGTTCAGGGACGGCCACACGCCGTGGGAGCCGGGCGGCCAGGCCAAGTGGGCACTGTCCGATATCTGGTTCGCGTACGTCGAGCCCAGCGATGTCGACGGCACCGCCGAATGGCTCGTCCACCGGCCGGGCGAGCCCCAGATCGACGGCGACGCCGCCATCGAGATGGCGATCACCGGCGGGCGGGTCATGGCTCGCATCTTCAAGGTCGCTCTCGGCAACCGGGAGGTGGACAACCGGCGGGCGGGCGTGGAGTCGAGCACCTGGCCCAAGACGTTGGAGACCGAGATCCAGCTGTACCTGGTGAAGGGGAAGTTCGCCGTCAACATGCACGACTACACCAAGGCGGGCCCGCCCTGGGGCCAGGAGGACGACACCGACGGCATCACGTGGTGGATGGTCGCGTACGACAAGATCCCGTTGCTGGGCACGAGCGCGCAGTTCGGGAGCAACCCGGGCACGCCCTCGCACCGCGACCCGGCGTGGGCCCCGTACTGGGCATGAAGAAGGTCATCCTCCATCAGCGCTACGTGCGGGGACGGGCGTGGGACGTCTCCGGCAACGGCAACCACGGTGTGCTCACCGACGTGGTGCCCGGCACCGGGGTGTTCGACGGTTCCCTGTCGTTCAACCTCAACCGCAGCCGCATCGACACGCTCCCGTCCGCAACCCTCGGGGAGATGGGCGGCTTCCGCTTCTCGCTCACGTGCAACTGGATCCCCGTGCGCGACCACCGCGGGACGACGCAGCCCGGCCAGGGCCGGCTGCTCCCGGTGATGCTGGCCGAGGGGGACGCGTCCTTCCGCCTGCACATCGGGCCGCGCCCGGGCGACACCACCGCGTTGGACGCCTTCGTCTACGCCGAGATCCTCGACGCCGGCGGCGCGTGGCGGGGCGTGGAACACGCGATGACCGCGGGCGGCAGCAACGGGTGGCGCCGCTTCGACATGGGCCACGACGGCATCGCCACGTGCTGGCTGGCCCTCGACGGTCACGTCGTGGCCCAGTCGTCGGGTGTGCCCGGGCCCGTACGCCCGCTGGGCAGCCGCGGCTTGGTCGTCGGCCATCAGGCCGCGGCCCAGGACGACCTCACGTTGCGAGGCCACGTGTCCGAGGCGTGGCTCTGGATCGACAAGCCCGACCCGCCGGTGAACGACTGCTGCGGGGACAGCGGCGCGGTGGCCGAGGTCGAGTCCCTGCTCCGCCAGAAGGGGTGGGACCTGGCCAAGGTGAAGTCGGTGCAGCGGGGCATGGTCGATCTGGTGTCGCAGTGGCGGCGCCACTTCCCCGACCCGGTGGGGCACAGCCTCGACCAGACCAGCCGCTCCCTGCACCAGTCCTTGCAACAACAGCAGTGGACGGACTTCGGCAACCTGGCCCGCCAGGTGCTGCACACCAGCCAGCAGTACGTCTCCCAGGACGACTGCAATGCCATGGGTGCGCAGATGATGGGCCTGCTCGGCGACGACGTGCTCTTCGACCCCGAGCTGTACCAGGCCCTCTTCCGGGGTTTCCTGTGCCATCCGCCGCCTGGCGGTGGCAAGGGTGACGACGGCGGCAAGGGCGAGGGCGGCGAGGGCGGCGGCAAGGGCGGGCGCCGTCCCTGGGGCGCCGACGCGTCCGTGCCCGAGCCCGACCTCGACTACGACCCACCTCCCAACCCCGAGGGCGCGCCATGACCACGCTCGATCCCGACCTGGCCCGGCGGCTGGCCCGGGCGCTGCTGCCCAACCTGCGCTTCGCCGACCTGGAGCAGTACTACCCGATCCGGGCCGAGTCGTGGCTCACCCACACGACGTCGGCGCCGTGGCCCCCGTCGCCCAGCGAGGCACCGCACGACGACGTGGCCGGCCTGCCCACCGACAGCCATCGCCGGGGCACGGCCGTGGTGCAGTCCGACGATCTCGTCACCGACATCCGCCACCTGGCCGGACCGCCGAACCTGGCCGACGAGCCCTTGCAGATCACGGGCAAGGACGACCCCCAGAGCATCGGGTGGTCGGGCTATCGCGACGCCAAGCGCGATGTCTTTCTTTCCTTTGCCGGTTGGAACCACGACGACCGCCGGGAGCAGGGCGGCGACCTCGGCTATCTCTACGACGCCTTCTCCGAGTTGGCATCGGCCCTCGACCACCGGTTGGCGTGGCGACCGCTGAGCGGCCGGGACAACCGGCCGTCCTTCGCTCACGAACAGCCGCCGTCACCCGCGGTGTACTGCGAGATCGACTGGGCCGGCGTGCATCCTCGCACCGGCCTGCGGCGGGGCCACCCCGACTTCGGCACGCACCTGCTCGAGGACCTCGACAACTACGTGCAGGTCACCTACTACTACCTCTACGCGGCCCGGGCCCCGTTGGCCCATCCGCCGCAAACCGACGTGCTCCCGATGGAGGGCCAGTGGGCGGCGGTGAGCTTCTTCCTGCCCGCCAAGGTGGGAGAGCAGCGGGACGAGAACGGCCGGCCCGTCGTCGTCGACCTGGTCGACACCAACCCCGAGTGGGTCGTGTTCTCGTACGACTACCGGAACGGGCACCCGCTCGCCCAGGCCTACGCGGCGGACGATCCCGCCTTGGAGACGTTCATCGATCCGGACACTGGCCGGTTCTGCGTCAGCGCCTACGTGGGTGCCGGGTCCCACCGGTTCTTCGCCGCCCCCAACGGCGAGACGCCGCTGAGCGGGAGCGACCCGTGGCCGTCGCTCGACTACCAGCCGGGCACCGACTACGACGGCCTGCTCACCGGACTGTTCGTAGCCCTGCTCCCGGCCGAGTTGGTGGGCGGGCTGATCGGCTGGATCTTCGGCAACGGGACCCTCGGCGACATCATCACCGGCATCGCCCTGCTCGCCGGCATCATCCTCCTCGCCATCTTCGCCTGGCCCGTGCTCGCCGCCCTGTTGGCCTTCGCCTTCCTGTGGGCAGTGGTGGTGCTGCTGTCCATGGCGTGGGACGACGACTCGCCGCCCAGTGCCCCGCCCGCCGGCGACCCACCCAGCGCCCCCGGCACGTCGGCCGGTGACCCCAGCCACGGCGACCCCGCGCCTCCCGGCGCTGGGCAAGGCCCGCCCGGCGGCTCTGGCGGCGGCCCGCCCGACGGCCCCGGCGGCGGCTACCAGAACGAACCCACCGGCTGGTGGCCCACCAACGAGGGCTCGCCGTCGGGTGCCGACGTGGGGTTCTTCGACGTGATGGTGATCAGCCGCTTGCTCTCGGTGTCGTCAGCCGACCCGACGTTGCAACCCCCCGCCTGGTGGGACTTCCCCGGCGGTTGGGGCATCAAGATCCCGCACCGCCTCGACGCGGCGTGGGAGTCGGGCATGCCGCGAGTCGACCACGACGGCCGCTCGTGGGCGTACTGGAACGCCCTCGCCCTCGTGGACCACCTCATGCAAGCGGCCCCCGCACCCCCCGGCGCCTGACCTGCCCCGCCCGGCGCGGGACCACTGCACGCGCAAAGGCGCGGGCGTCAGACCTCGCTCTCGCGCAGCTCCTCCACGGCCCGGGGGCTCCCGCACCACCGGCAGGAGACCTCCTCGACCGTCTCGGACAGCACGGACTCGTCCTCCACGGTGAGCTCGCCGCCCACGGTGAAGTGATGGAAGGCGCGGGTGCGGCGCGTGAGCGTGACGTCGAAACGGGTGAGGTTGCCGCACGCCGAACACCGGTACCGTCGAGGGAGCACGGCAGTGAGACTACCGTCGAGGGCGATGAATCCCCGGCTCACGGCAGTGTGCGACCTGACCGTGGCGGCGGCCCGAGAGTACGCCGGCCTCCACGAGTACGACGGCCGGATCCAGGACCTCAGCCCCGCCGGCGTGCAGCAGAACCTGGCCCGCCTGGGCAACGGCCCCAACGAGTCCGACCTGCACGACGAGGCCCAGCTCCGGGCCACGGAGGACGGCCTGCGGGCGTGGTTCGGCGAGGTGGAGGACCACCGGCGCAACCCCCTCCACCACATCGAGAACCTCGACCTCGCCTGCTACGACCGCGAGTACGCGCCCGCCGAGGTGCGCCAGGAGGCCAAGCGCCGCCACCTGGCCCAGTGGCCCGAGGCCGTGGACATGGCTCTCGAAGCGCTCGACCAGGTGCCCGCCCCCGTGGCCGCCGCCCTGGCCAACGCGGCCAAGGGCCTCGGTGCCGGGCTGTCTCCGGGCGACGACGACGGCGCCACCGCCCGCGCCCTGGAAGCCCACGCCCGGCTGGTGGCCCACATCGAGCAATTGGCCGAGCACGGCGACCCCGACCCCGCCCTGGGCGCCCAGAACCTCATCAAGCTGATGGGCAGGGGCGACGCCATCCAGGTCGACCTGGGCCGCCTGTCCCGCCAGGCCGACAGCGAGCGCGACCGCCTGCGGGTTCTGCTCGACGACGCCGCCGAACGGCTGCGTCCGGGCGTCGCGGTCAACGACCTCGTCCAGGAGCTCCTGGCCGACCACCCCACCACGCCCGACGAGATCTACGCCGAAGCCCAGGCTCAGATCGACGAGGCCACCGCCTTCACCATCGAGCACAACCTGCTCCCCGACCCGGGCGGCGTGTGCCTGGTGGGACCGGCGCCCGAGTCCCGGCGGTGGGCCATGGCCATGATGTCGTGGGCCGCGCCCAAGGAACCCGACGCCCCGTCGTGGTACTACGTGACGCCGCCCGACCCGGCGTGGCCGCCGGAGGCCCAAGAGGAGTGGCTGTCGGTCTTCAGCCGCACCACCCTCCCGGCCATCACCGTGCACGAAGTGACGCCCGGCCACTACGCCCACGGCCGCATGCTGCGCCAGGTCACCAGCGACGTGCGCGTGCTGTGCTTCTCGGGCGCCTTCATCGAAGGATGGGCCCACTACGCCGAGGAACTCTTCGTGGAGGAGGGCTTCCGGGCAGACGACCCCCGCTTCACCATTGGGGTGTGCATCGAGGCCCTCATCCGGGTGACGCGGCTGGCGTCGGCCATCGGGCTGCACGACGAATCGATGACGCTGGAGGAGTCGGTGCACCGCTTCGAGCAGGACGCCTTCCTCAAGGGCCCGGCGGCCCTGGCCGAGGCCAACCGGGCCAGCTACGACCCGACCTACGGCCGCTACACGTGGGGCAAGCTCGAGATCCGGGCCCTGCGGGACGAGGCCCGGGCTCGATGGGGCAAGCGGTACAAGCACCGCCGCTTCCACGAGGCCCTGCTGGCCTTGGGCGCGCCCGCCCTGGGCCTCATCGGCGACGCCATCGGCGACGACTGAGCAGATCCCCCACCCCGAACACACGTTCGGTTACCGTGCCGGGCCGTGGAACAGCGGCAGCGGTCCTTCGACGACATGGGCGCGCCCCTGTCCGACGTCACCTTCGTGGTGGTCGACCTGGAGACGACGGGCGCGTCCCCGAACGCCGACGCCATCACCGAGATCGGCGCCGTCAAGCTGCGGGGCGGCGAGTGCCTGGGGACGTTCCAGACCCTCGTGAACCCGGGCGTGGCCATCCCGCCCCCGATCGTCTACCTCACCGGCATCACTCAGGCCATGGTGCTGCCCGCGCCCCGGATCGACGCCGTGCTCCCCGCGTTTCTCGAGTTCGCGGGCGACGCCGTGCTCGTCGGCCACAACGTCCGCTTCGACCTCGGCTTCCTCAACGAGAGCCTGCACCGGCACCACTACGCGCGCCTCCCCCACCGCTTCGTCGACACCTGCGCGCTGGCCCGCCGCCTGGTGCGCGACGAGGTGCCCAACTGCAAGCTCGGCACCCTGGCCGACCACTTCCGCACCGCCCGGCGCCCGTCCCACCGGGCCCTCGACGACGCCCTGGCCACGGGCGAGGTCCTCCATGCCCTGCTCGAACGGGCGGGGAGGCTGGGCGTGCTCGCCCTCGAGGACCTGCTCGATCTGCCCACCGTCCACGGCCACCCGCAACTGGCCAAGCTCAAGCTGGCATCGGCCCTTCCCCGCAAGCCGGGGGTGTACCTCTTCAAGGACGGGGGCGGCCGGGTGCTGTACGTGGGGAAGGCCGTCGACCTCCGGCGCCGAGTGCGCAGCTACTTCACGGGCGACGAGCGCCGCAAGGTCGGCCAGCTCCTGCGGGAGACGGCCACCATCGACCACGTGGTCACCACGGGTGAGCTGGAGGCGTCGGTGCTCGAGGTCCGCCTCATCCACGACCTGGTCCCCCGCTTCAACCGCCAGTCCAAGCACTGGCGCAAGTACGCCTACCTCAAGCTCACGCTGGACGAGCGCTTCCCCCGGCTGTCCGTCGTCCGCCAGGCCAAGGCGGGCGACGGGTGCCTGTACCTCGGGCCGCTGGGGTCGACGGCCGCCGCTCGCCTGGTGGCCGAGGCCATCGAGACGGCGGTGCCCATCCGCCGCTGCACCACGCGGGTGAGCGCCAAGCTGCTGCGGTCGGCGCCGTGCGCGCCGGCCCAGCTGGGCGTTTCGACGTGCCCGTGCTCGGGCGACATCTCCCAGGTGGGCTACCGGGCCGTGGTGGACCAGGTGCTGGCGGGCCTCACCGAGTCGCCCGAGCTGTTGCTGGGGCCGCTGGAGCAACGCATGCGGGCGCTGGCCGGCATGGCACGCTTCGAGGAGGCAGCCACCATGCGGGACCGGGCCGCGGCCCTGGCCCGGGCCGTGGCCAGGCAGCGGCGGATCGACGCCCTGCGCCGGGCCGGCCGGCTCACCGTCGAGGTGGCGGGCGAGGGTGGCGCCGTGCTCGAAGGCGGCCGGCTGGTGGCGACGTGGGGTGCCGACGGCGGGCAGGTGACCCTGGCCGGCCCCGGCGGCGGCCCCGGCTCCGGCGACGCCGCCGCGGCGTGGACGGACGGGCCACTCCCCCGCCACCTGGCCGACGAGGTCAGCGCCGTGGCCGCCTGGCTGGACGCCCGGGCGGCGCGGGTCCGGGTACTTGCCTGCGAGGGCGAATGGTCGTCGCTCCTCCCCCGGCTCCCCCGCTACGAACCCCGGGGGGCCGGCCTCAGGGCGTCAGCTTGATCTCCTTCATCACCACGTCGGCCCCCGCCTTCACGGGCACGTCGGGACCGGGGAAGTCGAAGACGCCGGGCTCGCCCGCGTCGACGTGGAGCACCAGCCAGTAGCGACCGTCGCTCGATGCCTGGCTCACGTGCACGACCACGTCCTTGGTGGTGCCGGCGGCCACGTGGGTGCGGCCGGCCACGGCCCCGGGCCGGCCGCCGTCGTCCACGTGCACGGTCATCCAGCCGCCGGCCACCGCGCCCAGGATGGTGACCGCGCTCACGGTGATGCTCTCCTTCCCGACCTGGTCGAACACGTCCACCGAGCCGGTGACGACACCCGGCGCGGGAGCGGTGGTGGCCGTCGTCGTGGTCGTCACCGCCTTCGACGGCGGGAGGGGTTCGGACGACGACTGGCAGGCGGTCAGGACCACCGGCACGGCGAGCAGGGTGACAAGGAGCAGGGCCCGCATCGCCGGGTAGCGTGCCACCCCATGCTGCACGCCTTCGTCCTCATCGACGCCGAGCCCGCCCGTATCGCCGACCTGGCTGGGGAGCTCACCGACGTGGAGGGCGTGGCCGAGGTCTACTCCGTGGCCGGCCAGGACGCCGACCTCATCGCCGTGGTGCGGGTGCGCCAGCACGACGACCTGGCCGACGTCGTCACCCGGGGCATCGCCAACTGCCAGGGCATCCTCGCCACCCGCACGCTGGTGGCGTTCAAGGCCTACAGCCGCCATGATCTCGAAGCCATGTGGGACCTGGGCTCGGCCGGCTGACCGGCGGGACGGCTAACCGGCCGCATCCTTCGACACCCGTACCAGCCGCTCCAGCACCTCGCCCGCCTGCCCGCCGTCGACCGATCGGGTGGCGGCGGCGAGGCCGTCCACCAGGTCCGTGGCCAGGCCGGCCACCACGATGGCGGCGGCCGCGTTGAGGAGCACGATGTCGCGATGAGGCCCGGACTCGCCGTCCAGCACCCGGCGGGCGAGGTCGGCGTTGGTGGCGGGGTCACCGCCCCGGAGGTCGGTCAGGACCGTGCGCTGGAGGCCGAGCTCGGTTGGGTCGACCACGAACGTGCGCACCTCGCCCCCGTCCAGGGAGAGGACGGTTGACGTGTCGGTGGTGGTCAGCTCGTCCAGGCCGTCGTGGCCGTAGACGACCATGGCCCGCGTCACGCCGTTGGCGTCGAGCACGCCGATGACCTTCTCGGCCATGGCCGGGTCGGACACGCCCACGACCTGGCGCCGCACATGGGCGGGGTTGGCCAGCGGCCCAAGGAAGTTGAAGACCGTGGGCACGCCCAGCTCCCGCCGCACGGGCACGGCGTGGCGGGACGCGGCGTGGTAGCGGGGGGCGAAGCAAAAGCCCATGCCCGCCTCGGCGATGCAGCGGGCCACGCCCTCGGGACCGAGGTCGATGACCACGCCGAGGACTTCCAGTACGTCGGCCGAACCGGCGGCCGAGGAGGCGGCCCGGTTGCCGTGCTTGCACACCCGGGCGCCGGCGCCGGCGGCCACGAAGGCGGCGATGGTGGAGACGTTGATGGAATGACTGCGGTCGCCACCGGTGCCGCACGTGTCGATGAGCTCGGGGCCGGGCGGCGGGGTGACGTGCTCGGCGTGGTCGAGCATGGCCCGCACCAGGCCGGTCATCTCCTCGATCGTCTCGCCCTTCATGCGCAGGCCCATGGCGAAGGCGGCGATCTGGGCGTCGGTGGCGTTCCCGTCCAGGATGTCGCCCAGGGCGGCGCCGGCCAGGGTCGACGTGAGCGACTCGTGGCGCATCAGCTGGCCGATGACCGCGGGCCACCCGCCCATCTCGTTGAGGCCTAGTCCCACCAGATGTCTCTCTCGAGGACGCCGCGGGCGATGAGGCCCAGCTGCACCTGGGTGGTGCCCTCGACGATGGTGAGTTGGCGGGCATCCCGGTAGTACAGCTCGGTGAGGTGGTCCTTCATGTACCCGGCTGCACCGAGCAGCTGGACGGCCATCCCCGAAGCCCGTACGGCCAGCTCGGTGGCGTAGTACTTGCTCATCGAGAGGTAGGGCACCCACTCCTTGGTGAACTGGCCCCGGTCCGCCATCCACGCGGCCCGGTAGGTGAGCAGGCGGGCGGCCTCGATCTCGGTGGCCAGCTTGGCGATCTCCCACTGCACGCCCTGGAAGTCGGCCTCGACCTTGCCGAACATGGCCCGTTCCTGGGCGTACTCGGTGGCGTACATCAAGGCGCCTTCGGCCAGGCCGATACCGCGGGCGGCCACGATGGGCCGCATGGCGTTGAGGCCGAGCATGGCCAGGCGGAACCCGCCCACGTCGCCGATGACGTTCTGGGCGGGCACGCGCACGTCGGTGAGGAGCAGCTCACCGGTGTCGACGCCCCGCACGCCCATCTTGCGGTCGGTGGAGCCGACCTCGACGCCGTCCCACTGCCGCTCCACGATGAAGGCGGTGATGGAGTCGTGGTTGCGGGCGGAAACGTCGGTCGACGTCTTGGCGAACACCGTGTACCAGTCGGCCTGGACCACGCCCGACATCCAGCACTTCACGCCGTTGAGGATCCAGCCACCCTCGCCGTCGGGCACGGCCTTGGTGCGCATGCCCATGACGTCGGACCCCGCCTGCGGTTCGGACAGCCCGAAGGCGCTGCGCTGCTCGCCGCTGGCGATGCCCGGGAGGTACTGCTTCTTCTGCTCCTCGGACCCGGCGATCATCACCGCGCCGGTGGGCAGGCGGGTGAGGAGAAGCATGAGGGCCGCCGCGTTGGAGTACTTGGCCACCTCCTCGATGGCGATGGCGAGGCCGAGGATGCCGGCGCCCGAGCCCCCGTACTCGTCGGGGATGCACAGCCCCAGGAGGCCGGCGTCCCGGAACACCTCGAACAGATCCTGGGGGTACTCGCCCGTTTCGTCGATCTCCCGGGCCCGGGGCTTGACCTTGTCCTGGGCGATGCGACGGCAGGTGAGCTGGAGCTCGCGCAGCTCGTCGGGCAAGTCGAAATCCATGCCGTGAGGCTAACCGGGCGGCACCCTGGGTCTCGATGGCAACCTGGTCCTGATGGGGAAGCTGGGTGCTGGTCTCGTGATCGTGGTGACCCTCTTCCTGGGTGCGGGCGCCTTCTGGGCCGCGCCCATCGCCGCCAGCGCCTCGCTGGCGTCCCGCAAGGGCCTCGGCCCGGGGATGGGCGCGTTCTTCGGCCTCATCCTGGGCTGGTTGGGCTTCGCCGTGGTGTGGCTCGAGGAGCCCGCCCCGGTCTCGTCGCGCTGACGCCGAGGGCCAGAAGATCCCAGTGAAAACCCCGTCGCCGTGTGCGACCATCGCCGCAGGACGGCGACCAGGGGGGTCGAGGATGGACGCACTGCCGACCTGGGTGTGCCCGGCAGGCCATGTCGTCACCGGCGCGGCTGCGTGCCCGGTGTGCGGCGCGGTCCGGGCCGATCACGACCAGGCCCTCGAGGCCGCCGTGGACCGACTCCTTGCCGCCTACCAAGCTGCCCGCATCCGGTCTGCGGGTCAACCGTGGGCGTACGAGGTCGCCAACGACGTGTGCCGGAGCGCGGCGGCGGCCCAGGCGGCCCTGAAGGCGGCCCGCTCACCCGGTGCGGACAAGGTCACGTCGTTCCTGGAAGGCGCCTCGCACGACGACTTCTACGGCAAGGCCGCGCACGCCCTGAAAGGCGGCGTGCAGGCCGCCAACGCCGTCGGGGCCGTGACGGGCAACGCCGCGCTGCAGGGCGTCACCGTGGCCGGCGTGCTCGCCGTGCTGGTGGCCAGCATCGCCGCCGGGTATGCCGCCGCCGCCCTCGTCACTGCCTACGTCATCACCCTCGCGCCCACCGGAGCGGTGGTCAGCCAGACCCCCCGGGTGGTCAAGAACCTCTCCGAGTCGTTGACGCGCTCGCTCCAGCGGCCCAATGACGGCCGCCAGCTCGTCGACGAACTGCTCGTGCCCGCCGAACGGAAGCTGTTCGCCCTGGCGCCCGGGCACGCGCCCGTCCTGCGGACGTCGACCGCGACGGCCGCGCTCGACAAGGGGGTGGGCGCCGCCCTGTACGTGGCCGTCCTGGCGGGAGGCGCGATCGGCGTGGCCGCGCAGCTGGCCGCGTGACGAGGGTGGGCGAGGCGAGGGCTCGCGAGGGCTCGCGAGGGCTAGGCGGTCTTGCGCCGCTGGCGGATCATCCGCCGGCGCTCCCGCTCGGTGGCGCCTCCCCAGACGCCGTCGCGCTCGCGGTTGGCAAGCGCGTACTCCAGGCAGGGCTGGCGCACGGGGCACGCGTTGCAGACGGCCTTGGCCGCCTCGGCCTCCTCGTCAGAGACCGGATAGAAGACATCGGGGTCCACTCCCCGGCAGGCGGCCCGGTGCCGCCAGGACAAATCCATGACTCGGGATCACTTCCTCTACGTGCTGTGCGTGGTGCGTTGCCTGGTGCGAAAAGTTGCGCTGGCTCCGTACCCTGCCATTCGCTGGGGTAATCGGACAAACAGGCTGGAAGCCTGAGCGATTCAACTGGTGGGCAGGGACGACTTCTTGCCCTGGTACTTGGCGTCCTGGGCCTTGAGGACCTTGATGACGATGTCGTCCGCCACCTTGCCCGGTGCAGCGCCTGCGGAAACGAGGTAGTACACCCCATCCTGGTACAGCGCTCCGACCACCACCTGCTCGTTCGTGGCGGGCGGCGTGGGGGGAACCCGCAGCACGCCATTGGGCTGGGTACCAATGCTCAGCTCAGGGTGCTGGGTCTGCTGGGCCCCGCCGAACGACACGGCCGTCGACGTGGCCGAGCTGACGAACAGCCGGCCGGTGTCGCCGCTCTTGAACTTCACAGCCAGGACGTTCACCGTGTACGGCCCGCCGGCGACCAGGTAGGTGTGGTTGGCCCCCACCGAGGCCTCACCCTGCTGGAGGAGCCCCTCGTAGGCGGGCGACGGGAAGACGGCGACGATGCCCTTGAGCGACAGCGGGCCCTGGGGCGGGGGCGGCGAGGACGCCGTCCCCGGGTACACCGTGGGGGCCGCGGCCAGGCCCAGGGCCGCCTGCACCTCCGCCGGGGTGAGCACGGTCCCGTCGAGGAACACGGCCACCTTGTCGGTCGAGGTGAGGGTGGCGGCCGCGGTGGTCGACGTGGTGGTGGGTGCCGTCGTGGTGGTGGTCGTGGTGGCGGCTGTCTTCTTGCTGCCGCCGCACGCGCCTGCAACCAGGGCGAGCGACACCAGCAAGGCAGGAAACATGACGATCCGTCGCATGTCCCGAACCTACCCCCCCAAGTCGGCCAGGAGGGCGACCTTCGTGTCCTCGGAGAACCTCGTCCCCTCTGCGTAGTTCGGGTGGTTGACGGCCAACACCACCGGTTCGGTGGCGAAGCGCTCCACCTGCTCGGGCGTGAGCGTGAACCGCACGTAGTGGACGGACGCGGTGACGTCCTCCCGCGTGAGCTGCTCGGCGTGGGCCTCCTCCACGTCGCAGCGCACCACCACGCGGCTGGGCCCCTCACCGATCACCAGCTCGACCGCCCGCTCCACGCCGACCAGCTTGGGCAGCCACTCGACCATCTGGTCCTTGGAGGTCAGTTCGACGAACAGCGTGGCCGACAGCTCGCCGGCGTCGGGGATCAGCGGGTTGTAGACGTCCAGCTCCGTCTGGATCTGCTCGTCCGACAGCATGCGCTCGGCCCGGGCCATCTCCTGGATCTGAAAGCGGATGGTGTCCCGGTTCTCGAACACCAGGGTGACGACGGGGCCGACGGACACCCGCCGGACCCGCTTCAGGGCGATGACCCGGTCGCGGAATTCGTCGCGCTCCCGCTCGTAGGCGCGCAGGTCGGCGATGTCGGCGAGGCTCAGCTTCTGCCCCATCCTCGCCCTCCTTCTTCGGGGATGCCGTAGGCGCGGGCCATGAACTGGATCGGGTGCAACGGCCGCTTGCCCGTCTCCTGGGTGATGGCCCCGTTGGCCAGGTGGCAGTCGCCGGTGACGACATCGGCCTCGTTGGGCGCCGCCTTCTGGATGGCGTCGGCCAGGGGGGCCGCCACCTTGCGGGCCAGTTCGTAGTTGTCGGCCCGGTAGCCCCAGGTGCCGTCGATGCCGGAGCACTTGTTGACGAGCGTGACCTTGGTACCGGTGAGCTTCATGAGGTCCCGGCTCTTGAGCCCGATGTTCTGGGCTTGCAGGTGGCAGGCCACGTGGTACGTGACGGACTCGGGCACCTCGCCCTCGAAGGTCGTGTCCAGCTCGGTTCCCTCGTCGCGGTGCAGCTTCACGAGGTACTCGGCCGCGTCGTACGTGTGGGCTGCCACCAACTCGGCCTCGGGCCCACCGACGTAGTTGACGTAGTCCTTCTTGAGGACGTAGCCGCATGTGGGTTGGGGCACGACGATGTCCTTGCCCTCGCGCACGCTCTCGGCCAGCTTGGCCACGTTCTCCTTGGCCGCCTTGACGAAGTTGTCGACGTCGCCGCCGTGCAGCAGCGGCGCCGCGCAGCACGACGTGGTGCCGGCCAGCGTGCACTCCACGCCGTTGCGCTCGTACACCCGCACCAGGTCCTGGCCGATCGCCGGCTCCATGTACTCCACGAAGCAGGTGGGGAACACGGCGGCGCCCGCCTGGCGGTTGCGGCCCAGCGCCGTCTTGGCCCGGTTCTTGAACCAGGTGGTGAAGCGCTGCTTGGTGTACGGCGGCAGCAGGCGATCGGCGGCGATGCCCGCCGCCTTCTCGATGATCTTGCGCATGGGCTTGGACTCGAGCGACTTGTTGGCGATGGCCGCCATCGGGCCCGACGCCACCTTGCCCAACAGGTCGGGCCGGCCCATGGCGTGGATGGCCACGCGCTCGGTGATGGGCGTGCTGCCGTTCTTGTGGCGCACGGCCTCGGCCCGCATCATCAGCCGCGGGAAGTCGAGCTCCCACTCGTGCGGCGGTATGTACGGGCACTTCACATAACAGATCTTGCACTGGTAGCACTCGTCGACCACGTGGTCCTGCTCGGCAGGCGTCATCTGCTCGACGTCGCCGTCGTACTTGTCGGCGTAGTCGAACAACGTCGGGAACGACGGGCACAGGTTGAAGCACATCCGGCAGCCGTGGCACAGGTCGTACACCCGCGTCAGCTCGTGGCGGAGGTCGGTCTCGTCGAAGTAGGCGGGGTGCCGGAAGTCGTACGTAGTGGTCACAACAGCGCTCCTCGTGCGCGGCGCGGGCCCGGACCCCGAGAGGCCCGGACCCGCAACCAACTCGGGAATTAGGAGATTGCCTGGAGGCCCTGCGTGAAGCGGCCGGCGTGGCTCTTCTCGGCCCGAGCCAGCGTCTCGAACCATTCGGACACCTGGTCGAAGCCCTCGTCGCGCGCGGTGCGAGCGAAGCCCGGGTACATCTCCGTGTACTCGTAGGTCTCGCCCTCGATGGCGGACTTCAGGTTGTCCTCGGTGGGGCCGACGGGAACGCCAGTCACCGGGTCGCCCACTTCTGCCAGGTAGTCGAAGTGGCCGAAGGCATGGCCCGTCTCGCCCTCTGCCACCGACCGGAACAGGGCGGCGACATCCGGGTAGCCCTCCACGTCCGCCTTCTGGGCGAAGTAGAGGTAGCGACGGTTCGCCTGCGACTCGCCGGCGAACGCCTCCTTCAGGTTCTCCTCGGTCTTGGTGCCCTTCAACTCAGCCATACCTAACCTTCCTCGTATCTCTCGTGCGTGGTTGACACTCGTCGCACAGCCCGCGGAAGACCACTTCCACGTCCGTGACCGCGAACCCCGTGTCCCGCCCTCGCGGGAGCTCGATCCCGGGGAACTCCGCATACACGTCGCGGACTTTCCCGCACTGATGGCACACCATGTGATGATGCGCGTCGGTGTTCGGATCGAAACGCATGGACCCCGTGCCCAGGTCCAGCTGCTGGATCTCGCCCATGTGCTGCAGGTCCGACAGCGTCTGGTAGACCGTTCGCAAGGAGATGGTGGGCAACTCCTCCCGGGCTGCGCCGTACACCGACTCGGCCGTCGGGTGCACCTGGTTGCCCTGCAGGAGGCGGAAGATGCACTGCCTCTGGGGCGTGACCTTCAGACCGCGGTCACGAAACAACTCGGTGAGCTCGGCGGGGGTCTTCACGGCGATCGCCACCCTAGCATGCACGTGTTGTTAATCAACAATTATTGCTGATTAGCCGCGCCGGTGCTCGAGTGGGCCGCCCCTAGGATGCGGCGGTCATGACGACGACTCGGCAGGACATCGTCAGCGGCGGACGGCATTCGGCTCGCAACAGCCTCACCCTCGTCGCCGCTATCGCAGTCACCCTTCCCGGCCTGATTGTCCGGTTCACCAGCCCCCACCTGGGCCACTCGGTCGAGGCCGTGCTGTTCGGGCTCACCATCGTGGGGTCGGCCTTTCTCCTCTCGTGGGCCGCCGAGGTGGCCCAACTCGACATCTCGGCCGGCCTGGCCATCGCCCTGCTCGCCTTCATCGCCGTGCTGCCCGAGTACGCCGTCGACCTGGTCTTCGCGCACAAGGGAGGCGCGGCCGTCCAGGAATTCGGTGCCGCCTGCCGGTCGGCGGCCGACATCGCTGCCAAGGTGGAGTCGCCCTGTTCCCTGGCGCTGGCCAACATGACGGGCGCCAACCGGTTGCTCATCGGTGTGGGCTGGACGCTGGTGGCCTTCGTCGCCTGGTACCGGTGGCGCCAGCGGGGCCAGCGCCACACGGAGATCGTGCTGGAGCGGTCGCACTCGGTGGAGCTGTCGTACCTGATGCTCGCCACTGTGTACTCGCTCACCCTTCCCCTCAAGCGGACGATCACGCTGTTCGACGCGGCCGTGCTGGTGGCCATCTTCGTGGCCTACACCATCCGCATCTCCCGGGCGCCGGCGGAAGAGCCCCACCTGATCGGGCCCGCGGCCATGATCGGCGGCATGTCGGTGGCCAAGCGCCGGACCGGCGTCATCCTCCTGTTTCTCTACTCGGCGGGCGCCATCCTGCTCACGGCCGAGCACTTCGCCAGCGCTCTGGTGGCCACCGGGCAGTCGTTCCACATCAGCGAGTTCCTGCTCGTGCAGTGGCTGGCACCGCTGGCGTCGGAAGCGCCAGAGCTGTTGCTGGCGGGCATGTTCGCCTGGCGGCTCAACACCAACGCCGGCCTGGGAACGCTGGTGTCGTCCAAGGTCAACCAGTGGACGCTGCTCGTGGGCACCCTCCCGATCGCCTTCGCCATCTCGGCCAAGGGGCTCCACGGCCTGCCCATCATCGCCCAGCAGCGCGAAGAGCTCTTGCTCACCGGGGCCCAATCGTTGTTCGCTGTGGCCATCCTGGTGAACCTGTCCATGTCGAACAAAGAGGCCCTCACCCTGTTCGCCCTCTTCTGGGCGCAGTTCCTCATCGGCGCGGTCGTGCCCGAGCAGTGGCACGGCGCCGAGCGGGTGATCGTGTCCGCCGTCTATGTCATCCTCGCCATCGCCATCCTCTTCAAGGACCGAAGCCCGGCCCGCACGCTGCTGAGGCAGGGATTCAGAACGCCCTACCACGAGCTTTCGCAGTGACCCCGCCGCCCGCCTTCGACCGGGCTTCGTCCCTCGCCCGGCTGGGATCGGATGAGTTCGACGTGCTCGTCATCGGAGGCGGGATCACCGGGGCGGGCGTGGCCCTCGACGCTGCTGCCCGGGGGTTGCGCACGGCCCTGGTCGAACGGCGGGACTTCGCCTCGGGAACCTCCTCCAAGTCGTCGAAGCTGGTGCACGGCGGGCTGCGTTACCTGCAGCAGAAGGAGTTCCGGCTCGTCTACGAGAACTTGGCCGAGCGCCAGCGGCTGCTCGACAACGCACCCCACCTCGTGTCGGTGCTGCCCTTCCTCATCCCGCTGTTCGGCAAGGAGGGCATGGTCAACAAGACGGTGGCCAAGGCCTACTCGACCGCCTTGTGGTTGTACGACCTCACCGGTGGTGTACGCATCGGCCGCCGCCACAAGCGGGTGTCCGTCGAGCAGGCCATGGCCCACATGCCGTCGCTGAAAGACGACCTGCTCGCCGCCGGCTTCATCTACTACGACGCCCGGGCCGACGACGCTCGGCTGACGTTGACGGTGTTGCGCACCGCGGTGCTCGACCATGGTGCCGTGGCCGCCAACTACGCGCCGGTGGTCGGGCTCTTGCGGGACGGCGGGAGTGCCGTGCGGGGCGCGGTTCTGGAGGATGGCACCGAGGTGCGGGCCGGGGTCGTCGTCAACGCGGCCGGCGTGTGGGCCGACGAGGTGCGGGCCATGGACGAAGGCCAGGGAACGGGCATGCTCCGCCCGGCCAAGGGCGTGCACCTGGCCGTGCCTCGGGAGAAGGTCGAGTGCGACATCGCCGTCGTCATCCCCGTGCCCAAGGACCGGCGCTCGATCTTCGTCGTCCCGTGGGACGACCGGGTGTACCTGGGCACCACCGACACCGACTACGAGGGCTCCCTCGACGACCCCCAGTGCACGCCGGAGGACGTGGCCTACGTGCTGGGCGCGATCAACACGTTCGTCCGCGCGCCGTTGACCGCGTCCGACGTGCTGGGCACATGGGCCGGGCTGCGGCCGCTCGTGGCCCGGGCGGGCAGCGAGCGCACGGCCGATCTGTCCCGGCGCCACCGGGTGACGACGTCGGCCGGCGGGGTCGTCACCGTCACCGGCGGCAAGCTCACGACGTACCGCAAGATGGCGGCCGACACCGTCGACGAGGTGTTGCGCGCGTTGGGCCAGAACGCCCGGCGGCTGCGCCCCTCCCCCACCCGCCGGCTGCCGCTGCGAGGCGCCGAGGGCTTCGCCCGCATCGAGGACGAGCACCTGCGGTCGCGGTACGGGAGCGAGGCCCGCGTCGTGTCCGTCATGATCGAGGCCAACCCCTCGTTGGGGGCGCCGTTGGTGCCGGGGTTGCCCTACGTGCGAGCGGAGGCCGTGTACGCGGCGCGCTACGAGATGGCCCACACGTTGGAGGACGTGCTGTCCCGGCGCACGCGGGCGCTGTTGCTGGCGCGGGACGCGTCGGTGGCGGCGGCCCGCGACGTCGCCACGCTCGTGGCGCCCGAGTTGGGTTGGTCGGCCGGTGACGTGGACGCCCAGGTCGCCGCCTTCACCGCGCTGGCGGTCCACGAGCGGGATGCGGCCGGCCTGCCCCCTGCGGAGGTCATGCCGTGAACGCCAACCGGGGCGAGCCCACGCCGCCCATCGACCTGCCCGACCAGGCCATCACCACGCGGTTCCCGGGCCGGCCGGTGGATGCCGCATTGGTGGAGCGGATGCGGGGCGTGTGCTCGTCGGTGACGGAGGGCGACGCCGACCACGGTCGGGACTGGTGGCCGCTGACCTTGACGTGGGCGGTGCGGGGCGAGGTCCCGGCGCTGCCGGGCGTGGTGGCCCGGCCCGCGTCGACCGAAGAGGTGGCCGGCGTGCTGCGTGTGTGCAACGAGGCGCGCGTCCCCGTCACCGCCATGGCCGGTCGCAGCGGCGTCTGCGGCGGGTCGATCCCCGTCTTCGGCGGCGTCGCTCTCGACCTGTGTGCGTTGAGCGGCATCGTCGGCGTCGACGACCGGTCCCTCCTGCTCGACGTGCGGGCCGGCACCTTCGGCGACGTGCTCGAGGACGAGTTGCGTTCCGCCCACAAGGTCACGCTGGGCCACTGGCCCCAGTCCATCGCCCTCTCCACGGTGGGCGGGTGGCTGGCCTGCCGGTCCGCCGGCCAGTACTCCACGCGGTACGGGAAGATCGAGGACATGGTCGTCGGCCTGGAGGTCGTGCTCGCCGACGGGTCGGTGGTGCGCACGGGTGGGCGCGGTCCTCGCTCGGCGGCCGGGCCCGACCTGAACCAGCTGTTCGTCGGCAGTGAGGGAACGCTCGGCGTCATCACCGAGGCCCGCCTGCGCGTGCACCCGCTGCCGCCCGTTGAGCAGCGCGCGGCCTGGTCGTTCTCGTCGTTCGAGGAGGGCTTGGAGGCGTGCCGCCGGGCGCTGCGCCGGGGTGCCACACCGGCCGTGCTGCGGTTGTACGACGACCGCGAGTCGGCCCGCAACTTCGCGCTGGAGGACGACAGCCGCCACCTGCTGATCGTGCTCGACGAGGGTGACGAGTCGTTGGTCGAGGCCACCTTGGCGGTGGTGGGCGAGGAGTGCCGCACCGGGCGACGCGAGGACGAGGCGTTGGTCGAGCGCTGGATGTCGCATCGCAACGACGTGTCTGCGTTGGAGCAGGTCGTGCGCCAGGGCATCGTGGTCGACACGTGCGAGATCGCGGCCCGCTGGTCGGCCCTGCCCGTGATCTACGAGGGCGCGCTGGCCGCGGTGAAGGCGGTGAAGGGAGCGTGGGTGGTGAGCGCCCACCAGTCGCACGCCTACACCGACGGCGCTTGCCTGTACTTCACGTTCGCCGGCCAGCGCGAGGATGGGGACGAGTTCTACCGGGAGGCATGGGACGCGGTGACGCGGGTGACGTTGGAGGCGGGGGGCGCCCTGTCGCACCACCACGGCGTGGGCCTCAACCGGGGGCGGTACATGGCCGACACGCTGGGCTCGGCGTTCGGCGTGCTGGCGTCGGTCAAGGGCGCCCTCGACCCGGCCGGCATCCTCAACCCGGGCAAGCTGGGCCTGGCCTCGCCGTTCGGAACGTCGCCGTGGTGAGAGAGCGTTCCGGTTCCGTCGACTGGCGGGTCGCCCTGCGCGGTGCCTTGGTGGCGCTCATCGTCGCCCTGCCGCCCGTGGTGGTGGTGCGGCTGTTGAAGGGCAACGACCTGGAGGGGCGGGAGTCGAACCTCTGGGTGGTCAGCGTGCTCGCCATCTTCTTGGGCTTCGGGCTGTGCGGGTACAACGCCGGCCGCCAGCGCCCCCGCTCGGCCTTGCTGCACGCGGCCGCGGCGGCGGGCCTGGCCTTCGGCGGGCTGGTCGTCTACACGGTGTTCCGGCACCTCGTCACCGGCGATCCCATCACGCTGGCGTTCGTGGTGCGGCTGGTGCTGGTCGGGCAGATCACGGTGTCGCTCGGGATCCTGGGCGGGTACGTCGCCACCCGGCGGCGGGGACGGGCGGGCTCGGCGGCGTGAGCGTCCTCGTGGTCGACGTGGGCACCAGCGGCGTGCGGGCCGCGGTGGTGTCGCCCGACGGTGCCGTCGAGCACGTGCACTACCGGCAGGTGCTGCCGTCGTCACCGGTGCCGTCGTTCGTGGAGTTCGACGCCGCCGAGATGCGGGCGGCGGTGCTGGAGGTGGCTCAGGCAGCTTCGGCGTCGGCTGCGTCGGCTGCGTCGGTTGCGTCGGGGGGCGGCGGCCATCCCATCCGGGCCGTCGGCATCGCCAACCAGCGAGCCTCGTCCATCGTGTGGGACCGGGCCACGGGCGAACCCGTCGGCCCCGGCATCGGCTGGCAGGACCTGCGCACGGTCGGCATGTGCCTCATGCTCCAGGCCCAGGGCATCCGGGTCGCGCCCAACGCATCGGCCACCAAGGTGGCCGCCCTGCTCGACATCTGGGACGCCGACCGGTCGCGGGACCTGTGCTTCGGCACCGTCGACACGTGGGTGGCGTGGGTGCTGTCCGAGGGTTCGGTGCACGTCACCGACGCGTCGAACGCGGCCGTCACCGGCCTCGTCCACGGCGACGCGTCCGGCTGGGACACGGCGGTATTGGACGCGCTGCGCATTCCCGCGTCGGTGCTGCCCACGATCGTCGACTCGTCGGGCGTGGTGGGGGCGGCCACCGCGCTGCCGGGAGCACCCGTCATCGCCGGGATCGCCGGGGACCAACAGGCGTCGTTGGTCGGCCAGGGGTGCGTGCGGCCGGGGCTGGCCAAGATCACGTTCGGCACAGGCGGGATGCTCGACCTGTGCGTGGGTCCGTCGCGTCCGGCGTTCGCGGCCCGGGGGCCGGGCGGGTGCTTCCCGATCGTGGCCTGGCGGCGCGGAGGCGTGGACATGTGGGGCATCGAGGCGGTCATGCTCTCCGCGGGCACGTGCGTGGAGTGGCTGCGGGACGACCTCGGCGTACTGGAGTCGTCGGCTGACTCGGCTTCGGTGGCGGCCCAGTGCGCCGACACGGGCGACGTGTGGTTCGTGCCGGCGTTGCTCGGGTTGGGCACGCCCCTGTGGGACTTCGGGGCCCGGGGCACGTTGCTGGGCCTGACCCGGGGCACGGGCCGCCCCGAGCTGGTGCGGGCTGTGCTGGAGGGCGTGGCCCACCGGGGGGCCGACCTGGTCGAGGCCGCCGTCATCGACGGGGGCGTGCCCATCGAGTCGTTGCGGGTGGACGGGGGCATGAGCGCCAACGAGGTGTTCGTGCAGGCCCTGGCCGACGCCGCCGGGCGGCCCGTCGAGGTGTCACCCGTGCTGGAGGCCACCACGCTGGGGGCGGCGTACCTGGCGGGCATGGCCGTGGGCGTGTGGGCCGACGAGGAGGAGATCGCCTCGACGTGGAAGGCCCGGGCCGTGGTCGAGCCCAGCGGCCGGCGGGTGGACCGGGACCGCTGGCGCGAAGCCGTGTCCCGCGCCCAACACACCGTGCCCGAGCTCAGCGCCCTCGACTTCTGAGCTCTCGCTCGCCCGCTCCACCCCCGCCCCCTTGTGAAAGCATTCTCGTAACGAAAATGCCGGCTATCCGGGCGTCAGCGCAACGAGAACGCGTTCACCTGGCCGGCCGATCCGGACCGCCCGCTGCCCGCCCGCCGCCGCCCCGATCCCCCATCGCTGTTACACCCCCTTTGTACAGTCCCCTTCGTGCCGTCACTCGCCCCACGTGGCCGGGGCCTCGCAACCCGTCACCCGTGCATGGGGCCGCCCCTTCCGCTCTACGGGCTCGATATCGAAACCGACACCTCGTCCGGGGGCCTCGACCCCCGGGCCGCCGCCATCGTGGCCGTGGCCGTCTCCAGCGCGCGGGAGACCGTCGTGGTCACCGGTGACGAGCCCCACCTCCTCGCCGAGCTGGATGCCCTGCTCGGCCGCCTTAGGCCAGGGGCGCTCGTCACCTGGTACGGCTCGGGATTCGACCTCCCCTTCCTCGCCGATCGGGCTGCCCGCGCCGGCATCCCCCTCGGCCTCCGTCTGGCCCTGGATCCGGCCATCGAGGTACGCAGCCCGCTGCCCGGGCATGCGGGTGCGTATCGCGCCTCGTGGGGGCGTCACACCCACCTCGACGCCTATCACCTGTTCAGGGAGGTCAGCCGAGCCGTACTCCTCAGCTGCTCGCTCAAGTCGATGGCCCGGTTCTTCGGCCTGGAACCGGTCGAGGTCGACCGCGCCCGCATTCACGACCTGGCCCCGGCCGAGCTGACCCGCTATGTGGCCAGCGACGCCGCCCTGGCCCGGCGCCTGGCCGCACTGCGGTGGCACGCGGCCCCGCCCCACTTGGACAGCGCCCGCTGGCCGGGTCAGTCCGTCGCGCCCGCGTAGCGGGCCAGCACCCGAGCGGCTGCCCGCCGCCCCACGTCGGCCAGCTCCGGGGGCCCTTCGACGCGCGCCTCGGGACCGACTCGCAACAAGACGCGCTCCAGCCAGGCCCGCCCGCTCACCGGCAGCACCACCCGCAGCGAGCCGTCGGGCAGGTCCTCCACCGAGGTGGTGGGGTACGTCTCGACGACCCATCGGGCGGCGGCCGGCAGCACCACCGTGGCCTGCTCCATACCAGGGCCGGGCCGGAACACCGCGCCCGGCACCGCGGCCGAGGCCGGGTCCGGGCGCTCGAAGTGCTCCCCGGTGGGACGCACGGAGCGCATCCGGTCCACGCGGAAGTGCAGCACGGCGTCGGCCCGGTGGCAGTAGGCCGACACATACCAGTGGCCGCGCTCGGCGAACACGGCGAACGGGTCGATGGCCCGGGTCGTGACCTCGTCGCGCGAGGCCGAGTAGTAGTCGACCTCCACCCGCTCGGCGTCGTCGGCGGCTGAGCGCAGGTCGGCCAGCAACGGGGGGGCATCCAACTCCACGGCCACGCCTCGCGACCCGCCCAGCACGTCGGCCAGCTTGTCCAGAGCGCTGGCCAGCGGACCGCGCCTGCCCGAGCCCGAGCCCGAACTCGAGCCCGCATCGGACGTGGGCTCGTCCGCCCCTGGCACCGCCAAGAGGGCCTGCCCGGCCGCGAGCATGGCGAACCCGTCAGCAGCCGTGAGGTGCAGCGGCCGCCGGAAGTAGTCCGGCACGTTGGCCGTCACTCCATGCTCGTCCACGACCAGTTCGATCAACTGATCGGGTGAGTAGGGCGGCAGGCCGCAGCACGCGGCCAGCAAGAGCTCGTTCTCGACGGTGGCCACGTCCATCCCGAACCGCTCGCCGATCTCTTCGAACGTCGCCGTCCCTCGTGCTGCCAGCCAGGGCATGATGGCCAGCAGCCGGCGCAGCCGCTCGCCGGCGTCCGGGCCCCGGCTCACGAGGCGGCCCCGGCGTTCGCTCCGGCCACAGCCCGCAGCCACCCGGCCACGTCCTCCCTGACCTCGGGTGGGCCCAGGACCTCGGCGTGATCGAGCATGCCGAGCACCCACGACCGCAGCCCGGCCCGGTTGGTCACCCCCACCCGGACCACCACCGACCCGTCCGGCCGCCACTCCCGCACCGCCGGCTCCCCCACCTCAGCGGTGACCTTGGCGGCCAGCACCGCGTCCACCGCCACGTCGACGTCCACGGCCTCGCCCTCGCCCACTCGGAAGGGCTGACCCGGCAGGGTGGCGGCAGGATCGAACCCCTCAGGCACCTCGAATTCCCCCGGCGCCCCCACCCGCACCTTGCCCTCGATGCGGTCGGCCCGGAACCGGCGCAGGGCCTCCCGGGCGTGGTCGTGCCCCACCACATACCAGAACCCGTCCCTGAAGAGCAGCCCGTACGGGTCGATGGTCCGCTCCTCGCCGTGGTACCCGAACGACACGGGCGCCCGCCGACGCCAGCCGTCGAACAGCGAGGGCAGTGCCTCGACCGAGGGCAGGGCGGCCAGGGCAGCGACATCGGGCACGCCGTCGCCCGCCGCCCCAGCGCCGCCGGCGCCGCCATCGCCCCCATCCAGCTTCCACCCGGCCGCCGTCCCCCACCCGCCGGCCAGGGGCACAGCAGCGAGGGCCAGGTGGAG
>Ga0070741_10006551_pt1 | contig 24899 bp, 25 predicted proteins | sample Coa_R1_4_FD_66440 | JGI IMG/M metagenome (GOLD analysis project Ga0070741, IMG submission 66440) | Surface soil microbial communities from Centralia Pennsylvania, which are recovering from an underground coalmine fire - Coalmine... | ecosystem: Environmental > Terrestrial > Soil > Unclassified ... | reverse complement strand
GCACTCCAAGCTCGACCTCGCGATCGTCCGCTCGACGGAGCGCGCAGTCGGCGCCGGGATGTGGACGCGGAACCGCGTGCAGGCGGCGTGCGTGACCGTCAACCGGGAGCACGTGGCGCTCGCCGAGCCTCAGGCGGTCGTGATCAACTCGGGCGTCGCCAACTCCGCGACCGGCGAGCGCGGCAAGCTCGACGCGCTCGCGACGGCGGCCGAGACCGGGCGGTTGCTCGACCTCGACGCCGAAGAGGTGCTCGTCCTCTCCACGGGCGTGATCGGCGTCCCGTTGCCGATGGGGAAGCTGCTGCCGGGGCTGAGCGCGGCCGCGAAGGCCATGTCCCCGGAGGGCGGAGACGACGCGGCCGCCGCGATCATGACCACGGACACGAAGCCGAAGCAGGCCGTCGCGGCCGGCGGTGGGTTCACCGTCGGCGGCATGGCGAAGGGCTCGGGGATGATCCACCCCAACCTCGCGACGATGCTCGCGCTCGTGACCACGGACTACCCGCTCGAGCCGGGCGAGGCGATGGAGTTCCTCCGGCCCGCCGTCGACGGGAGCTTCAACTCGATCTCGGTAGACGGGGACTGCTCGACCAACGACTCCGTGATCCTGCTCGCGAACGGCGCCTCGGGCGCAGAGCGGACGCCCGCGAGCGACCTCGCGTTCGCCGCGGCGCTCCGCAAGGTCTGCCGCGACCTGGCCGAGCAGATCGTCGCCGACGGCGAGGGCGTGACCGTGCTGGCGGAGATCGAGGTCACCGGCGCTGCCGACGACAAGCAGGCCCGTGCGATCGCGCAGCGGATCGCCACCTCCGCCCTCGTCAAGACGGCGCTCTTCGGCCGGGACGCGAACTGGGGCCGCGTCCTGATGGCGGCCGGCTCGGCGCCGTACAACGGCGGCTACGCGGAGGTGGACGTCGACCGGATGACGTTGTCCTACAACGGCTCGGTGGTACTGCGGCGCGGCGCGCCGCTCGGGGTCGAGCCGGACGTGTCGGGCGCTACCTGCACGATCGGGCTCGACCTCGGAATCGGCGACGGCTCGGCGTCGTACCTCACCAGCGACCTCTCCTACGACTACGTCCGCATCAACGCGGACTACCGGACATGAGCACGATCGTCGTCAAGGTCGGCGGCGCAGTCGCCACCTCGACCGCCCGCCAGATCGCGGGCCTAGTAACAGACTGTTACAAGGTCGTGGTGGTCCACGGCGCAGGGCCGCAGATCTCCGCCGAAATGGAGCGGCGCGGGCTCAAGGTGGAGTTCGTCGGCGGGCGGCGCGTCACGACCGCGGAAGGGCTCGAGGTCGTGCGGGAGTCCTTCGCCGCGGTGAACGCGGCGCTGTGCGCGGCGATCGGGCCTCGCGCCGTGCCGCTGTTCGGCGACGAGATCGGGCTCGTCGCGCGGCCGGTTCCCGAGCTCGGGCTGGTCGGCGACCCCCTTCCGTCTGCGCCCGCGGGAATCGAGACAGCGCTCGACGCCGGACTGATCCCGGTCGTCGCGCCGCTCGCGGTCGGCCCGCTGAACGTGAACGCGGACGAGGCCGCGTCGGCGCTCGCGATCGGCCTGGGCGCCGAGAGGATCCTGTTCCTCACCGACGTGCCGGGCTTGCTGCTCGCGAACGCCGTCGTGCCCTCGATCGGCGCGGCCGCCGCCGAGAGCCTGCTCGACGCGGGCGAGCTCGAGGGCGGCATCGTGCCGAAGCTCCGGGCAGCGGTGACCGCGGCCAAGCTGGGCGTCAAGGCCGAGATCGGCGAGACGGCGGTGGTCGCATGAGCACCGTCCTGACCGCCCCAGTCCTCCCCACCTACGCTCGACAGGACGTCACCTTCGTCTCCGGCGAGGGCTCCTGGCTCGTCGCCGACACCGGCGAGCGCTACCTCGACCTCGTCGCCGGTATCGCCGTCGTCGGGCTCGGGCACTGCCATCCTGCTCCGCTCGCCGCCGCCCGGGCGCAGCTCGAGCGGCTCTGGCACACGTCCAACCTCTACTGGACGGAGCCGATGGCCGCGCTCGCCGAGCGGCTCTCCGAGCGCTTCGGCGGCGCGCAGGCGTTCTTCTGCAACTCCGGCGCCGAGACGATCGAGGCGGCGCTCAAGTACGCGCGCAAGGCGACCGGCCGGCCGGGCATCGTCGCGCTCGACGGCTCGTTCCACGGGCGGACGATGGGCGCGCTCTCCGCCACCGGGCAGCCGGCGAAGCGCGAGGCGTTCGGGCCGTTGGTTCCCGGCGTCAGCTTCGCGACGCTGAACGACGTCGAGTCGCTCGTCGCTGCGGCGCGGCCGGACACGGGCGTGATCCTGCTCGAGCCGGTCCAGGGCGAGGGCGGCGTGAACCCGGCGACGGACGAGTTCCTCGAGGCCGCCCGCACGCTCGCGGACGAGCTCGGCGCGCTGCTCGTCCTCGACGAGGTGCAGACCGGCGTCGGCCGCACCGGCACGTTCTTCTGCTTCGAGCAGACGGGCATCCGCCCGGACGTCGTCACGCTGGCGAAAGGCCTCGCGAACGGCCTGCCGATCGGCGCGCTCCTGGTCGCAGACGACGCGGCCGGCGCCTTCGTCCCCGGTGACCATGCGAGCACCTTCGGCGGCAACCCGGTCGCCTGCGCCGCCGCCTGCGCCGTCGTCGACGAACTGACCGAGGAGCTCCTCGCAGGCGTTCGCGCCAAGGAGGCCCTGGCGCGTGAGGCCTTCCCCACGCTCCGCGGACGCGGCCTGCTGCTCGCGCTCGACGTCGACCGGCCCGCAGCAGACGTAGTCGCCGCGGCGTTCGAGCGCAGCGTGCTCGTCTGCACCGCCGGCGAGCGCACGATCCGGCTGACCCCTCCCCTCACGATCACGACCGGCGAGCTCGAGCAGGGCCTCGTCGTCCTCCAGGAGGTGCTCGCTTGAACAAGTTCGAACGGCAGGGCGCGATCCTGCGGCTCGTCCAGGAACGCGCGCTCGCGACGCAGGCCGAGGTCGCCGAGGCGCTGCGGAACGAGGGCATCGACACCGTGCAGACCACCGTCTCGCGGGACATCGCGCAGCTCGGCCTGGTCAAGGTGCGGAACGGCGACGGCCGGCTCGTCTACGCGCTGCCGGGCGCGGCCGACCTCGACCGGCTCTCGCAGCTGACGACGGCGCTCCGGCGCTGGACGATCTCGATGACCTCGGCGAACGACCTCGTCGTGGTCAAGACGCAGCGCGGCTACGCGACGCCGCTGGCAGACGCGATCGACGACGCCGCGCTTGCGGAGATCGCGGGCACGATCGCCGGGGAGAACACGATCTTCGTCGCCGGCCGCGACGGCGTCACCGGGCGCGAGATCGAGGAGCTGCTCCGACACCACCTGGAGACAGATTGAACGCCAACGGGCATGTCATCCTCAGCTCGGTGCCGGTCGGCGAGCGGGTCGGCCTCGCGTTCTCCGGTGGGCTCGACACGTGCTGCGCGGTCGCCTGGATGCGCGAGAAGGGCGCCGTCCCGTACACGTTCACGGCCGACCTCGGCCAGCCCGACGAGCCGGACATCGCGTCGATTCCGGACAAGGCCAAGCAGTACGGCGCCGAGGAGGCATTCCTCGTCGACGGGAAGGACGCGCTCGCCCGCGAGGGCATCGCCGCACTGCAATGCGGCGCGTTCCACATCCAGACCGCCGGCAAGCGCTACTTCAACACGACGCCGCTCGGGCGCGCGGTCACGGGCACGCTCCTCGTCCGCGCGATGCGCGAGCACGACGTCGAGGTCTGGGGCGACGGCTCGACGTACAAGGGCAACGACATCCAGCGCTTCTTCCGCTACGGCCTGCTGGCCAACCCTGCGCTCCGGATCTACAAGCCGTGGTTGGACGAGAACTTCGTCTCCGAGCTCGGCGGCCGGAAGGAGATGAGCGAGTGGCTGGCCGAGCGCGGCCTGGCGCACGGCACCTCGGTCGAGAAGGCGTACTCGACGGACGCGAACATGCTCGGCTCGACGCACGAGGCGAAGGACCTGGAGCGGCTCGAGACGAGCATGAAGATCGTCGAGCCGATCATGGGCGTCGCACACTGGGACGCCGCGGTGCGAGTCGAGCCGGAGATCGTCTCGATCGAGTTCGAGCACGGCATGCCGGTGGCGCTGAACGGCGAGGAGCTGACGGATCCGGTCGAGCTCGTCCAGCGGGCGAACGAGATCGGAGGCCGCCACGGCCTCGGCACCTCCGACCAGATCGAGAACCGCGTGATCGAGGCCAAGAGCCGCGGGATCTACGAGGCCCCGGGGATGGCGCTCCTGCATATCGCGTACGAGCGGCTCCTGTCGGCGATCCACAACGAGGACACCCTCGAGCGCTACTCGGTCGAAGGGCGGCGTCTCGGGCGACTGCTCTACGAAGGCCGATGGTTCGAGCCACAGGCGCTGATGCTCCGCGAGGCGCTCCAGCGCTGGGTCGCCGCGGTCGTGACCGGCGAGGTCGTGGTCGAGCTGCGCCGCGGCGACGACTACACGATCCTCGAGACGAGCGGCGAAGCAGTCGCCTACGACTCGGAGCGGTTGTCGATGGAGCGAAGCGCGTCGACGTTCACGGCCGGCGACCGCATCGGCCAGCTGCAGGTGCAGGTGAACGACATCGCCGACACGCGCCGGATGCTCGGCGAGCAGCGGCGGCTGCGGCTGCTGAAGCTGGCGATGCCACTCGATCCTCTCGAGCTGGAGCGCGGCGAATGACGCTCTGGTCGGGCCGGGTCGAATCGGGACTCGCCCCGGAGGTCTGGACGTTCCTGAGGGCGGACGACGCGGAGCTGCTCCCGTACGACGTCGCGGCGACCCGGCAGCACGCGGGTCGGCTCCACGCGGCCGGTTTGTTGACGGACGACGAGCTGGCCGGGGTCGCCGAGCGGCTCGCGACGATCACGCCGGAGGACCTCGACCCCTCCGACGAGGACGTCCACTCGGCCATCGAGCGGCTGCTCGGCCCGGTCGGCCGGAAGATCCACGCCGGTCGGTCGCGCAACGACCAGGTAGCCGCGGCGTTCCGCCTCTACGTCGAGGACGCGTGCCGCGAGGCCGTCGAGGCGATCGAGGCGTTCGCCTCGGCCGTGCTCGACGCGGCCGAGGCCGATGCGGACACGCCGATGCCGGGCTACACGCATCTCCAGCGCGCGCAGCCGGTCACCGTCGGTCACCACCTGCTCGCGTGGGCGGAGATGCTCGAGCGCGACCGGGCGCGGTTCCGGTTCGTCGCCGGCCAGGCGGCGCCGTCGCCGCTCGGGGCGGGAGCTCTGGCCGGGTCGACGCTGCCGCTCCCGCCGCCTGCGAGCCAGCTCCGGAACTCGCTCGACGCGGTCGCGGACCGCGACTTCGCGCTCGACTACCTCTACGCGTGCGCGGCGTGCCACTCGCACCTGTCGCGGATCGGCGAGGAGCTGGTGCTCTGGACGACGAGCGAGTTCGCGTTCGTGCGGCTGCCGGAGTCGGCCGCGACGGGCTCGTCGATGATGCCGCAGAAGCTGAACCCCGACGTCGCCGAGCTGGCGCGCGGCAAGGCCGGCACGGCGCTCGGCCGGCTCACGGGACTGCTCGCCGTGCTCAAGGGCCTGCCGCTCGCGTATGACCGCGACCTACAGGAGGACAAAGAGCCCGTGTTTCACGCGCGGCGCGACCTTCGCGCAGCGCTGGCGGCGCTCGGCGTCCTGGTCGCAGAGATGAGCTTCGATCGGGGGCGACTGGCCGCGGCCTCGGCAGACGAATCCTTGCTCGCGACAGACGCGGCGGAAGCGCTCGTCCGAGAGGGCGTGCCGTTCCGCGACGCCCACGAGCAGGTCGCGGCGCAGGTCCGCGCAGGCACGTTCGAGCCTCCGCCGGCCGAGCCGCGGCCCGCACCCGGCCCGGGCGGCGTCCACGAAGCTCTCGCGGCCGCCCGCGACCGCTGGTCTAGATAACGGGCGCCGGCTCGCGCGCCGCGGAGGTCGCGTTCGGCAGGCGCACGACGAAGGTCGTGCCGCGGCCGCGCTCGCTGTCCACCGAAATGCTCCCGCCCATGCGCTCCGTGAGCTCCTTCACGATCGCGAGCCCCAGCCCCGAGCCGATCCGCGCACGGCCGTCCGGGTTCTTGTCGTGGAGGTAGAAGCGCTCGAACGTGTGCGGCACGTCTTCGGGCGCGAGCCCGATGCCGGTGTCCTCGACGACCAGCATCCCCGGCTCGGCGCGCACGCGCACCGTCCCGCCCGCCGGCGTCGAGCGCAGCGCGTTCTCGACCAGGTTGGACACGATCTGCAGGACGCGGTCCTGGTCGGCCATGGCCGGAGCCGGCGACGCGGCCCTGCAGTCGAGCTCGACACCGGCCGTCTTCGCGTCGCTCTCGTACCGGCGCACGACTTCGCGCCCGACGTCGCCGAGGTCGATCTGCTCCCGGTGCACGACGAACTCGCGGCGGTTCATCCGGGCGAGGTCGAGCAAGTCGCGGACGAGACGCTCGAGCCGCCGAGCCTCCTCGCGGATCGTCTCGGTGGCTTCGTCGGGACTGAAGACGCCGTCTTCGAGCCCTTCCGCGTAGCCTCGGATCGCGGCCAGCGGTGTCTTCAGCTCGTGGCTCACCGAGAGCAGGAAGTTCCGCTCCGCCTCCCGTGCTTGGTTGAGCTGGGCCGCCATGTCGTTGAACGTCTGCGCCAGCACCGCGAGCTCGGCCGAGCCGCCGAGCGGCACCGGCTCGGGCGAGATGCCCTCGGCGAGGCTGCGGCTCGCCTCGGCGACGCGGCGGACCGGGCCCGCGATCCAGCGCGCGATGATGAGCGAGCCGAACGCGGCGAGCGCCGCGCCGATCGCGCCGGCGATCAGCAGCGCGCGGAGAAACGGGCCCCACCCGGCGGCCTTGAGGCTCGCAGGGCGGAGCAGGATGAAGCCCTTTCCCGAGCGCTTCTTGATGCTTCCGAGCGCCGCGTCGAGGTAGCGCTTCCCGTTCACGGTGACGCTGCCCTTCGCCGCTCCATGCAGGTAGAGCTCGACTGACTGCGTCTCCGGGAGGTACGACGGCGGCGAGTCGAGGTTGAACAGGTGGATCTGCTCGCGTTGCTGCTTCAGGAACGAGCTCAGCGCCTTGACCCGGTCGGGGCTGAACGGGAAGATCGCGCTCTCCTCCTGGCTGCGGATCAACGCCGCCTGCCGGTTCAGCCCGTCGATGTTGGCGGACTCGACCGCGTTCCGCGTCAGCAGGACGCCGACGCCGAAGGCCACGCCGATCGCCGCGATGACGATGAGAACGGTCGCAAGAAACAGCCGCCTTCGAAGAGGCGGGAAGGAACGCGGCCGGTCTTTGGTCACGGCGTGACGGCTTTGTACCCGGCCCCGCGGACGGTGCGGATCAGCTCGGGGCGCCCGAGCTTGCGCCGCAGCTGGCCGACGTGGACGTCGACCGTCCGCGTGCCGCCCGGATAGCTCATCCCCCACACCCGGTCGAGAAGCCGGTCGCGCGAGTGCACGACCCCCGGGCTCTCGACGAAGTAGGTGAGCAGGTCGAACTCCTTCGCGGTCAGCTCCACCTGGTGCCCGTCCACGGTCACCTCGCGCCCCTCGACGTCGATCACGACGTCCGCGATCGAGAGCATGTTCTCGCGCGGCGCGGGCTCGGCCCGCCGCAGGATCGCCTTGACGCGGGCGAGCAGCTCGCGGGGCGAGAACGGCTTCGGCACGTAGTCGTCGGCGCCGATCTCGAGCCCGGCGACGCGGTCCGGCTCCTCGTCGCGGGCGGTCAGCATGATGATCGGGATCGCCGAACGGGAGCGGAGGCGCCGGCAGACCTCGAAGCCGTCGATGCCGGGCAGGCCGATGTCGAGGACGACGAGGCGGATCGGGTGACGAGTGAACTCGGTCAGGGCCTCCTCCCCGGTCCTGACCCAGCACACGCGGAACCCGTGGCGGTCGAGGTAGGTGCGGACGAGCGCGCCGACGGCCTCCTCGTCCTCGACGAGCAGGATCATCCCCCCCGTCGCGCGGGCCGGCGCCGAGAGACGGTCGCCGGCTAGGGCCTGGCCGGGGGCGCCGAAGGTCACTTGTGCACCAGCGTGAGCCCCGTCGCGAGCAGGACCTGCGACGCGGGGGCGTCACCGTCGCGGATCGCCACGGCCGTCTGACCCTTCACGAGCGCGCTCTGGTCGACAGGCTGGCCGTTCGCGGAGACGATCGTGCTCGCACTGATCTGGATCGCCTGCGAGGTGCCGTCGCGCTCGAGAAGCGTGAGCGAGCTGTTCGGCTTGGCCGCGACGATCCGGCCTTCGTCGATCCGGAAGTCGTGCGCCGCCCCGCCCTGGTAGAAGAGCACCTCCGCGCGGACGAACGTCGGGCCGAAGAAGCCCCGGCCGAGGACTCTGGACTGGTTCGACGGGCGCACCTGCATCGCCGGGCCGCCGTTGTCCCGGACCGTGACCACCCGCGTGCCCCGCACGAGGACGGTCGGCCCGAGGATCCGCCCGCCGGCCTGGATCTTCCGGTTGATCGCGATCGTCTGCCGTGTGCCGTCGCGCTCGAGCAGGTCGATCGCGCCGGGCCGGACGGCGACGAGGCGCCCTTCGTCGATGCGGTAGTCGTGCTCCGCGCGGCCGGCGACGGTCACGATCTCGGCGCGTGTGAGCCCGGTGGCGAAATAGGTGAGCGCGAGGTCGCGTGCCGCGGCCGGAGGGGCGGTCGGCCCCGCGAGCCCGGCCGCCGGTCCGACGAGTGCAACGACCCCGAGGGCCGCGACGAGCACCATCCTCGCGAGAGCGCTCATGTACCCATAGTCGGTACCACGAATCAACTCGGGATATTCCCCGTGTAACTCGATTGTAAAATCGGGTCGAGAGCAGCCGAATCCGGTCCAGGCAGCTCCCGGTCGGCGCGCGGCCGGACGCATTCGACCGCCTGGAGGAGCTCCTCGACCGCCTGTGCGGCGTCGAGGCGGGTCTCGAGCGAGCTCAGCTTCTCGGGCGCCGCGCGCGTCTCCGCGAGCGGGCTCGCGAACAGCGTGCAGCAGTCCTCGGCCGGAAGCGCGGACACTTCGTACGTCCCGATCTGCTCCGCTTCCCTGACGATCTCGGCCTTGTCCCAGGCGACGAGCGGCCGCAGGACGGGAAGGTCGGCCGCCTGCTCGACGACACGCATGTTGTGCAGCGTCTGCGAGGACACCTGGCCGAGCGAGTCCCCGGTCACGAGCACCTCGGCTCCTTCTCGCTGCGCGAGCGCGGACGCGACCTTGAGCATCAGCCGACGTTGCGCCAGCACCTGCAGCCGGCCGGCGCCCGCAGCCGCGATCCGCCGCTGGACGAGGCCGAACGGGACGATGTGGAGGCGCGTGCCGCCCTGGAAGCGGTCGAGCTGCGCGACGTGCGCGTAGGACTTGTAGATCGACTCCGGGCCGGTGTAGGGGCGGCCGCTGAAGTGGACGAAGTCGCAGCGCAGGCCGCGTTTCATCGCGCGGTACCCCGCGACCGGGGAGTCGATGCCCCCGGAGAGCAGGACGAGCGCCCGGCCCGAGACTCCGACCGGCAGGCCCCCGCGCCCGGGGATCCGTTCCGTGTAGGCGAAGATCTCGCGCTTGTCGACCTCGAGGAAGATCTCTGCGTCGGGGCTCGTGAGGTCGACGCCGAGGCCGAGCTCGTCCTGGACGGCCCGGCCGACGACCGTCGCCAGCTCGCGCGAGTCGAGCCGGAAGCCCTTGTCGCGCCGGCGGGCTCGGATCGCGAAGGTGCCGACCGGCCGGTCGCGGAGCAGGTCGATGGCCCCGGCGCAGGCGGCCTCGGGCGTCTTCTCCAGCACGACTGCGGGGTGGAGCAGCGTGACGCCGAGGACGTCGCCGGCCCGCGCCAGGAGTTCGTCCGCAGGTGCAGGCGACAGGATCGCCAGCGCCCCGCCGCGCTGCCGGAGCTCGAGCGGGCCGAGGTCCCGGAGGAGCCGCACGACGTTGCGCCGGAGCTGCGCGTAGAACAGCGACCGGTTGCGTCCCTTCAGGACGATCTCGCCGAACTTGAGCAGCACGCAAGACGGCATGCCGTAAAGAGTAGGCGAGCGGTAGGTTTGCGCCGTGGATGCGGACGAGTCCATCTCCGAGCACACGCTCGTCTCCGCGAGCGCCGGCCGGACATACGCGGCGCTGGGCGAAGCCGACGTGTCGGGCGACCGGCTGCTGGGCGCGCTCGGTGGGCTGACGGATCTCGCCGAGCGGCTTGGTGGCGAGGCCGTCCGGCCGCGAAAGCTCGGCGAGCTGCTCGGCCCCGAACTCGGCTTCGTCCCGCTCCGCGACGAGCCCGGATCGGGGCGAACGGTCGGGCTCGTGGCCCGGTACAACGCCTTCGACCGCGGCGTCGAGCGTGTCGAGCCGGCCGCTTTCGAGTCGTTCGCCGAGCCCGGCCACGTCAAGGTCGAGGTCGCGTTCACCCTCGAGCCTCAGGGCGGGGACCGGACGTTCCTGACCTGCAACCTGCGCCTCCGGGCGACCGACGACGACACCCGCGGAACGCTTCGCTCGACCTGGTTCTTCGCCCGCCCGGCGCTGCGGATGCTCGTTCGCCGGCTGCTCGAGCTGATCCGAGGCGCGGCGGAGTCAGGCCCGGAGGGCGCTGAGAGCCGCCACGGCGCAGGCGATCACGGCGATGCCGAGCACCTGCGCGCGGGTTAACCGCTCGCGGTAGAGCACGAGCGCGCCGAGCGCCGACAGCGCCGCGAACTGCGAGGCCAGCACGGCGGCGATCGCAATTCCGTGCCTGGCGCCGACGGCATACGCGGCGAAGCCGCCGACCTCCGCGAAACCGGTCACGACGACGAGCGGCGCCGCAACTCCGGACGGGCGCGGCAGACGGCCCAGTGCGACCAGCGGCGCGGTCACCGCCACGACCCCGACCGCCCGCGCCGGAAACATCGCCCACGCGATCGAGAGCTCCTGGCTGACGCGGCCGGTCGCGTAGATGCTCACTCCGAACGACAGCGCGGCTCCGCACGCGAAGGCGATCGCGGCCGGGGGAGTCCGTCCCTCGACACCGCCGCTCGAAGCGGCGAGGACGACACCGACGACGGCCGCGCCGAGCGCCGCAGCGACACCCGCCGAGAGGTGCTCTCCGAAGCCGACCGCGATCACGGCGGCGACGGCGCCCTCGGTGGAGGCGATCGGCGCGACGACGCCGACCTTGCCTCGCCGGACGCTCGCGTAGACGAGCCCGAGCCCGGCGACGTTCCCGATGCCCGAGACCGCGAGCCAGCCGATGGACGAGCCGTGTGGCGCCGCGCCGCCGGCTGCCAGGACGGCGACTCCGGCCGGGACGAGCCCGACGAGCATCACCCAGGCAAGCGTCGGTAGCGCGCCGATCGTCCGGCTCGCGCGGGCCGAGCAGAGCGTCGTCGTCGCCCAGCAAACGGCCGCGCCGAGCCCGCCGAGGATCGCGATCAAATGCGGAGCGAGGCTTCTGCGGCCAGCGCCGCGCCCATCAGTGCCGTGCGGTCGTTCAGGATCACATGCACCGGGATGGCGGAGAGCAGATCCGTGAACCGCCCCTTTGCGGTGAAGCAGCGCATGAACGAGCCGTCCTCGAGCTTGGGGAGGATCCGCGGTGGGATGCCGCCGCCGAGATAGACGCCGCCGGTCGCCATCAACTTGAGCGCGAGGTTGCCGGCCTCAGCGCCGTAGATCTCGACGAACATGTCCAGCGCGGCCGCCGCGGCCGCGTCCGTCCCGGTGAGGGCGCGCTCGGAGATCTCGGGCGCGTCCAGCGCGGAGCTGCCGCCGAGAAACTCGTAGATGTTGACGAGGCCGGGGCCGGAGCAGACGCGCTCGTAGCTGACGTGGCCGTGCTGGGCCGCGAGGTGCTCGCGCAGCCGGTCCTGCTGCTTCGTGAGCGGCGCGAAGTCCGTGTGGCCGCCCTCGCAGGCGAACGGGTGGTGGCGCTCGCCGTCCCAGTACATGCCGGCTTCCCCGAGCCCGGTGCCGGCCGAGCAGACCGCGGCGTTCCCGGTCGCTTCCGCAGCGCCGGCATTCAGCACGTGGAAGTCCTGGGCGCGGAGCATCGGGAGCCCCCACGCGTTTGCCTCGAGGTCGTTCAGGAGCTGCACGCGGCCGAGCGCCAGCGTCGACGCCAGGCTGGCGGCGTCGACCGACCACGCGAGGTTCGTGACCTGCACTTGCCCGTTTCGGACAGGGCCGGCGATGGCGAACGAGGCGGCAGCAGGTCGGGCGGGATGCGCGCCGAGAAAGTCGCGCACCATCTCTTGGAGCGAAGAGTGCGCAGCGCTCGGGTAGATCTCGAGCGCCGCCGGCTCGCGTGGGTCGCCGTCGACGAGGGCCAGCCGCGTGTTCGTGCCGCCGATGTCTCCGGCGAGGATCACGAATGGATTACGAGCTCGGCGTGGCCGCCGAATTCCTTTCGCATCGCGGAGAGCAGCTTGTCCGCGAACTGCGCCTCGCCGCGGGAGGAGAAGCGCTGGTAGAGGGCGGTCGAGAGCACCGGCACCGGCACGCCCTCGTCGACGGCCGCAAGCACCGTCCAGCGTCCTTCCCCCGAGTCGGAGACGAACCCGCCGAAGTCGTCGAGCTTGGGCGAGACCGACAGCGCGTGCGCCGTCAGGTCGAGGAGCCACGACGCGACCACCGAGCCGCGGCGCCAGACCTCCGCCACGTCGGGCACGGGGATGTCGTAGCGGTAGTACTCGGGGTCGAGCAGCGGCGAGATCTCCGCGCTCGACTCTCCCGCCTGCTGGTTGCCCGCGTTCGCCTTGTGGAGCACGTTCAGCCCCTCGGCGTAGGCGGCCATGATCCCGTACTCGATCCCGTTGTGGACCATCTTCACGAAGTGCCCCGCCCCGCTCGGCCCGCAGTGGAGATAGCCCTGCTCGGCCGCCGACGGGTCGCCGGTCTTGCCCTCGGTACGCGGCGCGGCGTCGACGCCGGGAGCGAGGGAGGCGAAGATCGGGTCGAGCCGGTCGACGGCCTCGTCCTTGCCGCCGATCATCAGACAGAACCCGCGCTCGAGCCCGTGGACGCCGCCCGAGGTGCCGACGTCCACGAAATGGACGCCCTTCGGCTCGAGAGCCGCGGCGCGGTCGACGTCGTCGCGGTAATAGCTGTTGCCGCCGTCGACGATCGTGTCGCCCTCGGCGAGGTGCTGCATCAGCTCGTCGACGATCTGGCCGACCAGGCCGGCCGGGACCATGATCCAGGCGGCGCGGGGCTGCTCCAGCTTCTGGACGAGGTCGGCGAGCGAGGTCGACCCGGTGGCGCCCTCCGACTCGAGCTCTTTGACGACGTCCGGGTTGACGTCGAAGACGACGCAGTCGTGCCCGTCCTTCATCAGGCGCCTGACCATGTTCGCGCCCATCCGCCCCAGTCCGATCATTCCCAGCTGCATGGCAGGCCTCCCGTCTATCGTTCGCAGTCGTACGGTAGTCGGGAGGAGGAGATCGAGAGTGAACGACCACGACGTCGAGCTGCACCGCCAACTTGGCAAGGAGCTCTTCAACCGCGTCTGGGATCTCCTGAACCTCGAGCAGCGGACGCCGGAGCAGGACGCCGAGATGATCCACACCACGCACGCGCAGGCGTACCACTGGCTGCAGGTCGGCGAGGGCCCGCGGATCGCTCGCGCCGAATGGCAGTGCTCGTGGGTCTACTCGGAGCTCGAGCGGCCGGAGCCCGCGCTCTACCACGCGCACCGCTGCGAGGCGATCTGCAAGCAGTACGCGGACGAGCTCGAGGACTTCGACCTGCCGGTCATGCACGAGGCGTTCGCCCGCGCGCAGCTCGTCGCGGGCAACCGTGAGGAGGCGCTGCACCGCCTGCGGCTCGCGAACGAGCTCTGCGCCAAGATCGCGAATCCCGAGGACCGCGAGAACATCCAGGCCCAGATCGACAGCATCGCCACCGCAGCCGCGTGACGTCTCTCGAGCTCGGCGGCGTCGGCGTCCTGGTCGTGCGCGAGGGAAAGGTGCTCATGGGCCGGCGGACGTCCTCCCACGGGCGCGGCACCTGGTCGCCTCCCGGCGGCAAGGCGGAGCCGGGCGAAACGCCGCAGGAGACGGCGCGGCGGGAGCTGATCGAGGAGACCGGGCTCGTCGGCGCGGTGCCGCGCGTCGTCGGCGAGACCTTGGACTCGTTCCCGGGCGGCGAGACGTGGCGGACCCACTGGGTGCAGATGGAGTGGGTCAGCGGCGAGCCGGAGGTGCTGGAGCCCCGAGAGGTGGACAGCTGGGGCTGGTACTCCTGGGATCGGCTACCAGCCCCGCTGTTCCTGCCCATGGCCTCGCTCGTCGCCACGGGCTTCGATCCGGGCTAGATCCTGTGGTTGGCGACGAACATCCGGCCCGGGTCGTGCGCGTCGCGGATCCGGCGTAGGCGCCTGTAGGTCTCGGGCGGATACAGCCGCGCGGGGTCGACGGGGCGCTCGGCGAAGTTGAAGTACGTCCGCGGCGATTCCCATTCCGCGAGCGCCTCCTTGGCCCGGTCGACCCCCGCGTGGACGGCGGCCGCCGCATCCGGGGTCGGAGTCATGCCGACCGCGAACATCACGAACTCCGCGTCGATCGAGCCCACCGCGCCGTTCCCCACCGACGGCTCGGCGAGCTTGCCTCCGAGCTGGCGGATCTCCAGCGAGAGGAGCGGGGGCGTTCCCGTCGCCACGACCGCGTCCACCGCCTCGGCCGGGAACGCGTCGAGAAACATCCCGTCTCCGACTCCGGGGACCGGCTGCGGCGGGTCCATGTGCAGGTGCTGGAGCGCCGTCGGCGGAACGGCGGCGAACGTGTCCGTCGCCGGGCCGAGCTCGCGCAGCGGCTGGATCAGGTCGGCGCCGTCGCTCTCGGGACCTGCGAACACGGCCTCGACGAGCGCGAAGCTGTTTCCGCGTAGCGGCTCGGGCACCATCGGGAGCGGCGGGAAGTGCATGATCCGGCCGACCGACGTGACCTCGTCGGGCACCGTGTCGACCCAACGGCGCCAGGCGCGCAGGACCTCGGAGGCGCGCTCGACCGGGAAGAAGAGCACGCCGGCGTAGAGCTCCGGCGTGTCGTAGAGGACGAGCTCGACGGCCGTCACCACACCGAAGTTGCCGCCGCCGCCGCGGACGGCCCAGAACAGGTCGGGCTCGTTCTCGCGGTCGGCCCGGACGACGCGGCCGTCGGCGGTCACGAGTTCGACCGCGCTGACGCTGTTCGCCGAGAGGCCGCGGCTTCGCGCCAGCCAGCCCATGCCGCCGCCGAGCGAGTAGCCCACGACGCCGACGTCCGGCGACGAGCCGTGCAGGACGACGAACCCCTGCTCGGCGGCAGGCTCGACGACGTCCGCCCAGATCGCGCCGGCCTCCACGCGGACACGGCGAGCCGGAGCGTCGATCTCGACCCGGCGCATGCGCTCGGTCTTGACGAGGATCGCGTCTTCGAGCGAACCGATCGAGCTGGCGCCGTGACCGGTTCCCTGCGGCGCAATCCGCAGGCCGTGGACGCGCGCGAAGTCGACGACCGCGACGACGTCGTCGGCCGACTCGACCAGGGCGACGGCGAACGGGCGCTGGTCGACGGCGAGGTTCCAGGCGCGGCGTGCCTCGTCCCACCGCGGGTCGTCGGGGACGATCAGGTCGCCCGCGAGGCGGGTGCGAAGGGCATGGACGTCGACTCGGCTCGGGGGCTGGGTGTCGATGCTCAGGACGGACATCTGTGGCTCCTTTCGGGTCGCTCCCGAGGTTGTAAATCGCCTCGGGCGGCGGGGCCGTTCGGTTCCCAGGCGTCCCGCGGTTCGGCTATCCACACGGTTTGGCGTACGATCCCGGCCGTGAGCGAGCCGCAGGCGATCGCCCAGTCGCTCGAGGAGGTCGTGCCGGGCGTCTGGCACTGGCACGTCTCCGACGAGCGGATCGGTGGCTTCATCAGCGCTGCCCATGCCGTTCGCTCGGACGAGGGCGTCGTGCTGATCGACCCGCTGCCGCTGGCCGCGGAGGCGATGTCCAGGCTGGGCGAGGTCTCGGCGATCTGCCTCACGACGAGCAGCCACCAGCGCTCTGCGTGGAGGCTGCGCCGCGAGCTCGGCGTCCCGCTGTGGGCGCCCGCGGCGTCGAAGGAGGTCGAGGAGGAGCCCGACGAACGCTATTCAGAGGGCGAGGCGATGCCGGCCGGGCTGCGGGCGATCTTCACCCCGGGCGCGGGGACGACACAACACAGCTTCCTGCGGGAGGGCGTCCTGTTCACGCCGGACATCTTCGTCCGCCCGCCGGGCGAGCCTCTGGCGCTGATTCCGTCCGAATACGCGCACGACCCCGAGCAGGCGCGGCGCACGGCCGAGGGGCTGCTCGACATCGACTTCGCGGTTCTCTGCACCGGCCACGGCACGCCGGTGACCGACGGCCCGAAGACCGCGATCCGGGAGGCGCTGGCGCAGTGAAGCGGTTGCTCGCCATCGTGCTCCTGGCCGGTGCGCTCGCGGGCGCCGCGCTGGCGCGGAGCACCGACTCGACGACGATCGTCCCCTGGAACCAGATCGGCGACGCGAAGCTGAACACGAGCCGGGCCGCCGTCGTCGCGCGCTACGGCAAGTTCAAGGGCGACCTCGGCGTGTTCAAGGCCGCGGAGGGCGGCGAGCTCGACGTCGTGCTCGCCAGGAACATCGTCATCGACCTGTCCGAGGACAGCCCGCGGTACCTGGCTCCAGGCGGGATCAAGGTCGGGATCAAGACGCCTGTCACGGCGCACTGGAAGGGCTTCACGTTCATCAAGGACTTCCAGTCCTGGCAGCGGGCGGTCTGCTTCGCCGGCATCCACACGCTCGTGAACCTGGACACGGAGAACCATGTCATCCGGCGGATCGGGATCGCGTTCGCGGCCGGCGTCTGCCCCGGGCTGAAGCCGAAGCAGCCGCTGACTGCGGCGGACAAGGCCGCGATCACCGCGGCGATCCAGAAGGCCTCGAAGCCCGCGAAGGTGAAAGCGAGCCAGTACAAGGTCGCGATCGACTCCAAGGAGTGGGCGTCGGCGATCGTCACCGGCAAGGACGCGAACGGCATCACGCTCCAGCCGGGCTTCGCGGTGTTCCACCACGTCGGCGGCGCGTGGAAGTTCGTCGAGGTCGGCACGGCGGGAGTCGGCTGCGACAAGGTGCCGATCAAGCCGCTCACGCAAATCGGCGGCAACTGCCCCGGCTAGTTCTCCTGTCCCTAACGGACACGGCTGGGGTCTGACCCCAGGCATGTCCGAGCAGGACGGGGGTCGGGACACGGCTGCAGCAGCCGTGGCCAACAGGTTTTGCCTGCAAACACTGGGGTTCGACTGTCCGCTCCGGACATGACAGGGCTCTGGCACCGCACTTTGGACATGCCCCGGCCCCTGGCCTTCACGAAATTCGTCCGCTGAGCAGGGATTTCTCCTGCTCGAACAGCCGGCTCGCCGCGAGGCGGCGGCAGTGTCCCGAACCGCCATGTCCGGGGTCAGACCCCGGACATGTCCGTAGTCGACGTGGCCGCTCGGGTCAGGCGGTGCGGGCGCGGCGGTAGCGGCGGATCAGGGCGTTCGTCGACGGGTCGTGAGTGAGATCGGGCTCGGCCGCGGACTCGATCTCGCCCGCAACCTTCAGCCCGAGCTGCTTTCCGAGCTCGACCCCCCACTGGTCGAAGGAGTCGATCGACCAGATCGTTCCCTGTGTGAAGACCGAGTGCTCGTAGAGCGCGACGAGCTGGCCGAGCGCGTACGGCGTCAGCCGCGAGAGAACGAACGTGCTCGTCGGACGGTTGCCGTCGAACTGCCGGTACGGCTCGCCCGCCGGCGCCTCGCGGCCGAACGCGAGCGCCTCGGCCTGCGCGATCACGCTCGCGACCAGCAGATCGTGGTGCCGGCCGATCGGGTTCAGCGCCTCGTCGAAGACGATGAAGTCGCACGGAATCAGGTGCGTGCCCTGGTGGATGAGCTGGTAGAAGCTGTGCTGCCCGTTCGTCCCCGGCTCGCCCCAGAACACCGGCCCTGTCGGATAGTCGACGCGCCCGCCGTCGAGCGTGACCGACTTGCCATTCGACTCCATCGTCAGCTGCTGGAGGTAGGCCGGGAACCGCTTGAGGTACTGCTCGTACGGCATGACACCGACCGTCTCGGCGCCGAAGAAGTCCGCGTACCAGACGGTCAGGAGCCCCATCAGCACGGGCAGGTTGCGCTCGAACGGGGCCGTCCGGAAGTGCTCGTCGATCGAGTGCCCGCCTGCGAGCAACTCGCGGAACGCGTCCTCGCCCACGGCAAGCATCGTCGACAGCCCGATCGCCGACCACATCGAGTACCGGCCGCCGACCCAGTCCCAGAAGCCGAACATGTTCTGCGTGTCGATGCCGAACTTCGCGACCTCCGCCTCGTTCGTCGACACTGCGACGAAATGGCGCGCGACCGCGGCGTCGTCCTCCAACGCGGCCAGCAGCCACTCGCGCGCGGTCGCGGCATTCGTCATCGTCTCGAGCGTCGTGAACGTCTTCGACGAGACGATGAACAGCGTCTCCGCGGGATCGAGGTCGCGAGTCGCCTCGGCGAAGTCCGTCGAGTCGACGTTGGACACGAACCGGAAGGTCATGTCCCGCCGCGAGTAGAAGCGCAGTGCCTCGTAGGCCATGACCGGCCCGAGGTCGGACCCGCCGATGCCGATGTTGACCACGTTGCGGATCGGCTTGCCCGTGTAGCCCTTCCACTCGCCGCTTCGGATCTGCTCCGAGAACGCCGCCATCCGCTCGAGCACCTCGTGCACCTCCGGCCGGGCATACGGGCACCCCGCGGGCGCGCGTAGCGCGACGTGCAGCACGGCGCGGTCCTCCGTCACGTTGATGTGCTCGCCGGCGAACATCGCGTCGATCCGCCCGCGGAGCCCGCACTCGCCCGCGAGCCTGAGCAGCAGCTCGATCGTCCGGTCGTCCACCCGGTGCTTCGAGTAGTCGAAGTAGACGCCCTCGGCCTCGATCGTCATCCGCTCGGCACGCTGGGCGTCGGCCGCGAAGAGGTCGCGCAGGTGCCGATCCGCGAGGTCGTCGTGGTGCTTCTCGAGCGCCTGCCAGGCCGACAACTCCCGCAACCCGGTCACACCGGCATCGTACGCTGCAGGCGATGAAGAACCCGCTGGTGATCGCTGCCGACAAGGCCCGCCGCGCGTACTGGGTCGTCGCGCGCCCGATCTCGGTCGGCGTCCTCGGAGTCGTCCTCGACGACGAGGGGCGGATCCTGCTCGTCGAACAGACCTATCGCAGCGGCTGGTACCTCCCCGGCGGCGGCGTCCGCAAGAAGGAGCCGCTCGACGAGGCGCTGCGCCGCGAGCTTCGCGAGGAGGTCGGCGTCGAGCCGACCGAGCCGCCGCGGCTGCACGGCCTCTACTGGAACTTCGCCGAGAGCAAGTCGGACTACGTCGTCGTCTTCATCGTCGAGCGCTGGAGCCGCAAGCCCGCGCGCAGCATCGAGATCGCGGACAGCCGCTTCTTCGCGCCCGGCGAGCTGCCGGAGGACACGTCCCCTGCGGCACGCCGGCGGGTCGCCGAGCTCACGAGCGGCGCGAAGAACGTCGTCGCCGAGTGGTAGCTACCTCGCCGGGCTCAGGCGGCGACGGGACATCGCCTTCAGCGTCGGCAAGCCGGCAAGCGCGGGGATCATCGGCAGCCACAGGTTCATGAACCGGTAGACGACGACCGCGACGACTGCCGGCGCAAACGCGATCCCGAGCCAGACGAGCGACAGCGGGAGCAGCGTGTCGACGACACCCGCCCCGCCGAGCGGCAGCGTCCGCCGGGTGAGTGCGTACCCCGTGGAGTAGCCGAGCACGAGCACGGCGACGGGAGGAGACTCGAGGAAGAACACATGCAGGGCAGCCCACAGGCAGGCGATGTCGCCCGCCCAGTACACCGCCATGCCGAGGAACGCAAGCCCGGACGGAATCGGCTGCAGGGCCATCCGCCGGACGAGGTGCAACGCCTCGATCGCGTTCGACAGGTGGATGCGCCAACCCTTCTGGCGCCTCAGCCGCTGCCTGTAGAGCATCAGGACTGCTGCGGCGGCGAATCCGAGCGGGACGCCGAAGACCCACGGGAGGGTCAGCGCCGGGTCGATGTCGGGTCGGTGGAAGACGATCACGTAGATCGCCGCGGCCATCGCCGCCGGTGCGAGCACGACATACTCGAGCGCGCCGAGCCCGAGCACGCGCTGCCGCGCCTCGCGCGGCGCGACGCCTGCGCTCCGCAGCACCGCCTCGTCCAGCGCAAAGCCGCCCGACGCGACGAAGACGCCGAAACCGGTCGCGACGACGGCGGCCGTGCTCGTCAGGTTGAACTCGGCCCCGTCCTCGGCCCGGGCGACTTCGCGGTATGCCGCGACGTAGCCGAGATAGGCGACCGCCTCCGCGCCGAGCGCGACGAGCGCCCACCACCAGTGCACGTGGATGAAGCGGTGGTAGACGCGCACGAAGCCGGCCCACCACGCGAGCCCCGTGAACGCGCCGAAGGTGAGGAAGCCCGCGGCCGCGACCACGAACGCCAGCCTGTGCGCCTTGTACAGATGGTCGACCGCCACCGCTTACGACCTTACCCGCGCCCGACGGCCCGCAAGCGGCTCAACGATGCGGTTGGCGAAGACTTAATCGATCTTTACGCCGCGTGCTTGTGCTCGTTCGGCTCCGGCTTGACAGCTTCCAGAGCCGGCACGCTGTCGATTCCGAGCACCCGCATGCCGTAGACGAAGACGATCGTGCCGCCGAGCCACCCGCCGAGGGTGAGGCAGGTGAAGCCGATCAGCGTCAGCGCGAGCGGCCCGCCGCCGAGCGAGCCGGCGGTGTAGTCGGCATGCCCGACCAGCAGCGCCGCCAGGAACAGCCCGCCTGCGGCGAGGTTCGCGAGCATGTGCGCGGTCGCGACCCGCCAGAGCGGCGTCCACCACGTGATCTGGAGCCAGTCGGCGAGCCCGGTGACCGCCGTCGGGACGGTCAGGCAGAGCGCGACGAGGACCGCGAGCCACCAGCCGGTCGTCGTCCTTCCCGTCGAGACGCCGGCAACGGCGAGGATGCCGAGGATCGAGGCGACCGTGTAGGCGCCGATCGTCGCGTCGGTGAAGGGCGGGTGGAGCGGGTGCCCCTTCGGCCCCCGCAGAAGCGCGAGGAGGAGGCGCATGCCTCGGAGTACCCCGTCTCAGCCGGGCGCAACCACGCCGCCGTTGCCCCGCTCCCCGACGAGCGACCGGCTCGAGCCGCGGTAGAAATCGAGCTCGCCGCCGGAGAGCAGCGCCAGCGGGTACGGCACCCGCACCTGATCGGGGTCGAGCTCGGCCGAAGGCCAGGGCAGGAAGCCCGGCTCGTCCGCAACCGACATCACCGCGAGTCCGATCGGGGCGCCTTCGGCGTCGAGCAGCACGTCGGTGACGCGGCCGAGGGTGATGCCGTGGTGGCGGACGGGCAGATCGAGCAGATGCTCGAGGGAATCGGGCGCGACGTCCGTCATCCGGACGGCCCGGCCGCCGCCGCAACCGCCTCGAGCGTGCCGACCTCCTGATCGAGCCAGGCAAAGACGTCGTGCTTGCGGACACGCTCGGCGAGCCTTTCGATCCGCCAGAGCCGGTCGTCCTCGTCGAGCTCCAGCGCCAGCTCGATGTTCCCCGACAGCCCCTCGACGTCGAACGGGTTGCAGGGAAGCGCCTCGCGGAGCTCCTCGGCGGCGCCGGCGAACTCGCTGAGCAGGAGCACGCCCGACCCTCCGACCGCCTCCTGGCAGGTCACGAACTCCTTGCAGACCAGGTTCATCCCGTCGCGGAGCGGCGTGACCAGGCAGACGTCGGCGACGCCGTAGTGCGCGAGAAGGCGGTCCGCCGACACGCCGCGGTAGAGGTAGTGGACGGGAACGTCCTGGCCCGGCCTGGTGAAGCGGCCGTTGATCCTGCCCACCACCTGCTCGACCTCTGCGCGGAGGTCGCGGTACTCGCGGATGTCTCCTCGGCTCGGCACCGCGATCTGCAGTACCGCCAGCCGTCCGCGGAACTCCCGCCGGCGCTCGAGCAAGAGCTCGATCGCCCGCAGCCGCTCGACGATGCCCTTCGTGTAGTCGAGCCGGTCCACGCCGACCAGCACGCGGCGGTCGGCGAACTGCTTGCGAAGCCGCTCCAGCGCTCCGTGGACGTCGCTCTGTCGGGCCTGGAGGCGCATCGCCTTGGCGTCGATCGAGATCGGGTGCGTCGCCGTGAGGACGAACCGTCCGTCCGGAAGCCGCAGGCGCGGCCCGTCGACGGTGAGACCTTCCTTCAGCCGCAGGCAGGTGCGCACGAAGTTCTGCCGGAACTCCTCCGTCTGGAACGCCACGACGTCGGCGCCGAGCAGTCCGTCGACGAGGTGATCGCGCCACGGGAGCCGCGCGAACAGTTCCGCGGGCGGGAACGGGATGTGCAGGAAGAAGCCCATCGGCCTCCCCTCCCCGGCGCGCCGGAGCTGGGCGGGGACGCAGAGGAGTTGATAGTCGTGGATCCAGAGCAGCGCGTTCGGCGCGGCGACCTCGAGCGCGCGCTCGGCGAAGCGGTCGTTCACGTCGCAGTAGTCGCGCCACCAGCGACGGTCGATGACGACGCGGTCGGCGAGGCTGTGGAAGAGCGGCCAGAGGGTCCGGTTCGAGAACCCGTGGTAGTAGTTCTCGACCTGCTGCTTCTTCAGCGCGATGGGGACGAGGCGAGCACCGAGGTCGGGCAGGGTGTGCGGGACGTCCGACGCGCCTCCGTCCCAGCCGACCCACGACGCGGGACGGGTCTCGAGCGTCGGGCGCAGCGCCGAGACGAGCCCTCCGTCGGCGGTCCGCCAGCCGTTGCGCGTCTTCGCGACGGGGAGCCGGTTGGCGAGCGTGACGAGCGGGGCTGGAGGATGCTCGAGCGGCAACTCGTCTGCGCGCCCTCCGTCCGACGGCCTTTCTCGGCGGCCTGGACGAAGGCTGATCATCCGGGCCTCCATGTCTTCACCAAGCTCTTCTCTTTCCGCCGCAAACCGCCATGAAACGCCGGTCCCCGTGTTTCAGAAAGCTCGACACGTGCGACAACAGAGTATGGCTTCGCATTCCCCGGAACTGTTCGCTCTCGCGAGTTCCACCTGCGTGCTGGCGGCAATGCTCGTCCTCGGCGTCTCCAAGGGGCTGCTTTCGAGAGCTCCGCTTCGGCAGTGCCCTTCCTGCGGAAAGTACGTCCGCAACGGGCACCGCTGCGGCGTCTAGGCGTTTCGCCCTTCCTCGCGGCGGGCAAGTTAGCCGCCACACGTGCGCCTGCGCTACAGCAACCCTTCGGTGCCCGGATACTCGCGCCGCAAGTGCGGTCGCGGGTTCCGCTACTTCGACGAGACGGGCGCGGACGTCGGAGATCCCGCGGTGCTCGAGCGGCTGCGGGGGCTTGCGATCCCGCCGGCATGGGCGGACGTCTGGATCTGCCCGTGGACGAACGGGCACCTGCAGGCAACCGGGAGGGACGCGGCGGGGCGGCTCCAGTACCTCTACCACCCGGTCTGGCGCGAGCAGCGGGACCGCGAGAAGTTCGAGCGCATGCTCGACTTCGGACGCTCGCTGCCGATGCTCCGGCGGGCGGTCGGACGCGACCTTTCGGAGCGCAGGCTGTCGCGCGAGCGGCTGCTCGCCTGCGCGACGCGGCTGCTCGACCGGGGGTTCTTCCGGATCGGCAGCGAGGAGTACGCGGAAGGGAACGGCAGCTTCGGGCTCGCGACGCTGCAGAAGCGGCACGTGAGGCTGCCCGGCGACGGCGTGATGCTGTTCGAGTACGTCGCGAAGGGCGGCAAGCACCGCGAGCAGCGGATCGTCGATCCCGAGGCATTCCGCGTGATCCGCCCGCTGAAGCGCCGGCCGGGCGGGCCGCAGCTCTTCTGCTACCGGAACGGGCACGGCTGGGCGCCCGTGCGCTCGGACGACATCAACGCCTACATCCAGGAGCACCTCGGCGAATCGCATTCTGCGAAGGACTTCCGTACCTGGCACGCAACGGTTCTCGCGGCCGTGTCGCTGGCCGTCCTCGGGCTGCGCGCGAAGACGGAGACAGCCCGACGCCGTGTCGCGTCGCACGCCACGCGCGAGGTCTCCCGCTATCTCGGCAACACCCCGACGGTCTGTCGCGACTCCTACATCGACCCGCGCGTCTTCGAGTGCTTCTACGACGGCAAGACGATCGACCTCGACCTGGACACGATCGGGGAAAACATCGGCGAGCCGGAGCTGCTCGGCGCCGAGAGCGCCGTGCTCGCGCTGCTGTCCTAGACGCGGCCGTTCGTGCGCGCGGTCGGGGCGACCCGCCGGCGGAGCCTGACCTCGGTGCCCGTGTCCTCGGTCGTGACCTGGACGTCGTCCATCAGCGCCTCCATCAGCCGCAGGCCGTAGCCGCCGCTGTCGCGCGCCGGGTCGGGGTCGCGCCAACGTCCGTGGTCGCGCACCACGAGCGAGATCTCGCCGTTCGCGCGCGTGCCCGTCACCTCGAAGTCCTCACTGGTCGCGTGGGTCGCGTGGACGATCGCGTTCGCGCACGCCTCCGAGCAGGCGACGAGGATGTCGTTCGCCTCCTCGCTCGTCACCCCGCCGCGGTCGAGCCATTCACGGAGCTCCCGCCGCACCGCAGCGAGCGAGGACGGCTCCGACGTGAGCCGCAGCGCGAGGCTGGGCGCGGGCAGCCAGCGGATCGCGACGAGCGCGACGTCGTCCTGGCGCGTGTCGACGTCGAGCTGCCCGCCGATGTGGTCGAGCAGGTCGTCCAGGCTCTCCGGCCCGCTCTCGACTGCCTCGCAGAGCCGGTCCATCCCCTCGTTGAGCGTCATCGTCCGGCTCTCGACCAGCCCGTCGGTGTAGAGCAGGATCAGGTCGCCCGGCTCGAGGTCGATCGACGCCTGCCGGCTGCGGGTGTCGAGGCCGATGCCGATCGGGGTCGAGCGGCCGCCCTCGAGGAAGACCGGTGGCCAGCCGGGGCGCAGGTGCAGGGGCGGCGGA
>Ga0070741_10006550_pt1 | contig 24899 bp, 10 predicted proteins | sample Coa_R1_4_FD_66440 | JGI IMG/M metagenome (GOLD analysis project Ga0070741, IMG submission 66440) | Surface soil microbial communities from Centralia Pennsylvania, which are recovering from an underground coalmine fire - Coalmine... | ecosystem: Environmental > Terrestrial > Soil > Unclassified ... | reverse complement strand
GGTCGAGCTGTCGGTGCGAACGGAAGGCTTCGCGCGCGCGCCGGCAGGCATCCCCCTCCGCAATCGCGAGCGGTTTGTGGTTGTGGTGCCTCCAGATTTTCCGTTCGACCATCCCGCTCTCTGGACGCCCCACACCAGGTTCGCTGGTTTCGCGCACGTTCAGTGGAAGCGTCACCTCTGCCTGTACCAGGCGCCCAGTACCGAGTGGGACGCGAGCGACGGCATGTTCGGCTTCCTGGCGCGGCTCGATGAATGGCTCCATCAGGCTGCGCTTGACCAGCTCGATCCCGTCGGCGCACCGCTGCACCCGCCCGTCGCCTACACCGTCTCCGACCGCATGATCATCCCGCGGGTGGACACACCAGTGGTTGCCGGTGAACCGTGGCTCGGTCTCGCACATCTGAGGGTGGTCTCGTACCGGCGCGCCGACGTTGTCGGCTGGTCGTCGCTCTTCGAAGAGTCCCCTCCACCAGCATCCGTGGGCGCCGCCGTCCTCCTTGCTGAACCGATGCCGTTCGAATTTCCGCGCACGGTTACCGACCTGATGACGGAGGTCGAATCGCGCGGAGTGGCGAGACGACTGCTCCTCCTTACACTCCAAGCGGCGGTGGCTTGGAATCCGGAAGAGAGTGGACTCTTCGTCCTGATCGGCACGCCAATGCGTGGGATTCGTGGGGCCGCCGAGCGGAAGCAACACCTCACGGCTTGGTACATATCCCCCACGATCGCGAAAGGATTGCGGCTCGCTCTGCACAAATACTCAGCCCATGAACGATTGCGGGAGATCGGCGCCGATGTCGAAAAGATTATCTGGGACTGGGCCGCCGAGGCGGGCGTGAATTGGTGCGCAGTGCGCGAGCAGCGCCCCGAAATCGTGACGAGGCGTGACCACGACTCGCCGCTGGCGTGGTTTCGTGGCCGGACGGTGGCGCTGTGGGGCTGCGGCGCGCTGGGAAGCCACGTCGCCGAGTTCCTGACGCGGGCAGGGGCGCGGACGCTGATCCTGCGAGATGAAGGAGTCGTTGCGCCGGGCCTTGTCGTCCGACAGCTATTCGACGACGCTGACATTGGGGAACCTAAAGTCGAGGCGCTTGAGCATCGGTTGCGACGCATCCGCGAGGACGTCGCGATCGAGACGCACACGAGCGACCTCCTTACCGAGCCGTTGGGAGGCGGCGAACTGGCCGAGGACGCAGACGTCATCATCGAGACTACCGGTTCGCGAGCAGTGCTGAAGAAGACCGAACTCCGATGGGGCGACTCCCGCCGACGGCCGACGATCGCGTCATTCGTCGTGGGTCCGCGCGCCGAACGCGCGGTGATGGTGCTGGCGCACGCGGAGCACTCGGGAGGACCTGCCGATGTCGCGCGCCGGGCGAAACTTGCGGCGTGTGGCGACCCGCGCCTTCTTCGCTTTCTCGACGAGTTCTGGCCGGACGGGGAGCGGGACGGTCGCAGGATGTTTCAGCCCGAGCCCGGTTGTTCGGACCCAACGTTCGTCGGATCGGCAGCGGACGCGGCAGTACTTGCCGGCGCGATGCTGAACCGGCTTGCGCTCGGCCTCGCTGCGAGAAGCTCTTCTGCGACGGCGTGCTTTATTGGCCAACCTCACCTTCACGCCGGCAGCAACGAGGAGGAGGCCGCGTTCGCGGAATTCCATTGGGCGACAGAGCGCACCGATCGCGACTGCCGTTCCGGTTACGACGTGCGCATCTCGGCCGAGGCGTGGCAGGCCATGCTCGCGTGCATTGACCGAAGCCGGCGCCGTCGGGGCTGGCGCGTAGAGACTGGCGGATTGCTCTTTGGTGAGCGGGACGATGCTGCACGGGTCATCTGGATCACGGACGCAAGCGACCCACCGCCCGACAGCCGAGCAACCCGGTACGGTTTCATCTGCGGAGTCGAAGGCACCGCAGAGATGAACGCCGAAAAGCGGTCGCGGACCAGAGGTTCGGTCCAGTTCGTCGGCACTTGGCACACGCATCCCGGGTCGCCTCCACTTCCGAGCGATGTGGACCTTTCGGGGATGGCGCAAATCGTCACGTCGATGGATCCACCAATCGGCAAGGCGCTGCTGTTGATCCTCGGCCACACCCCGAAGACTCCGACTCCGGCGGCCTATCTATTCGGCCGACGCGACTTCGTCATCGTGTCGCGATTGGAGCCCCCGATGCGACGCCGTCCATGGACCTGGTTGACCGATCGCCTTCGGCTGTGGGCAGGCAGCGGTAGGATCGGCAAGCAGCAAGAGGATCATGAGCCTATCGCTTAAAGGTCAGAACAGCGCTGGACTGTACGCGCTAATGGCAGCGAACCTCGCGCTTTTTTATGGCGTGGTCCAGCATGACGCCATTCTGGCGGGTGATTGGGCCGAAACCGCGCGCCAGCTCGCCGAAGCGATTCCCGCCGGTCTTGGACTCGCCGTCACAGGGCTCCTCAACGCCCAGCTGCCTGCAGAAGCGAAGGCCCGTATCGTGTTCTTGCGGTGGCGCGACCCGCTGCCCGGTTCGGAAGCTTTCACGAAGCATGGGCCGGCCGATCCGCGCGTCGACGTGGCCGCCCTCGAATCCGCATTCGGACCGCTACCCGTCACGCCGCGCGAGCAGAATGCGCTCTGGTACAAGCTGTACAAATCCGTGAGCTCCGATGCGTCCGTGACGCAAGTGCATCGCGCGTTCCTGTTCACGCGAGACTACGCGTGCCTCGCATTGTTTGCGTGGGTCGTCCTTGGCTCCGCAGGGTTCGTGCAGATTCCGTCAGTGCGCACGGCGCTCGGGTATGTCGCCGTACTGGGTGCGCAGTTCCTGCTGGCGCGAAGGGCAGCGCGAACACATGGCGTGAGACTCGTGACGACTGTCCTCGCCCTCAAGAGCGCAAGCTAAACATCGCGTGGACAGGCAGGCATGAGCGACTTCATCGAAGTCAGTACAGAGGGCAGGAAGCGCGCCGAGCTCGATGTGCGCCGCCGCCGTGCGAGGGCTGGGTGGCAGTGACGCGACTTCACTACCCAGAGGAGCAGGAACTGGACCGGTTCGCAGCGAGGTCGGCGAGGCCCAGATGCGGTTTCGGCCATAAGCGGACCAGCAGGGCTTCACGCCAAAGCCCGCAGCAGGCCGAAACGATTCAGGGCCCGCGTCCTCGCGGCCTGGTTGAGGTGGTAGAGTCTCAAGTCTGAGGCGTCCGGCTGCGGTTGCGCACCGGCTTTCGCCTTTGTTGCGCCGGTACACGGCTGTCCAATCCAGTAACCCGCAAGTCTATGAATGTCTTCGATTTCCGGGATCGATTGGTCGCAGACTATGCGGCCTACGTCACCAGCTTCATCTCGATCCGCGATCCGCGAATCCGCGAGCGCGTCGACCAGGACCTGGTTGAGGGCCTGCTCTGGCCGGAGCCGAGCATCGGCCTGAACCCCTCGTTTGCCAAGGGCGCCTGGATCGACGAGTTGGTCGCCGAGAGCGTACTCCACGCGGAGTGCGGTCGGATCTTCCGTGTCAAACGCGACAAAGACGACCCGGGCTCCGGTCTCCGGCTGCACCGCCATCAGTTGGATGCGGTTCATGCTGCCCGCGCCGGCCGCAACTACGTTCTGACAACCGGTACCGGCTCCGGCAAGAGCCTCGCGTACATCGTCCCTATCGTCGACGCGGTACTGCGTGGACCACGGCGGCCCGGGATCAAGGCGATTGTCGTCTATCCGATGAACGCCCTAGCGAACAGCCAGGAGCAGGAGCTTCAGAAGTTCCTCACGTTCGGCTATCCCGACGGCCGAGGGCCGGTCACGTTTCGGCGGTATACGGGCCAGGAGAAGGACGACGAGCGGCGGGCGATTCTTGCGGATCCCCCGGACATCCTGCTCACGAACTACGTGATGCTGGAGCTGATTCTCACGCGCACCGACGAGCGGCCGCTCGTGAAAGCGGCCAAGGGACTGCGGTTCCTGGTGCTCGACGAGCTGCACACGTACCGCGGACGACAGGGCGCCGACGTTGCGCTGCTGGTCCGCCGCACACGCGACGCCTGTGAAGCCGAGAGCCTTCAGCAAGTCGGCACGTCCGCGACGATTGCGGCAGGTGGGTCGGTCGATGCGCAGCGAAGAGAGGTTGCCCGCGTGGCAAGTCTCATCTTCGGTGCGCCCGTGGAGCCGGGCGATGTCATCGGCGAAACGCTGGAACGGGCGACGCCGGAGCCCGATTTGAACGACGGGACATTCCCCCAAGCACTGGCGAACCGACTCTCGACGCCGATCACGAATGACGCGGCCGTTCCAGGTCATGAGGCGTTCATCAACGATCCACTCTCTCGTTGGATCGAGAGCACCTTCGGGATCGCCACAGAGCCCGAGAGCGGCCGGCTCGTGCGGGCCACCCCGCGTCGTCTGAAGGGGCCCGGTGGCGCCGCGTCAGAGTTGGCGGCGGCGGTCCGCATGGACGAGGAGACCTGCGCCGTACAGATCCAACATCAGCTCCTCACCGGCGCTCAGGTGCGCCATCCGGAGACCGATTTCCCCGTCTTTGCTTTCCGGCTCCATCAGTTCATCAGCCGGGGCGAGACGGTCTACGCCAGTCTCGAGTCCGAAGCTGACCGCTACCTCACACTCCATCCCCAGAAGTTCGTGCCGGGCGACCGGGCTCGACTGCTCGTGCCGATGGTCTTCTGCCGCGAGTGCGGCCAGGAGTACTACACCGTTCGCCTCATCGAAGACGGGCCAGACCGGCGAATCGGGCCTCGAGCCTTCGACGGGAAACCGAACGAGTCGAACGGCGAGGCCGGCTACCTGTATGTGAGTGTCGCGAAGCCGTGGTCGCTCCAGCCCGAAGAGTTGCCAGACGACTGGCTGGAGCCGGGCGATCCGCCTCGCGTCAAGTATCACCTGCGAGACGCGATTCCCCAGCAGCTGCGCATTGCGCCTGACGGGCGGGTCGGCACAGAGGGTCTGACAGCGCACTTCATACGCGCACCTTTCCGGTTCTGCCTCCACTGCGGCATCGCCTATGGAGGGCGGGCACGCGCCGATTTCGCAAAGCTCGCCACACTCGGCTCCGAAGGTCGCAGCACCGCGACGACCGTCCTGAGCCTCTCGGCTGTGCGGCATCTGCGGCACCAGGGTGAGATCCCGCCTGAGGCGCGCAAGCTCCTGTCGTTTACGGACAACCGCCAGGATGCGTCGCTCCAGGCCGGACATTTCAACGACTTCGTCGAGGTAGGTCTGCTGCGTTCGGCGCTTTTCCGTGCGGCGGAGGCCGTTGGAACGCCTGGCCTGACGCACGACGTGCTGACGCAGAAGGTCTTCGACGCGCTCGACCTTCCGCTTGACCTCTACGCGTTGGACGGCACGGTCAAGTACGCCGCCCTCGCCGCGACACAGCGGTCGCTGCGCGACGTACTGGGCTATCGCCTGTACCGGGACCTCCGCCGCGGGTGGCGGATCATGTCGCCAAACCTCGAACAAACCGGTCTCCTACGCATCGAGTACGAGTCGCTTCCAGACCTCGCTGCAGATCAGGACGAATGGCGCCTTCGTCACCAGGCTCTTGCGCAAGCGACGCCGGACGTGCGCGTCAAGGTGGCCAAGGTACTGCTGGACCACCTGCGCCGCGAGCTGTGCGTGAAGGTGGACTATCTCGATCAATCGTTCCAGGAGCGCATGACGCAGGCGTCCAATCAGCACCTGCGTCCACCCTGGGCGATTGACGAGAACGAGCGGCTCGAGCACGCATCGATGGCGCTGCCTCGCCCCGCGCGGCCCGGCGACTACGGCGGCTGGACACACCTCAGCGCACGTGGAGGTTTCGGACAGTATCTCCGGCGACGCGGGACGTTCCCTGCGCTCGCCCAATCGCTCACGCTCGTCGAGACCGCGGTCATCATCAGCGACCTTCTGGAAGCGCTTCGTGTTGCCGGACTCATCCTTCGCGTCCGCGAACCTGACGGGGCCGATGATGTGCCGGGCTACCAAGTGCCTGCTGCGGCCCTGCGTTGGGTGGCGGACAGCGGCACTGCCGTCGTGCACGACCCGATTCGTGTGCCGAAGGCGCCCGACGGTGGCGGCCGTCCGAATCAGTTCTTCCTCGACTTCTATCGGCAAGCCGCAGGCGATGGACACGGGCTCGAAGCACGAGAGCACACGGCGCAAGTTCCATACGAGGCACGGATCGAGCGCGAGACGCGCTTCCGGAGTGCCGCGCTGCCGGTTCTCTTCTGCTCACCGACGATGGAGCTCGGCGTCGACATCGCGAGCCTGAACGTCGTCAATCTGCGGAACGTGCCGCCGACGCCGGCCAACTATGCGCAACGCAGCGGCCGAGCGGGCCGCAGCGGCCAACCGGCGCTCGTCGTCACGTACTGTTCTACCGGCAGCCCGCACGACCAGTACTTCTTCCGTCGACCGCAGCTGATGGTGGCCGGCCAAGTCGCGCCCCCACGGCTCGATCTCGCGAACGAGGACCTGATTCGCGCGCATGTGCACGCCATCTGGCTGGCCGAGACGGGCATGAGTCTCGGCCGGTCGCTCAAGGACCTGCTCGATGTCTCGGGAGAGCCGCCGAGCCTGCGGTTCCTGGACTCGAAGCAGGCCGACATCGACAATCCCGACGCACGACGCCGCGGATTGGAGCGGGCGCGACGCGTGCTCGCATCGGTCGATGGAGACCTCCAGAAAGCCACATGGTGGTCGCCCACATGGCTGGAGGAGGTGTTCCGCACGGTCGGCCTCAACATCGAGGCGGCGTGCGACCGTTGGCGTGGCCTCTATCGGGCTGCTCTCGCCCAGTACGCCCTCCAAAGCCGCGTCGTCGCGGACGCCTCGCGATCCGCAACGGACAAGAACGAAGCCAAGAAGCTCCGACGGGAGGCCGAGGCGCAGCTCGACCTGCTGACGGCCGTGAGCGGCGCGACCAGCCAGTCGGATTTCTATGCCTACCGGTACTTCGCGAGCGAAGGGTTTCTCCCGGGCTACAGCTTCCCGCGCCTTCCGATCTCAGCCTTCATTCCTGGACGACGGGCTGCGACAGGCAGTGACGAGTTCCTCTCGCGTCCACGGTTCCTGGCGATTAGCGAGTTTGGTCCCGGCAATTTCGTCTATCACGAGGGATCGCGCTACATCATCAACCGCGTCATCCTGCCGGTGTCGGACGTCACCGACCCGACGAACGGCCGCACGGTCAACACGGCAAGCGCGAAGATCTGCGGGACGTGCGGCTACTTGCATCCGGTGGCACAAGGTGACGGTCCCGATCTGTGCGAGCGCTGCCGCGCTCCGCTACCGGCACCCATGCGGCAAATGTTTCGGATGCAAAACGTGACGACGCGGCGGCGCGACCGCATCAACTCGGACGAGGAGGAGCGGCAACGGAAAGGGTACGAACTGCAGACCGCTGTGCGGTTCGCTGATGTGCATGGACAGCCGGCAGTCCTGACCGCCACAGTTGAAGGGCCAGTGGGCCAGCTCGCGACGATGGCCTACGGTCACGCTTCGACACTCTGGCGAATCAATCGTGGTTGGAAGCGGCGCAAGCGTGACAGCGAGCTGGGGTTCGTGCTCGACGTGGAACGGGGCTATTGGGCCAAGGACGCGCAGGCGGACCCTGACGATGATGTCGAGGACCCACTCAGTGGACGGAGAACACGCGTCATTCCGTTCGTCGAAGACCGCCGGAACGCGTTTTTACTTGAACCGACCACGTCGCTGGGCGGGCCGGTAATGGCAACGCTGCAGGCGGCCCTCAGGCACGCCATCCAGGTGACGTATCAGCTCGAGGATGCGGAGCTGGCGGCCGAGCCCCTTCCCGGTAGCGACGCGCGGCGCGCGCTGCTGCTCTATGAGGCCGCCGAGGGCGGCGCCGGCGTTCTGCGGCGCCTCGTAGACGATGCGACCGCACTGAGTCAGGTGGCGCGAACGGCCCTTGAGCTGTGTCACTTCGACCCCGAAACAGGCGCGGACCGTGGCAGCGCGCCCGGTGCCAAGGAGCGCTGCGAGGCCGCTTGCTACGACTGCGTCATGAGCTACGGCAACCAGCCGGATCACGCGCTCCTAGACCGGACCGCGATCCGCGACATCCTGATGGCCCTTACCGTCGCTCGCATCAACGCGTCACCGGTTGCCGCCACACGCGACGAGCATCTGGAAAGGCTCATGCGCCAGACCGCATCAGAGCTGGAACGACGGTTCCTCCGTTTCCTCGCCAGCCACGGCTACCGTCTCCCGACCGATGCCGGCAAGCTGTTTCCGGATGCCGGAACGCGCCCCGACTTCTTCTACGGCGGTGACGACATGCTGGCCGTGTACGTTGACGGACCGCCGCACCGATTCCCGGACCGCGTTGAGCGAGACCGTGCCCAGCAGGCGCGGCTCGAAGATCTCGGCTATCTCGTCGTCCGCGTCGAAGACGAATCCGAGGAGGCTTGGGAAGCGGTCGTGCAGCGTTATCCGTCCGTCTTCGGTACAGGGGCTGCGACATGACCTTTGCGGTTGGCTCGCTCGTCACCGCGCGGGGGCGCGATTGGGTCGTGCTCCCCGATTCCGAACCAGACCTGCTGGTCGTTCGCCCGCTTGGCGGGACGGACGAAGAGGTCACGGGCATTCATCTGGTTCTCGAACAGGTGCGGCCGGCGGCGCTGGCTCCGCCAACGGCCGCTGATCTCGGCGACTACCGGTCAGCTCGGCTCCTGCGCGATGCGGTCCGCCTCGGCTTTCGAGCGAGCGCGGGTCCGTTCCGCTCCTTCGGGCGCCTCGCCTGCGAGCCGCGTCCCTACCAGCTCGTGCCGCTGCTCCTGGCACTGCGGCTCGATCCGGTGCGTCTGCTAGTTGCCGATGACGTCGGGATCGGGAAAACAGTGGAGGCGTGCCTGATCGCGCGCGAGCTGCTCGATCGCGGCGAGGTGCGGCGGCTCGCCGTGCTCTGTCCACCTCACCTCGCCGAGCAGTGGCAGATCGAGCTGGCGTCGAAGTTTTCGATCGACGCCGAACTGGTGCTGCCGTCAACGGCCCGCCGGCTGGAAGCGGCCTGCCGGCTCGACCAGTCGGTGTTCGACGTGTATCCGTTCGTGATCGTCTCGACGGACTACATCAAGGCCGACCGTCGGCGCGCCGACTTCCTGCGTGCCTGCCCAGAGCTGGTGATTGTCGACGAAGCTCACACCTGTGCAGCCTCTGCGGATCAGCGTGGGACGCGGCATCAACGCCACGCACTGTTGGAAGGGCTCGCCGCGAACGCCGACCGACATCTGATCCTGGTCACGGCCACGCCGCACAGCGGCAACGAAGGGGCGTTCCGTTCGCTACTCGCGCTGCTGGATCCGTCCTTTGCGAACTTGCCAGCGGATCTCGCCGGCTCCGCGAATGAGCCCCATCGGCGACAGCTCGCTGCACATCTGGTGCAGCGCCGGCGCGCCGACATCGTGCACTACCTGGACGCGGATACGCCGTTTCCCGATCGGGAGGAGAAGGAAGAGACGTACGCGCTGCATCCCGAATACCGAGCACTGCTTCAACGTGCCATCCGCTATGCGCGGACACTCGTTCGCGATCCCGAAGGTGGTGACGTGCGGCAACGCGTGCGCTGGTGGTCGGCGCTGGCGCTCCTGCGGTCGCTGGCGAGCAGTCCTGCTGCGGCGGCGGCGACGCTTCGGAGCCGGGCGGCCGGTCTCGATGCCACGAGTGTCCAGGAGATCGATGACGTCGCCCGGCACACAATCCTCGATGCCATCGATGAGGAGCCAACCGAGGGAGGCGACGTCGCCCCTGGGGGCGACAGCGAAGTTGCCGACGGCGACACAGCGGTCGATGGCAAGAGCCGGCGCGAGTTGCTGGCGATGGCCAAGGAGGCTGACGGTCTCGCCGGCGAGAAGGACCACAAGCTCCGGAAGGCGATCGCCATCGTCAAGACGCTCGTGCGAGACGGATTCCAGCCAATCGTGTTCTGCCGGTTCATTCCGACGGCGGAATACGTGGCGGCCTCCCTGAGGGCCACCTTGCCGAAAGGCGTCGAGGTGGCCGCCGTGACGGGGCTCCTCGCGCCGGCGGACCGCGAGACACGGGTACACGAGCTCGCGAAGGCCGACCGTCGGGTACTCGTCTGCACCGACTGTCTCAGTGAAGGCATCAACCTGCAGGATTCCTTCAACGCGGTTATCCACTACGACCTTTCGTGGAACCCGACAAGACACGAGCAGCGCGAAGGGCGCGTCGACCGGTACGGTCAGGCGAGCCCCTCGGTCCGCGTCGTCACGTACTACGGTGTGGACAACCAGATTGACGGTCTGGTGCTGGACGTCCTCCTCAAGAAGCACAAGAAGATCCGAGGCTCGCTCGGCATCTCCGTCCCGGTTCCCGTCGATACCGAGCACGTGATGGCCGCGCTCGTGCACGGCGCGCTGCTGCGCGGTGACGGCGCCCAGCTCGCCTTGGACTTTCGGGCGCCCGAGCGCGATGCGCTCGATGGCGAATGGGACAGAGCGGCAGAACGAGAAAAGCGCTCGCGAACGCTCTTCGCCCAGCATGCCATCGATCCGACCGAAGTGGCCGCGGAGCTCGCCTCGGTGCAGCGCGCCATTGGATCTGGCGCCGACATTGAACGCTTCGTGCGCGAGGTACTGACTGGGCACGGCGCGCAGATCGACGAGGCCAAGATCCGGAATGGACCGCTCTTCGCGCATCTCGGGGAGACGCCCACAGCCTTGCGCGACGCGATGGGCGAGGCTGGCGGGGCCGACCCGCTTCGAGTTCGTTTCAGTCCGCCAGTCGCCGAAGGCGTTCTGCACCTCCATCGAACACACCCAGTGGTCCAGGGGCTCGCGGGCTATGTTCTGGACAGCTCCCTCGACCCGCACCTCGCTGACCGCGTACTCGCGCGTCGCAGTGGCGCGGTACGGACGCGCGCTGTTTCCGCCCGTACGACCGTCGTGCTCCTTCGGCTTCGGTTTGGGCTGGTTGAGGCCGACCGACGTGCGGCCGCCCACGAGCTGCTCGTGGAGGATTGGCAGCTCGTCGCGTTCCGCGGAACCGCGGCGACACCAGAATGGCTTTCATCCGGCGAAGCAGAGACGCTGGTGCACGCTGGTCCCGATGCGAACATCGCGCCAGATGTCGCGCGCACACACCTGGATCGCGTGATCGCTGATATCGGCGTACTCGAACCCGAGCTGACGCGCATCGCGAACGAGCGAGCGACGGAGATTCGAGACGCGCATCGTCGTGTGCGAAAAGCCGCAAAGCTTGGCGTGGGACGCCTCCACGTGGAACCGAAGCTCCCGGTCGACGTGCTTGGACTGTACCTGTACCTCCCCGCATGATGTCGCCGACCACGATCCGCACGGAAGGCGGTCTGCTGCCGCCGGACTTCCTCCAGCGTCTGACCGGCTTTGAACCCGATCTGCCGGGTCTGACGCCGGATTCCTATCATCTCGCTGGCGAGAAGCTGAACGAGGCCGCAAGCCGCGCGTGGAACCGCCTGCTCGGCGTGTGGACAGCGTTCCAGTCGGCGGCGCAGCATGTGGCCGCGTCCGAGCCGGCGACAACGGTGACTCGGGAGAAATGGCTCCTGCCACTGTTTGCGGAGCTGGGCTACGGGCGCCTACAGCCGGCAAGAGCGATCGAGATTGATGGCAAGAGCTACCCGATTTCGCACGCGTGGCAGCACGTGCCCGTACATCTTGTCGGCAGCAACGTGGGCCTCGACCGTCGAACGGCGGGCGTGGCGGGGGCCGCGCGAACGAGCCCCCATGGATTAGTGCAGGACCTGCTGAACCGCCGAAGCGAATCGCTGTGGGGATTCGTCTCGAACGGCCTCAAGCTGCGGCTGCTGCGGGACAACCGAAGCCTGACACGGCAGGCATACGTCGAGTTCGACCTGGCCGCCATGATGGATGGCCAGGCGTTCTCGGATTTCGTTCTCCTGTGGCTGGTGTGCCACCAGTCGAGGGTCGAGGGCGATCCGGCGGAAACATGCTGGCTGGAGAAATGGGCGAGTGCGGCGCGGGAGGAGGGCACGCGTGCGCTCGATGAGCTGCGCGACGGTGTCGAGAACGCCATCAAGGTCCTGGGGCGCGGCTTCCTTAAGCATCCCGCCAACGGTACGCTGCTGGACAAGTTGCGCAGCGGCGCCATTGACCGGCAGGACTACTACCGGCAGCTCCTGCGCCTCGTCTACCGGTTGATCTTTCTCTTCGTCGCGGAGGCGAGGGATCTTCTGCTCGTCGCGGACCCGGTAAGTGCCCCCACGCAGCACTACCGCCGCTACTACTCGATGGCGCGGCTTCGCAACCTGGCCGGCCGGCGGCGCGGAACGCCTCACGGCGACCTCTGGCAGGCGCTTCTCGTCGTGTTCCGCGGTCTTTCCTCCGAACACGGCTGTCCCGAGCTGGGACTCCCAGCACTGGGGTCGTTCCTGTGGAGCGACGCGGCAGCACCGGACCTGGACACATGCCAGCTTGCGAACGCGGACCTTCTCGAGGGCGTCCGCGCGCTGGGGTTCCGTGTGGAGCGAGGTCTGCGGCGGGCTGTGGATTGGCGAAATCTCGGACCGGAGGAGCTTGGGAGCGTCTACGAGTCACTGCTGGAACTGCATCCAGAGGTGGACACGGGAAGCGCCACCTTTTCACTGCGAATCGCTGCCGGGCACGAACGGAAGACAACCGGCAGCTACTACACGCCGACGAGCCTTGTCGAGTGCCTGCTTGACTCGGCACTCGATCCGGTGCTCGACGAAGCTGCCCGAGCGCCGGATCCCGAACGCGCGATTCTCGATCTCAAGGTCTGCGACCCGGCGTGTGGCAGCGGCCATTTCCTGATCGCGGCGGCCCACCGTGTCGCCAAGCGACTCGCGGCCGTTCGCACGGGCGAGGTCGAGCCGTCGCCCGAGGCGGTACGAATCGCTCTGCGAGACATCATCGGGCATTGTCTCTACGGCGTCGACGTGAACCCGATGGCGGTCGAGCTGTGCAAAGTCAATTTATGGCTCGAAGCACTCACCCCTGGCAGGCCGCTCTCATTTCTCGATCATCACATCCAGTGCGGCAATTCGCTGCTCGGTGCGACACCGGCCCTTCTGCGCGATGGGATTCCCGATGCCGCGTTCGATCCGATCGAAGGCGATGATCGCGAGTACAGCCGTGAGCTGAAGCGGCGCAACCGTCGCGAGCGCGAGGGATTCCGGAATCTGTTCACCGGCGAGCCGTGGGAACGCCTTGGCGATCTAGCGACCGGTCTGGCCAGTCTGGACGAGATCGACGATTCGACCCTCGATGGCGTGCGCCAGAAGGAAGCCAGGTACGCCGAGATCGTGCGTTCGACCGGCTACGCGCACGGACGGCTTTGGGCCGATGCCTGGTGCGCGGCGTTCGTCTGGCTGAAGACTCGGGAGTCGCATCCAATCACCGAGGATCTCTTCCGCACAATCGAACGGAACCCGATGGCTGTTCCAGAGGCGGTGCGTCGCGCGATTCAGCGTGCCGCCGAGGAGTACTGCCTTTTCCACTGGCACCTCGCGTTCTCCGATGTCTTCCGTGTACCCCAGGCGAACGAGGCGTTGCCCGAGGGCGCAGGTTGGGCCGGGGGCTTCGATGTCGTGTTGGGGAATCCGCCGTGGGAGCGGATCAAGATTCAGGAGAAGGAATGGTTTGCGGGCCGGCGACCGGATATCGCGGATGCTCCCAACGCCGCCGCTCGGAAGAAGCTGATCAGGAAGCTGGCCGACGAGGATCCGGCTCTGTGGCAGGCGTGGCTTGACGCGCTGCGACGCTCTGACGGGGAATCCGCTCTCGTTCGATCGAGTGGACGGTACCCGCTGTGCGGCCGTGGCGATATCAACACGTACGCGATCTTCGCGGAACTCAACAGGTCTTTGATCGGCATACCGGGCCGGGCCGGCTTCATTGTCCCAACTGGCATCGCAACCGACGACACGACGAAGCTATTTTTCCAGGAGTTGGTGGACCGAGGATGGCTCCAGAGCCTCTACAGCTTCTTCGAGACTCGCAGGGTCTTCATTGGGACCGACAGTCGTGGGCCGTTCTGCCTGCTGACACTGAAGCGCCCAGACGGGACCGTCATCGATGAAGCCGAGTTCGCCTTCGACCTGCGAAGCACCGCAGACCTTAGCGACCGCGAGCGTCGGTTCACCTTAAGCGCGGCCGATATCGCCCTTCTGAACCCCAACACTCGCACGTGCCCGATCTTTCGGACCCGCCGGGACGCCGAGCTCACGAAGGCAATCTACCGTCGCGTGCCGGTACTCGTCGACGAATCGAAGGGCGACGCGGGTAACCCGTGGGGCGTCAGCTTTCTCCGCATGCTCGACATGGCCACCGATTCTTCGGTCTTTAGAACTGCCGTGCAGCTCGCTCCAGACGGCTGGACGCTCCAGGGCAACGTGTTCGAGCGTGAAGGCGATCGTTACCTGCCGCTGTACGAGGCGAAGATGGTGCACCACTTCACACACCGGTTCGGCGATTACCTGGACAAGGAAGCCGACGATGAGGGCACTGCACTTCCCGACGTTCCCAACAGCCGCCTGATGAGCCCAGATTACTCAGTGACACCAAAGTATTGGGTGCCAGAGTCGGCGGCGAACGAACGCTTGGAGGGTCGCTGGACTCGTGGTTGGCTGCTGGGCTGGCGCGACATCTGCCGCAGCTTCGACGAGCGCACCGTCATTGCATCGGTGCTTCCACGCGTGGGCGTTGGGCACACGATGCCGCTTTTCCTCTCGGGCGAGCAGGCTCACCACCTCGCCGCGTTGTTGGCAAATCTGTGCGCCTTCGCGTTCGACTACGTTGCGAGGCAGAAAGTCGGTGGAACCCACCTGACGTACCTGTACTTGAAACAGTTGCCCGTCCTCGCCGCGACAGCAATCGACCGACCAGCACCGTGGTCACACGACACGTCAACTCTCGCCTGGATCTCAGACCGTGTCCTGGAGCTTGTCTTTACCGCCTGCGATCTTCAGTCATTCGGACGCGATCTGGGATGGGACGGTCCACCGTTTCGGTGGGACCCGGAACGACGCTTCCTGCTGCGGTGCGAACTGGACGCAGCCTTCTTCCACCTATACGGCATGGAGCGCGACGACGTGGACTACATCATGGAGACGTTCCCTATCGTCCGCCGCAACGACGAAGCCGCGCACGACGAGTACCGAACGAAGCGGGTGATCCTGGAGATCTATGACCGGATGCAGCACGCGATCGACACAGGCGTACCCTGCCAGACCCTGCTCGATCCTCCGCCGGCCGATTCGCGCGTCGCCCATCGCCATTCTGCGACAGGCGTCGTGCGCAGCGGTGGCGTCGCCGCTGGAACAGGTGAATAGCAGCACGCGTCAACCGTTGTCGGGAGCCGTGGATGGACTATGAGGCGCTGAGTCCAGAGTATCGTCGGCGTCAAATCGACCGACTTGTCAACGCAATCCGACGACTCGGCGAACTGGAGACGTCGCCTGGAAGAGTCGTCCCAGAGGCGGAGGACCTCGTGATTGGCACGGGGCGTCGCCTGAACGCGGCGGTGATGTTCTTGGATATCAGCGGCTTTTCATCCTGGCCGGCGGAAGGCTCCACGGAACAAGCGGCGATTCTCGCACGTCTCAACCTGTTCTTCACGGAGATGGTGAGAATCGCGGAAGACTACGGAGGCTTCGTCGAGAAGAACACCGGTGACGGATTGATGGCGTACTTTGAGGATCAAGCGGGTGACCCACCGGCCGAGGGCGCCAGACGCGCCGTCGCGAGTGCGTTGACGATGCATGACACCAACGACTCGCTCCTGGCACCAGTATTTGCAACCGCGCGAGTGGTTCCGGTCCGCTTTCGTATCGCCATAGATTATGGTCCGGTCACGATTGGGCGAATTGGTGCCGCGCGGCGGTTCAACTCAGTTGTGGCGGTCGGCACAGCGGCGAACATTGCCTCGAAAATGCTTTCATATGCCCAGGCCGACGAGATCCTAATCGGTGAGAGCGTCCGCCAACGACTCCCATGGGGTTGGCAGTCCACCTGGACGCAAATCATTGACACGCCCACAGGCTGGGTGTATCGCGCCACAGGCCTCAGGTACCCGTTCTATCGTTACATCGGGCGCTGGGTCGCGCCCGTTCTACTCCCATGACCAATGAGCATTCGCAGCGACCGGCGTCAACCGAACCCACCGCGTCAACTGCGGTCTCGCGAGAACTTCATTCTGAAGCCGAACGGATTCTTCCCGCGATTGTCGCTGGGACCGGCCGGAGCGACGACGCAGATGAGCGCAGTGAAGGCGGCGTTCGTCGATCGCCGTCGCCGGAGGCGTCTGGATTCGCAGAGCATGTCCACCAATATCAGCGGGAGTACATCGCCCTGGCCGATCAGAAGGCGGGGTTCATTTTCGCCGCGTCGTCTGCGCTTCTGGCGTACGTGTACCAGCAGGATGTTCACCTCCGTTGGCTGAAGTCCGTCGGCGATTGGTCAGCCACCGACGTCGCAGCGTTGCTTGGAATGGGAGGACTCTTCGTTGGCCTCGTGGCGGCTGCGCTTGTCGTGGTGCCAAGGCTGGCGTCTACCCATAAGGGGTTGATCTTCTTCTTGTCGGTTGCAGAACACCCAAGCGCCGGCGAGTACTCAGCCGCGGTCGCGAACGAAACGGGCGAGTCCTTAACGGCTGCCGTCCTGCAGCATGTTTACGACCTCGCCTTAGTTGCTCGCCGGAAGTACCGGGTTCTCAACGTTGCGATCGTTGCGACAGCGGTCGGAGCTGCGCTCTCGTTTCTTGTGCTTCTTTTGTAGAAGTGGTACGGGCAGCCGGACGGCGTTCGGCTGGCCTTCCTCTGGGGAACGCCTGATCGCCGCAGGGCAACTCAAACAGCGTCGAAGACCCGAGGCGCTCAGGCCGATACACCGTGAAGAGTCGGCCTCGTAGCTGAACTCAATCCGCCGACGGTGAGCATCCGATGACGTCCTTCCCGTTCCTCACCGCGTACGACCCGCCGGGCACGAGCGAGGGCACGCTCGACCCACTGGGCCTCTACCAGATCGCAGACTCCCTGGCCGTGCAGCTCGTGCCGGGCGTTCGCGAGCGCATGCAGCGCGTCCGATTCCTGACGGCAGTGGCCGTCGGCTCATTGGTTACCGAGAATATCGAAGACGATCCCACATTGCGTGATGCGTCGCCGTATCTCGTCTGGGAATGGCTGGTCGTCGAGGCGTTGATGCGCCAGATGTCGGACGACCCGACGATCCACGGGGTGCCCGGAACGCTCGTGGCGAAACGGGCGCTGGGCCCCAACGGACCTGGATATCTTGACGCCCGCAGCTATCTGAAGACGCCGCGCATTTTTGGCTTTCACGGCGTGTACAAGCGGTTGGCCGTGCATCTCGGGCTCATTGATGTGCATCTTTCGCCGGGCCCCAACGCCGAGAGACTCGCCGACGCGTGGGCCCGCGGATTCGGATACGCCGGGCTGTCAGCTGCCAGACCGCAGATTGACCGCTGGCGCACTGCGGTGACCCGTAGCCTCAGGGAGCGCCCCCCACGCACCAAACCGGGATGGGGAGCCGAGGAATGGGATACGCTTGCGCGTGCCTTCGCGCCGCGTGCGTGTGGCGCACGCGAGAGACGATGCTTGCACGAGCTGCTCCACGACACGGGTGAGCGCGCGCTTGGAGCCTTCCGTCCCCTCTGGGAGCTGCAACCGGCTTTTACGGACGACGCGTTCAGTGAGGAGGCGCTGCACGTTCGTCTGAAACGTTCGGAACCTCACTACGCGCCACTCCTCGATGCCATCCGCCACTACGAGCGGTTCGCACGCGGCCTGCAGGACGCCTTCGACCTGTTGAAGGCGGAGGCAGCAGGTCCTGATGCGCAAGGCTTCGTTGTCTCGACGATTGCGAAAGACCGAGACTTTCTGAGATCGATCGAGGGCCTCCAGCCGCAGTTCGAACGCGCGCATGCGGCGCTCGGAGAGGTCCCCAGGCCGAGTCTGTCGCTGCAGGCTCTGTTCGACGCGAGATTCCGAGCCTTCGCCGAGCGTCTCGCACCGGTGGACTGCGCGCAGGCCCTGTGTACGCATCATGAAGCCGTGCAAAAGGGCAAGTCGGCCGACGGCAAGCGGCCATGGTTCGATCGCCTGGGTCCCGATCGCATCTACATTCGCCATCGTTATCGAGAGGAGCGCCGCGCCATCTCACCGGACCGGTATGTGCATGAATATCGCGGCAAACCGATTCGGCGGTTCCGGGCGGATCTGTCATGAGCAGGCGCACGGCACACCCGGGCGTGATGCTCGAACTGTGGCGTCCGCCGCACGACGCAGGCGATCCGCTCGGATGTCTCGCCACTACCTATACCTTCGCGCCAGGGCTGTTCGATGAGCAGTGTCTGGGCAGGTTCCTCGAGATTGAGTCCGAGCCCGACCGCGAGGACCTGGCCTTTCTGCTCGAACGCGAGACCCGTCTGGGCGGAGTCTACGCGGGTGTCCTGGTCGATCACACGCAGGCCGGCGTGGAGCACTCGCTGCGATGGGACGTTCTGCCGGTTCGGATTCGAGGCGGCAAACAGCATGCGAAGGTGAGTCTGCTCGTCTGGGCGAGGCACATTCGGATCATTGTCGCGTCGGCGAATCTCACTGAGCAGGGCTACCGGACTAACCAGGAGGTTGCGGGTGCGGTCGAGGTGGCGCCGAACTCTGTGCCCGAGCAGACCTTCGAGGACGCGATCGGGTTTCTGCGTCGGCTCATTCGTTTCGTCCCGGGCACCGCTCAAAGCTCGCCAGCCGTACAGCGAGCGGAAACGTTCCTCGCCGACGTCCAGCAGCTTGTACATGGCTGGCAGCCCACCCGAGGCAGAAGCGCCATCCGACAACACCTCGTCTTCACGATGCCCGTGAGTCGGGGATCATCAGCTCGGAGCACCATGGAGGACGCGCTGGATCGCTGTCGCGGCCGTGGCGGTTCACCGTACGACGTGCGCGTGGCATCTCCATTCTTCGACGACGACGCGTCGACGAGCCAAGTGACGAGCGTGCTGTGCAAGGGGATGGCGCGCGGCGTGCGCCGCACGCTGACTCTGGCGCTGCCCGGAGCACTCGAAAAGGGTGCGGGAGTGCCTCGCCTTCATGCCCCTCGCTCCGTCCTGTCCACAGCAAGGCGCTATGTGGAGGACGTCTCCGTCGCGCTGCTCCCAGCAGTGGATGCTGACAAGAACCCACGAATCTGGCACGCGAAGATGGTTGGGTTCAAGGCCAACAGCTACTCCGCGCTGATGATCGGGTCATCGAACTTCACGACCGCTGGAATGGGCGTTGGCAATGCCAGGAACGCAGAAGCCAATCTCCTGACTATCGTCGACTACGTGAAATTCGATCGGCATGAGGGTCGACTGGAGGCTGTATGGCCGGACATGGGACAGGTTGCCAACCCTGATGCGGCGGAGTGGCGCGGTGCGGATCGCGACAGCGATGAAGAGGAGCGGGCCACCCTCACTCGTGTGCCGCTGCCTCCGGGCTTTCTGACAGCCACATACCGTGCCGGTGAACGCCGACAAGTGGTGCTCGGTCTTGATCCAGCACATTTACCGCCCGACTGGCGCGTTCACACGACGGGCGTAGACGCCCAGGACATCTTGTCCGCCGAGACGTGGCAAGCGAACGGCTCGGCCGCTATTGTGACGGTCGAGTGGACAGCCGTTCGTCCGCCCGAGAAACTCCTTGTGCTATGGGAGGACAACGAAGCCTTCTGGCCTCTGAACGTTGACGACCAGCGCGCGCTCCCCCCGCCGTCTCAGCTCGATGGCATGACCGCCGATGACATGCTGGACATTCTCGCCGCGTCGGACCCCAGTGCCGCCTTTCGAATGTGGGCCAGACGACAACAAGCGTCCGAGACATTCGATCACGAGCTCGACGGGGCCGTGCCCATTGACCTCGACCCCCTCCGCCAGTTCGATCTGCACGCGACCTTTCTGCACCGCGTCCGGCGCCGCGCGCGTACACTGGCGCAATTGCGCGCCAACCTCCAGCGCGCGGTTTCGGGTCGTCAGGCGCTCGAGTGGCGACTCAGGGGGCTCGTAGGCATCGAGCCGCTCGCGGACCGACTGGTCCGCGAGCTGTCCAGCGCCAACGGTTCCATCGACGAAGCGCTGCTCACGTTGGCCGACTTCCTCATTGTGCTGCGGGAAGTCGATTACACACCCGTAGATGGCGGGCTGTCGAAGCGCGAGTATGAGTCGGTCTTCGGGCCGTTTCTCCGAGAGCTGACTGACAAGCTGGCCCGACAGGTGGCCGAACGACGGGTCGCGCTCTCGACCGAGGCATTCAGCTTTTGGCAGCGAGTGGTGGAGCGATGTCGAGAACGGACCTGAGGTTTGGCGTTCCCGCTGACCTCCTTCTCGGTACGCGTTTTAGGGACAACGTTCCGCAAGCCGACCAGATGCGGCAACGGGCGGAGGTTGAGGAGATCCTTCGCCGCTTGGCGCATCAGCCCGGGGTCATCCTCGCGGACGAAGTCGGCATGGGAAAGACGTTTGTCGCCCTTGGCGTGGCGTACAGCGTCGCGCGTCAGAACCCGCTTGGGCCCGTCGTGGTGATGGTGCCGCCGAACCTGATCGACAAATGGGAGCAGGATCTAAAGACGTTCTGTGAGCTCTATCTGGAGAGTCGCGTCCCGCTGAGGTTGGACCTCGCGCCGAGGCAGCAACTGGTTGCCCGTACCGCTCTCCGATACGGCATCGCCAGGCACAGCGTCGAGCTGCTTCGGCTGCTGGATGACGCGTCCCGCGAGCGCGCCCATCTTGTCTTCCTGGCCCAGGGAGCCATGACCAGGCGTCAGAGCGACAAGTGGGTGCGGCTCGCGATCATTGCGGAGGCCCTCCGTACGCACGGTCGTGGAGGCGCCAGACGCCTCATTCAAGTGAAGGCGCAGATCCATCGGTTCCTGGCAAGGCTCTTGTGGGCGATTGGAGACGAGCGCGCGCACGATGAGGGCGAGATCGTCTGGCAGCGGCTGCTGCAGTCGGACACAACGCGTTGGAAAGAGATCTACAACTCGGCAGCGGGAGAGGGCCGTCGCCTGATGGACGACCCTGTGCCGAAGGTGATTGCCCGCGCGCTCCACAAGGTGGACCTGCGGCAATTGGCAGACGCGCTACAGGAGATGCCCGTTCGAGCACGGGGAGGCGACGCTCGCGTGAAGGAACGCGTGAATGCGGCTCGAAGAGTGTTGGCCGGCGTGGAAAGCGAGCTCTGGACGAGGTTGCTCGCGCAAGCTCGTTGGCGCTCGCCCCTTCTCGTCATGGACGAAGCACATCATCTGAAGAATCCGCACGCGAAGCTCGCCAGGCAGCTGCAATCTCACGATACGGACGCGGACCTGAAGACCGGCGATGGCGCGATGGCCGGGGCGTTCGAACGCATGTTGTTCCTGACAGCAACACCGTTCCAGCTCGGTCATCACGAGTTGGTTCGAGTTCTGGAACGCTTCGGCGATATCCGCTGGAACCCAGAGGAGCTCGGCGATCATGAGCGGTTCAGGCAACGCATGACGGAACTTCACGCGAGCCTGAACGAAAGCCAGCGGAGTGCGATTGCGCTACAGCGGAGTTGGGGCCGGCTGCGACCCGAAGACTGCGACGAGGACGTCGACGCCTGGTGGAGTCGGATCCAGACATGCCCCGGAGAGCAGCTTTCGACGCGGCAGCGCGCGGTTGTCGACGCCTACGACGCCGCACGACGGACCCGGGAAGCGGCCGAGCATGCGCTGCGACCATGGCTTGTTCGCCATAACAAGGGAACACACTGGGTCGGCACCAGTATCGCCCGTCGTCAGCGCCTCGACGGGGCACGCATTTCGGACATGAATGTTGTCACGGGGATCCCGATTCCACCGCGGCAGCTGCTCCCATTCTTCCTGGCAGCTCGGAGCGTCGTCTCCGGCGGGCAGGACCTACTTGGCGAAGCCCTGTCATCGTCGTACGAGGCGTTTCGGTTCACGCGTCAGAACCAGCGCGCCGCCAAAGATGACGAGGGCGACCCCGACCCACCGATCGTGAGTCTGTCGAATGCAGGTTGGTATCTTGGAGAGTTCGATCGGGCGCTCGAGAAGACCCGCGGGGCCACACATCCAAAGATCGCGGCCACGGTGAAGAGGGCGGTCGATTTGTGGGAGAAGGGCGAGAAGGTACTGGTGTTCGCCTTCTATCGCCACACGTGCCGTGCGCTTCGGGTCCATATCAGCGACGAGATCGAGCGACGACTGGCGTCGCACACCAAGCCCTCAATCGAAACCGTGCAGCGGCGCTTCTTCGATGATGCAGATTCTCGAGGTCGACGCGCTCTTGACGAGGAACTCGAGAGGGTTCTTCTGTCGCGTGACGGGGCCTTAAACCGCACGCAGGTGCCCGAACGACAGCGTGAGGAGATCGTCACCATCATGCGGCGGTTCCTCCGCGTAGGAACCACGCTTGTCAGATGTTTCCCGATCGCCGACGTGGACCACCTCGATCCTGCCGAAGTCGCTCAGCGCGCACTGGACACACCGGACGGGTCCAGCACGACGTGGCGACAAAAGTTCCAGTCGTTCATCGACTTCCTGGTCCGCTGCTCGACTGAAGAGCGGCGCCTGTTTCTGGAGGCCTCGATTCGCACCGAGACTGGCCGCATCAGGGTCGAGGACGACGAAGAGGAGGATGGCGACGGCGACAGCCGAGCCTCGCGGCTGACGTTGGCCAACGTGCAGGTCGCGACCGGCAAAACGAAGCGCGACGCGCGAGCCCGCTTGATGCGCGCGTTCAACACGCCCTTCTTTCCCGACATCCTCGTGTGCAGCGAGGTGATGGGGGAGGGAGTGGATCTCCAGCGCTTCTGCCGGCACGTCATTCACCACGATCTCGCGTGGAATCCGAGCACGATCGAGCAACGCACCGGTCGCATCGACCGCCTCGGATGCAAGGCTGAAGGCCGTCATCCGATCGTCGTTTACGTGCCGTACCTGGCGGGAACCGCGGACGAGCGCCAGTACCGGGTGATGTCGCACCGGGAGCAGTGGTTCAGGGTAGTCATGGGCCAGGAGGAAGTGGCGAAGCTCATCACGCCTGAGTCGCAAACAGGAGTCCAGCTTCCGGAGGCGGTCTCCGCCGGATTGACGTTCAAGCTGCAGCTTGAAGGGTGGGACTGATGAACCTTGTGTCCAGTCCGCGTTCGGGTCGACTACAAGTCGCGTGGACGAAAGACGCGATCAGCGGGGAGGCGAACTTCGACATCGATCGAGACAACATCGTGCCAGGGCAGCCGAAGTTCGAGCTGGAGGAGTTCAGACCGACGAAGGTGCTAGCGTTTGAGCGAGAGCTGGAAGCTGTTCTCCGAAGAGGGCAGGTCCGCAATGAGCGAGACGTAATCGAGATCTGCTTCCGCCACGGCATGAAACGGCAGCACGCGTCATCGGTGCTGTCGAATCTGAAGCGAGAAGGCGTGATCGACATTGACTTCCGTGTTCCCGACATCAGGAGACTTCGACAACCGAGACCAGTTCGGGCCCCCAGGTGACGCGGGGCGGTCAGCGGCCACTGCACAGCTTGCCAGAACGTTGGTCTCATCTGAATACTTGCGCCTGCCCCTGCGAAGCCGCCTGCTACGTCCCGGAGTCGAGCCATGGGGAAGGATCTTCTGCAGTCGACGTTCGTCGTCCTGCTGCTTTCGTCGATCGCGAATGCACAAATTGGGTCAAGCGGCTTCGGCGCGCGTCTTGCCGAAGCGGACCGACTCGCTTGGCTGACGAACTGGTACGACGCCCTGCCGATGTACACCGAGGTGGAACAAGCCGCGACGAAGGCCGGCAATCGGCGCGACGCGATGTACGCGAAGTTCGGCCGGCTTCGCGGCCAGATGCAGACGATTCCCCTCCCCGACATCTCCGAGCAGATCGCCGCCGACCTGGAGACGCCGCTCGCAAAGCAGGATCGCCGGTTGCGGCTCCGCGGCCTCACCGTCAAGGGCGACATCGACCTGGAATGGGACGTTCTCGCCGCCGAGCGCGACTGGCGAGAGGTCCTGCAACTTGCCCGCGAACTCGGTGACGCAGGTTGGGAGAATCGCGCGAACGGCGAGCTGGGCATGGTCTCGTTCCTCAAGGGAAACACCGGAGAGGCGACCAGGCTCGTGCAGCAGGCCTATCAAACGGCGGAGAAATCCGGCGACGTGGGTGGCCAGCTCCGGTACATGGGCACGATCGCAGAGGGGCTGCGCCTCGCAGGATATGCCCCGCTCGCCCTCGGATACGTTGACCGAGCCCTGAAGTTCGCAAGCGAACACCCGGAAACGGGATTCCCGTTCGTGGCCTACAGCTCGAAGGTGCAGACGCTCCTTACGCTGAAGCAACCGGACGAAGCAGAACGGTTCGCAAAGACCGCGATGGCGGAGGCGAAGGCCGGCGATCGCCGCATCAAGGAGATCGAGCTGTCGATGATGCTCGCGCAGATCGCCGAGAAGCGTGGCCAGCCAGACCAAGCGATCAGATATCTCGAGCAGGCTGTGGGCACGGCGAAGGCTGGCCAGGTGCAGCGGCTGCTCGCCGAGGCGGAGTCTGCGCTTGCCGATGCGTACCACGCGCGAGGCGAGCTCAGTCAGGCGCTGCGCTACGCGACGGCGGCCGTGAACAACACGACAGCCGCCGGCAGCCGCTTCTTGCTGCCTGACCGCCTGCGCGGACTCGCTGAGATCCACGCGGCGCAAGGCCGTATCGCCGACGCCAACCGCGTCTACGATCAGGCCGCCGACATCGTCGAAGGCATCATGGTGAACGTCCCCAGCCGTGAGGCGCAGGCCCGCCTCGTGGGCGTCACGAGCCGGATCTATGAAGGACACTTCCGCCTGGTTGCCGACCATCTCAGCGATCCCGTCAAGGCGTACGACATCATCGAGCGGGCTCGAGGACGAGCCGCGGCCGAC
>Ga0070741_10006549_pt1 | contig 24906 bp, 23 predicted proteins | sample Coa_R1_4_FD_66440 | JGI IMG/M metagenome (GOLD analysis project Ga0070741, IMG submission 66440) | Surface soil microbial communities from Centralia Pennsylvania, which are recovering from an underground coalmine fire - Coalmine... | ecosystem: Environmental > Terrestrial > Soil > Unclassified ... | reverse complement strand
ATCCACGAGTGCCCCGTGTCGATCGAGCACGTCGACCACATCGTCGACCTCCGCCGCGAGCTCGTGATGATGCAGTCGAGCTTCCCGCCCGAGGCGGAGTCGATGCTGCGCGACGTCGAGCGCATCGGCAACCCGTGGGGCAAGCCGCAGGGCGACCGGGCGGCGTGGGCGGAGGGCCTCGGCGTGCGCGTCGTCGAGGAGGGCGAGCCGGCGCCGGAGATTCTCTACTGGGTCGGCTGCGCCGCCGCCTACGACGAGCGCGCACGCGCCGCGGCCGAGTCGACGGTGAAGCTGCTGCAGCGTGCGGGCGTCGACTTCGCGATCCTCGGCGCGCGCGAGTCGTGCACCGGCGACCCGGCCCGCCGCATGGGAAACGAGTACGTCTTCCAGGCGCATGCCGAGCGGAACGTGGCGACGCTGAACGACGCGGGCGTGACGAAGATCGTCGCGAGCTGCCCGCACTGCCTCAACTCGCTCGGCAACGAGTATCCCGACTTCGGCGGCCGCTACGAGGTGCTGCATCACACCGAGCTGCTCGCGCAGCTCGTCCGGGACGGGAAGCTCGCGCCGGCGAGGAGCGACGCCGAGATCACGTATCACGACTCCTGCTATCTCGCGCGCCACAACGACATCCGCAGCGAGCCGCGCGAGCTCGTCGCGGCCGTCGGCACGCCCGTCGAGATGGAGCGCCGCGGCAAGCGCACCTTCTGCTGCGGCGCCGGCGGCGCGCACATGTGGCTGGAGGAGCGAGCCGGCGCGATCAACGAGGAGCGCGCCCGTGAAGCCGCGGCGACCGGCGCCGGCACCCTCGCCGTCGCCTGCCCGTTCTGCACGGTGATGCTCGACGACGGCATGCGCTCGGTCGGCGCCGAGCTGCGCGTCGCCGACGTGTCGACCCTGCTGGTCGAGGCGCTCGAGGCCGAATGACGGGACGCTGCCTGTGCGGGGCCGTCCGCTTCGAGGTCCGCGGCCCGCTGCGCGACGTGCTCGTCTGCCACTGCGTCGAGTGCCGGCGCTGGAGCGGCGCCGCCTGGCCCGCGACCGCGGCGCTCCGCGAGGACCTGGTGCTTCTTGCGAGCGACACGCTTCGCTGGGTCGTGAGCCCTGAGAGCGACAGCGAGGCGCGGCGGGGATTCTGCTCCGCCTGCGGCTCGTGCCTCTTCTGGGACGCGCCCGCCGCCCGGACCGTAAGCATCGCCGCCGGCAGCCTCGACGAGCCGACGGGGCTCGCGATCCGCGCGCACGTCTACGTGTCGCAGCTGCCGGACTGGTACTCGCTGCCCGACGACGGGCTGCCGCGGCACGCGACGCTCTCGGGCTAGCATCGAGCCGGTGAGGGACGGCATCGACCGGCGCGCGATGGCGGCGCTGTCGGGCGGCCACTTCGCGGTCGACTTCGCCTCCGGCTCGGTGCCCGCGCTGATCCCGTTCCTGACCGACCGCTTCCACCTCAGCTACGCGCTCGCGGGGCTGCTGCTCCTCGCCTCGACCGCGTCCTCGTCGCTCGTGCAGCCGCTGTTCGGCCTGTGGTCGGACCGGCGCGGCGCGCTCTGGCTGATTCCCGGCGGGACGCTGCTCGCCGCGGTCGGCATCGCGGGCGCCGCCGTCTCGCCCGTCTATCCGCTCGTCACCGTGCTCGTCTTCGCCGGCGGGCTCGGCGTGGCCGCGTTCCATCCCGAGGGGGCGAAGTTCGGCGCCTACGCGAGCGGCCGGAAGCGCGCGAGCGGCATGTCGTACTTCAACATCGGCGGCAACACCGGCTACGCCCTGGGGGCGTTCGTCACCGGCCAGCTCGTCGATTCGCTCGGGCTGTGGGCCGGCACGCTCGCGATGGTCCCGGTCGCGCTCGCCGGTCTCGGGCTTCTCCGCCTCTCGCCCTACCTCGCCGGGCTCGCGTCCGGCTCGACGGTCGCGGCCGCGAGCATCGACGGCGAGGACGACCGCCGCGCGATGGCGCTGCTCGGCGGCGTGATCGCGCTGCGCAGCATCGCCTGGTTCACCCTGCTCGCGTTCGTGCCGCTCTGGCTCGTCTCGCTCGGGCACTCGAAGGCGGACGGCAACCGGCTGCTCTTCCTGATGCTGATGTCGGGCGCCGTCGGCACGCTCGTGCTCGGCCCCGTCGCGGACCGGGTCGGGCTTCGCCGCACCCTGGTCGTCACCCAGGCGGCGGTGCCGTTGCTCGCGCTGACGTTCGTCTACGTCGGCGGGATGGTGGGCGCGCTCGCGCTGATGCTGGTCGGCGTCTGCGTCGTCGGCACCTTCGGCGTGACGATGGTGCTGTCGCAGCTCTACCTGCCGAGGCACATCGGCATGGCGTCCGGCCTGTCGGTCGGGCTCGCGATGGGGATCGGCGGCGTCGCGGCCGTCGTGCTCGGCGCCGTCGCCGACTCGGTCGACCTGAAGGCCGCGCTCACGATCAGCGCGGTCGCCCCGGTGCTCGGCGTCGTGCTGAGCCTGCGGCTGCCCCGGCCCGCCTCGGCGGTGCGCCCGCGCCGGGAGCCGGCGGCGGCCGTCGACTGACGAAGCGGACGGTTCTTGACAGGCGTGGAACTCATGTTCCACCATATGGGCATCGATGGCCGCCGAGACCGGCACCCAGGCAATCGACCGCGCCGCCGACCTGCTCGTCGCCGTGGTCGAGTCGCCGCGGCCGCTCGGGGTGTCCGAGCTCTCCGAGCGGGCGGCGCTGCCGAAGTCGACCACCTCCCGCCTCGTCGGTGCGCTCGAGCGCCGCGGCCTCGTGCAGCGCGCTGGCGACCGGCGTATCAGCCCCGGCCCGGTGCTGCTCCGCTTCGCCCACCGCGACGGCGGCGCGACGCTCGTGGAGCTGGCCGCGCCGATGCTGCGCGCGCTGTCGGAGCTGTCGGGCGAGACGGTCAACCTGGGCGTGCCGGGTCCGCTCGGCGTCGAGCACCTCGCGCAGGAGGAGTCTCGGCACTTCGTCGGCGGCACGAACTGGGTCGGCCGGCGCGTCCCGTACGAGACGACCGCGAACGGCAAGGTGCTGCGCGCCTTCGCCGCCGACCGGCCCGCCGACGGCGCGGCCGTGCGCGCGCAGGGCTACGCCGTGGCGATCGACGAGCTCGAGCAGGGCCTCGCCGCGATCGCCGCGCCCGTTCTCGGGCCGGACGGCGTCGCGCTCGCGGCGCTCTCGATCTCCGCACCGACGTTCCGCCTTCCCCCGCGCCGCATCCGCGAGCTCGCGCCCGAGCTCGTCCGTCAGGCGGCGCTGCTCTCTGCACGGCTGGGACACCACGACGACACCGAAGGAGCGGCATGACCCACGACGAGATTCTCCAGGGGCTCTACGACAACACCCTGGTCGGCAACGCGCCCGAGGTGAAAGACCTCGTGAACGCGGGTCTCGAGGACGGGATGGATCCGGAGAAGTTGCTGTACGAGGCGCTGATCCCGTCGCTCGAGGAGGTGGGGGCGCGGTTCGAGCGGGGCGACTACTTCGTGCCGGAGATGCTGATCGCGGCGCGGGCGATGCAGGGTGCGCTCGACATCCTGCGGCCGCTGCTGGCGGAGACGGGGGCGAAGCCGATCGGCACCTACGTGATGGGGACGGTGAAGGGCGATGTGCACGACATCGGCAAGAACCTCGTCAACATCATGCTCGAGGGCGCGGGCTTCACGGTCTACGACCTGGGCGTGAACGTGGCGCCGGAGACGTTCGTGGAGAAGGTGGTCGAGCACCAGCCGGACATCGTCGGCTTCTCGGCGTTCCTGACGACGACGATGCCGATGTTCAAGGCGAACATCAACGCGCTGCAGAAGGCGGGGGTCCGCGACGAGGTGATCGTGATGGTCGGCGGTGCGCCGGTGACGCAGGAGTACGCGGACGCGGTCGGCGCGGACGGCTACGCGGCGGACGCGTCGACGGCGGTGCGTCTGGCGAAGGATCTGATCGAGCGGCGCCGTTCCGCGGTCGCGGTGTGAAGCCGGTCGCGCTGATCGAGGCGGCGGTCAAGAAGCCGGTCTTCGGCTGCCGGATGTGCGGCCAGTGCGTGCTGCACTCGACCGGGATGACGTGCCCGATGAACTGCCCGAAGACGCTGCGCAACGGGCCGTGCGGCGGCGTGCGGCCGGACGGGCATTGCGAGGTGAAGCCGGAGATGCGCTGCGTGTGGGTGAAGGCGGTGGAGCGGGCGCCGAGGACGCCGTGGGCGCACGAGCTCGACGACCTCAGAAAGCCGGTCGACAACCGGCTGTGGGGGACGTCGTCGTGGGTGAACCTGATCACGAAGCGCGACAAGGTCGCGCCGGCGGGGTGGCATGTCGAGGCTTGAGGAGGCGGTCGCCGCCGGGCGCTTCGTGGTCACGGCCGAGCTGCTGACGGTCAACGCGGGCGGGCTCGAGGCGGTGCACCGCCTCTTCGAGCCGTACGAGGACTACGTCGACGCGGTCAACGCGACCGACAACACGGCGGCGCACGCGCACGCCTCGCCGCTGGCGGTGGCGATCGCCCTGAAGCAGCTCGGGATGGAGCCGATCATGCAGCTCGTCTGCCGCGACCGCAACCGGCTCGCGCTGCAGGCCGAGATCGCCGGGGCGGCGCTGCACGGGATCGAGAACGTCTGCTGCCTGACCGGCGACGACGTGACGGCGGGCGACGAGCCGGAGGCGCGGCGGGTGTTCGACCTCGACTCGATCCAGCTCGTCGCGGTTGCGGAGTCGATGCGCCGCGGCCGCTACCTGTCGGGCCGCGCGCTCGACCCGGCGCCGAGGTTGTTCGTGGGCGCGGTCGAGAACCCGGCGGCGCCGCCGGTCGACTACCGGGTCGCGCGCGCCTGGAAGAAGGCGCGGGCGGGGGCGCGCTTCCTGCAGCTGCAGGTCGGGTTCGACACCGAGCCGCTCGCCGCGTTCATGGCCGGCGCGGTCGAGAGCGGCCTCGCCGAGCGGGTGGCGATCCTGCCGTCGATCTGCCTCGTCCGCTCGCCGAAGGCGCTGCGGTTCATGGACGAGCAGGTGCCCGGCATCTCGGTGCCGGCGGCGGTGATCGAGCGCTGCGAGCGGGCGGCCGACCCGGAGGCCGAGTGCTTCGAGGTCGCCTGCGAGCTCGCCGAGGCGGCGCGCTCGCTGCCGGGGGTGCGCGGCCTGCACCTGATCAGCTTTCGCAAGGAGGCGGGGATCGCACGGTTGTGCGGCCGCCTCGGAATCCCGACGCGCAAGGAGCGAGAGTCGAGTGGAGACAGTTCTCGAGTCGCCGTCTAGGACGGTGGTGATCGGGCCGGGGCGGCCGTTCTGCGTGATCGGCGAGCGGATCAACCCGACCGGCCGCAAGAAGCTGCAGGCGGAGCTGCAGCAGGGCGATCTCTCGCGGCTCGAGGTCGACGTCGCCCAGCAGGTTGCCGGCGGTGCGGACATGCTGGACGTGAACGTCGGCGACCCGCTCGCGGACGAGGTCGGGTTGATGGCGCGGGCGGTGCCGCTCGTGCAGGGGCTGACCGAGCTGCCGCTGTGCATCGACTCGTCGGTGATCGAGGCGCTCGAGGCGGGGCTGTCGGCGTACCAGGGCAAGGCGCTCGTCAACTCGGTGACGGGCGAGGACGGTCGGCTGGAGGCGATCCTGCCGATCGTCGCGCGGCACGGGGCGGCGGTGATCGGGCTCGCGAACGACGACGAGATCCCGATGGACCCGAAGCGCCGGCTCGAGGTGGCGAAGAAGATCGTGTCGGCGGCGGCCGACCACGGCATCCCGCCGCAGGACGTGGTGATCGACCCGCTTGCGATGCCGGTCGGCGCGGAGCCGCGCGCGGTGACCCTGTTTCTGGAGACGCTCGAGCTGCTGCGTGAGGAGCTCGGCGTCAACACCACCTGCGGCGCGTCGAACACGTCGTTCGGGCTGCCGGGCCGCGAGACGCTGGGCGCGGCGTTCCTCTCGATCGCCGCGAGCCACGGGTTGACGAGCGCGATCATGGACGCCCGCTCGCGCGAGATCGTCGAGGCGGTGCGTGCGAGCGACTTCCTGCTCGGCAAGGACGAGTGGGGCGCGAGCTGGATCGCCGCCTACCGCGCCAAGCAGGCGGCGGCCGTGGCGGAGGCTTCGTGATCGACGAGCTCCCGACCGAGGCGCACCCGGACCGGGTGCGGCTTGTCTTCCGCCAGGCGGACGGCCAGGCGAAGGAGGCGCGGGTGCCGGCGGGGACGACGCTGTTCGACTGCGCGTCCTGGAACGGGGTGGCGATCGACTCGACGTGCGGCGGTCACGGAACCTGCAAGAAGTGCAAGGTGCGGGTCGCCTCGGGCGTGCAGGAGGTCTCGAGCGTCGATCCGCGCGCGTTCTCGCCGGAGGAGCTGCGGGCCGGTTGGCGGCTCGCCTGCCGGGCGCAGGCGGCGGAGGATCTGGTCGTCGAGGTGCCGCCGCTGCAGACGCGGCCGAAGGCGGCGCTGGCGGGGGTCGGGCGGCACGTGATCCTGCGGCCGGCGGTGCAGAAGCGGTTCCTGCGCCTGTCGGAGCCGACGCTCGAGGACCAGGCGTCGGACCTGGAGCGGGTGCTCGCGGCGATGGACGACGTCGAGCTGCGCGTGCCGCTCGAGCTCGTGCGCGGGCTCGGCCGGACGCTGCGCGACGCCGGCTGGGAGGTGACGGCGGTGCTCGTCGACGACCTGCTGCTGGACGTCGAGCCCGGGGACACGACCGCGCGCCGCTATGCGGTCGCCTTCGACCTGGGCACGACCACCGTCGTCGCGACGCTGCTCGATCTGGAGACGGGCCAGCCGCTCGCGGTGCGCTCGGTGCTGAACCGCCAGCAGCCGTTCGGTGCGGACGTGATCTCGCGGATCAGCGCGACGATGATGGATCCCGAGGCGCTGGGGCGGTTGCGCGTGCTGGCGCACGAGACGCTGGCGCAGCTCGTCGAGGAGATATCCGCCGAGGCGTCGGTTGATATCCGAGAGATATATGAGGTGGTCGTGACGGGGAACGTGACGATGATCCAGCTCGCGCTCGGGATCGACCCGGAGCCGCTCTCGATGGCGCCGTTCACGATCGCGGCGCGCAGGCTGCCGGAGGCGAAGGCGTCGGACTTCGGCCTGCGGGTGCACGAGCGGGCGCCGGCGGTGCTCTTCCCGGCGCTCGGCGCCTACGTGGGGCCGGACATCGTGGCGGGCATCCTCGCCACCGGGCTGACGCTGGACAAGCGCGTCCGCCTCTTCATCGACGTGGGCACGAACTCGGAGATCGTGCTCGGCTCGTCGGAGCGGGCGCTCGCGACCGCCGCGCCGGCGGGGCCGGCGTTCGAGGCGGCGCAGATCCGCTGCGGGATGCGCGCCGCCGAAGGCGCGATCGAGGGCGTCCGGATCGTCGACGGCGAGCTGCAGCTGACGGTGATCGGCGACGTCGAGCCGATGGGCCTGTGCGGCTCCGGCCTCGTCGACGCGGTCGCCGAGCTCGTCGCGGCCGGCATCCTCGACCACTCCGGCCGCTACGTGCAGAGCTCGGCGCCGCAGCTCGGCAAGATCGGCGAGGAGACCGTCTTCAACCTCGCCCCGGGCGTCTTCCTGACCCAGCGCGACGTGCGCGAGCTGCAGTTCGCGAAGGCGTCGATCGCGACCGGCTGGACGATCCTCTGCCGCGAGCTCGGCGTCGACCCGGCCGAGATCTCGCAGGTGCTGCTCGGCGGCTCCTTCGGCTCGTACCTGACCGCGGCCAGCGCCGTGCGGATCGGGCTCGTGCCGAGGCTGCCGCTGCCGCGGATCGTGGCGGCCGGCAACGTCGCCGGCGAGGGCGCGAAGATCGCCGCCCTGTCGGTCACCGAGCGGGCCGCCGCGAACGCCGTGCTCGACGAGGTCGACTACGTCGAGCTCTCCGGCCGCAGCGACTTCAACGACCTGTTCATCGACCAGCTCGCCTTCCCCGGATGACGAAGACCGTTGTCGCCTGCGGCGCGCTCGCGCTGCACATCGACCGCATCGCCAGGCGCCGCGGCTGGGATCTCGAGGTGCGCCCGCTGCCGCCCGAGCTGCACAACCGCCCCGAGCGGATCCGCGAGGCGATCGGCGACGCCGAGCTCGTCGGCTACGCCGACTGCGGCACCAGGGGCGCGCTCGACGACCGGCGCCGCCTGCCCGGGGCCGACTGCTACCAGCTCTTCGGCGGCTTCGCCGAGCACGAGGCGGGCACCTACTACCTCACCGACTTCCTCGTCCGCGCCTTCGACCGCGTCGTCTGGCGCGGCCTCGGGCTCGACCGCCACCCCGAGCTGCGCGACGACTACTTCGGCAATTACGAGCGCGTCGTCTGGCTCGCGCAGCAACCGACCGACCGGCTCCGGGCGCAGGCCGAAGCCGCCGCCGCCAGGCTCGCGCTGCCGCTCGAGATCCGAGAGACCGGCGAGGCCGGCCTCGAACATGCCCTCGAACACCTACTGGAGGCCTGAGACGTGCTGATCAACGACCTGCCGCGGTACGAGATCCTGGACGAGGCGTCGCTGCAGGAGCTCGAGCGCGGCTGGCGCCGCATCGTGTCCGAGCTCGGCATCGACTTCCTGCACGACGAGGCGATCCAGGTGCTCGAGGCCGCAGGGCAGAAGGTGGAGGGGCAGCTCGTGAAGTTCGATCCCGACTGGATCCTCGAGCAGGTGGCGAAGGCGCCGCGCGAGTTCGACCTGCAGGCGCGCAACCCCGAGCACACGATCCACGTCGGCGGCAGGCACATGGCGTTCGGCGCCGTCTACGGCTGCCCGTTCGTGCGCGAGGGGCTGGAGCGGCGCGAGGCGACCTACGCCGACTTCGAGAACCTCGTGCGCCTGTCGCAGGCGTTCCCGCAGCTCGACACGCCGGGCGGCACGATCTGCGAGCCGAACGACAGGCCGCTCGACTCGCGCCACCTCGACATGGTGTACGCGCTCCTGACGCTCTCCGACAAGCCGTTCATGGGCTCGGTCACGTCGGGGCCGAACGCCGAGGACACGATCGCGATGGCGGAGATGGTGTTCGGCGCGGAGTCGCTCGAGCAGACGCCCGCGATCATCTCGCTGATCAACGTCAACTCGCCGCTCCGCTACGACGACCGGATGCTGTCGGCGCTGCTCGCGTATGCGAAGCGCAACCAGGCGCTCGTGATCACCCCGTTCCTGCTCATGGGCGCGATGTCGCCGGTGTCGGTGCCGTCGACGCTCGCCCAGCAGGTGGGCGAGGCGCTCGCGGGCATCGCCCTCGTCCAGACGGTCCGGCCCGGCTGTCCCGTCGTGTTCGGCTCGTTCCTCTCGAACACCGACATGCAGTCGGGCTCGCCGAGCTTCGGCACGCCGGAGTCGGCGGTCGGGCTCCTCTGCACCGGGCAGATCGCCCGCCGCTACGGGCTGCCGTTCCGCGGCGGCGGCGGGCTCACGTCGTCCCAGGCCGTCGACGCGCAGGCCGCCTACGAGGCGGCGATGACGCTGTGGCCGACGTTCCTCGCGGGCACGAACTTCGTCATGCACTCGGCCGGCTGGCTCGAGTCGGGGCTCGTGTCGTGCTACGAGAAGTTCGTCGTCGACGTCGAGCTGCTGCGGATGCTGCACGAGGTGTTCGAGCCGCTGAAGATCGACGAGGAGACGCTCGCGTACGGGGCGCACCAGGAGGTGGGGCAGGGCGGGCACTTCCTCGGCGCCGCGCACACCCTCGAGCGGTTCCGCGAGTGCTTCTACCGCCCGCTGCTCTCGTCGACCGAGAACTACGAGCGCTGGTCGCGGAACGGCGGCAAGGACGCCGCGGCGCGGGCATCCGAGATCTGGCGCAAGACCCTGGACGAGTACGAGCAGCCGCCGATCGACGCGGGGCTGCAGGAAGAGCTCGTCGCGTTCGTCGACCGTCGCCGGAAGGAGCTGGGGGACTGATGAAGACGATCGGAGAAGTGATGACCCGGAGCCTCCTCACCGTCGAGGAGGATGCGGCGCTCGTCGAGACGGCCGCCGCGATGAACGAGCGCAACGTCGGCGCCGTGCTCGTCGTGCGCGGCGGGCGGCTGGTCGGGATCCTGACCGAGCGCGACGTGCTGCGGGCCGCCGGCACCGGCGATCTGTCAGGACGCGTGTCCGACTGGATGACGCCGCACCCGGAGACGGTGGAGGCCGGCGAGACGGCGCAGCACGCGGGCGTGATCATGATCCACGGCGGCTTCCGGCACCTGCCCGTCCTCGAGGGCGAGGCGCCGGTGGGCATCGTCTCGATCCGCGACCTGATGCGCATCGTCCTCGAGGACGTGAGCCCGCGTGGCGTCTGATGCCTGGGACTACGTCATCGTCGGCGGCGGGTCGGCGGGCTGCGTCCTCGCGGCCCGGCTGACGGAGGACAGGCCGACCCGGGTTCTCGTGCTCGAGGCCGGCCGCTGGGACAGCCGCTGGGATCTCTACATCCACATGCCGGCGGCGCTGTCGTTTCCGATCGGCAACCGCTTCTACGACTGGCGCTACGAGTCCGAGCCGGAGCCGTTCATGCACGGCCGGCGGATCTACCACGCCCGCGGCAAGGTGCTCGGCGGGTCGAGCTCGATCAACGGGATGATCTTCCAGCGCGGCAACCCGCTCGACTACGAGCGCTGGGCGGCGGAGCCGGGCCTCGAGCGCTGGGACTACGCGCACTGCCTGCCGTACTTCAAGCGGATGGAGACGTGCGTCGCCGGCGCGGACGAGTGGCGCGGAGGCAGCGGGCCGCTCGTGCTCGAGCGCGGCCCCGCCGAGGGGCCGCTCTTCGACGCGTTCTTCGCCGCGGTGCAGGAGGCCGGCTACCCGCTGACCGACGACGTCAACGGCTACCGGCAGGAGGGGTTCGCGAAGTTCGACCGCAACATCTCCGGGGGCCGCCGCTGGAGCGCCGCGCGCGCCTACCTCCATCCGGCGCTCGGCCGCTCCAACCTCTCCGTGCGCACGAACACGTTGGTCGAGCGCGTCGTTTTCGAGGGCACGCGGGCTGTCGGCGTCCAGGTCGGCGGCGAGCTGATCCGGGCGGCCGAGGTGATCCTCTGCGGCGGCGCGATCAACTCGCCGCACCTCCTGCAGGTCTCCGGCGTCGGCGACGCACAGCAGCTGGAGGCCAGCGGTATACCGGTGATATACGACCTCCCGGCCGTCGGCGCGAACCTGCAGGACCACCTCGAGGTCTACGTCCAGTGCGCGTCGAAGCAGCCGGTGACGATGGCCCCGTACTACCGCTGGCGGGCGCGGCCGCGCGTCGGGCTGCAGTGGCTGCTCTTCAAGTCCGGGCCGGGTGCGTCGAACCACTTCGAGGCGGGCGGCTTCATCCGCTCGAACGACGACGTCGCGTACCCGAACGTCATGTTCCACTTCCTGCCGATCGCCGTCCGCTACGACGGCACCGCCCCGCAGGGCCACGGCTACCAGCTGCACGTCGGGCCGATGTACTCGGACGCGCGCGGGAGCGTGCGGGCGGTGTCGGCCGACCCGCGCGTCAAGCCGCAGCTGCGCTTCAACTACCTCTCGACCGACCAGGACCGGCGCGAGTGGGTGGAGTGCGTGCGCGCGGCCCGCGCGATCCTCGGCGCGCCGGCGTTCGACCCGTTCAACGGCGGCGAGCTGTCGCCCGGCCCGTCGGTGGAGACCGACGAGGAGATCCTCGACTGGGTCGCGCGGGACGCCGAGACGGCGCTGCACCCGTCGTGCACCTGCCGCATGGGCGACGTCGTCGACCCGGACACGCTGCGCGTGTACGGGCTGGACGGCCTCCGGGTCGTCGACGCGAGCGTCTTCCCGTACGTCACGAACGGCAACATCTACGCGCCGACGATGATGGTCGCCGAGAAGGCCGCCGACCTGATCCGCGGCGACACGCCGCTCCCGCCGGAGCCCGTCCCGTTCTACCGCCACGGTGCTGAGCGAGCAGTCGGTCGGTGAGTTCCTCGCGGCGCTCGGCGAGCGGACGCCCGCGCCCGCGAGCGGCTCGGCGACCGCGCTGACGGGCGCGCTCGCCGCGGCGCTCGTCGAGCTCGCGGCGCGCTTCGCCCGCGACGAGCCCGCCGTCGCCCGCGCGAAGGCGCTCGGGTCGCGGCTCGTGGAGCTCGCGGACGAAGACGCCGCCGCCTACACGGCGTTCCTCGCCGAGCGGAGCGACGCGCACCGGGCGGCGATCGTGCGCGTCCCGGAGGAGATCGCCGCGTGCGCCGACTCGCTCGCCGAGCTCGCCGGCGCGGTGCGCGCGCAGCTGAAGACGTCGGTGGCCGGCGACGCGGAGGCGGCCGGCGAGCTCGCGCGGGCGGCGTCCCGGGTCGCGCGCCGGCTGGCGGAGCTGAACGCCTGATGCCGTCCTTCCTCGACGCGCTGGCCGCCGGCCCGGTGCTGCTGGCCGACGGCGCGACCGGCACGAACTACCACGCGATGGGGATCGAGCCGGGCAAGGCGCCGGAGGAATGGGTCGTCGAGGCGCCCGAGCGGGTCGCGGAGCTCCACCGGCTGTTCGCGGCGGCGGGCTCCGACCTGGTCCTCACGTGCAGCTTCGGCGCCAGCTCGCTGCGGCTCGCCGACGAGGCCCTCCACGGCCGCGCGGTCGAGGTGAACACGCGGGCGGCGCAGATCGCCCGCGACGCGGTCGGGCCCGGCGTGCTCGTGGCGGGCTCGATCGGGCCGACCGGCCACCTCACCGACCCGCTCGGGCCGCTGACTCGCGAGCTCGCCGTGGCGACGTTCGCCGAGCAGGCGGGCGCGCTCGCCGCCGGCGGCGTCGACCTGCTCGTGCTCGAGACCTTCTTCTCGCTCGACGAGGGGTTGTGGGCGCTCGAGGGCGTGCGGAGCGCCACCGAGCTGCCGGTCGTCGTGTCGTACAGCTTCGACCAGGGGACGCGGACGATGATGGGCCTGAGCCCGACCGACGTGGTGCGCGCCTTCGCGCCGCTCGGCGTCGCCGCGCTCGGAGCGAACTGCGGCAAGTCGCTTGCGGATACCGACCGCATCGTCGACGAGCTTCTGGCGGCGGCGGCCGGTCTGCCGCTGTGGGTCAAGCCGAACGCCGGCGTGCCGCGGGTCGTCGGCGAGGACGTGGTGTACGAGGCGGGGCCCGCCGACCTCGCGCGGCACGTCGCCGGCTACGCGCAGCGGGGCGTGCGCGTCGTCGGCGGCTGCTGCGGCTCGACGCCGGAGCACGTGGCCGCGATCGCGGCCGCGCTCGGGCGCTGAGCAGTCCTACATGTGCTGCGTCGAGATGCGCGGGACGCCCGTGGGCAGCCGGAAGCTGTTGCCGCCGAAGCTGTTCCGGCCGATGACGTTGTAGGCGACGATGCCGGCGTAGTTCATGTGCGCGAAGGTGACGCCCGAGACCGTCGTCGAGTCGGTTCCCTGGTCGAGGAACACACCCACGCTGCGGCCGCCCTTCGTCCAGCCCGACGCGTCGACGAGGCCGTCACGGATCGTGGTGTCGTGCGCCGCGGCGGTGCCTCCCCATGCCGGGTCGTTCCACTCGGCCGTGAACCCCGTCTTGACGCCGGTGAACCGGAAGCGGTCGATGGCGAGGCTCCGGCTCCAATGCTCGAGGTAGAACGCCACGCCGAGCGCCGCGTGCGGCCCGCCAAGGTCGACGTCGAGGTCGCTGAACTGCGTGTTCGACGCGTTGTTGACGGTCTCGATGCCGGCCCAGGCAACGTCGCGGACGCGAATCCGATGCACGCCGTTCACGACGGGCTGCCCGATCCAGAGACCGGACTCGGCCGTGCCCTGCGACGACCCCGGGATGCGGCGACTGACGCCGTCGACGGACACGTCGGTGATCGTGTCGACCTGCGCTGTCCCCTCCCCAGGCGGGACCGGCCGGTTGTCGGACACACGGAGCGCGCCGTCGCCGAAGTGGCGAAAGCGCACACGCTCGACGGAGAGGCCCGCCGGCTGCAGGTCGACGAGGCCGTAGGGGATGTCCCAGTTGCCCTCGAAGGTGCAGTCGAGCACCTGCGCGCCCGTCGCGGCGGCGCCCCACAGGTCGAGCTCGGCGCCCTGCATGGTCTTCGTCGGATCGTGGACGTCGAACGCGAGGCCCTGCACGATCGCGCCGGCGCGGTCCCGATTGCCGCCGATCACGAGCCCGGTCGTGAGCACGGCGCGGCCGGGGTGCTGCGCGTAGAGGTGCGAGCCGCTTGCGAGGACGAACGGCCACGGGCTGGCGTACGTGCCATCCGCCAGCACGATGCTGCGCCGCCCGTGCGCGAGCGCCCGGGCAAGCTGCGCCCCCGTCGACACGACCGTCGCCCGGCGCGGCAGCGGGTAGGACGAGGGCGGTCTCGGAGCGGCGACCACCGGCCGCGTCGCCGGGTTCGGGGCGGCGTCAGCCCCGACCACGAGCAGACCGAGCAGGCCGAGAGACGAGAAGAGAAGGGCGAGGCGAAGGGAGTTCTTCGTCGTCATGGCGAAACCCCTGCGTCCGGACGGCAACGGGGCGGCAGCGGGGACCAAAGCCTACTGTGCCGGTTCGGCCGGCGGAGGAACCTCGGGTCCGTCGGGAGATCGAGTGCCGAAGGTGGGGATCGAACCCACACTCCCCGAAGGGAACCGGATTTTGAGTCCGGCGCGTCTGCCAGTTCCGCCACTTCGGCCGGCGCCCTGATCGTAGCCCCGTAGGACTTTTCCCCGGAATGGCGTAAAGTCGCGCGGACGGCGTGCGCGCCGCGGCCCCCAACACATGAGCTCCGACGCTTCCGTCCCGGTTCTCGCGACTCGCCTGAAGCGCCCGAGTATCACGGGCGGCATCGCCATGCTCCTGCTCGTCGGGCTCGTGGCGCTGCTCGTCAAGGAGTTCGCCGTCTCGCCGTCGCAGTTCGTGCAGATCACGCTGATCGGCTTCACGCTCGGCTGCGTCTACGCGCTCGTCGCGCTCGGCTACACCCTCGTCTACGGCATCCTCGAGCTGATCAACTTCGCCCACGGCGACGTGTTCATGCTCGGCGGCATGTTCACGATCACCTACGCGACCAGCTTCTTCAACCTCCACCAGGGGCAGGGCTGGGTGATCGTGCCGATCGTCTTCGCGACGCTCCTGCTCTCGATGCTCTCGTGCGGCCTGATCAACGCCGCGATCGAGCTGGTCGCCTACCGTCCGCTGCGCAGCGCGCCGCGCCTCGCGCCGCTGATCACGGCGATCGGCATGAGCTTCATCATCGAGGACGTCGGCCTCGCCTGGAAGGGCCCGAACTACGTCACGGCGCCCGACGTCTTCCCGCACTCGAACGTCTTCGCGTTCCGCGGCGTGAGCTACGCGTGGAACCACCTGCTCGTCGTCCTGATCACCCTCCCGGTGCTGCTCGCCCTCTCGTACCTCGTGCAGCGCACGCGGCAGGGGAAGGCGATGCGCGCGACCGCCCAGGACAAGGACGCGGCGGCGATCATGGGGATCAACGTCAACCGGACGATCTCGTTCACCTTCCTGATCGCAGGCGCGCTCGCCGGCGCCGCCGGCCTCCTCTACTCGCTGTGGACGACGACCGTCCGCTACGACCAGGGCTTCCAGCTCGGCCTGATCGCGTTCACCGCCGCCGTCTTCGGCGGCATCGGCAACCTGCCCGGCGCCGTCCTCGGCGCGATCCTGATCGGGCTGATCCAGGCCTGGAACGAGGGCCTCCCCTGGCACATGCCCGGCTCCGACTGGACCGAGTCGATCGTGTTCTCGATCCTGATCCTGATCCTCGTCTTCCGCCCCGAGGGCCTCCTCGGCGAGCGGACCCCCGAGGGCGGATGACGGCGGACGTCGGCCTCCGCAACCAGCTGCGCACGCAGTGGCGCGCGCTGCCGGAGCTGCAGCGCTTCGGGATCACCGCGGCCGCGGAGGTCGTGCTCGCGCTCCTCCTCTACTTCCTCGACCACTCGCTCGGCTACGGCGTCCTCACCGTCGCCGCCGTCTACTGGATCTTCAAGCTGCCGCCGCTCCCGTGGCGCGCCGCGGCGCAGGGCGCGCTGCTCGTGCCGTTCCTGGTCTCGGCGCTCACCCACGCGTTCACGGGGGCGCGCTCGCTCCTGCTCGCCCTCGCGATCGGCTTCGCCGCCTCGTGGATCCCGAAGCGCCACCGCGGCTGGGCGATGCCGCTGCTCGCGCTCGTCCTCGCCGTCCTCTACCCCTTCTACCAGTCCGGCATGTTCACGATGCCGCTGTTCGGCGTCTTCCCGGACGTCGCAACCGGCGTCTACATGCTCGTGTTCGTGATGATGGCCGTCGGCCTGAACATCGTCGTCGGCTACGCGGGCCTGCTCGACCTCGGCTACGTCGCGTTCTACGCCACCGGCGCGTACACCGCCGCCTGGTTCGCGTCGCTGCAGTTCCCGCACGTCACCTGGCACCTCGGCGCGATCGGCATCGACCCGAACCTGCCCGGCATCCACGTCACGATCTGGGCGCTGCTCCTGCTCGCCGGCGTCATCACGGCCCTGTTCGGGATCGTGATCGGGCTGCCGACGCTGCGGCTGCGCGGCGACTATCTGGCGATCGTCACGCTCGGCTTCGGCGAGATCCTGCCGCAGATCGCGCGCAACGGCGACAACCTGTTCGGCCAGAACATCACAAACGGCCCGAACGGCATCACGCCGATCGACTCGATCGGCTTCGGCCATCACCTGTCGAGCTGGACCGGCGGGTTCCTGCCCGCCAACTATCTGCAGTGCTGCTCGGCGAAGGTCTTCGGCCACCAGATCCAGGGGACGGACGTCTTCTTCTGGACGGCGATCGCGCTGCTCCTCTTCACCGTCTTCTGCTCGCTGCGCCTCCAGTACTCGCGCCTCGGCCGGGCGTGGATCGCCATCCGCGAGGACGAGACCGCCGCGGCGGCGATGGGCATCCCGCTGATGCGCACAAAGACGTGGGCGTACGCCAGCGGCGCGTTCTTCGGCGGCATCGCCGGCGCGTACTACGCGACGTTCAAGAGCGCCACCTTCCCCGGCGACTTCTTCTTCAACATCTCGGTGTTCATCCTCTGCATGGTCATCCTCGGCGGCATGGGGAACATCTGGGGGGTGATCGTCGGCGGCGCGTTCCTCGCCTACCTGAACCAGGAGGGCCTGGCGAACACCGGCGCGTGGATCAACTCCAACATCCACGTGGGCAGCCACCACCCGAACCTGGACGTGCCGCTGTACGCCTCCGGCATCTACGGCGTGATCATCCTGATCGTGATGCTCTTCCGGCCCGAAGGGCTGATCCCGTCGAGACGCCGCGCCGCCGAGCTGCACGAGGGCGTGCACGACGAGCCCGAATACAGCGTCGAGCACGCGGGGGCCGTCGGATGAGCGAGAACGGCGACGTGCTCGTCGCCGAGGACGTCCGCAAGGTGTTCGGCGGCCTCATCGCCGTCAACGACGTCAACTTCACGGTGCCGCGCAGCAAGGTGATCTCGCTCATCGGCCCCAACGGCGCCGGCAAGACGACCTTCTTCAACATGCTCACCGGCGTCTACAAGCCGACCGCCGGCCGCATCACGTTCCTCGGCGAGGACGTCACCGGCAAGCCGCCGCACGCGATCACCCAGCGCGGCATGGGGCGGACGTTCCAGAACATCCGTCTGTTCCAGAACATGTCCGCGCTCGAGAACGTGCTCGTCGGCATGCACGGGAACCTGAAGGCGAACCTGTTCGCCTCCGTCCTGCGGACGCCGGCCGTCAAGCGCGAGGAGCAGGCCGCGCGGAACCGCGCGCTCGATCTGCTCGCGTTCACCGGCCTGCGCCGCGTCGCGCACGAGACGGCCAAGAACCTGTCGTACGGCGACCAGCGCCGTCTCGAGGTCGCGCGGGCGCTCGCCACCGAGCCGCAGCTGCTGCTCCTCGACGAGCCGACGGCCGGCATGAACCCGCAGGAGTCCGCCGAGTTCACCGCGTTCGTCAGCCGGCTGCGCGACGAGCGCGGGCTCACGATCCTGATGATCGAGCACGACATGCGCGTCGTGATGGGGGTCTCCGACCGCGTGTCGGTGCTCGACTACGGCGAGAAGATCGCCGAGGGCTCGCCGCGCGAGGTGCAGCAGAACGAGCGGGTGATCGAGGCGTACCTCGGCAAGGCCGCCGTCGAGGACATGAAGCGGCAGGGGCTGTCGTGAGCGCGAACGGCGACCGCACGCCGCTCCTCCAGCTCGACGACGTGCACACGTACTACGGCTCGATCCACGCCCTGAAGGGGATCTCGATCGAGGTGCACGAGGGCGAGATCGTGACCCTGCTCGGCGCGAACGGCGCCGGCAAGACGACGACGCTGCGCTCGATCAACGGCCTCAACCGCCCGCGGCAGGGCCGCGTCGTCTTCCAGGGGCGCGACATCACGACGACCGCGCCGCACGAGATCGTGAAGCGCGGCATCGCGCAGTCGCCCGAGGGCCGCAGGCTCTTCCCGCGCATGAGCGTCACCGAGAACCTGGAGATGGGCGCCTTCCAGCGCAGCGACCGCGCCGGCATCCGCGAGGACATGGACCGCGTCTTCCAGCTCTTCCCGCGGCTGCAGGAGCGGCGCCACCAGAAGGCCGGCACGATGTCCGGCGGCGAGCAGCAGATGTGCGCGATCGGCCGAGCGCTGATGGCGCGGCCGACGCTGCTCCTGCTCGACGAGCCCTCGCTCGGCCTCGCGCCGATCTTCGTCGAGCGGATCTTCGACATCGTCCGCCAGATCAACGAGCAGGGCACCTCGATCCTCCTCGTCGAGCAGAACGCGCTGATGGCGCTCGACGCGGCGAATCGCGGCTACGTGATGGAGACGGGCCGGATCGTGCTCGCCGACGACGCGGCCGCGCTGAAGACGAACGAGCAGGTCCGCAAGACCTACCTCGGCGAGTCATAAGCCCCGCCCACCACGAGCGGGTGGAAGGGCGGCGAGAGGAGGTAGCCGATCCGCTCCGCGCCGCGGCCACGGGCGACGTCGAGCGCCGCCCCGAGGCTGTGCTGCGGCACGAAGCCGAGCCGCCGCGCCGCGTGCGCGTCGCGGCAGCCGGCGACGAGCACCGCGCCCAGGCGCGAGGCGACCGCCGCGCAGGCGCGCCACTCGACGAGCGGGAGCAGCGGATGGCAGCCCCGGCCGGCGCGGTACTCGGCGATCGCCTCCGCCGCGCGCTCCGGATGCGGAGGCGGTGCGTGCAGCGCCTCCGGGTCGTTGAAGAGCGCGCGGTACGGCTCCTGCGTCGGCCGCGGGAACCGGCGGACGAACGGGTGCACGAGCACGAGCGTGCCGTTCTCGCGCACGGGCGGCTCGTTGCGCCACAGCCGCAGCGCGAGCCCGAGCCCGAGGTAGGCGGCCGTCACCGGGTTCGGCGGCTCGCGCGGCAGCCACGGCGTCGTCGGCGGGATCCCCACCACGAGCGCGTCGAGCGGCTCCGCGAGCTCGATCCCCTTGAAGACGATCCCGCGCAGCAGCGCCTCCATGTGCGCCACCGACGGCGTGCCGCCGTACGCGGCGGCCGCGGTCAGCTCGCGCGGCGCCTCCTCGAGCAGCCTCCGCCGGAGGCGGCTCGGCGCGACCTGGTAGAGCCGCCGGACCGGGGAGGAGAGGAGCCGCTCGATCGCGTCCGTCCGCGGCGCGTTCAGGAGCAGCGAGACGCCGGTGACCGGGACGCGCGCCGCGAGGAGCTGCTCGAGCGCCACGGCGACCTGCCAGCCCGCCGAGCCGCCGGTCTCGAGCAGCGACGGCGCGCCGGCGGCGGCGAGCGCCTCCCAGCCGGCCGCCGCGAGGAGCGCGGCCGGCCCGCCCGTGAGCACCGTCTCGGCCGCCGTGACGGTGACGACGAGATCGGTCTCGGTGAGGGCGGGGCTCACCCGCAGCGGCACTCCCCCGGCGTCGCCGAGCGTGACGAGGTCGTCCCCCTCGACGTCGTGGACGATCACGCGGCCCCTGAACCGCCGCCGGAACTCCGGCGGCACGAGCTGCCCGATCGCGCGCGGCGTCGCGCGGCGCGCGAGCCCGCCCGCGACGAGGATCGTCACCTGCGAGACGCCGAGCCGGTCGAGCTCGTCCACCGCCGCCGCGACGGCGACGTGGCGGGGCCCGACCGGCGTGCTCGGGATCGGCAGCGCCGGCGGCTCGATCACGACCGTCGCGGTGCCGCCGCGCCGGGCGAGCCGCTCCAGCGGTTCGCCGGCGAGCGGGAAGGCGAGCGCGTCGCGCACGCCGCGCGCGACGTCGCCGAGCGCCTCGCGCTCAGGCGGCGGCCGCAGCACGACGTCCTCCGGAGACGCGTCGGCGACGAGCAGCCGGGAGTCGTAGAGGAGCGGAACGCGCGTCACGTCGCGCGGCGGGCCGCCGCCGCGGTCACGCCGAGCACGACGAACACGCCGCCGGACGCCCACCGTCGCAGCTTCGCGCCCCGGCCGCTGCGGCGAAGCCGGCCCGCCAGCAGGTCGGCCGCGACCGCGTACGCGCAGTCGGACGTGAACGCGATCGCGACGAAGATCACGCCGAGAAACGCCACCTGAAGCGCGACCGAGCCGCGGTGCGCGTCCACGAACTGCGGCAGGAACGCGAGGAAGAAGAGCGCGGTCTTCGGGTTGAGCACGTTGACGACGACGCCCTGCGCCCAGAGCTTCCGGTGCCGCGCCGGCGACGGCTGCTCGTCGTCCTCGTCGGCGTCCCTGCCGAGGATCCGGCGGATGCCGACCACGATCAGGTACGCGGAGCCGACCAGCTTGACCGCCGTGAACGCGGTCGCGGACGACGCGACGAGCGCCGAGAGGCCGGCCGTCGCCGCCGCGACGTGCACGAGGCCGCCGTTCGAGACGCCGAGCGCGGAGGCGAGCCCCGCGCGCCGCCCCTTGTCGACGCTCTGCGTGACGATGTACGCGACCGCCGGGCCCGGCACGACCGCCAGGGCGACCGACGCGAGGCAGAACAGCGCGAGCGACGAGGCCGACGGGATCACGGCACCGACCGGTAGAGCCGCAGGTACTGCGGGCGGAAGCCGCGTCTCGGCCAGAAGCGGGACGAGAGCAGGTTCACGGACCGCCAGTCGACGGTCACCGAGCGGCAGCCGTGCTCGACCGCCCACGCGAGCGCGTAGCCGGTGAGCGCGAGCCCCACGCCGGAGCCGCGGACGTCGGCCCGCGTCGCCGCGAACGCGAGGTCGATGTTCGCCGCCGGGACGCGCAGGTCGCCCTCCGGCCGCCGGTAGAGGCTGAGCCAGCCGACGGCGCGGCCGCCGCGCTCGGCGACGAGCTCGACGAAGCGGTCGTCGCCGAGGCACTCGTGCAGCTCGCGGGCGCGCTCCTCGACCGACGGCACGGGTCGGTCGGAGAAGCTCGGCGGCTGCAGCTGGAGCTCGGCCAGCACGCCGCCGAGCTCGACCGCCGCCTGCGTGTCGTCCTCGGTCGCCGGCCGGATCGTCCCGCCGAACTCGACCGGCTCGACGGGTTCCGCCTCGCGGACCGCCCACACCGCCTGGCAGCCGAACCCGAGGCGAAACCAGACGTCGACCAGCACGGGGTCGGTGGCCGGCACGGTGAGCATGAAGCGCCGCACGCCGAGCTCGCCGGCCTGCAGCGCGAAGAGGTCGCGCAGCGCCTCCGGCTCCCGGGCGGCATGGCCGGCGAACTGCCAGCGGGCGAGGTCGCCGTCGAGCGCGCCGCCGAGGTAGGCGACCGCCTCGCCGCCGCGCGTCGCGACCTGCCCCTGCTCGGGCAGCAGCGGCTCGAAGTCGTCCACCTCGGGCAGGAGCGGCTCGGCCGCGCGCTGCCGCGCGAAGCGCTCGGCGAGCAGCGCCGCCGCCTCGGCCCGAAGCTCGGAAAGTGCGTGGATCTCGAGGGGCGGCACCGCGTCCGGACGATACCCTCGCACTGTGTCGCCGAAGACGCTGACGGGAGCCGAGCTGGAGCTGGACGACGGCCCCGCGCGCGACTGCGACCTGTTCATCGTCGACGGCAACAACCTCGCCTACCGCGCGTTCTTCGCCCTGCCCGAGGAGCTCGCGACCACCGACGGCCAGCCGACGAACGCGCTCCTCGGCTTCACCAACATGCTCTTCAAGCTGCTCGCGGACTACCGGCCGAAAGGGGTCGCGGTCGCGTGGGACTCGCGGCCCGTGCACCGCGCGGCCGTCGCCGAGGCGGCCGACGTCGTCTACAAGGAGGGGCGGCGGGCGATGCCGGACCTCCTGCGCGAGCAGTTCCCGCACTTCCGGCCGATCGTCGAGGCCTTCGGCTACCGCAACCTCGAGTTCGAGGGCTGGGAGGCCGACGACGTGATCGCGACGCTCGCGACACGCGCCGACGGCGAGGGGATCCGCACCTGCGTCGTCTCGACCGACCGCGACGCCTTCCAGCTCTGCAGCGAGAACGTCTGCCTGATGATGACGCCGCGCGGCGTCGCCGACGTCAACGTCTACACGCCCGAGCGGGTCGTCGCGCGCTACGGGGTGACGCCCGAGCAGGTGCCGGACTTCATCGGCCTGAAGGGCGACACCTCCGACAACATCCCGGGCGTCCCCGGCATCGGCGACAAGACCGCGGGCCAGCTGATCGCGCAGTACGGGTCGCTCGAGGCGGTGATCGAGCACGCCTCGGAGCTCTCGCCGGCGCGCTCCCGCAACATCACCGAGAACGCCGACCTGGCACGCGCGTCGAAGGAGCTCGCGACGATGCGCCGCGACCTCGACATCGACTGCGACCCGGCGGCGCTCGTGCTCGAGCCGCCCGACCGGGCGCAGCTGAAGGAGATCTTCCGCCGCTTCGAGTTCCGCGCGCTGCTCGGCCGCGTCGACGAGCTCGACGCGGCGGTGCCGTCGGCGCCGCTCAAGGTGACGGGCGTCGAAGTGCCGTGGCGGGAGGGCGAGCTCGACTTCCGCGGCGTCGTCGGCTATGCGGCGATCGGCGACCGGGCGGCCGTCGCCGACGGCGAGACGGTCACCGTCGGCCCGCGGCCGGCCCGCGTCGACGGCGACCTCGTGGTGCACGACGCGAAGGCGCTGCGCGTCGACGCGCGCGAGGACACGCTGCTCGCCGCGTACCTGATCGACCCCGGCCGTGCGTCGTACGAGCTCGACGACCTCGCCGCCGAGTACGGCGTCGAGCTGCTCCCGGCGCCGGCGGCCGACGAGGAGACGACGGCGCTCGTCCGCCGCGCCGAGACGCCGAGGCGGCTGATCGGCCCGCTGCTCGAGCGCCTCGACGAGCGCGGCGTCACCGAGCTGTACCGCACCGTCGAGCTGCCGCTCACCTCGGTGCTCGCGGCGATGGAGCAGAAGGGCGTCAAGATCGACACCTACCGCATGGGCGAGATCACCGCGCGTCTCGCCGACCGCGTCGAGGAGCTCGAGACGCGCGCGCTCGAGCTTGCCGGCGAGGAGTTCGTGCTCGGCTCGCCGCAGCAGCTCGGACGCATCCTGTTCGAGAAGCTCGGGCTGACCGCCGGGCGCAGGGGGAAGACGGGCTACTCGACCGACGCCAAGGTTCTGCGCTCGATCCGCGGCGAGCACGAGATCGTGCCGGTGATCGAGGAGTGGCGCGAGCTCTCGAAGCTGCTCAACACCTACCTCGTGCCCCTGCCGTCGCTCATCTCCGACGAGGACGGGCGGCTGCACACGACGTTCAACCAGACCGTCGCCGCGACCGGCCGGCTCTCGACGTCCGACCCGAACCTGCAGTCGATCCCCGTCCGCACCGATCTCGGCCGCGAGATCCGCTCCGCGTTCATCGCCGAGGAGGGGCACCGGCTCCTGTCGGCCGACTACTCGCAGATCGAGCTGCGCATCCTCGCGCACGTCTCGGGCGAGCCGAAGCTGCGCGAGGCGTTCGCGCGCGGCGAGGACATCCACACGGCGACCGCGTCCGAGGTGCTCGGCGTCGAGCCGGCCAGGTTGACCGCCGCGCAGCGGTCGATCGCGAAGATGATCAACTTCGGGATCGTCTACGGCATCTCGGCGTTCGGCCTGTCCGAGAACCTCGAGATCCCGCGCGACGAGGCGCAGCGCTACATCGACGCGTACCTCGCGCGGTTCCCGCACGTCCAGGACTTCATCGCGCGCACGATCGAGGAGGCGGCGCGGCTCGGCTACGTGACGTCGCTGCTGGGCCGCCGCCGGCCCGTGCCGGAGATCCGCGCGTCGAACCGCCAGACGCGCGGCTTCGGCGAGCGCGTGGCGGTCAACTTCGTCATGCAGGGCTCGAACGCCGACATCATCAAGGTGGCGATGATCCGGATCGCCCGGCGGCTGCAGGAGGAGGGGAGGGGCGCGCGGCTCGTGCTGCAGGTGCACGACGAGCTCCTGCTCGAGGTGCCCGAGCCGGAGGTGTCGAAGGTGCGGGAGCTCGTGCGCGAGGAGATGTGCGGGGCCTACGACCTCGACCCGCCGCTGGGTGTCGACGTCGGGGTCGGCGACAACTGGGCCGACGCCAAGAGCTGAGCCAAAAACCGTCCGCCCCTGCCGGAGCGTAGGAGCTTCGTGGCTATACTTCCCGGCCGCTTGGCTAGCAACGACCTCATGCAGAAGGAACCAGGAGTCTGGGTCGAAGGGCCCGACGGGGAGCTCGTCCCCGACTACGAGTCCACCTTCCCCGAGATCAACGAGGGGCAGGTCGTGCACGGCACCGTCGTGCGCGTGGACAAGGACGAGGTGCTCGTCGACATCGGCTACAAGTCGGAGGGCGTCATCCCGGTCTCCGAGCTGTCGATCCGCCGCTCGGTGAACCCGTCCGACGAGGTGTCGCTCGGCGACGAGATCGACGCGCTCGTGCTGACGAAGGAGGACGCCGAGGGCCGCCTGATCCTGTCGAAGAAGCGCGCGCGCTTCGAGCTCGCCTGGAAGAACATCGAGGGCGCCGCCGAGTCCGGCGACCCGGTGACCGGGCGCGTGATCGAGGTCGTCAAGGGCGGCCTGATCCTCGACCTGGGCGTGCGCGGCTTCCTGCCGGCGTCGCTCGTCGACATCCGCCGCGTCCAGGACCTCGACGAGTTCCTGGGCCAGGAGCTGCGCGCGAAGGTGATCGAGCTCAACCGCTCGCGCAACAACGTCGTGCTCTCGCGCCGCGCCGTGCTCGAGGA
>Ga0070741_10006548_pt1 | contig 24909 bp, 23 predicted proteins | sample Coa_R1_4_FD_66440 | JGI IMG/M metagenome (GOLD analysis project Ga0070741, IMG submission 66440) | Surface soil microbial communities from Centralia Pennsylvania, which are recovering from an underground coalmine fire - Coalmine... | ecosystem: Environmental > Terrestrial > Soil > Unclassified ... | reverse complement strand
GAGCGAAGCATCTCTCGGGCGCGAGATCCTTCGGGCTTCGCCCTCAGGATGACGGGCTCGCCGCGCACCCTGCGGTCGCGTGTCAGGGAGGGGGGCGCGTCCTTCCCTCCCCCCGTGCGGTCGCGCGTCAGGGCGGGGGGCGCGTCCTTCCCTCCCCCCGTGCGGGGGAGGGTCAGGGAGGGGGGTGCAATCACCATCAGCAACCTACCCCTGCCGCGCATTGCCGTCGCCCGCCGTCGCCAGAAACTGCTGGATCAACTCCCGATGGGCGGCGTCGTCTAGCGATCGACGCACCACGTGCCCCGCCGCCAGCACCGCCAGGTCCGCGATCTGCTGGCGCAGCTCCTGGAACGCCTGGTCGCGCTCGCGCGCCAGGTCCGCCCGGGCCCGCTCCACGATGTGCTCCGCCTCCTGCTGCGCCGCCTGGCGCGACTCCGACAGGATGCGCTCCGAGTTGCGGTTCGCCTGGGCCAGGATCTCCTGGCTCTCGCGGCGGGCCGTATCCAGGATCGAGCGCGACTCCTGCTCGAGGCGCGCCGTCTCCGCCCGGACGGACTCCGCCTGGGCCATGCTGTCGCGGATGCGGGCGGCGCGCTGGTCCAGCATGTTCAGCACGGGCCGATAGAGGAAGCGCTGCAGCACCCAGAGGAGGATCAGGAAGTTGACCGTGTGCCAGACCACGGCCGTGATGTTGATCCCCAGGGAGTTCAGGATGTCCATGGGATCGCGCTCCTACGCGTGGATCTTGCCGAACAGCAGGAATGCGATGACGAGCGCGTAGATGGCGACCGCCTCGGCGAAGGCGATGCCGATGATCATCGGCAGCAGCACCGTGCCGCTCGCCTCGGGGTTGCGGCCGATGGCCTCCATCGCTTTGCTGCCGAGGATGCCGATCCCGATCCCCGGGCCGATGGCCCCCAGGCCGATCGCCAGTCCCGCCGCCAGAGGGGTGATGTCCGTGGGCATGAACTCCTCCAATCTCCGTTTCGTGAGCCTGAGTGTAGTCTCGCCCCGATGCCTCGGGGCTCTCAGAACCGCTTACTCGTGATGCGCCTCGTGTCCGTGCGCCGTCGCCAGGGATAGGAACGCCAGCGTGAGGATCGCGAAGATCAGCGCCTGAATGATGCCGACGCCCAGCTCCACCCCCATGAAGACGGCCGGCACGCCGATGGGCACGAGCTGGAGCATCACCTCGACGAGGATGAACCCCGCCAGAATGTTGCCGAAGAGCCGCAGGGCCAGCGAGACCGGGCGCGCGATCTCCGAGATGCCCTCCAGGATGGGGATGGGCCAGATGAACTTGAGGAAGTAACCCTTCACGTCGGCGCGCAGACCCGTGACCTGGACCCACACGAACACGATGAGCGCCATGGCGGCGGTGATGCTGAGGTCGCTATTGGGCGTGCGGAGGATGGCCGTCTCGCCGATGTGGAACGTGCCGATGCCGGGCAGGATGCCCAGCCAGTTGGAGAACCAGATGTAGAGAAACAGGGTGGCCACCAGAGGCAGGAAGCGGCGCGCGTTGGGCCCGGCCGCCTGCTCGCCCAGGGAGAGGATCAGCTCCACGACCGCCTCCGCGGCGTTCTGCAGGCCCGAGGGGATGAGCTGCATGCGGCGCGTGGCCGCGGCCGCGAGGAGGATGAGCAGGATGATGGCCACCCACGAGGTGAGGAGCGTGTTGGTAACGATGAGGCCACCAATGGTGAAGAGCACCTGGGGCTGGATGGGGACTTCGATCTCCACCGGTTGGCCTTTACTCCTTCCCGCGGCGGGTCAAGTACTGGACCATCTGCGCCGTGCTGACCACGCCGGCGGTGAGCCCAAGAAACGCCCCGAGCATGGTGAAAACGGGAACCTCATGCCCGAGGCGTTCATCGACGAGGTGGCCGGCGAAGAGCCCGACGAGCACCGCGGTTGCGAAGGCGATGCCCAGCTCAGTCGCAAAGGCGACGGCCTGCCAGATCGTCAGGTTCCGCACGGGTGCCCCGCCACCTCCTGCAGGAACCACGGGAGTATAGCACAACGCCCGCGACGCCTACGGGGGCGGGCGCACCCCTCCCCGCACCCCTTCCCCCCTTGTGGGGGAAGAGCCTGCCCTGAGTGTGCCGAAGGGTTGGGATGGGGGGTGAGTCCGGGCCCTCGCTGCAACAGAGATATGATGACGGCCGGAGGGGCTAAAGTTGGAGATTCGATACGATCCGGATGCAGATGTCTTGTTCGTGGTCATCCGGGACGCGCCGCCCGTCGACGTCTGTTGAAGAACCGGTGGCGTCATCTTGAGTTACGGTGAGGATGGCGAGCCGGTGTCTGTGGAGTTTCTGAACGCCTCCAGGCGATCCCTCGTGAAGGACGGCGCAGTGAGCGTGACGTTGAAGGGCGTGGCGTAGATCCAGCGCCATACAATGGGACCATGGCAGCACCAAGCAGGCGCATCAAAATCCAAGGGGCGGGCCCGACGGCCGCTGGAGGAAAGCCGCCCGTGGGGGACGTGCGCGTCGAGGTAGACGTTCAGAACACTGGCGATTTGATCTTGGTGGAAGGCGGGGCCCTCCGACAAGATGAGGTGCGGAGCGAGCACGTCCGCATGGTGGCCGACAGTGGTGCGATCATGCTGGCCCTGCCCCAGGAGCTCGTCGAACGGCTTGGCCTTCGGGAGCGGCGGAAAGCGGTTGTCGTCTATGCGGACGGACGGAAAGAGGAGCTGCCGATTGCCGGTCCGGTCACCGTACGCGTCGGCGAGCGCGAGATGGTCACCGAATGTCTCGTTCTGCCCCCAAACGCTGAGCCTCTGCTTGGACAGATCCCCCTCGAGGCGATGGACCTGCTGGTCGATTGCAGCCAGCAGCGCCTCGTCCCCCGGCCGGAGTCTCCATACCTCCCGCTCATCGCCCTTCGGTAAGGGCCGCTTCAGCGGCTGAGAGACGACGCGAACGCAACCCCACGGACGCAGCGGATCCGCCCACCGAAGCCGGGGAAACCGCGCGAAATCGCCAAGCCCTGCAGCCAGGATTCAGGCGGCCACCTCGACGATCACACACGTCGGGGGCTCGTGCTCTTCAGGAATCGGACGGCCGAGCTCCTTCAGCGATTCGAGGTATCCTTCGATGGCTTCGCGCGCGTTCGCGATCGCCTCGGCCATCGAATCGCCCTGGGTGTTGCAGCCTGGCAGGGCCGGCACGCGAACGGTGTAGCCGCCCTCGACGGGGTCTGGCGTGAGAACGATGCGATAGCGCCTCATCGGAGCTCCCTCAGCTGATCGACTGAAATCCCAGCGTCCTTCAGAATGTCGTGAACCAAGCCGAGCTTAAGCGTTCTGCCTACATGTATTGGCCCGACCACGAGACCTGGTTTTGAATCATGCGCGAAAAACTGGTGCGACCCATGCTGCCTGAGAAGTCGCCATCCATCCCGCTCCAAGGCGGAGGCTCCTTCCCCCCGTGCGGGGGAAGGGTGGGATGGGGGGTGAGGCTCCTTCCCCCCGTGCGGGGGAAGAGCCTGCCCTGAGCGTGCCGAAGGGGTGGGATGGGGGGTGAGGCTCCTTCCCCCCGTGCGGGGGAAGGGTGGGATGGGGGGTGAGGCTCCTTGCTCGCCGACCAATCAGGCGTCGCGCGCGACGACGAGCGCCCACACGCCCGCCGCGCCGGCCCGGACCAATGGCGCGGCGCACGCCTCCAGCGTCGCGCCCGTGGTGCAGACGTCGTCCACCAGGAGCACGCGCCGGTCCACGACCGACGCCGGATCGCGCACGGCGAAGGCACCGGCGAGGTTCAGCCAGCGCTCGCCGGACGAGAGGCGCGTTTGCTGGGGCGTCTCGCGCGTGCGGACCAGGAGCGCCGCGTCGAGCGGCCACCCCTGGGATGCGGCGAGCGGGCGCGCCAGCAGCTCCGCCTGGTTGAACCCGCGCTGCGCCAGGCGCGCGGGGCTGAGTGGGACCGGCGCGACCACGTCGACGGCGAGCGGGCGGCGCGCGAGGCCCGGCTCGAGCGCGGCCACGAGGAAGGGGGCCAGCCGCGTGCGCGACCGGTACTTGAAGGCGAGAATCGCCGCGCGGATGGTGCCCTGGTAGGGGTGCGCGGCGATGACGGCCCGCAGGTGGCCGAGGCGCCGGCCGCACGATCCGCATGGCCGCCCGCCCGGTGAGTGGGCGCTGCAGCGGGGGCACGTGTGCGCGCCGAGGGGCCGGAGGGCGGCGACGCAGGCGTCGCACACGTCGGCGCCGCGCCGGCCGCACCCGACGCATCGGGGCGGCAGCAGAACGTCGAGGGCGACCTGCCACCACGGATCGCGGGTGACGGGCGATCCGGCCTGGGGTGGCCACGGCCTTGGTTCCACCCTTTGACGGCCGCTCATTGCGGGCACAGTGGAGTGCAGGCAGAGCAACGGACTCGGAATGGTAGCTCGGCGAGCAACGGCGAGCCCTCAGCTGCATCATTCTGGAAATTTGTAATCGTTTTCCATCGTCTACGTGACAAATCGGCGTCGTGGGAGGAGTGGTGATCCACGGGCAAAGGGTTGTGGTGGTGCTTCCGAGTTACAACGCCGAGCGAACCCCTTACCGGGTCGTTGCCGGTCTGCCAAGGGACATCGCCGAGGACATCGTCCTGGTGGACGATAAGAGCCTTGGCAATATGGTTGCGCTCCGCGATCGCTCGGACTCGAAACGATCGCACATGAGTAGAATTCTGGCCAGGGCGGGAGTCAGAAGACGTGCTATGCAGAGGCCCTTGCGCGAGGGGCCCATCTCGCCGTCAAGTTACACCCCGACCACAAGACTTGCCGCTCGTTGAGGCTATGGGACGCAGTTCGGCGCTTTTGGTTCTCAAGGAGCTCCAAGAGGCGTGCCATGAACCCCACACACGAGGCGCAGCGCGGAGCGCGCTTGAGCCCCTCAGCGAGTGCCTCGGCAGTCACAGCCCGCGACCTTCGATTTGCCTGCGCAAGAATGCGCTTCGCGAGTACGGATTGTCGAACATGTCCACGCGCAGTGGCTCGTCAGCTTCACACGGACGGACGAGGTGGTCCCCGTCGATGAGCTCCCGGCATGACAGCTGGCCGCGCTGCAGTGGAATTGCTAGATAGTAGTCGTCACCGCCGAGGATGTGTCCAGCAGGGAGATCTCGTTTCGCGTACACGCCCCGGACGAGGCTATCCAGATAACGGACCTCTTTCTCGGGTGTCGGCGCCTTAACGTCGCCGTTTGCTCCGCACATTTCCCGCGCCTTCTTGAACGCGGTGAACCAGGTGTCGATCTGCTCTGGCAACGAGCAGTATGGGGACACTTCGTGGTCATCCGAGTCGATGTCGATATGGCGTTCGAACGTTCGTGCGCCCTTTGCATATGCCATCATGATCGACGACGTCCAGTCGTGATATTCGTGGGTCGAAAAGCCAATGACATGACCCGGGTACCGTTTCTTCAGAAAATCAATTTGGTTGAGCTGAAGCTCGTTGTCTTCTGTTGGGTAAATTGACACACAATGGTTAATCGCCAGCGGGATGCTGCGATTTTCGAAAAACGTGACCATGTCGTCGATGTCTTTCACGGAATGCCCGCCTACAGAGACGATGACGGGCTTCTTGGTGGTAGCGATCTTCTCGAGCAACACCCAATCGGTGACGTCGGAGCTTCCCACCTTGATAATCTGAATTCCTAGCTGTACGCAAAGGTCCACGGATGCTTCGTCGAATGGCGTTGCCATGCGTAGACATCCATATCGGCGTATCGCCTCGACGAGAGTCGCAAAATCCTGCTTGCACATCCGAGTGTCGAGTGTTTTTTTGATGTATCGCACGTCTGTCCTGTGCAAGAAGTCCTTATGGATGAAGGAATCTACATCGCGAAACTGGAGTTTAATCGCTGCCTTGACGCCGTGATAGCGAACGATGGTTGAAAAGTCCTTGATAATCTTTAACCCACGATTAACGTCCCCCCAATGGTTGTTGGCGAGCTCAAGAACGAACAGTTCATCGAATAAGTCCGACGCTACCGGCATAAGTCCTCCTGAGTGTCCTCGTGGGGTAATTGTGAACGGCAGTCATTGCGCCCTAGAACCAGGTCGACGAGGTCCGGATAGGTGCAAATCATCCTCACCGGCGGATCTAGGCTCGTGAGCCTTGCACTCCCGTAGCCCCACGGCACGCCGAGAAATCCGGATCCGACCGAATAAGCCGCCTCTAAATCATCGATGGAGTCTCCTACTAGGAGCGCGCGGGCCGGCGTGAGAGCATGCGCATCAAGGAGGTATTGAACCGCTTCCCGCTTACTGAGGAAGGGAGGCTGGGCGGAATCGCGGGTCAAAACGTCCTCGACGTAGGCCGACAGGCCGAGGCGGTGCAGAATGCGCACCGTCGGCATTCTCCGCTTATTCGTTGCGACGTACTGCGCGATATTGGCCTGGTGAAGAGCAAAGAGCGCTTCCGTAGCGCCATCGAATAGCCTTGATTGCATCCAGCCCTCAGAATCGTAGTACTCACGGAATCTGGCCTCTACCTCCCGCCGCTCCAGTTGGCCGATGCCAGGTATGAGCGCCTCAACGGCCTCGGCGAGTGGCATCGAAAGGGCGGGGTGGTGGCGCAGATCTGTCGGGAGCTGGGCCCTTCCACCACAGGCAAAAACCAGCGAAGAGCAGATGCCCGGCGCCGAGTCGACCAGCGTTCCGTCGAGATCGAAGATGACCGCGTCGATCTGGCCAGCTAGCGCTACACCTTCGTGCGCAAAACTGACACTAGACCAGCGTCGCATTACGCTCCCGCCGCGGAAATTCCTCTGCGGGCGCAATTTTTACATTTGTTGCACCGAAGCCGCAATGAATAATGCGAGGAGACGGAGTAATTCCGGTCACTCTTGTAACGTGACTGCCGTCTCACGCTGAGTGCGTACTCGTTCTGCGCTACGCCTCGTCGCCTTCGAGAGGGACCAACATGTTTTCGCGCAACTCGTCGCGGTCGAGGAATGGTGCGAGGTCTTCGAGGGGCGACGACACAATGCGTCCGTCTGGTAGCTCACGCGATGTGAGTTTCGGCTCGAACTGTTGATCGGGGTCTAGCATCACCTCGCAGAGGTATGGCCCGTCGGAAGCGAGCGCCTTTCCGATCTGACGGACGAAATCCGGCCCGGATACGCGCGCTGCTGGGATGCCGTATGCCGTCCCTACCTTGACCATGTCTGGGAATGAGACGCCGCTCGCTGGGCTCTCGCCAACCGGGTTGTCGGCGAAGAAGTTCATTTGTGTGGATCGGATCGACAGGTAGCCGTTATTGTTGATGATGAAAATCTTGATGGGTAGCCGATGGTGCACGATGGTTTGCAGCTCTTGGATATTGAGCTGAGAGCTGCCGTCGCCCGCAAGGCAGATCACGCGGCGGTGGGGGTCAGCGATGGAGGCCCCGACCGCCGCGGGGAGATCGTAGCCCATAGCCGCGGCGCCCGAGTTTGCGATTAGCCGTTGCCCGCGCTTCACGCAGGCTGCCTGAAAGGGGACCACGCTCGCCGTCCCATCCCCGCAGACGATCACGTCTTCGGGGCCGAGCGCGGAGAACAAAACCTCGCAGAAGCGGTAGGGATTGATCAAGTGCCCGGTAGACCGGTGGCGATCCAGTACGACCGGATACCGTTTCACGCGATCGCGGCACCAGCGCAGCCATTGCGCGTGTCGTTCGCGGTCATAGTTCGCCCGGTTGAGAGTTTCCATTAGGCTGTTCAGGAATGCCCCGACGTCGCTCATTACGGCCATGTCCGGGCGCACCGTTGGTTTGGAAAGCTCCGCCGGGTCGATGTCGACCTGGATTTTGAATGCGTTGCGAGCGAACGAGCTCCAGTTGTAGCTCACTTGGCGGATGTTCAGTCGCGACCCGAGAATGAGGAGGACGTCGGAGTTCTGAACGACAAAATTGCCGGGGCGGTCTCCGACAGTTCCAGGGCGCCCGCAGAACAGAGGATGGTCCGTCGGGAGCAGATCTGGCGCGGTCCATGCGAGCGTAACCGGCACGCCCAATCGCCGCGCTACTTCCTCAAAAAGGTCGACCGCACCAGCGAGCCGCACGCCGCTGCCGGCGAGAATGACCGGCCGCTCCGCGGCCTGAAGGCGTTCTAGCACTGTCTCGCAGGTCCCAGCGAGGTTCAGCGCGACGGGACCCTGCGGGACGGGCTTGTCAGTCTCCAAGGTTGCCTCATCTACGAGGCTGGACTGCACGTCGATGGGAATGTCCAACCAGCACGGGCCAGGCCGCCCGGACTTTGCGAGCTCGAGCGCCTTGTCGAGGTGAAATCCGATGGATTCTGGCTCTCGAACGAGGGCCGCATACTTCGTGATGGGCGTGGCCAAGGCAACGATGTCGACCTCCTGGTCGCCCAGTTGGCGCAGGCCTGGAAGGTTGTAGAAGGCCATGCAGGTCTCGCGTTTGACCTGACCGGAGATGACCAGCATGGGGATGGAGTCGGTCCACGCCCCGAAAACGCCGGTGAGCGCATTGACGCCGCCTGGCCCCGTCGTGACGCTCACGACTCCAATCTGCCCGGACACGCGCGCATACGCCTCAGCGGCAATGGCGCACGCTTGCTCATGATGGTTGCAGACGTACGAGATCCGCTTCTCGCGCCCTAGCGCGTCGTTCAAGAACATCGCACCGCCACCTGTAATCATGAAGACGTGGCGCACGCCTCGGTCGGCCACCGTTTTCCAGACGTAGTCGGCTACCCGCATCGTCATTCTGTGCCCCCTTCGTCTGCTTCGCTCACTTGTCGTGCAGCAGGAGTTCCGGGTCAACCAGGCTCTTCCGGCCTGCGTACCAGTCATAGAGCTCCCTGATCGCCGCGTCGATGGGCGTGAAGGCCAGTCCTGGCAGCTCCTCGTGCAGCCGCGCATTGTCCCCGCTATATTCGGGGTCCATTCCAGAAGCGAGGATCTTGATTGGCGGGTGATCCTCAGCAATGGCAGCCACGCGCCGGGCAAGGTCGAGCAGTTCATACGTCTCGTCTGACGTCACGTTATAGGCAGAGCGCGACGGTGTGGCCGTGAGGAAATGCTCGACCACACGGACGAGGTCGTCTATGTACACGTAGTCCATGCGACGGTTGCGCTTTATCGTCACGGGCAGATGATGCAGGACCTTGCAGATTGCGTTAGATATGAAACGGATCTCCCAATCTTCATGCTTCCCAAAGACCCCAAACGGCCGTAGCTCCACGGCATTCGGCATTTTGGCAAGGTACTTTGCGCAGATGTACTTGGAGTACCCAGTCTCGTCCTGGGGAACGTGCTTGTCGAAGTATTCCTCTGGCATCCTCGGCTTGTAATGGCGGATGTCGTACACGGCGCCAGTGCTGAGGAAGATGAATCGCGTGGATTCTCCCGTGCACCCCGCAAGGTTGAAAAACATGCGTGTGTTGGCGTCTAGCAGTCCGGTCGGATCTTTCGCGTTTCGGTGGCCAGGCTTCGTAGCGCAGTGAACGATTGCGTCAACGGGGTGGCTTCGTACGAAGCGACGAACGCCAACGTCGTCGAGGAGATCAAGTTGGGAGTGGCTGGGCGCGAGGATTTCCCATCTTTCGGAAAGTTGCTCGACGAGGTTGCGCCCGATAAATCCCGAGCCGCCGGTGATGAGAACGGCCATCAGTGTGGCCCGGGAACTGAATAACGGCGCGACGCTAATGGTCTCAACGCTCGAAGAACGCGCGAAAGCGATCGAGCATGAAGTCGACCATCTCGTCGGTGATACCCGGATAGACCCCGACGAAGAATGTATCGCGCATGACGCGGTCTGAGTTCTCCAGCGTGCCGGCGACGCGATGCGCAATGGCTCGGTAGCCCGGCTGCCGGAGGATATTGCCGGCAAAGACCAGGCGCGTCTCGATGTTCGCGTTCTCGAGCCACTGGACGAGGTCGTCCCTCCGTGTCGTGCCCCGGACCGTAATGGGAAAGCCGAACCACGCGGGGTTCGCCTTGGCATGCCACGTTGGGAGGAATATGCGGTCTGCGTAACGCTGGAGGCCGTTGTACAACCGTCGGAAATTGTGTCGCCGACGTTCGACGAAGGCTGGTAGCTTGTCGATCTGTGCGGCGCCGATGGCCGCCTGCATCTCTGTTGGTTTGAGGTTGAAGCCAACCGCGCTGTAGATGTACTTGTGGTCGTACCCTGGCGGCAACTCGCCAAGGCACCAGCCGAACCGCTTGGCGCACGTGTTCGACTCCCCGGGCGCGCACCAACAATCGCGCCCCCAGTCGCGGATAGACCGCACCGGCTGGGTCAAGAATTGGCGATTGACGATCACTCCACCACCCTCCCCCATCGTGATGTGGTGGGCGGGATAGAAGCTGAGAGTCCCGAGATCTCCAAAGGTGCCAACTGGCCGACCGTCAAACGTCGATCCGAGCGCGTCGCACGTGTCCTCCATCAGCCAAAGGTGGTGGCGTGCCGCAATGTCGCACACGGCATCGAGATCGAACGGGTTGCCCAGGGTATGGGGGAGGACGATCGCGCGCGTTCTCGGAGAGATGGCGTCCTCAATCCGATTCGCGTCGGCGTTGTACGTGCCGAGTTCGCAATCGACGAAGACGGGAACGAGGCCATTTTGCAGGATTGGTGCCAGCGTGGTGGGAAACGTGACGGCCGGCGTGATCACTTCGTCGCCAGGTTCGAGATGGTTGGCGACGAGAGGCGAAGCGAGAGTTGACACCCCAACCAGATTCGCCGACGAGCCCGAGTTGACGAGGGCGAAGTCGCGGCAGCCCAGGAACCGCTTCATCTTGCTTTCGAATAGGTCGCCATACGATCCAAGGGTCAGCCAAAAGTCGAGCATGCTGTCGGCGAGGTTCAACATCTCGGCCGCGTCGAAATGACGTCCGGCGTAGTTCACGCGACTCTCGAAGGGAATGAAGCCCCTGGGCTTATGGACAAGCTCGTAGTAGCGTTCCACGCGCTCGAAGATCTCATCACGGAGCCGGCTCGCTTCGGCATCGACGCTCGCCCGTACGATCCCTGTAAATGTGTCTGCTCGCCATTGACGGCGAAGCCGCTTGGTGGCCTCGGTCAACTGCATTGGAACAGTCCCGAGAGTGCTCTGCACAAGCGAGGCGTCCAGGAAACCGCGGGGCGTGCCGTCGACGCCGCCGGCTTCGACGGCATCGGGGTCGAGCGCGATCGTGCGCGCGACGACACGGCCAAAGTCGCACTGGCTCAGGATCTCCGACCCCGCCAGATGGATCGTCCCGCGGAATTCGGACTGCGCAAGGCGCAGCGTCGCCTCCGCGACGTAGTCCACCAAGGTGGGCTGAACTCGGGCAGAAGATGGTAGAGAGACGCTGCCGCCGCTCCGGAGGTGGCGCTCGATGATCTGCACCATATCCTGGGCGGTCCTGTCCCAGCCAAACAGGTCGCTGGTACGCACAATGATATGGTCGCTAATCTCGGCGCGAACTCGCGCCTCGGCCTCTGCCTTCATCGTGCCATGCGCTGTGCAAGGTTTTGGCTCATCGCCTTCTTGATGTAGGGCGTCGTCGGAAAAAACGTCAGGCGAGGAGTAGAGGACGAGCAGAGCATGGAAGCGCCGTGCCGCCCGGGCCACGTTCAACGCGCCGTCGACGATCGCGCCCCGCGCATCCTCGTCTTGGGTGGTCACCTGCGCCCGCCGCGTGGCGGGGACGTCCGACGTGAGAAGGATGACGTCCGGCTTGAAGTCGGCAGCAGCCTTGTCAAGGGCCTCGGGGGATCGAACATCGACCCGCATGAGCTGCGGCGCTGCTCTCGAGTAGTACGTGGCGCAAACGTCGACTCCGTGTCCCGAGAGTACTCGAACGAGACAGCGCCCGAGTTGTCCGGATCCGCCGATCACGAGTGCCTTCACGGTTCTGGCTCCGCTGATGTTGTGCTCGTTCCATGGCGGCGGAGCGTCCTCGAACCATCCCGTGTCGCAAAATAGGCGCGATACCACTCCACAGTTCGGGCCAGTCCGTCGTCGAGCGTGAAGCAAGGGCGCCATCCCAAGATCTCGCGGGCCAGTCGCGCGTCTAGGTATTGATGTGGTATCTCGTTCGACGCCTCATTCAGGACGATGGGCTGGAGATCGCTTCTGCCAGCGGTCTCGAGGACGCGGAGGGTGAGGTCCATCACACTCATTGGCTGCTCACAGGAGAAGTTGAAAGCCATGCCCCCGAGCGACGGGTCGTCCGCAAGCTTCTCTACGAGGGCGATGTACGCGGTCGCGGCATCCTCGACGTAGATGTAGTCGCGCGTGAACGTGCCATCGGAGCGAATGATAGGGCGCTCCCCGCGCAGCGCGGAACGAATCGTCCCAGGCACGATGCGATTGAAGTTGAGGTCGCCGCCACCATAGAAGTTCCCGCATCGTGTTACGACCACAGGGAGCCCGTAGGTTGCCGCATAGGCGAGCGCGATCAAGTCAGCGCAGCTCTTGGACACGTCATAGGGGTGTCGGCCGCGCAGCGGAAAGTCCTCCTGGTAAGGGAGGACATCGTGGCCGCCGTAGGCCTTGTCGCTGGATGCGACCACGATCTGGCGCACAGTCGACACGCGCCGACAAGCCTCGAGGAGATTCCAGGTTCCGCGTATGTTCGCTTCGAACGTGGAGATCGGGTCGCGGTTCGCGATGCCGACGATGGTCTGGGCGGCGAGATGAAAGACGGTCTGGACCTCGTATTCGTTCAGTGTGCGCTCGAGGCAGCTACGATCCTCGACCTCGCCGCGGACGACTGCGACCCGGTCCTGGAGTCCGGTCGAGTAAAACCTGCTGTGGGGAACGACGTCGCGCACGAGGCCTATCTCGTTCGCGCCCAGCGAGACGAGTCGCTCGGAAAGCCAGCTCCCGAGCAGTCCCGTGCATCCGGTGACCAGGACGTTGCGGTCGCGCCACAAATCAGATCGGGTCAACGCGGCAGCACCGTGCACGTTGGGATTACCAGATTTTCCACGGGGCATCACCGCGGGCCCAATCGTCGTTGAGCGCCTGAAGATCTCGAAGGGTGTCCACGCACTGCCAGTAACCGCGATGCCGAAAGACCGCGAGCTGGCCCTCTTCCGCGAGGCGAACGAGGGGCCCCTGCTCGAGCACGCAGGAGTCGCCGTCGAGATAGCGAGTGATGCGACGATCGAAGACGAAGAATCCGCCGTTGATCCATGCTTCGCTGCCCACAGGTTTTTCGCTGAACTCCCGCACGAGCTGCTTTGTGTCGTCCAGCTCAATGCGCCCGAAGCGGGGGGACGGCTGGACCGCGGTTACCGTGGCGAGCCGGCCGTGGGACCGATGAAACGCGACGAGGGCATTGATATTAACGTCGGCGACGCCGTCGCCGTACGTCGCGAGGAAGGTGTCGTCGTCGACGTAGCGGAGGGCGCGCTGGATGCGGCCGCCGGTCATCGTCGCCTGGCCGGTTTCGGCCAGCGTGACCCGCCAGTTGTGCTCGTCGTGGGTACGGTCGTGGCGGATGATCTCTTTCGTCCCAAGGTCGACGGTCACGTCGCAGTTCAACACATCGTACTCAAGAAAATACCGCCGAATATGGTCTCCCTTGTACCCGAGGCAGAGGACAAACTCGTTGAAGCCGTAGTGGCTATAGATCTTCATGATGTGCCACAGCATCGGCCGCTCGCCGACGGTAACCATGGGCTTAGGCATGAACTCGGTTTCCTCGCGGAGGCGCGTTCCCATGCCGCCGCATAGGATGACGACTTTCATCGAAATAAGTCCGGTACACCGATTGCTGCGAAATGTGCAGGCCAAAGTATATCCATCTGTGATCTACCTGACGTTGGAGTTGCAGCCTGGCAAGTATGGTGGGAATAATTCACATCCCTCCGGCTCGGCGCGCCGGGGAAAGGGAACCGGTGGTGCCACTAATTAGCGTAGTAACCGCGTGTTTCAACGAGGAAGAAAACGTACACCTCCTCTACGAACGGGTTAAATCCGTCTTTGAGCGCCTGCCGGGGTATGGCTACGAGCACATTTTCATCGACAATGCGTCGCGCGACGGAACAGTCAGCGCTCTCAGGAAGCTGGCGAAATGCGACAGGTCGGTCAAGGTGATCGTCAACGCGCGCAATTTCGGCCACATCCGCTCACCGTATCACGCGCTGCTCCAGTCGAGCGGTGAGGCGACGATTTGCCTCGCGGCCGACCTCGAGGACCCACCCGAGCTGATTTTCGATTTCATAAAGCGGTGGGAAGAAGGGTACAAGATTGTTGCCGGGGTGAAGAGGTCGACGGAGGATGGTCTCGTTCTTCGTCTGATTCGGCGCCTGGCGTACCGCGTACTATCGCGCGTGTCGAGCCTGCAGTTGATACCCAATTTCACTGGCTTCGGGCTGTACGACCGCGTCGTTGTCGACACGCTTCGATCGATCGACGATTCCTACCCGTATTTCCGCGGGTTGGTCTCCGAAATTGGGTTCGAGCCCGCATACGTGTATTTTGATAAGCCGCGTCGGACGCACGGGAAGACAAAGAACGATTTCTTCACCCTCTTTGATATGGCGATGCTGGGTCTCGTCAAACACTCCCGCATGCCCATGCGATTTGCAACCCTCGCAGGGTTTTTCATGTCGGCCGTGAGTCTAATGATCGCCATCGGATATCTTGTCGCGAAGCTAATATTCTGGAACCGGTTCGAGTTCGGCCAGGCGCCAATCCTGATCGGGATCTACTTCTTTGCCTCCGTGCAGATCTTCTTCATAGGTGTGCTCGGTGAGTACGTCGGAGCGATCCACACGCAGGTGAGAAAGCTCCCACTTGTTGTCGAGCGCGAGCGCATCAACTTCACATAGCAAGCACCAAGTCTCGCCCGCGCTAACGACTCGGCACGGCATAAAGGACCAGATCTGTCCCGTCGTCTTCGTGAGAGCGCAAGAAAAGCTCGTATCTGAGCGTGAGGTCCTTGATATAGCTCGGTATCACCCACAGGTCTCTCAGATTGTGAGTGAGTTCGAGGGCGATGATCGGCCGGTTCTTACGTATACACCGTTCTGCCCCTCGCAATGCTTCGATCTCTGCCCCCTCCACGTCAAGTTTGAGAAGAGCGACAGGCTGATCCGCCATTTCATCGTCGAGAGCTACGGCGTTCACCACCGCTTGACCTTCGCGAGAAATAGACGAACCGGTGTTACTATCCGAATTGAAACGAACGATTCCTGTGCGGTCGGTCACGGCTGCATTTCTCGCCTCAACAGACTCGCGAATAGCAAGCGGCAGCGACCGAACGTAACCGATAAGCTGGGCGTAGTTAAAAGCGTCTGGTTCGTACGCGATCCAGCGGCTAAAGTGGACGTGAGGACTGGAAAGGGCGTATTGAAGTGTGTCGCCAATATATGCTCCGCAATCGACGATGACGTCGCCCGGCTTCGTTTGGACTATGTCAGGAGGGAAGTACTGATGTTGCACCGGAGGCGGCAATCCATCAAAGTCAAGGTGCAATCGCCAACGAACGTGGGATACAAAGAGTTTCCGCGAACCAGCATCCGAAAAACAGCCTAACGCCCGGTTTAAGTCGGCACCATGTGCCAATACGTCTTGCGGCAGTTCAATCCGCATGTGCGGTAGGAAGTAGTCAGGAAATTTCCACGCGAGAGCGGCAAACGGTGCGATGGCTGTGACTCCGGCGGCGCGAAGCCGCTCTCGCGTGGAAAGATACCGATGACCTTCTGAGAAGACCGTTACGATGACCGACAAGTCGGTGCCGAGTTCGTCGATCAAGGTTTGGAGAGTAAAAACGCGAATGCCCTCGACTTCGGTACCAGCCTTGCGCACGTCGTTGTCCGCAAACGCAACGGGTTCTAGGTTTAGTCGACGGAGGCCGTTGAGTGTCTTTCTTCCCAGCGCGCCGGCACCGAAAAGGACAACTGGTCGCCTGCCGATCGGCCCCACCAGGTTATCAAGTGTCGTCTTAGCTCGCTCGATGGATGACTCACGGTCCTCTGCCAGGAGCTTCTGTAAAGTCTCGTGCACCAGGAGCTCGTCCAAGCCCGACCCCTCTCCCATCTCCTTGCAACTACTTGCCTTAAAGCGGCAGGGCGTTGGCCAGAAATTTTCGGGAATTTCCAGTTCGGTGTGAAATTTTTTGGGTGCCTACCGCGCGTGCAATTGTATCGCCGGCCTTCAATGGTCACCCGCACCGATGGCGTTCGATAGCAGGAACGATGGGAGGGCTGGGTCCGACGTCCGCGGGGTGGCGCCAAAGATGATGGAGGGACGCGATCCAGCGCGAGAAAAGTGTTGCTCCAACCGTGATCGCACATAATCGCGGGCGGCGTGTATCCTTCCCGTTGAAAATTGGGGCCGGCAATCTCCCGTCATCCCCAATCGCTTGTTCGGATGGGATCCTCTCCGGTCCCCAGGGCGGAATACCGGGGACCGCGCTCATTGTGCACGTGGAGTCGGCTTGGCTGTCCCTGCGGCGATCCCGCAGCATCGGCGGTTCGTGGTGTCCGGTCGGCCTCTGATGGGAAAGCCGGCCGCTCGATCTAGCAGGGACGTGAATGCTGGCTGACAGGCCGCGGTCTACCAGAACTGAACAATTGCACAGGCTGTTTCATGTGGTCCCCCACGATGCCCTTTTGCTCACGGTCGCGTCCTTTCGGGCACGGCCCGAGATACTGTTTGCCGTCGCCACACGCGCGGTGCAGACCCTGGTGATGTTGGTAGCGATGCTGCTGGTGGCTTTCGGCATGACGCCCGAGGAGCAGGGGTTTTTCTGGGTTTTCCTGAACCTTAGCTCCTTTATCACTGTGGGCGAGCTTGGGATCCCCCAAATCGTCCTGCAAAACGCAAGTCACTACGCTGCCATAGGCGATCGGATGACACTAGTGCGGTTTTCGAGACGAGCATTTCAATTCACTGCCATTCTCACCCCAGTCGCCGGAGCGACGCTCCTGGTTGCCGGCGCATTAATACTCGGCAGGGACGCACCAACAAATTCCGACCCTCTACTCGGATGGCGGGTCCCTTGGGTGCTTTTCGTAGTGGCTTGCTGCTGTGAACGCGGTCTTGCGCCTGCGCTGGCATATTTGGAGGGTTCAGTGTCAGTCGCGCGATCCTGGCGGATTCAGACTGTTCTCGAATTTTGCTCCGGATCGGTGTTGGTGGGGAGCCTTCTAGTCTCTTCGGGACTTTGGAGCCTAGTCTGGTTCGAGTCTTCCAGAATAGTAGTTTCGCTGGCCTGGATTATGAGTCAGCGCAAATATTTTGGTGCACTAAGCGGGCCGTTGCTCACTATTGCCGAGTGGAAACGCGAGATTCTGCCGTTTCAATGGAAGGTCGCGGTGAGCGGTTTGACTGGCTTTATCATCTTCAGGTCCATAAGCCCGATTGTGTTTTCCGAGCTCGGATCCACAGCGGCCGGGAAGTTCGCGGTATCCCTCGGTTTAATGAGCAGCTGGCTAGCAGTCGCGTCTGTGTGGCCGTTAAGCCAGATCCCAAGATTAGGCCGTCTTGCCAGCTTGGAAGACTATTTGGAACTTCGCCGCTCTTTCATTCACATGCTATTCGGCGCGACCTTGTTCGCGGGAGCCGGAGCAGCGGCTATAAGTGTGCTAGCCATGATCGTAGATACGTGCTGGCCTGCGTTGGCTTCACGAATGGCGGAAAGTTCTGCTACGGCGATACTGATGGGAGCAGCGGTTATTCATACTGTCATAATTTGTTTTGCTGTCATGTTGAGGTCAGAACGGAAAGATCCTCTGTTGCCATTTAGTGTCGGGGGTAGCGTGCTTACAATAGTATGTATTTCGAAAGCGGCTCAATCCGGTGACTTGTTTTTCGTGGCGCTTGTGTATTTCTTGTTGACCGCCCTTGGCCTCTGTTTTGCGCCCGTCCTATTCGTTCGATCGGCAGCGTTTACGCATATGAGGAACAGTCGAAGCGGCGTCGATTAAGCGGGATGAAAGATGAGGCTTTCGATTTGTATCCCAACGCATAATGGCAGACGAGAGACGCTTCGGACATTGCTAGATAGTATTCTAGCCCAACGGAACATTGCCGACGACGACGCATTAGAGATTTGTATTAGCGATAATGCATCTGCCGATCAGACTTCGCAATTGATACAGGAATACCAACGTGTGAGCCCCTTCCCGATCAAATATTTTCGATTCGCGGTGGATGTGGGGGTTAGGAACTTTGCCAACGTCGTCGAGATGGCGTCGTTTGAATGGTGCTGGCTTGTCGGGTCCGATGATGTGCTGCTTCCCAATGCGGTAGAGGCTGTCAGTGAGGCGCTGCGTGCATACCCGGGGGTCGGTGGCATTACGGTTGGCAAGGTCAACATGGATTCAACCCTGTCGGAGTTCAAGAGCGAGGACCATAACCTCGCTCTTCCAGCACGCCCACTGGAAACGCGGATAATGACCGACGTGGGTGAGCTAGCTCTGCCTTTCGCTTACATGTCAGCGCACCTATTTCGACGCGATGACTGGCGGCGGGTCGTGCAGGCATACGGTATAGAATACGTTGAGAGCTTACGACACTTCCCACACGCTTTTATTTTCAGTCAAATAGCGGCTCGTGAGCCCTGGCTATGGCTGGGGAAGCACCTCGTGCTGCAGCGCCTCGACAATTCATGTGTGATGGAAGCGCTGGATCAGCAAAAGCACAGGTATGCGACGCAAGTTACAGAGGATTTGATTGCCGTGGCGGTGGCGGCCTACGGTGCACCGAGGCGGGATCTGTTACGGCGGCTCTTTATGATTTATTGGAATCCCTGGTTGGTGGTCAGGTATCGAGCATGTCTCTCGGCGGAAGAAGACCGGGCCATCCGAACACAATGCTTTCGATGGTTTAGACTTACGCCGCTGTTTTGGGTTACATCCGCCCCGATTCTAGTACTGCCGCGGTCAATACCACACTTTTTCCTGGCCTGGCTGTGTGGGATTGAAATTCCGAGAAGCATCCGGCGAACGGGTTCATGGGCCGTGCACCGAACGCTGGCCGCCTTTCGCATTGAAAAAGAGGTCGCTTCACGGCGACGGTCCGCGCAGGAGGCCGCAAATTCGTATAGGATTGGTAGCTCTAACCTTCATGGCGACGAGGTCTGACTCACGGGCTAGAGCAATCGCGCAACATCGCTATGACGGTTCCAGCATGACGCGTTGCAGTACAGACCGATTTGCTGCCGAATCGAGGGCGGAGGGGTCTTGTTGACGGGTAGCCACGGGGCGGCTAGCGGTTGCCGGACAGCAGAGCACCTCTTCCTACCACGGCTTGAGGCTCGCGCCGCGGGTGTGGCCGCCTTCGGCCCCGGCCGCAGATGAATTGCTGGTTGGGAGCGCTTGGCAAGTCAGCGACCGAGCTTGCGCTCTGAGCTTCACTCGAATTAGGTTCTTGCTCCGAATTCTTCGCGCGCTATCCCTTCCCCACCCATGACGGTGGGCGTCGCATTCTTTTTCGTCGTCGTTTGCTCGGGCTTCGCGGTGTTACGCCCGCTTCGTTTGCCCAACGCTCTCATCGCGCTCGGGCTCGCGCCCGCAGCAGGGCTCGCGAGCCTCGCTCTCGTCGCGAGCCTGGTCACTGTCCGAGGGCTCCCGCTGTCTCTGGTAGATGGCCTCCTCGTCGTGGCGGCCGTCGTCGGGGCGGTCAATCTGCTGCAGGCAACCTCCGAGCTGTGGCAGACCTGGGCCAGGTCGCCGCGATCTCGCGTCGCGTGCCTCGTCCTGGTGGCGGCCCTCTCCCTAACCTCGGCCATCGTGGTGTGGGGGTGCTGGCGTGCGGAGGTGCCGCTCTGGCTAGATGACGGACCGTTCCACGTCGAGCACATCGATAGCTTGAGGCGCGGCCAGTCGTGGGCGGGGGGCTGGTGGCCGGGGTTGCACGCGTCCGCAGCCGCGTTTTTGCTGCTTTTCCCCGGTGTTGACACAGCGGCCGGCGCGTTCTGGGTCTCGTTGGCCGTAATCCCGATGGCCGTGCTCGTAGTCTTTGGCTGCGGCATGGCGCTCTGGGACGATCCGCTGCCCTCGGCGCTGGGCGCGCTATTTCTCGCCTTGACCTGGGTGTATCTGTACGATCCGAACTTCGTCAGCTCATGGGCCCAGATGTGGGGATCCCTGATCGCCATCGCCCTTTGGGCCACCAGCGGCCTTTACATCAAGGCGCAGACGGCCCGTCACCTGGTCCTCGCGATCCTGCTGGCAGCCGGCCTGGCCTTGACCCACGCGAGCGACGCGCCGCCCGCGCTCCTCGGCGGGTTGGTCATCCTCGTTTTTTGGCGCGAGCGCGTGGCCTGGCGGCGTCTCGCCCTTCACTCGGGCATCTGCGCCGTCATTGGGATCGCCGTGGTCGCCCCGGCGCTTCAGAAGCTCGATGCGCTCGCGCATCCCGAGGGGCCGCTCGCCTATGCCCACACCTGGGCGCTCTCCGAGGTCCGATCCGGCCCAGACGTTAGCGCCATTGCTCTGCTTGTCTACCTCGCGCGCGCAATCAGCGGCGTGCAGTTCGTCGATCTGGCGCCTCGCTTTACGCTCCTGATCATTGCGGCCACCTGGGCTGTAAGGCATCGAGCCGGCCGGATTCCGCTGGTGCTGTTCGCCATCTTTCTGGCAACGGCCGTGGTTTTTGCCTATCCCGAAAACCCCACGGTGCAGTTTCTGTCGGAGATCACGTTCCCGTGGACGGAGCGAAGGCGCGTGGCGATCCTCGTGGCTGGTTCAGCGTGCCTGCTCCAGGGGGCGGCGTTCGCAGACATCGGAACTGCCGCGCTGCGTATCTGGTGGCAGAGGCTGAAGCAAGCCAACTCGCCATCTCGGAGTGGCGCAGTCGCGGCGGTAGCGGCGCTCGTGCTGCTGAGTCTGGCTGGCGCTGATGCCATGGGGATTCGCGCCCGCCTTGGCGCCCAGGTCCAGCGCGTGATCTCCTACACGCCGGACGACGCAGCGGCGATGGCCTGGCTGCGCGGGAACGTCGGGCCGACGGAAATCGTTGCGAACGATTGGATGGCGGATGCGGGAATCTGGGCACCTTATAAGGCGGGCGTGCGTATCCTCATCCCTCGGCTCGGGATGGAAGAGCTGTTCTCTTCGCCCGATGCCCTATGGTGTTGGCTCGTCACCACCGACGAAAAGTGCTACGAGCGGCTGACCCGCAAGCCCGACCCGAGCACATCGCGGCGCATCGATCAGGTCCGCGAGATACTTGACAACATCGGTCGCCTGGAGCGAGCACCCGAAGCCTACACGCTCGCGTGTTCGCTCGGGGTTCGCTATGTATACCGCGGAGCAGCCGTTGGGAGCTTTCAGGGGAGGCACTTTCCCACTGAGCTCGAGCTCCGGCGGTCCCCCGCGTTGGACACGGTGTTTCAGTCGGGGAAGGCTTCGGTGTTTCGGGTTCGCTGCCCGCCGTGACGTGAGGTTCGCAGCCACCACGCCGCCATAAATCCCACGCCGAGCACGCTGACGAAGTACAGCGTGCTGAGCCGGATCAGCAGCACCGACGCGACCGCGGCGCCCGTTTCCACCCGCAGCACGGCCAGGAGAAGGAGCATGGCCGCCTCGACCCCGCCAATGCCGCCAGGAAGCATCGTCACGGCGCCAACCAGCGTCGCAATGGCGTAGACCGAGAACGCGGCGATCGTGGAAACGCTCGCGCCCAGCCCCGCGAGGATGAGCGCAAAGGCGAGCGCCTCGCATCCCCAGGCGACGACGGCGATCGCGAGACCCACGGCGAGGGGTCGGGGTCGAAGGAGCGCGCGGCCGGTCACGACGAGCTGCAAGAGCTTGGCCGCGATCCGTTCGAAGCGTGGATACGTTCCGAGCCGGCGGAGGGTTGGTCCATACAGGCGCTCGGTGGTGAGGAACGCGATCGCGCAGCCCATCGCGATCAGGACGAAGACGAAGAGCCCGAGCCCATTGGGCAGCAGCGCCAGCCCGCCGATTCCCAGGAGCAGCACCGCCATCACGTCGCCGAGGCGCTCCACGAGCAGCACCCCCGCCGTGTCCGCCATGGAGACCCCGTAGCGCGCGCGCAGCAGCGCCGCCTTCACGACCTCGCCCGCCTTGCCTGGCGTGGCGGTAAAGGCGAAGCTTGCGCAGAAGGCGAGCACGTTGGGCCCGAAGGGCACGGGCCAGCGGAGGGTGCGGGCATAGTAGTGCCACCGCAGGGCTCGCAGGAACCAGCCGACGAGCACGAGTCCCAGGACGAGTGGGGCGTATGGCTGGACCGGGAAGCGTCGCAGGGTCGCGAGGAGCCGATCGTGCCCGGACCAAACGGTGATGCCGAGGTACAGCGCCATGCCCGCCACCAGCACCGCGACGGCGGGCGCCATCCACCGGTGCCAGGCAGCGCCCGCTTCGGCGGCGTCGGTGGTCGCGGTCGCACCTGATGCGTCAGAGGCCGCCGTCGTCTGCTTTTCCGCGATGGTCACGCTGACTCGCTCACCCCCACCCTCCTCCTCCGCAGCTTCATTTGATCTTGATCACTGGCTGGTCGGGGTGGGCGGGATTGGGCACGAGCTGTCGGCCGTAGCAGTCGACCATGAGGTCCATCAGCTCGAGCACCACGTCGATTTCAGCAAGACGTCCGTCCGCGAACTCGGCCACCCAATTGCCTGTGCGATTCAAGCCGAGTCTCTCCGCGACAAAGGAAGGAATGACCAGCGAAATCGCTCCAGTGTCGACGAGTGCACTCGCGTCGTACGACCGCACCTGTTCAGCCGTCATGAGCCCACCGCGTACGAGGTCCAGGTCAACCGCGTTCACGAGTCGAACTGAAGCTCGGACCTCTCCCACGCTGTCTCCTCTCATGACGTCACTCCGCCGTGTTTCCGTATGTTGGCGACCCCGAACGGCGATTGCCTATCCTTCGGCGAGTAGTGTAGCAGGCGGCGAGCGCCGTCGATCGGGAGGAGCCCGGATGCTGGCTGTGGCATCGGTCACGCGCGTGCGTGGGGTTGCGGTCGCCCACGCCGTGGTGGGGGCGGTTGCCCTGTGCGGCGTCGGGCTGGGGCTGGCGCTGCGCGGGATGCCCGTGCTGGCGAACGACTTCCCGCTGAACGACGGCGGGCTCTTCTCGGTGATGATCGAGGCGGTGCGGGGCGCCCGCTACGGGCTGCCGTGGTCGGTGACGTACAACGGGCTGGAGATCCCCTTCGCGTATCCGCCGCTGGGGTTCGTGCTGGGGGCGCTCCTGGCGGATCTGACGCACACGAGCGGGATTGCGGTGCTGCGGTGGCTGCCGCTGGCGCTGAACCTCTTTGCCATGGGGGCGTTTGCGCTCTTGGCGCGGGCGGTGCTGCGGACGGCGATGGGGGCGGTGGTGGCGCTGGGGGTGTTGATGGCGCTGCCGGGGAGCTACGAGTGGCTGATCGGGGGCGGAGGGCTGACGCGGTCGCTGGGGCTGTTGTTTGCGCTCCTGGCGCTGCGGGAGGCGTACCTGCTGGCGACGCGTGGCTGGAGACGGGACGTGGCGCTGCTGGCGGTGTGTTCGGGGCTGGCGCTGTTGAGCCACCTGGAGATGGCGTGGTTTCTGGCGTACAGCGCGGTGCTCGTGTACCTGGGATATGGGCGGACGTGGGGGAACGCGGTGCGGGGGGCCGTGGCGGCGGGAGGAGCGCTGATCCTGGCGGCGCCGTGGTGGGTCACGGTGCTGGCGCGCTACGGGCCAGGCCCATTCGTCGCGGCCGCGGCCACGGGCTCGTCGGTCGCGCAGGGCCTCGGCGCTCGGGACGTCCAGGTCTTCGCGGCCCTCGCCCTTGCGCTCTTCGCCGCTCTGGCCGCGACGCGCGACGAGCGGCTGTCTCTACTGGCCTGGGTGGGGGCCATCTGGCTGCTCAACAGTCGGAGCCGCTGGCTCATCGCGTGCCCACTATCGCTCGCGCTGGGTCGCGCGACCAGCGCTGCGCTGATCCACCCGTGGGGGGACTGGGGCGCGCACGCGGGCACTGCGGCGGGAAGGCTCGCGCTCTGGGCGCGGCCGATATGCGCTCCGCTCACCGTGGCTGCCCTTGGTCTGGCGGCCCTCGCGTATCGATCGGGGCTTCCGGTCCCCGCGGACGTCGCTGCGGCGACGGCCGCCCTCACCCGAGAGGATCGGTCCGCGATGGGCTGGCTGCGTAATCACACGTCCGAGCGAAGCCGATTCATCGTGGTGGGCGGGGGCGGCTGGGCACAGGATCGTGTGGGCGAATGGCTGCCGGTCCTCGGCGGGCGCGTGGTCGACTCGACGATTCAGGGCACCGAGTGGCTGCCGGGCGGCGAGTTCCACACGCGGCTTCGACGCTGGATCGATCTCCAAGCATGCGACGGCTCGGACGTGGGCTGCCTGGAGGGCTGGCGCGCGACGGCCGAATCGGCGTTCACCCATGTCTACGTACCGCGCTGGCCCGACGACTGCTGCGCGCCGCTGCGCGGGTCGCTCCGCTCCAGCCCGGCGTACGACGTGGTCTACGACGGGCCGACCGCCACGGTCTTTCGACGGCGGGCGCCCTAGGTGGCCAGGGACGATAGGGCGCCGGGTCGTGCGGCGGGGCGGGCTTCGGCGGGCGCGACATGCTGACCGTAGTGAAGCTTCTCGGGGGCGTGAGATCCTTCGGGCTTCGCCCTCAGGATGACAGAATGTCGACGCGCCCTCAGGATGACAGAATGTCGACGCGCCCTCAGGATGACAGAATGTCGACGCGCCCTGAGGATGACAGAATGTCGACGCGCCCTGAGGATGACAGAATGTCGACGCGCCCTCAGGATGACAGAATGTCGACGCGCCCTGAGGATGACAGAGTGTCGACGCGCCCTGAGGATGACAGGATCTCCACACTGACTCCCCGTGGCGTTCCGGCGCTGCGCGCAGGGTCCGGCCGAGGTGGGGAGCGGGTGTCCGCTCCCGGTCCGCTGGATGGCGCGCGGATGGTGTCCGCTCCCGGTCCGCTGGATGGCGCGCGGATGGTGTCCGCTCCCGGTCCGCTGGATGGCGCGCGGATGGTGTCC
>Ga0070741_10006547_pt1 | contig 24910 bp, 20 predicted proteins | sample Coa_R1_4_FD_66440 | JGI IMG/M metagenome (GOLD analysis project Ga0070741, IMG submission 66440) | Surface soil microbial communities from Centralia Pennsylvania, which are recovering from an underground coalmine fire - Coalmine... | ecosystem: Environmental > Terrestrial > Soil > Unclassified ... | reverse complement strand
CGTCCGCGCACACCTCCGCTTCGCGCTGCCGTACGCGCGGCGCCTGCGGCTCGAGCCGGCGGCGCGCGCGGTGTACGACGGCCTGCACGGGTACCGCGACCACCCGCTCACCCTCGTCAACGTCGCCCTCATCACCGCCGCCGCGCAGCTGACGCGGGTGCTCGCCATCTACTCGTCGGGCCGCGCGGTCGGCATCCACCTCTCGCTCCTGCCGTACGTCGTGCTCGGCCCGCTGCTCTTCCTCGTCATGCTCGTCCCGTTCACGGTCAACGGCATCGGGGTGCGCGAGGCGTTCTTCGTCAGCTTCCTCGGCAAGCTCGGCGTCAACGCCGACAAGGCGTTCGCCTGCGGCTTCCTCTTCTTCGTGATGACGATCCTGCTCGCGCTGCCGGGTGTGGTGATCCTGCTCTGGGAGAACGTGTTCGGCCGGCGGGCGCCGGTCGCCGATGGAACGGCCTGACGTCTCCGTCGTCGTCGTCACGTTCAACGCGCTCCCGCACGTCGAGCGCTGCCTCGAGTCGGTGCGCGGCCGCGACGTGATCGTCGTCGACAACGGCTCCACCGACGGCACCGTCGAGCGCGTGCGCGAGCGCTTCCCCGACGTGCGGCTCGTCGAGCAGGGCAACGTCGGCATGGGCGGCGGCAACAACGCCGGCATGCGGCTCGCCGAGGGCGGGTACTTCTTCCTGCTCAACTCGGACGCTTGGGTGGAAGGTGACGGGCTCGACCGGCTGCTCGCGTTCGCGGCCGCGCACCCGGATGCGGCGGTCGTCGGCCCGCGGCTCGCAAACCCCGACGGCAGCCTGCAGCGCTCGGTGCGCGGCGAGCCGACGCTCTGGCGGCTCGCGACCGAGTACTTCTTCATCCGCAAGCTCGGCCCGCGCACGAACCTGCTCAACCCGCTCTACGCCGGCGGCTTCCGCCACGACGCGCCGCGCGCGGTCGACTGGCTCTCGGGCGCCGCGCTGCTCGTGCGGCGCGAGGCCGCCGACGCGGTCGGGCTGTTCGACGAGGACTTCTTCATGTTCAGCGAGGAGGCCGACTGGCAGACGCGGTTCCGCCGTGCCGGCTGGACCGTGTGGTTCTGCCCCGACGCGACCGTGACGCACGTCGGCGGCGCCTCGCACGGCGGGCGCCTGTACGTCGAGAACCTGCGCGGGCACCTGCGCTTCTTCGCGAAGCACCGCGGGCTGCGCCAGGCGGAGCGGGCGCGGCGGCTGCTCCTGCTCGCCCTGCGGCTGCGCGCGCTCGTGCTCCGCCGGCCGGAGTACCGCGAGGGGATCCGCTTCCTCTCGTCCGGCAACGCGCGCACCCTCATCTCGTGATCGAGTACGTCCGACTCGCCTTCGGCACGGCCGTCGTGCTGCTGCCGGGCTCGCTGGTCGCGCGGGCGCTCGGCCGCCGTTCCGTCTCGGCGACGCTCGCCTGGTCGCTCGCCGCCGTCTTCGTCGCCTGGGCCGTCGTGTTCGCCGTCCACTCGAACATCCGGCTTGCGCTGATCGTGCTCGCGCTCGTCGCCGGCGGCGCCCTGATCGCGGGCCGTCCGGCGCGCGAGCGCAGCTCGACCCGCTCCGGGCCCGCCCTCGCGGCCGGCGCCGTGCTCGGCGTGCTCCTCTGGCATGTCGCCGGCGCGGTGGTCGGCGACGGCCTCTTCCACGAGGGGCGCATCCGGAAGCTCGTCGACTTCGGCGACCTCCACCTGCGGACGGTCGACGAGTTCAAGGACGGCGGGCTGCATCCCGGCTACGCGTTCCCGCTGTGGCACGCCTTCTGCGCGCTCGTCTCCTACGTCTCGGGCGTCGACCCGGCCGGCGTGCTCCGGCACGAGCCGTCGCTGCTCGCGCCGGTCGCGGTCGCGGTCGCCTGGGAGGCGGGGCGGGCCGTGTTCGGCTCGCGCGCCGGCGGCGCCGCGGTCGCGGCGGCCCAGCTCGGCATCTTCTGCTTCGCCGCCGGGCACGGCGGCTCGTACGCGACGCTCGCCCAGCCGGGAACGGCGGCCCGCCAGCTCTTTGTCCCGGCCGCGATCGCGCTCTTCTTCGCACGCGACCTGCCCGCGACGGCGGCGGTCTTCGGGGCGCTCGCCTTCGTGCACCCGACCTACGCCGCGTTCCTGCTCGTGCCGCTGCTCGCGGTCGCGCTGACCGAGTGGCGCGGCCTCGTCGCGGCCGCGGTGCCGCTCGGCGCCGTGCTGCTCTGGCTGCGCCCGCTGCTGAACGAGACGAACACCCACGACCCGAACGCCTCGACGCGCGCGAACGAGCTCGTCCAGTACAGGGGGCAGCTGGTCGTGCACGGCCTCCACGACTTCCGCCTCGCCGCCTCCGTGCCGGGGCGGAGCGGGGCGGTGGCCGTGGCCGCGCTCGTGCTCGTCCCGGTCTGCGCGCTCGCGCTGCGGGAGCGGTGGGCGCGCTTCGCGGCCGGCGGCTCGGTGCTCGTCCTCGCTCTGATGGAGGTGCCGTGGCTCTTCGTGCACCTGTCGGACGCCGTGTCGCTGTCGCAGTCGCGGCGGGCCGCCGGCTTCGTGCCGTTCGCCTTCGCGCTGGCGGGCGGGCTCGCGCTGCTGGCGCGCCGCGCCGCGCTCCTCCCCGCGGCGCTCGCGGCGGGCATCGTCTGCCAGCTTCTCTGGCCCGGCGACTTCGGCTACGGGCTGCGGCACGGCGGGCCCGCGCTAGCCACCTGGATCGCGCTCGTCGGCGGCGCGGCCGCGCTCGTCCTGGCGGCGGCGCTGCGGCGCGGGCTCGAGCCGCGGCTCGGCCTCGGCGCCGCGGCCGCCGCGCTCTACGTGCTGCCGGTGGCCGTGCACGCCGCCTGGCACTGGAGCCCGGCGCAGCCGACGGATCCGCAGGCGCTCTCGCCGCGGCTCGTCCACAGCCTGCGCACGAAGGTGCCGAAGGGGGCGATCGTGATCGCGCCGATCCAGACGAGCTACGAGGTCGAGGCGGTCGCGCCGGTGTACGTCGTCGCCGCCCCCCTCACGCACGTGGCGAACACGAAGGCGAACCACTCGGTCGAGCGGTTCCGCGCCGTGCGGCACTGGACGGCGACGAACGACCCCAGCGTCCCGAAGCGCTACGGCGCCACCTGGGCGATCCGCGGCGGCCGTCTCTATCGTCTGCCCGGGTGAAGGTGCTCGTCGTCAGCCTGTACTTCCCGCCGGCCGGGGGCGGAGGGGTGCAGCGCCCGCTCAAGCTGGCCACGCACCTGCCCGAGCTCGGGATCGAGACGCACGTGCTTGCGCCCGACGACCCGAAGTGGATCCACCGCGACGAGGAGCTGCAGCCGCCGACGCTCGCCTGGGTGCACCGGGCGCGCTACCTCGGCCCGCGCGGCCGCAAGCCCGCGGAGGAGCTGCACGGCACGGCCGGGCTCGAGCGGGCGGCAAAGCAGCTGCAGCTCGCGGGGCGGCGCCTGCTCGTGCCCGACGAGAACGTGAGCTGGAACGTGACCGCCGTCCCCGCCGCGATCCGGATCGTGCGCAGCGAGGGGATCGACGTCGTGCTGACGACCTCGCCGCCGTCGTCGGTGCACCTGGTCGGCGCCGCCGTGAAGCGCGCGACGGGCGTCCCGTGGGTGGCCGACCTGCGCGACTCGGTCGTCGCGCACCCGCACCGCGCCGCCGAGCGCCTGCTCGTGCGCGCGAAGGAGCAGGGCGAGCACGCGGTCGCCCGCCTCGTGACCCGGTACGCCGACGCGATCACGTGCGTCTCCGAAGCGATCGCCGACGAGGTGCGCGCCCGGTCGCCGAAGGGGAAGGTCGTCACGATCCCGAACGGCGCGGACTTCGACGACTTCGCGGGGATCGAGCGGCACCCGTCCGACCGCTTCCGGCTGACGCACACCGGCTCGTTCTTCGGCAAGCGCGACCCGCGGCCGTTCCTGACCGCGCTCGAGCGCTCCGGCCTCGACGACGTCGTCGTGCGCTTCCTCGGCGACTTCCGCTCGGCCGACCGCGAGTGGGCCGAGCAGCGGGAGCTCGGCGACAGGCTCGAGCTGATCCCCTACGCGCCGCGGCGCACGGCGCTCGAGCTGCAGCGGGACTCCGAGGCGCTCTTGCTGCTCATCCCCGAGGCGGGCGGCCGCGGGAAGGGCGTGCTCTCCGGGAAGGTGTTCGAGTACCTCGCCGCCGAGCGGCCGATCCTCGCCGTCGTGCCGCCCGACGGGGCCGCGGCGGAGCTGATCCGCGGCGCCGGGGCGGGCGTGGTCGCGGCGCCGGACGACGTCGACGCCATGGTCGAGGCGCTGCGGGGCCTGCACGCGCGCTGGCGTGCGGGCGAGCTCGAGTCGACGCCCCTCGCCGCGGAGTGGAAGCGGAAGGTCTCGCGGCGGGCGCGCAACGAGGAGATCGCGCGCGTGCTCGAGGAGGTCGCCCGGTGAGGCGCCTGACGAGCTTCCTGTTCCTCGCGAGCGTCTTCTGCGTCACGTTCGAGAAGATCCACTGGAACGCCGCCGGCACCGTGTCGATCGCCGACGTGCTCGCGATCCTCTTCCTCGCCGCATTCGTCGCCGGCACGCGCCGGCCGGTCGTGCCGCGCACGACCGTCGTGCTGCTCGCGTTCTTCGCGACGTTCGCCGTCGTGTACCTGCTCGGCTACTACGACCTCTCCGACTCGGATGCGCTCGCGCAGTGGGCGAAGGGGTTCACGAAGTGGGGGATCCACTTCGCGTTCCTCGCGGCGGCGGTCGTCTGGCTCTCGCGGCGCGGCCCCGCGTACTTCTGGCGGACGCTCGCCTGGTTCAGCGGCGGCCTGGTCGTGAACGCCGCCTACGGCGTGCTGCAGCTGCTCGACGCGCGCCGCGGCGGCAACCTGGACGCGTCGATCATCTCGCCGCTGACGGGCGGCTCGAGCCAGATCAACATCTACGGCGCGATCAGCGGTGCGAACGTCTACCGGCCGAACGCGCTCACGGGCGACCCGAACCATCTCGGGATCATGCTGATCGTGCCGCTGCTCGTCCTGACGCCGCTCTACCTGCGGCTCGAGCGCGGGCACCGGCTGCGCGGCTGGCTGATGGCGACGATCGGCTTCCTGCTGATCGTCGAGGCGGCGACGCTGTCGCGCAGCGGCGTGCTCGGGCTCGCGGTGGGCGCGCTCGTGCTCGCGATCCCGTACCGCCGCTATCTCTACCGGCCCGTGCTGCTCGTGCCGATCGGGGCCGCGCTGGCGGTGCTCGGCGGCGTCGTGCTGACGCGGCGCCACTTCTTCTCGGTCGTCCTGCGCTCACGGCTCCAGACGAGCGGCGGCTCCGAGAACGCGCACTTCCAGGTCTACAGCTTCGTGCCGCAGGTGCTGCACTCGGACCCGCTGTTCGGGCTCGGGCTGAACACGTTCTCCGTCTACTACGAGTTCGTCACCGGCAAGACGAACTGGGGGCCGCACTCCTACTACGTCGCGCTGCTCGTCGAGACAGGGCTCGCCGGCACTGTGCTCTTCGCGGTCTTCATCTTCTGGGTGTTCTTCCGCCTGCACGCAGCGCGCGCGCTCGGGCGGGCGCTGGCCGCGGCGCAGGACCCGCTCGCGGCGCGTGTGCGGCCGCTCGCCTGGGGCTGCACCGCCGCGCTGGCCGGGACGCTCGCCGCCAACGTCTTCTACCTGACGATGCAGTTCTACTACTTCTACGCGTTCGTCGCGCTCGCGCTCGCGATCCCTGTCGTCTTCGCGCAGACGGAGTGAAGGTCGTCGTCCTGACGACGTCGTACCCGTCGCCGGAGCATCCGGTGGCGGGGAGCTTCGTCGCGTCCGCCGTGCGCGCGGCGAGGGACGCGGGCATCGACGTGACGGTCGTCTCGCCGGCCGAGGTGCGCCACTTCGGCGTCGCCTACGGCGGCGGCATCGCGCAGAACCTGCGCGCCGCGCCGTGGAAGCTCGCGCTCGTCCCCGGCTTCCTCGCCGCCTACGCGCTCGCCGCGCGCCGGGCCGCCGCGGGCGCCGACCTCGTGCACGCGCACTGGATCCCGACCGCGCTCGCCGCGCGGGCGACCGGCAAGCCCTACGTGCTGCAGGTGTGGGGGACGGACGTCGAGCTGGCGCGCCGCGCGCCCGCGCTCGCCCGGCCGCTGCTGCGCGGCGCCCGCCTCGTCGTGGCCGCCTCGCAGTTCCTCGCCGGCGCGGCGCGGGAGCTGGGCGCGCGGGAGGTCGCCGTCGTGCCGGCGCCGGTGCCGATCCCGGCGGCCGTCGGCCCGCCGGACGAGCCGCCGCACGTCCTCTACGCGGGGCGGCTGAGCGAGGAGAAGGGGATCCTCGAGTTCCTCGAGGCGACGGCGGGACTGCCGCGCGTCGTCGTCGGCGACGGCCCGCTGCGCGGCCGCGTGCCCGAGGCCGCCGGCTTCGTGCCGCCGGCAGAGCTGGGTGCGTGGTACGAGCGCGCCGCGGTCGTGTGCGTCCCGTCGCGGCGGGAGGGCTACGGCATGACCGCGCGCGAGGCGATGGCCCACGGGCGGCCCGTGGTCGCCACGGCCGTCGGCGGCCTCGCCGACCTGCGCGGAGACGGCGTCGTGCTCGTGCCGCCGGGCGACGTGGGCGAGCTGCGCGCCGCGCTCCGGCGGCTGCTCGCCGACGAGGGCGAGCGCCGGCGGCTCGGCGCCGCCGCCCGCCGCGCCGCCGAGGCCGGGTTCTCCCCGAGTGCGATCGGCGGCGAGCTGGCCGCCGTCTACCGCGCCGCGCTCGGGTGAGCTCGGGCCCCGCGGGAGCGCCGCGATACGCTCCGCCGATGCCCCGGCACGTCGTGCACGTCGTCGGCGCGCGGCCCAACTACATGAAGACCGCACCGCTCATGGCCGCGCTCGCCCGCCATCCGGACGAGTTCCGGCAGACGCTCGTCCATACCGGGCAGCACTACGACGCCGCCCTGTACGACGTCCTGTTCCGCGACCTCGGCCTCCCCGTGCCCGACGTCGACCTCGGCGTCGGCTCCGGCAGCCACGGCGTGCAGACCGCGCGCGTGATGCTCGCCTTCGACGAGTTCCTCGACGGCGCGGCGGCCGACCTCGTCGTCGTTCCCGGCGATGTGAACTCGACGCTCGCAGCCGCGCTCGTCGCCGCCAAGCGCGGCATCCGGCTCGCCCACGTGGAGGCCGGGCTCCGCTCGTTCGACCGGACGATGCCCGAGGAGCTCAACCGCGTCCTCACCGACCAGCTGGCGGATCTGCTGTTCACGCCGTCGCGCGACGCCGACGAGAACCTCCGCCGCGAGGGGATCGACCCCGCGAGGGTGCATTTCGTCGGGAACGTCATGATCGACACGCTCGAGCGGCTGCGACCGCAGGCCCGGCGCCGCCTTCCCGAGCTCGCGGCGGCGCTCCGGGTCGGCCGTCCGTACGTGCTCGTGACGCTGCACCGGCCGCCGAACGTCGACGACGAGCGGGCGTTCGCGATCCTCGCTGAGGCGCTCGAGGAGATCGCCGGGGACGTCGACGTCGTCTTCCCGATGCATCCGCGGACGCGCCGCCGCGCCGGCACGCTCCTCGACGGCGGACCGGTCCGCGTCGTCGAGCCGCTCGGCTACCTGGACTTCCTCGCGCTCGAGGAGGGCGCAGCCTGCGTCGTCACGGACTCGGGCGGCGTGCAGGAGGAGACGACGTACCTCGGCGTCCCGTGCGTGACCGTCCGCGCCAGCACCGAGCGGCCCGTCACCGTCTCCGAGGGCACGAACAGGCTCGTCGCGGCGGCGCGCGCCGCGGTCGTCGAGGCGGTTCGCGACGCGCTCGCCGCCGGAGCGAGCCCGCGGCGGCCCGAGCTCTGGGACGGTCGCGCCGCGGAGCGGATCGCGGAGGCGCTGAGGGCGGACACATGAGCGTCGGCCTCTATCTGCATGCCGTGCGCGCCGCGCGGCCGCGGCAGATCGAGCGCCGGCTCACCCGGCCGCTGCGGCGCCGGCTCGTCCCCGGCGCCGCCGACGCCGGCCCGCCGGCGCCGCTCGAGGAGCTCGTCCCCTTCTGGCGGTCGGCGGCGTTCGCGCGCGCCGAGGGCTCGCACCCCGGCGGGCGGCTCGCCGGGTTCGCCGCCGCGTACAACGGCTCGGTGCTCGAGGCGGCGCGGGCCGGAGACGCCGCCCGGGCGGCGGCGCTGCTCGACGACGCGCGCGGAGGCGACCGGTGGCATCCGTACGTCGTCTCGACGCGGATCCTCAACTGGGTCGCGGCGCTCAGCCTCGCGCCCGCGCTCGCGACGGCCGGGGTCGGGGAGTCGCTGCGCCGCCAGCTTGCCTTCCTGCGGCGCAACGTGGAGGACGACGTGCTCGGAAACCACGTGCTGCGGAACGCGACGGCACTCCTGCTCGGCGGCGTGTCCGTCGGGGACGACTCGTCCGTCAGGCTCGGCCGGCTGCTCTTCGCGCGCGAGCTGCCTGAGCAGGTCCTCCCGGACGGCGGCCACTACGAGCGGAGCCCCGCCTACCATCGGCTCGTGCTCCGCGACCTTCTCCAGGCTGCGCCCTACGCCGACGTCCAGAGGGCGGTCGCCGCGATGACCGGGTTCGCGGTGCTGTCGTCGCGTCCCGACGGCGCGCCGTGGCTCTTCAACGACGGCGGCGCCGACGTCGCGCCGGCGCTCGAGCTGGAGGCGCCGGCCGACGGACTGTCGCTCGCGCGCGACACCGGCTACGCGTTCCTGCGCCGGCCCGGGCTGTCGCTCGCGTTCGACTGCGGGCCGCCGGCGCCGGAGTTCCTCCCGGCGCACGCGCACGCGGACGCCCTGTCGTTCCAGCTCTGGCTCGACGGGGCGCCCGCGGTCGTCGATCCGGGCACGTCGACCTACGAGCCGGGCGAGCGGCGCGCGTGGGAGCGCGGCACGCGGGCGCACTCCACGGTCGCCGTCGACGGCGACCAGTTCCGGCTGTGGGGGGCGTTCCGCTCCGGCCCGCTGCCCGCGGTCCGGCTGACGCATGCGGACAGCTCGACCGTTGCCGGCGAGGTGCTGCTGCGCGGCGGCGTCGTCCATCGCCGCACGATGGCGCTCGGCGAGCGTTCGCTGGTCGTCGAGGACCGGGTCGAGGGCGAGGGCCGGCACACGATCGTCTCGTCGCTGCCCGTGGCGCAGGGCTCGCCGCTGCGCGTCGAGCCGCTCGCCGGCAGCGCGGAGGAGGAGCCGGCGACGTACGCCGAGCGCTTCGGCGAGACGCGCGGCGCGCGCGCGCACGTCGTGCGGGTCGACGCGCTGCTTCCGTGGGAGGGCGGCTGGCGGCTCTCCTGGGGTGCGCCGTGACCGAGCCGATCCGGATCCTCCGAGTGATCGCCAGGCTGAACGTCGGGGGCCCGGCGCTGCACGTCGCCTACCTGACCAAGGGCCTCGAGGCGCTCGGCTACGAGACGACGCTCGTCGCCGGCCGCGTCGGGAGCAGGGAGGACTCGATGGAGTACGCGGCGAGCGAGCTCGGCGTCGCGCCCGTCTTCCTCCCGAATCTGCAGCGTGAGATCGCGGTCGGGCGCGACCTGTCGTCCGTTCGCATCCTCCGCGAGCTGATCCGCGAGCACCGGCCGCACATCGTCCACACGCACACCGCGAAGGCCGGCGCCGTCGGCAGGCTCGCGGCGATCACCTCGCGCCTGCCGCAGCCGCCGGTCGTCGTCCACACGTTCCACGGCCACGTGCTTCGCGGCTACTTCAACCCGGCCGCCACGGCCGCCTTCAAGCAGGTGGAACGGCGCCTCGCCACCAGGACCGACCGGCTGATCGCCGTCAGCCCGGAGGTGCGCGACGACCTCGTCGCGCTCGGCGTCGCCCCGGCGTCGAAGTTCGAGGTGATCCGCCTCGGCCTCGACCTCGCCGCCCGGACGGTGGCGGACGAGGCGGTGGCCCGCGACCTTCGTGCACAGCTCGGGATCGGAGACGGCTCGCTCGCCGTCGCGTGGCTCGGGCGCATGACGGGGATCAAGCGCCTCGACGTGCTGCTGCACGCATTCGCGTCGCTCCGCCGGCGCGGGACGGACGCGCACCTCGTGCTCGCCGGCGACGGCCCGCTCCGCGAGTCGCTCGAGCGGCTCGCGGCCGACCTGGCGATCGCCGACCGCACCCACTTCGTCGGCATGCGGAAGGATGTGGCGGCCGTCTACGGCGCCGCCGACGTCGTCGCGCTCACGTCGGCGAACGAGGGGACGCCGGTGTCGCTCATCGAGGCGCTCGCTTCGGGCACGCCGGTCGTCTCGACCGACGTCGGCGGCGTCCGCGACGTCGTCCTCGACGACACCGGGTTCCTCGTGGCCGACGGCGACGCGGAGGGTGTCGCCGCCGCCCTGGCGCGGTTCGCGGACGATCCCGACCTGCGCGCGCGGTTCGGCGAGGCGGCCCGGGAGCGGACGATCGAGCGGTTCTCGGTCGAGCGGCTCGTGGACGACGTCGACGGCCTCTACCGGAGGCTCCTCGCGGAGCGGCGCAGTGCGTCGAGGAGATCCCTGACCGGGCCGCTCAGCCCGGCGCTCGGACGCAGGTCGGTCGCCCCCGCCGCGAGGCGGCTGCGGATCGCGCTCCTCACGCAGTACTTCCCTCCCGAGGTGGGGGCGACGCAGTCCCGGATGCAGACGTTCGCCGAGCATCTGGCGGCGCGCGGCCACCAGGTGACGGTGATCTGCGAGTTCCCGAACCATCCCCAGGGCGTCGTGCCCGAGGGCTACCGCGGACGTCTCTACGAGGACGACCGCTCGAACCCGTATCGCGTGCTGCGCGTTTGGGTGAAGGCCGATCCCGAGAAGACGCAGCGGACGCGGATGAAGTTCTACCTCTCGTACATGGCGATGGCGACCGCGACCGCTCCGCTGCTCGGGCGGGTCGACGTGGTCTTCGCAACGTCGCCGCCGCTCTTCACCGGGGTCGCCGGCTATGCGCTCGCGCGCCTCAACCGGGCGCCGTTCGTGCTCGACGTGCGGGACCTCTGGCCGGCGGCGGCCGCAAGCCTGAACCAGCTCTCCACCGGCGCGGTCATCGCGGCCGCCGAGGGGCTCGAGCGGTTCCTGTACCGGCAGGCGTCGGCGGTCACCGCGGTCACCCGCCCGTTCTGCGCGCACGTCGACGCGATCAGGGGGAAGCCGCCGGCGACGGCGCTGATCCCGAACGGCACCCTCGAGGCGTTCTTCGACGCGGAGGCCACGGCGGAGGCGCGTGCGGCGCTCGGGGCGGCGAACGGCGCGTTCACCGTCACGTTCGCCGGGAACTTCGGGATCGCCCAGGCGCTCGGGTCGGTGGTCGACGCCGCCGCCCTCGCCGGCTCCGGCGTGCACTTCGCGCTCGTCGGCGACGGCCCGATGCGCGAGATCGTCGAGCATCGATGCGGCGAGCTCGGCGTCGACAACGTCACCTTCGTCCCGCAGCTCCCGCTGGAGCAGGTGCCGCCGCTGCTGGCGGCGAGCGACGCGCTGCTCGTCCCGCTCTCCGGGCACCCGACGTTCCGCGACTTCGTGCCGTCGAAGCTGATCGACTACATGGCCGTGGGCCGGCCGGTGCTCCTGTCCGCGGCGGGCGAGTCCCGCCGCATCCTCGAACGCGCCGGCGGAGGGCTGGCCGTGGCGCCCGAGGATCCGCGCGCGCTCGCCGACGGCGCGGCGTGGCTGCGCGACCACCCGCGGGAAGCGGCCGCCATGGCCGAGCACGGCCGGGCGTTCGCGCGCTCGCGGCTGCGCTCGAGCCAGGCCGAGCGGCTCGAGGCGCTCCTCGACCAGGTGGTCGCGCGATGAGATCGGTCGCAGGCCCGCTCGCCGGCCGCCGGCCGTTCGAGACGTCGCCCGAGACGGTCGTCCGCCGCCGCCGCGGCTTCTCCGGGCTGCAGCTGCGCGAGCTCTGGGAGTACCGGGACGTCGGGCTCTTCCTCATCTGGCGCGACCTCAAGGTGCGCTTCCGGCAGACGGCGTTCGGCGTCGTCTGGGCGATCCTCCAGCCGCTCCTGCTGACGGCGATCTTCACGATCTTCCTGAACCGCGTCGCCGGCGTCTACGCCTACAACCTGCCGTACGCGGTCTTCGCGCTCGCGGGCGTCGTCCCGTGGACGCTCTTCTCGCGCGCGCTGATCACGAGCTCGACCAGCCTCGTCGAGAGCGCGTCGATCATCGGCAAGGTGTACTTCCCTCGCCTCCTGCTGCCGCTCGCGTCCGCCACCTCGTACGTCGTCGACTTTGCGATGTCGCTCGTCGTGCTGGCCGCGGTGATGGTCGTCTACGGCGTCGCGCCGACGATCTCGATCCTCTTCGTGCCCGTGTTCTCGCTGATGGCGCTCGCAGGTGCGCTCGCGTTCGGGGTCTGGCTGTCGGCGGTCAACGTGCGCTACCGCGACGTGAACTTCCTGCTGCCGTTCATCGTCCAGCTCTGGCTGCTCGCAACGCCGATCGCCTATCCGCTGTCGCGCATCCCCCGTCACTGGCAGACGCTGCTCGGCCTCAACCCGGTTGCGGGGACGGTCGCGGGCTTCCGCTGGGCGGTCACCGGCCACTCGCGTCCGCCCACGGCGATGGTGCTCGTCTCCGCGGGCGTCATCGTCGGCGTGCTCGTCCTCGGGCTCGTCTACTTCCGCCGGACGGAGCGGACGTTCGCGGACATCATCTGATGGCGACCGCGATCGACATCCAGCAGCTCGGCAAGCGCTACAAGCTCGGCGACCGGGTGCACTACGGGCGGCTCACCGAGTCGCTTGCGAACGCCGTCTCGGCGCTCGCCGGACGCCGGTCGAGCGGGCCGGCGCAGTACGTCTGGGCGCTCCAGGACGTGACGCTCGCGATCGAGGAGGGCGAGGTGATCGGCTTCATCGGCCGCAACGGCGCCGGCAAGACGACGCTCCTCAAGCTGCTCTCGCGGATCACGGAGCCGACGACGGGCGAGGCGCGCCTGCGCGGCAACGTGGGCTCGCTGCTCGAGGTCGGGACGGGCTTCCACCAGGAGCTGACTGGCCGCGAGAACATCTTCCTCTCGGGCGCGATCCTCGGGATGCGGCGCGCCGAGATCCGCCGCAACTTCGACGACATCGTCGAGTTCGCCGGCGTCGGGGCGTTCGTCGACACTCCGGTCAAGCGCTACTCGTCGGGCATGCAGGTTCGCCTCGGCTTCGCGGTCGCGGCGCAGCTCTCGACCGAGATCCTGATCGTCGACGAGGTGCTCGCGGTCGCCGACGCCGAGTTCCAGCGCCGCTGCCTGGCCAAGATCGAGGACGTTGCCCGGTCGGGCAACCGGACGATCCTCTTCGTCAGCCACAACATGCATTCGCTCAGGTCCCTCTGCAACCGAGCCGCGTTTCTCGAGCAGGGGCGCCTGCGGTCGGTCGGCGAGGCGACGCGGGTCGTGCGCGAGTACCTCGAGTCGGCCGCCGGCAGCAATGCGGAGCGCGTCTGGGACGACGAGCAGCGGCGCCCCGGCAACGAGGACCTCCGGCTCGTCGCCGTGCGGGTCCTCGACCGCTCGGGCGCGCTGGTCGCAACGGCGATGTCCAGCGACGCGCTCACGGTCGAGCTCGAGCTCGAGGTGTCGACCCGCACCGCCGGCACGGCCGTCGGCTTCGACCTCGAGAGCGACGACGGCGGCGGCGTGCTGAGCGCCTTCCAGCTCGACGCGGACGAGCCGCCGCCGCTCGAGCCGGGCAGGCGCGTGCTCCGCGCCACGCTGCCCCCGCGGCTCCTCGACGGCGGCGGCTACGTCGTCAGCCCGAGGATCGTCGGCCACAACGGGCGGCCGATCGCACACGAGCAGGGCGCCGTGCACTTCGACATCGTCGGCGACCATCGCGTCCGCCTGCTCGAGCACGTGAGCAGGCTGGGCCCGGTCGCGCTCCCGATCGACTGGTCCGAGCATCACGGATGAGAGTGCTCTTCGCGGCCGCCTTCGCGGAGATCGGCCTGTGAGGGCGCGCGCCGGGGCGGGAGCGGGCCGCCGCACAGGCGAGGCGCGGCGCATGGCCCATTTCTCGGCGAGCCCGCCGCCGCTGAAACGCGTGCGGCGCGCGCAGGCCGACCTGCGGCGCTCGGCCCGGCGGGCCGCGCTCCTGACCGGGCGGCCCGCGGCCGGCTCGATCCGCCTGCTCTACGGGCTGCTGCGCATGCCCACCCTCGACCAGCAAGCGTGGGGCGGCGGGCCGATCCACATGCTGCACCTGATGCGGCGGTTCGAGCCCGCGTGGCGCGACTTCAACGTCTTCCACCTCGCGTCCTCGGCGCTCGGCCTCGTGCCGGACGCCCGCGAGCTGGCGGCGATCGCCCGCCGCCGGGGCGCGCCGATCGTGCTGAACCAGGACGGCATCGAGGCCAGCCCCTTCCACCCGTCCGAGCTGCGCGAGCTCGACGTCGAGCTGATCCGCAGCGCGGACCACGTCATCTTCCAGAGCCGGTTCTGCCGGGACGCGGTCGAGGACGCCGTGGGCGGACGGGACGGCTCCTGGGAGATCCTCCACAACGGCGTCGACGTCGACCGCTTCTCGCCGCCCGCCGCCGAGCCGTCGGGGCCGCCGACGCTGCTGCTCGCCGGGAACCAGGTGCAGCCCTACCGCCTTCGCCTCGCCGTGCAGACGCTGCGGCACGTCGTCGACGCGATCCCTGACGCCCGCCTGCTCGTCGCCGGCATGGTGCGGTTCCCCGAGGACGACCTGATCGGCGCGCTCGGGCTGCGCGCCCACGTGGAGTACGTCGGCCGGCACTCGATCCGCGAGGCGCCGGACGTGTATCGCAGAGCGCACGTGCTCCTGCACCCGCGCGTCGACGATCCGTGCCCGAACGCGGTGCTCGAAGCGCTCGCGTCCGGCCTTCCCGTCGTCCACACGGCGAGCGGCGGCGTCCCCGAGCTCGTCGGCGACGCCGGCGTCGGCGTTCCGGTCGAACACCGCTCGGACGAGCTGGCGCTGCCGCAGCCCGAGGCGCTCGCGGCGGCCGCCGTCGAGGTTCTCGGGCGGCGTGCCGAGCTCGCGCCGAGGGCGCGGGCGCGCGCGGTCGAGCAGTTCCCGCTCGAACGATGGCTCGACCGGTACGACACCCTGCTCACGAGGCTGGTGCTCGAGGGTGGCTGACGGAGCGGCCGCGCCCGTTCTCCTCGTGAGCGAACGGGCGCGGTACCCGGCGCACGCCCTGGCGTTCGCACGGATCCTCGAACGCAGCGGCCGGCCGGGCGTCGCCGCGGCCGGCTCACGGCTTCCGCCCGCGGTGCAGCGGCGGCTCGCGCCGGTCGAGCTGCCGGGCACGGTCCTCGAGCTGCCGGAGGCGGCCGGGCCGCGCCGGGCGGCGTGGCTGCGCCGGCTGTTCGCCGAGCACCGACCCGCGGCCGTGTGGATCCAGCAGGAGCCGCTCGACCGGGTCGCCCTCGAGACGCTCGCGGTGCTGCGCGCGACGCGCAACCCGGCGAGCGCCGTGTGCGCGGCAGCCGAGAACATCGTCCCGCCGGTCTCCGGCCCGAAGGCCGTCCTCGCGCGCTGGGCGCTTCGCCGGCTCGACGGGCTGGCTGCGAACGCGACGCCGTCGGTGGAGGGCCTGCGCGCGGCCGGCCTCCCGGTGCCCGCTGCGGTCGAGATCCTCGCCGGCGGCGTGCCCGCTCCCCCTCCCGGCCCGGCCCGCGCGCGAGCGGCCGGGACCGGCCTCCGGATCGGCTTCGCCGGCCGGCTCGTGCCCGAGAAGGGCGTCGACGTGCTCGTCCGCGCGCTCGCCGCGCTGCCGGGCGCGACGCTCGCCGTCGCCGGCGACGGCCCTGAGCGCGGGCGGCTGCAGGAGCTCGCCCGCGAGCTCGGCCTCGACGGCAGGCTGGAGCTCCTCGGAGTCCTGGAGGACGCCGACATCTGGCCGTTCTACCGCGCCCTCGACTGTCTTGCGCTCCCCTCGCGGACGACGCCTCGCTGGAAGGAGCAGCTCGGCGCCGTCCTGATCGAGGCCATGGCCTGCGGCGTTCCGGTCGTCGGCTCCGACTCCGGCTCGATCCCCGAGGTGATCGGCGACGCCGGGCTCGTCGTCCGCGAGGGAGACGCCGACGCGTTCGCCGACGCCTTCCGTCGCCTCGCGGACGCGTCGCTCAGGGAACGGCTCGGCGCGAACGGCCGGGCACGCTACGCCGAGCATTTCTCGATCGACGCGTACGCCGGGAAGCTGATGCGGCTGCTCCGTCTGGAGGGCTGAGTGCCGCGCGTGTCCGTCGTCACGCCGGTTCGCAACGGCGGACGCCTGCTCGCGGCGGCCCTGCGCAGCATCGACCGGCAGACCTACGAGGACTGGGAGCACGTGGTCGTCGACGACGGCTCCACCGACGGGACGGCCGACGTCCTCGCAGCCTGGGAGTCGCCGAAGCACAGGCTCGTCCGCTTCGACGAGCCGCGCGGCGTCGCCGAGGCGATCAACGCGGGGCTGCAGATCGCCCAGGGCGAGCTCGTGGCGCGGCTCGACGCCGACGACGTCGCCCTGCCCACCCGGCTCGCCCGGCAGGTCGGCGCGCTCGACCGCCGGCCGTCGCTCGCCCTGCTCGGCTCCGCGGCGGTCGCGCTCGACGCGGCGGGCCGCAGACGGGGGCTCGTGAGCGCGCCGGTCGGCGTGGCGCTCACACGCTGGCGAAGCCTGTTCAGCTCGCCGGTGATCACGTCGGCGGCGGTCTTCCGGCGCGACGCGCTCGGCGCCGACCGATTCGACCCTGCGTTCACGCCGAGCGAGGACTTCGACATGTGGGCGAGGATCGTCGCCCGCCGCGACGCCGACAACCTCGCCGCGCCGCTCGTCTGCTACCGCTTCCACGCCGGGCAGCTCAGCGACGTCCGGAGCGCGGCGCAGCTCGCCGCGCACACGGCGATCGTGCGCAGGTCGCTCGCGTCGGCGTTTCCGGACGTGGAGGTGCCGGAGGAGCTCGTCGAGGGGCTCTGGCGGCTCGCCGTGCGCCGGCCGGTGGCGGGCGACTCGCGGCCGCTCGCTGAGCTGCTGCTCGCCCTGCACGCCGCCTTTCGCCTGCGCTTCGGCGACGATCCCGCCGTGCGCCGCCACGTCGCGGCCGCGCTCGCGGCCGCCGGGCACCGGGCCCGCGCGCGCGAGCTCGACCCGCGCGTCGGCGCGCGGGTGTGGGCGCTGCGCGCCGCCGCCTCGGCGCGGGCGCTTCGCTACCGCGTGGGGGCCGTCCGGTGAGGATCCTCCAGGTCGCGCCGGCCGACGGCGGCGGCGGCGCCGAGGACGTCGCGCGGCGACTGCACGACGGCTACCGCGCCGCCGGTCACGAAGCCGTGCTGCTCGTCGGCCGGGTCACGGCCGGGGGCGAGGGCGTCGCCGGCATCCGGCAGGGCGGCGGCGTCTGGCGGCTCGTCGAGCGGCTCGAGCGTGGACGGCGATGGCGTCCCGCCAGGGCCGCCCGCTTCGTCGCTGCGCCGCGCTCGTTCGTCGACTGGGCGGCCGGACGCGAGATCTTCCGCTACCCCGGAACGCGCCGCGGCGTGCTGCCGGCCGCCGTCCGCGCGGATGTCGTGCAGCTGCACAACCTGCACGGCGCCTACTTCGACCTCCGCGAGCTGCCGAACCTCGCCGCCCGCGCACGCGTCGTGCTGACGCCGCACGACATGTGGCTCGCGACCGGCCACTGCGCGCACACGTTCGACTGCGAAGGCTGGACGGGGGACTGCCGGCCGTGCCCGTACCTCGGCACCTACCCGGCGCTGCGCCGCGACGGGGCGGCGGCGAACCTGCGGCGCAAGGCTGCGCTGTACGCCGGGTCTCCGGTGAGGCTCGCGGCTCCGTGCCGCTGGCTGCTCGACCGGCTCGCCCGCTCGGTGATCGCGCCGGCGCTCGTCGAGACCCGCGTGATCCCGAACGGCATCGACCTGACGACGTTCTCGCCGGGCTCCCGGGAGAAGGCGCGCTCCGCCCTGGGACTGCCCGCGGACGCGCCGGTCGTCGTCTTCGCCGGTCGCGCCGCCCGCTCGAGCCCGTGGCGCGACTTCGGCCTGTTCGTCGAGGCCGTCTCCCGCAGCGGCGCGATCGGGCTCGTCGTCGGCGGCGAGGGCGGCGACGCGGACGCCGGCCGCGGCCGGCTGCGCTTCCTCGGCGACGTCTCGGCGGGCCGCTTCGCCTCCGTCCTGCGCGCCGCCGACCTCTGCGTCCACGCCGCTCGCGCCGACACGTTCCCGACCACCGTGCTCGAGTCGCTGGCGTGCGGGACGCCCGTCGTCGCCACGCCCGTCGGCGGGATCCCCGAGCAGGTGCGCGACGGCGAGACCGGCATGCTCGCCGCGCCCGCCGACCTTCCCGCCGCGGTCGTCCGTCTGCTCGCCGACGGGGAGCTGCGCGCGCGGCTCGGCGAACGGGCGGCCGCGGACGCGCTGCGCCGGTTCGACGTGCGAGACCAGGTGGCCGCGTACCTCGACTGGTTCGCCGCCTTCCCGGACGACTCCTCTACCCTCGGGGCATGCCGACCGAGCCCGGCGGGCTGAAGGCGCGGGTCCGCGCCTACTGGGAGGCCTCCCCGTGCGCCGCTTCCACCTCGGCGGCTCCGTTCGGCTCGCCGGAGTTCTTCGCGGAAGTCGAGCGCGAACGCTACCGCCTCGAGCCGTACGTGCACGAATTCGCGGAATTCGAGCGCTGGTCGGGGAAGCGTGTCCTCGAGGTCGGCGTGGGGCTCGGCACCGACTTCGTGCAGTTCGTCCGGGCGGGCGCCGACGCGACGGGCGTCGACCTGACGGAGACCGCGGTCGACGCGGTGCGCCGCCGCCTGACGCAGGAGGGGCTTCGGGCGGAGCTGCTCGTGGCGGACGCCGAGGCGCTCCCGTTCGCGGACGCGTCCTTCGACCTCGTCTACTCGTACGGCGTCCTTCACCACACGCCTGACACGGCTCGCGCGATCGCGGAGGTGCGCCGGGTTCTGCGAAGCTCCGGTGAGGCGCGCATCATGCTCTACGCGCGCCCGTCCTGGCTCGCGATCGGCGCGTGGCTGCGGTGGGGGCTCGGGCGCGCACGCCCCTGGCGTTCGGTCTCGGACGTCCTCGCGGAGCATCTCGAGAGCCCCGGGACGAAGGCGTATCGCCGCGCCGAGCTCGAGCGTCTCTTCCGCGGCTTCTCGAGCGTCGCCGTGGAGCGGCGGGTGACGCCGTACGACCGTCGCGTCGCCGGGCCGATCGCGACGCTCACGGGCCCGCGCCTCGGCTGGTTTGCCGGCGTGACAGCGCGTCCGTGACGGCGGCGACGAACGCGTCCTCGCTCGGGCCGTAGCCCCAGCCGGCCGCGCGCTCTCGCGAGCGGGCGCCGTAGATCCGCCGGAGCTCCCCGTCGGCGAGGCCGCGCAGCGCGTCCGCCGTCGCGGCGGGGTCGTCCGCCGGGACGACGCGGCCGTTCACCCGATCCTCGACGAGGTCGGCGCCCGCGCCGACGCGCGCGGAGACCACGATCGGCAGCCCGGCCGCGGCCGCTTCGACGACGACGACGCCCCAGGTCTCCTTCCGCGAGAGGAGCGCGAACACGTCGGCCGCCGCGTAGGTCTCGGCGAGCCCCGCCTCGCCCTGGAAGCCCGTGAAGATCGACGCCGGGGCCGCGGCTCGCTCGACGCGCTCCCGCTCCGGGCCGTCGCCGGCGACGACCAGCCGGAACGGCGGCCCCGCCCGCGCCACGGAGGCCGCGAGCACCTCGACCGCCTTCACAGGCACGAGCCGTCCGGCGTACAGCACGGCCACGTCCTCGTCCGCGAGCCCGAGCCGGGCGCGGATCTCCGCGCGCCGCTCGCGGGCCGCGTCCACCCGCCGCTCCAGGCTCGCGACGTCCACGGTGTTCGCGAACACGCGGATCGCCGCGGGATCGCCGCCGTAGTGGACGAGGTGCTCGCGTGCCCGCGTGCCCGTCACGAGGAGGCCGGCGGCCGGGCGGACGACGCGCGGCACCACGAGGCGCTTGAGCACGTGCACGGCCCAACTGCGCGGCTCGACGAGCTGCGACTCGGAGAAGACCACGTAGGGCACGCGGTGGACGCGCGCCCAGACGACCGCCAGCTGGGCGGCGAACACCGACCAGCCCCAGACGACCGCGACGTCGAACCTGCCGCGCGAGAGCTTGCGCCAGAGGCCGGGCGTGACGGGGTAGTCGTGGAAGAGGAGCCGTTCGAGCGGCAGGCTCGGGCCGCGCAGGATCTCGTGTGGATGCCGGGGCTGAAGCGACCAGGTGCGGCCCTGGATCGACTCGGCGGCGTAGAAGACCTGGAGTTCGAGCTCCGGGCGCTGCGCGAGCCTGTCGAGCTGCGGCACGCGCGACGCCGTCAGCTCGGTGGTCACGACGGCGACGCGGATCATCCGGGGCCTCGCTGCGGCAGCAGCTGCCCGTGGCGCAGCTTCCAGATCGCCTTCCGCAGGCGCTCCTTGGCCCGCAGCGTCGCGCCGAGGTTGCGGCGCAGGCCGCGGGGCGTCAACAGGTGGCTCGCGTCGAAGCGCGTGTAGATCCGGCGCTTGCCGCCGGCGAGCCGCCAGTTCTCCGCCGCCTCCGCGCCGCGCCTGGTCTGCTCGAAGCCGCCCGGCACGTGGCCGTAGCCGTGCCGCTGATGGACGGGGCGCACGACGCGGGTCGCGTCGACGACGGCGGCGCCGGTGTCGCGTGCGTGCCAGACGAGCCAGTTGTCGAAGCCGACCCTGCCGACGGCGAACGGCGGGATCGACTCGTACACGCCGCGGCTGAAGCAGAACCAGTCGAGCGCGCCCGCCCCGCGCCGCCGGCCGCTGCGCGCCGCCGCGCGCACGCGCGCCTGCCAGTCGCCGGCGAAGTCGAGCGTCTCGGTGAGCGCGGCGTCCCGCGACTCGCCCACGATCACGAAGCGCGGCGCCCGCCGGGCGACCGCGGCGGCGGCTCCGGCGAGCTCGCCGGTCACGACGATGTCGGCGTTCGCGAAGCACAGGACGTCCGTGCGGGCGAGCTCGTGCGCCCGGGCGAAGACGCCGTCGAGGAGCGGCGTGCCGTGTGCGTTCCGCTCGAGCCCGTGGACGACGGCGGCGCCGAGGCGCTCGCCGGCCTCCGCGATCCCCTCCTCGTCGCCGAAGAGGATGACGTCCGCGCCGAGCGCGCGCCAGCTGCCGACGGCGTTGTCCTGTGCGCGCGCCGTCTCGCCGGTCCACGGCTTCGGCACGCTGAAGAAGGTGATCATGCGATCCCGGCCTCGCGCCACCAGAGAGCGAGGTTGAGGAGGTACCAGGCGCTTCGGCCCGGCCGTTCGAGCAGCCGGCCGACCTCGACCGGGTCGAGCAGCTCCGACTCGCGCGCGAACGCGCCGACCTCGAGGCGGGCACGGTCGCCGAGGCGCTCGCGGAACCACTCCTCGACCGGCATCCGGAAGCCCTGCTTCGGCCGGTCGACGAGCTCGTCCGGGATGACGCCGCGCACCGCGTGCTTCAACAGGTGCTTCAGCTCTCCGCCGCGCGTCTTCGCCGCCGACGGGATCGACAGCGCGAGCTCGACGAACCGGTGGTCGAGGAACGGGACGCGCACCTCGACGCCCACCGCCATCGACATGCGGTCGATGCGCGCGAGCAGCAGCTCCGGCAGCCGCAGCCGGAGGTCGAGGTAGCTCATCCAGTGGAGGTGCGACGGCTCCCACGCGGCCTCCTCGAACCGCCGCCGGATCGGTGCGAGCGCCTCCCACGAGGAGAGGTCGCCCACCGCCTCGAGCAGCGCCGGCCCGGCGAGGCGGCGCTTCTGCGACTCGGTGAACGCCTCGGCGCCGCCCCAGAACACCGGCACGCCTTCGCTGCCGCGCCGGAGGAACTCGAACGGCCGGGTGTCCGCCCGCCCGGCGAGCGCCAGCGCCTTCAGCCCGAGCCGCTTCGCCGACCGCGGCACGGCCAGGTCGTGCGCACGCTGCAGGCGCAGGTGCGTGCGCCACGACGGGTAGCCCCAGAAGAGCTCGTCGGCGCCCTCGCCGGCCTGGCAGACGACGGCGCCGCTGCGGCGCGCGAGCTCGGAGACGAAGTAGAGCGGCACGGCGACCGGGTCGGCGATCGGCTCGCCCTGGATCCGCACGAGCTGCGGCAGGAAGTCGAGGACGTCGGCCTCCGAGACGATGCGTTCGTGGTGGTCGGCGGCGACGACGTCCGCCATCAGCCTCGCGTACGGGAGCTCGCTCGGATACGACGCGTAGTCGGCGTCGTAGCCGATCGAGAACGTCTGCACGGCCGAGCCGTGGCCCGCGAAGAGCGCGGCGTTCGTCGACGAGTCGATCCCGCCGGACAGGAAGATCCCGACCGGCACGTCGCTCATCTTGCGGAGCTCGACCGAGACCCGCAGCTCGTCGAGGACGCGCCCCGCGAGCTCGTCGTCGGAGCGTCCGAGCAGCGGCTCGACATGATCCCACGGGTCCCACCAGCAGCGCTCCTCGCACGACCCGTCCTCCCGCACCCGCAGCCACGTCGCCGGCGGCAGCTTCGCGATCCCCTCGTAGAAGGTGAGCGGCGCCGGCGCGGTCAGGAACGAGAGGTAGTGGTAGGCGGCCTCCGCGTCGAGCCGGCGCGGCTGCTCCGGGTCGCTGAGGATCGCGGGCAGCTCCGAGCCGAACGCGAGGCGGTCGCCGCGCCGTGCGTAGAAGAGCGGCTTGATGCCGATCCGGTCGCGGGCGAGCCAGAGCTCGCGCGAGCGGGCGTCCCAGATCGCGAGCGCGAACATGCCGCGCAGGCGCTCGAGGCAGCCGATGCCCCACTCCTCGTACGCGTGCACGATCGTCTCGGTGTCGGAGTGGTCGGTGCGGAACACGTGCCGGCCCGTCGCCTCGAGCTCGCGGCGGAGATCCAGGTGGTTGTAGATCTCGCCGTTGAACACGAGGCGCACGTCGCCCGTCTCGTTCGCCATCGGCTGCATCGCGCGCTCGTCGAGGTCGACGATCGCGAGGCGCCGGAAGCCGAGCCCGACCGCACCGTCCGGCGAGACCCAGGTCCGGGCGCCGTCGGGCCCGCGGCTCGCCAGCGTCTCGCGCATCCGGGTCACGTACGCATCCGTGGCGCGGAAGTCGCTTCGCCTGAAGGCGAGCACGCCTGCGATCCCGCACATCGGGGCGATGCTAGATGAACGCCAGCACGTGCCTGCGCGCCCGCCGGGCCGTCGCGAGCACCGCGGCGTGCGGCATGTTCCGCAGCCGGAACAGGCGCAGCTCCCGCATGAACTCGGCGCCCGCCTCCGCAAGGCGGTGCTCGAGGCTCGCGGCGCAGTGCGCGTAGAGCGCAACGTCGAGGTGGTTGCGCTCGCGGATCAGCTCCCGCGTCCGCAGGTCGACTGCGCCGGCGGCGTCTCTCGGCGCCACGTTCACCCGGTCGTACAGGACCGGGCGCCGCCAGTCGAGCAGCTCGCGCAGGAGGAGCATCGACTCGTCGAAGCGCTCGGCGAGGCCGGCGAGGACGAAGTGCTCGCCGATGTTGCGCTTTGCCGCCGCGAGCGTCGCCTCGCTCACCCCGCCGACGGCGTCGTCGGCGGTGCCGAGCAGGCGCGTCTGGCCGTTCTCGAGCTCGCCCGCGAGGTCGGATGCCGCATACTCGCGAAGGCCGAGGCGGCGGCCGACGACCTCCTCGTGCAGGTAATGGCCGGGCGTCCGCAGGACGTACCGGTAGTGCGAGATGATCCGCTCCACCGGGTCGCGGAGGAGCGTCACGTACGACGCCGGACGGCCGAGGGCCCGGTGGGCGCCGAACCCCATGTGGCCGCGCAGAAGCTGGATCGACTCCTTCGCGGCCGGCGGCAGGGCCTCCAGGCGGCGGAGCGCCGGCCGCCAGTCGCCCGGGCCGGTCTCGAAGATCGCGTGCCGCGGGTACTGCCGGTCGAGCACGCGGTTGAACGTCAGCCCGGCGGCTTTCGGGACGTGCAGGAAGATCAGCGCCTGTCGTTCGACCGCGCGACTCTACACCGGCGCCCGGCCGCCTTCATCCCCGTTCGGGCCCGGCGGTCCGTAGCATCGCGGCGTGGTCGTTCTCGTCGTCTGCTTCTGGGTCGCCGCGGCGCTTCTCGTCTGGACGCACGCGCTCTACCCCGCGGTCGCGTTCATCCTGGCGCGCGCCCGCGCGAGGCCGGTGCGGGCCGGCGACGTCGAGCCGGCGGTCGACGTGATCGTCGCCGCCTACAACGAGGAGGCGTCGATCGCGCGCCGGATCGAGAACCTGCTCGAGCTCGACTACCCGCGCGACAAGCTGCGGCTCGTCGTCACGTCGGACGCATCGAGCGACCGAACCGAGGAGATCGCGCGCCGGTACCCGGGCGTGACGGTGATCTCGAACCCGCGCGGCGGCAAGGTGGCGGCGCAGGATCGTGCGGTGCGCGAGACGGCGGGCGAGATCGTCGCGTTCTCGGACGCGAACTGCACGTGGGCGCCAGACGCGCTGCGGCGGCTCGTGCGCCCGTTCGCCGATCCGGATGTGGCGTATGTGTGCGGGCGTCTGCGCCTCCTCGCCGCCGACGGCTCGAACAAGGAGGGCACGTACTGGCGCTACGAGCTGGCGCTGCGCGGCGCCGAGTCGCGGCTCGGCTCGGTCACGGGCGGCAACGGGTCGATCTACGCGCTGCGGCGCTCCGACTACGTCGAGGTCGATCCGCGGTTCGGGCACGACCTGTCGCTGCCGTACCTGATGGTGCAGCGCGGGCGGCGGGCGGTCTACGAGCCGGGCGCGCAGGCGTTCGAGAAGCCGACGCCGTCGAACGAGACCGAGTACCGCCGCAAGGTGCGCATGTTCGAGCACTGCTGGCTGATCCTGCTGCGCGGCCGGATGCTGCGGCGGCTCGGCGCGGTCTACGGGCTGGAGATCGTGTCGCACAGGGTGCTGCGCTACGCGTCCGGGCTTCTCCATCTCGTGCTGCTGGCGGCGTCGCTCGCGCTGGTCGCGCACGGCTGGGTCTACGACGTCGTGCTCGGGCTGCAGCTCGGCCTGCTCGCGGCGGCCCTGGCCGGGGTGGGGGTCGCGCGCTACTACGTGCTCGTGTCGTGGGCGACGGTCGTCGCGCTCTGGCACTACCTGCGCCGCGGCGTGCCGGCAGGGTGGGAGCCGGCGCGTGAATAGGGCG
>Ga0070741_10006546_pt1 | contig 24912 bp, 27 predicted proteins | sample Coa_R1_4_FD_66440 | JGI IMG/M metagenome (GOLD analysis project Ga0070741, IMG submission 66440) | Surface soil microbial communities from Centralia Pennsylvania, which are recovering from an underground coalmine fire - Coalmine... | ecosystem: Environmental > Terrestrial > Soil > Unclassified ... | reverse complement strand
TGCCTTTCCCATGAATCGTCTTGGTATTCTTCTCTCCGGACGCGGTTCCAACTTCCTCGCGATTGCAGACAACATCGAGGCGCGCAGGATTCCCAATACGGAAATCGGAGTTGTGATCTCGAACAAGCCGTATGTGCCCGGCATCGAAGCTGCGGAAAGACGCGGGCTGAATGCGCACGTAATTCAAAGCAAAGGTCTCTCACGCCCTGAGCATGATGCCGCTATGGTTGGCTGTCTGCGCGAGCATCGCGTCGATCTCGTTTGCCTGGCCGGTTACATGCGGCTCATCTCCCCGACTTTTCTGGAAGCCTTCCCCAATCGGGTTTTAAATATCCATCCCTCACTTCTTCCCGCATTTCCGGGGCTCGACGCACAAAGACAGGCCCTTGAATACGGAGTTCAGATCAGCGGATGCACGGTTCATTTCGTAGATGAAAACCTCGATCATGGCGTGATCATTCTTCAGCGCTCCGTTCTGGTGCTGCCCGGTGACGACGAGCACAGCCTCTCCGCGCGCATTCTCGAGCAGGAGCACATTGCCTATAGCGAGGCCATTCGCATGGTGCTGAGTGGCGAATATGAGATTCGCGGACGTAGATACATAAAAAAATAGTTGCCAATGGTTTAGATCCAGCACGGCGAACAGCTTTCACGAATTCAACATCTCAATTCTTGCGTCAACTTCACTCTGCAGAAGTAGAGATGCACATTTTCGCCATCATCATAGGCGTAGTTCTCATCGGAACGTCGTCCCACGACGTCTTCCACACGCTCTTTCATCCCGCCGGACGTGGTGCGTTAAGCGACTTCATGTCGCGACGGATTTGGAGAGGAGTGAGATTTTTCGCGAAGCGGCACCGCGGCCTCATCACTCTGGGCGGTCCCATAATCTTTCTTGCCATCGTTTCCACGTGGGCTCTTCTAATCATCTTCGGATTTGCCCTGATCTATTGGGCGAATCTCAACGTCTTCGCTGTCGTTCCCGGGATGGATCCATCTCGGCCGAAGAACTTTTTTGACGCGTTCAATATCTCTCTGGGAGCGCTGATTACGATTGCCGGAGACTACAACTCGAACTCTAAGCTCATGCGCCTACTCATGGGCGCACAAGCAGTGGTCGGATTTGGACTCCTTACGGCAGCCGTCTCTTGGCTGCTATCTATTTATCCCGTTTTGGAGCAGCGGCGTTCTTTAGCACATCGCTCGACTTTGCTCCACGCGGCGGAAGAGCGTGCTGGAACATCGGTGTTCGACTTTCCCTGCTCCGATTTAGCTGCGCTGTTGCTCACGATCACCGAGGAGATAACGACGTTGCGCAACAGCATGTCGCAGTTTCCTGTGAGCTACTACTTCCATGGAGGGGAGGCGGAGACCGCATTACCCGGAATCCTTGAATACGTTCGCGGCATAGGTGAGAAGGCGACGCAATCGCACGATCCCTCCGTGCGCATTATAGGGATAATGCTGTCCGGCGCGATTATCGATTATCTGCAATTGGTGGCGCAGGTGTATCTGCGCATGCCGAGCACGATATTCCGGTCGTGTTGAGAGCTTACGCTAGCGATCAGCTGCGAGGCATCGTGGAGTACGAACGCGAACCCGCTGGAGGTCGCGACTCGCGAGCGGCTTAGACTTCTACCTTGACTGTGCTTGCCTCCAGGTGGCTGATCCAGGCCTTGCGCGAAATGGCCGAGGCGCTTCTTTTTTGCGGAGGAGATGCAACTGAAACTGCCGCTGGTGTTGCCTGCCGATATGCTAGACGCGGGTTTGCGCTGTTCATTGTCGCCAGTTCTATTGACTCGGAGTCAATGAGCTGAGTTGTGCATCAAGCTGTCGCATTGCCAGCAGCATGCCCTGAAGCGTCGCATTCAATTGCGAATACACCAGCAGCAATTCCTGTTGTTGCGATATTCCGCTTTCCCACTTCGGGCCTAGGCTCCGAAACTAAGCGCGCTCGCTGGTTGCTCATGCATTTCTTAGTGCCACCATCGGCTCGACCCCTGCCGCTCGGCGTGCCGGGATCGCCGATGCCAGCAGTGCGGCCAGGCCGAGCACGACTATAGCCAGTGCGAGCATGATTGGATCCCATGGCTTAACGCCGTACAACTGGGCCGTCATCAATCTTCCGGCGCCAATCGCCGCAGGAATGCCAATCGCCAGCCCGATACCGATCTGCAGGAAGGCGCCGCGCAGCACCATCGTTGTGACCTGCGCGCGATCTGCTCCCAATGCCATGCGAAGGCCAATCTCGCTCGTGCGCTGTTCCACCATGTAGGCCAACACTCCATACAATCCCACCGAAGCGAGGATGAGCCCAAGCACACCGAAGAGCGAGGTCAGCGTCGCGATCATTTTCTCCTGCTGGAACTGGCCATTCACAACCTGCTGATAGGGATCGACACCGTAGAGAACCAAATTGGGATCGACGCTCGCCAGCGCCTTGCGCACGCGGTCTTCCATGCCCGGCGGATCTCCCGGAGCCCAAATCACGATGTTGTTCAAGAAATGTGACCCGAGTTCCCCACTCTCATACGCTGGATCATCCCATTTCCCAAACTGGGCCTCGGCCACGAGGTACATCGGGCGCACCGGTTCTTTCATACCCCAGGTCATCCAGCGTATGTCCTTCACGACACCAACGATTTCGTACATTGCCGAATACTTGATCTTGCCCGGCCCGAAATGCTGTCCGATCGGGTTCTGACCTTTGAAGAACTTCTTGGCAAACGATTCATTGATCACGGCGACGTTCCGCGTCGACGCGGTATCCTCTTGCGTGATTGGGCGCCCCAGCACCATTTTGGCGCCGACAGTATCGAAGAAGTCCGGCATCACCCGCGCAAATCCCGAGCCGGTATCTTCCTTCGGCGGCGGTTCAGGACGGCCCTCGATGCGCACACCGTTATTCCAGCTATCGCCCGACATGGGCGCATAGAGCACTTCCGTCACCATCCGCACACCGGGAACAGCGCGCAGGCGATCGTTGATTTGCCGATATAGCGGCTCCATCTGCTCGCCTTTGTAATTTCCCAAACCGGGATCGATCCACGCAATATATCGGCCGTGCGTCTCGAATCCAAAATTCTGGTGCTCTAGGTTGCGCAGACTCTGGCCTAGCAGCGCCGCGGCGGAAAGCAGCACCACGGAGAGAGCTCCCTGGGCGATCACCAACGACTTTTGCGCCCACGAGCCGCTGCCGCCAACCGAACGCTGTGCCCCGCGAAGTGCCTCAACTGGATCGGCGTGCGAGGTCACCCATGCCGGAGCAATTCCGAAGAGGATTCCCGTGAGAACGGCTACTCCAAGCGTGAACAGCAGGACAGGTAGAGACGGAGTCGCGCTGACGGGCACGAAGTTTTCGCGTCCGCCGTTCGCGAACGCGAGATGCAGCATCAACTTCGTTCCCGCATACGCTACCCCGATGCCCAGAGCGCCGCCGACCGCTGCGAGCATTACGCACTCGACTAATGACTTGCGGACGACTCGCGCTCGCGACGCACCCAGCGCAACCCGTATCGAGGTTTGCGCGCGGTCCTTCAATCCACGCGCCAGCATCAGGTTCGCTAAATTCCCGCATGCGACCAGCAGCACACATCCGGCAGCAATCAGAAGCAGCTTCAGTCCGTCCTGATACTGATCCCTTAGGTCGGTTACTCCAGCGCCGCCGGGGACCAAATGCAGCGTCTGCTGCTCCCAGATTGCCTTTTCGCCCGGTTCCATATCTGGAACGTGGCTGCCCAGCCAATTATGGAATTCCACCCTCAGCTCGGCTTCGAGCGACTTGGGATTCACTCCGGGACGCACTCTTCCGAGCAAGTCCAGAAAGTTCGCTTGTGGCGTTTTCAGGCGGGGCTTCTGCCCGTCGTCTCCGTCGAGCAATATCTCGGTCGTCAACGGCAGCCAGATATCCGGCATGCCCCATCCAGCCAGCTTCGCTCCGAAGAATCCCGGCGGAGCCACGCCGATCACCGTGAATGGATGGCCATTGATCTGGTAGCCGGCTCCGATGACCGAAGCATCAGATCCGTACTTGTCGTGCCATATGCGGTAGCTCATCACCGCGACGGGCGCAGCACCTTCTTTGTCGTCCTCGTCGGTGAACATGCGGCCAATCCACGGCTGTGTCCCCAGGGTGCGGAAGAAATTGCCCGAGACAAACTGTCCATTGCGCGTGTCCACCGGCCCCTGCGCTCCCACTCGCCGAACGCCGAGCGGCGCGTTGCCGGCCTGCAATGCCGCCAGATCGACGAACTCCGGCGTATGCGCGCGGAAATGCTGGTAGGCCTCATACGAGAACAAGGCAAAGTCTCCGTCATCGCCTTGCGTATAGCCGCCCCAGTTGCAGCACCGATCTTTATCGCCGATCCTCCACAACTCACTCGGGTTGGTGACCGGCAGCGACTTCAGCATTACCTGGTGCACCAGCGTAAAGATCGCGGTTGTCGCCCCGATTCCCAGCGCCAATGTGATCAGAGCTGTCGTGGTAAACCCAGGAGCCTTCCGCAACTGCCGTAGTGCGTCGCGCAGATCCGCCAGCATTCGTCCTCCTCGGATAAAGTCTTTGACGTAGTTCACGCCAGTCGGTTATGGGAAAGTTTTCAAGTGGCGGCATGTCGCTGAGCGTGAGATCGAGATCGCGCTCGGCGTACAAGGCGGAGCTGGAAAAAACCGACGCGCGCTGACGGAAGTCGTAGAAGTCAGCAACTGCGATGGGAAAGTGGGGCTGCGTTGGTAAGACCGTGAACACACGCGCCAGCCGGCCGGGCTGGGGATACGGCAACGGACGAAGAAGTACTGCATCAACCAGGCTGAAGATTCCCGTGGTCGCGCCAATTCCCAAACCAAGCGTGAGCACCGCGATTGCCGTGGGACCAGGAGTGCGGAGGCGCATCCGAATCGCATAATGGACATCCTGCATAAACGCTTCCATCAGAAATTCCTCCTGCATTGCGCGTGCTGAGATTCCCTGGAGGCAGCAAATATTCCCGAACGGGAACGGTCAGTCATATTGAGACGTGTGATCGCGCTGGAGGTTTGGAAAATTGTTCAACGATCTTTTGCCAGTGGGGGGAGCTGCCAATGGACTTGGAGACGTTCGTATTCGGATCGCGGGAGCTGCACCAGGCCCACCCGCTCGTCACCGCTGACCCAGTGCACCAAGTTTTCAATGTCGTGCGGAGACATGGCGGTGCATCCGGCGGTGCCGTTCCCAGTTCGGCTCCATTGGTGGAGGAAGATGCAGGAACCATCCCCGTGTACCGGGTGGTCGGTGTTGTAATTCACAACCACTCCCCACCGATACTCCGGAATCGAGCTCATCTTCTCGGAGCTCTTCCAGTCCACCTGATCCACTTTCTCGCGGTCGATGATCCTGCCGTAATAACGCGAAGTGGGATCATCGACGCACTCGATCGTCGGTGTGAGCGGTGTGTACATGCGCGATCCGGGGAGTTCGCCGGCGAATCCAAAAGTTTCGCCTTTTAGCAGGAACACGCCGGAAGGTGAGCGTCCGTCGCCTTCGTGCTTGACTGGCCCCGGATAGCGATCGGGGCTGTCTCTGGCAAGCGCCGGATCCCAGGCCATGCCCGCGCGTCCGACCACAACGGGAATCGGTTCGCTCACCTTGATCCACTCGCGACCCCTGCGTTCGTAGCGAATGAGTGTTCCCTCGACCGCGTTCCAATCCGGGGTGGTAACCGCAATCAGCTTCTTCTCGTCCTGCCACGTTCGCCAGATGCTCTTATCTTCGTTCTGTTGTGCTGATGCAGCTGCGAGGCCAAGGATCGGGAGCAACAAAAAGACTCGAATGTACACGGCCGTAGGGTAGCACTCAGCGATGATTGCCATCTCGCACCACTTCTCGTGCTATCAGGCTGCGGCCTTTGCCTGCCTGGCGATGCCTTGAAACTCCAGTGGGAGGTGGGCATCGACGAGCGAGGCGCCGCCGTCGACATCGATGAGTTGACCTGTAATCCATGCTGCTTCCTTGGAGCAGATCAGAGCAACGGCATTGCCGATGTCCGCCGGAGTGCCCAGGCGGCCCATGGGAGTCCATCCGCGCTCCTGCCAATCGCGAAGACCATTTTGAAACGCTTCCGGCAGGCTGTTCAGAACGCTGTCTTCGATCCAGCCCGGGCTAATGGTATTTACCGTGATGCCTCGGCTCGCCAGAGCTACGGCGAAATAGCGCACCAGGACTTCCATCGCCGCTTTGGCTGCGCCCATCGCCACCCAGGGCTGCCAGCTGCCGAAGCGTCCGCCGGGCGCGAAAGAGATGGCGACGATGCGTCCGCCGTTCGGCATGATGGGAGCCGCTTCTCGCACCGCTACGAGAAATGCTTTGGCTTGCGAATCGACTGCCGTGTCCCACTTGTCGAGCGTGATCTCCATCGGAGCCTGGTAGAAGGTCGGAGCTTCAGGGCGCGCGTTGGCGATGAAGATATCCAGCGACTTGAATTCGGCACGAACCTGCTGAAACATGCGGCTGATTTCTTCCGGCTTCGACACATCGGCCTGGACCAGAATTCCCGAAGAGCCGAAGTTCCCGATTTGGTCCAGCGTTGCTGCTGCGGCATCCCGATTGCGGTAGTAATGCACGGCGACACGCGCGCCTCGTTCTCCTAATTTCAAGGCAATGCCGCGGCCGATCCCGCGCGAGCTTCCTGTAATCAGAGCAGTCTTTCCCTCCAGAGACATACACACCTCCAAATTGCGCGCAGCATGTTAGTTCGCTACAGGAGTGTCGTCAAATGCGGAACGCGCTGGGCCGCGAATGTGTAAACCCCAAAGCTATGAAGCTGTAGACGTGCGGGCCGACGCATGCCGGAGCAATGAGATGGCAACCATAGCAGTTCACGGGAAAACACAGGTTACGCGAATCGCTCCGCATTTCTCGTCGATAACCTGGAGCGAGCAGTCGTCTTGTGAAAAGCTTGGTTTCGAGCTGGACTTCGTCTATGGCTCCTTTTATGCAGCGGTCAGGCGTGACGTGTTATCGATCCATCTCAAGCATGCGCCGAAGGCCGACGAAAGAGATCACCGCAGGCAGAATGAGCATCTGGACGCGTACTTTTCCGTGTCCGGGATCTACGCGCCTGGCGGCGCGAGCTCCTTGCTTTGATCTTCCTTATATGTCTTGACAGGCATATTCATTTTGGAGTATATACTTGCTGTGGAATCTACATTCGGAATCATTGCGGAGCCTAACCGGCGTGCGATTTTGAGCCTGCTCGCTTCGTCGGAGCAGTCGGTGGGAGAAATTGAGCGCCGACTTCGTATGCCGCAGCCTAGGGTATCAAAGCATCTGCGCGTTCTGCGCGAGGCTGGGTTCGTGGAATCCACGGTGGATGCACAACGTCGTCTTTACCGGCTGAAACCTGGACCATTCCAGGAGCTTGACGAGTGGCTGGCACAGTTTCGCCGCTTCTGGTCCGCTCACGTCGATGCCCTCGAACGCCACCTCGAGCGCATGGATGAAGATCAGCCAACAACGCCGAAAAGGAAGACAAGAACAAGACGACGCAGCCCAAAACGGGACAAAGGAGCAACGAAGTGAAAATTAAATTGACCAGCATATATGTCGATGATCAGGACAAAGCTCTGCGGTTCTACACAGAAGTACTGGGTTTTACCAAGAAGACCGATTTCAGTCAGGGCCCCTATCGCTGGCTCACGGTGACCTCACCCGATGAGCCGGACAGCACTGAGCTGCAGCTGGCGTTGAACAACAACCCTGCGGCAAAGGCGTATCAGCAGGCGATCTTTCAACAGAACCAGCCTGCGACGATGTTCTTTACCGACGACATCAAAGGCGACTACGAGCGCATCAAGGCGCACGGCGCTGAGTTCACGATGCCGCCAACCAATGTCACGGGCTCGACCATCGCGATGATGAAAGACACCTGCGGCAACCTCATTCAGATCACCCAGTTGACACGCTATTCGCGCTGAGGAAAACAACGTGAGCGATCGCGAGCGGCAAGTTGAACGATTTCGGTCAGCGGATAAGTTGCTGCCTCAGTTGCGTCGATTCTGGTCCGCTTTTCTCGATGCTCTCGAACGCCACCTAGATCGGATGGGCGAAGGTTCCTCGACACGAATAAAAGATAAGACGAGGAGAGAGAAATGACCGATCGCGAGCAGTACACACCGGGTCCGGCCAGCGGGGCGCAGGTAAGGAAGGACGGAGAGATGTGGACGCTTATTCTCACGAGAGAGCTGCGCCACAAGCCGGAGAAAGTGTGGCGAGCACTTACCGAGCCGGCGCATCTGCGCGAATGGGCTCCTTTTGAGGTTGATCGGAGCCTGGGTACAGTGGGAAGCACGGTAAAGTTCAGCTGGATCGGATCTCTGACGTCACAGGTTTCCGAAATAAAAGTGACGCGAGCCGACGCTCCTAGAGTGCTTGAGTACAGCTGGGGCGACGCGAATACGAGGTGGGAACTCGAACCCTTTGCTGGCGGTACGCGCTTGACGATGTGGCACAGTCTCGATCGCCGGTTTATCGCAATGGGCGCTGCCGGATGGCACATCTGCTTCGATGTTCTGGATCGCCTTCTCAGCGGGAATCCGATCGGCCGTATTGCTGGGGCCGAAGTAATGAAGTTCGATGGCTGGCAGCGGCTGCACAAAGACTATGCCAAACAATTCGGGATTGAACCACCCAAGTGGCCGCCTCAAGCGGCTCAAAAATAGCGAATCGAGGAATCGTGAACATCCAACGCTGGATTTTTCGCTGCATTCACCTGATCGTTAGCATTCCGATCATTGGTTACATCTATAGTCCGTTCGACAAGATTCCACAGTACGCTCCCCTTACTCGGTATCTGTTCGTTCCTATAATGGTCCTTTCGGGACTCTGGATGTGGAAAGGCCATGTCGTTCGAGGACTCGTTTCGAAACGACCCGCATAAGAAGATGTGCCTGGTGACGGCTGGAGGTGCACATGAACATCAAAAATGCTATCTCAGTGGAATCTGCCTCTGCACGAATCGACGAGAAGATCAAACAACTTAGCGATTGGCGCGGGAAGACGCTCGCGAAAGTACGCGAAATTATCCACGCGGCAGATCCTGAAATTATTGAAGAGTGGAAGTGGGCGAAAGCAACGAATCCCGGAACACCCGTCTGGTTCCACGGCGGCATCGTCTGCACGGGAGAAACGTACAAGAGTGTCGTCAAGATGACCTTTGCTAAGGGAGCCTCTTTGAAGGACCCGTCACGTTTATTCAACTCCAGCCTCGATGGGAATGTCCGGCGCGCGATCGACATCCACGAAGGCGACACGATCAATGAGGCAGCGTTGAAGAATCTTATCCGCGCTGCAGTAGCGCTCAATGTTGAACGCAGGGACAAGCCCAAACCGAAGCTACCGCGAGCGAGCAGTAAGCGGGTCGGCTAGGTTCATCCTACTGACTAAAAGGCGGATCCGGATTCGCAGATTCCCTCTTTTCCCTCGCCCCGGTACAGCCGCACATGCGCTACTCGGAACAGAGCCGGTCGATCATTTCAAAGATTGGATGACCACGCACGATTACGATCCTGAGCATGGCAAGAACACCCCGATGCTGAATCCGCCATCGGAACAATCCACGCAGACGCCGCAACCGACGCCGCAATAGGGGATTGGCCTGGACTCATTCTTCCACCAGCAGTTTTCCCAAGGTGGGCTTGTGCTTTTTTTCCTTGTGCGATTCCTTGAGCGTGGGAATCCGCTGCACTGGAGGAGGCGATCCGATCGTCTCGCGCGCAAGTGACTTCACTGCTTTCATCGCGCTGAACTTCTTCTTCTTTTTTCTTCCGACCATGTGTAAAAGCTCTGCCACCGTGAACGGGACTGACTGATGCGGGTAACCGCACGGTTTCCGCTCTTCGCCATTATGCAATAATCGCCTCTGGCGGACGCCCGGAGGAACGGCATGGAAGAGCGCGACATGTTCGAGGAGAAAGAGCAGAAGCGGTCGCATACACTGCTTTGTCCGCATTGTCGGCAGTCAGGAGAATATGAGCTCTCGTGGCTGGTGCGGACTAAGAAACGGCAACTCCCTCCCCGTGCCGACGAGCGCGATCGCGCGAAATTCGTTAAGGCTCGTTCCTATATGGTCCGCAAAGATGACATGGTCGCCTGCAAAAACATGCGCTGTCGCAAACGTTTTGAGGTTGCGGGCATCCAATCGGTGGCGTTCCTGGAATGATGCGATTCAGAAGTAGTTTATAAGCTGATCTGGGTCCTGAACGTTTCGTAGCAAATCCATTCCCAGGAAATCCTTCTTCATAGGGCATGAGATGAGAGTAGCGACTGCAATTGTTTTGGTTCTCGCGATTGGATGATCTCGCCTTTCTGAACTGGATGCGGCTGTGCATCATCATCGCTCCCATGATTCCCAGTCTGTTTCGCTCCAGGGTGATGTGGTGCTTACGATCCATCTTGCATCGATGCCTCTGAATGTGGCACATAAGCCCGTTTACGAGCGGGCGCTCACTTCTCGCGAACCTGCATTTACACGATTTTTCTGAAACGCCTTTCCTGAAACGCTTTTCTCTGAAACGATTTCTTTTGAAACGCCTTTCCCTTTCTTTATACTCACTAGTTTGCCCAGAGTACCCAAACGATGAAGATCCTGGTTTGCATGAAGCAGGTGCCGCAGAAGGATGCGCCTCTCAAGCTGAATGAGAGTGGCACCTGGATTCGCGAAGATGTTTCCTATGAAGTGAACGAGCCGGACGCCTACGCACTGGAAGAGGCTCTGAGGCAGAAGGAGAAGCACGGCGGCGAGGTCGTCGTTATCACCACTGGTCCGGCGCGGGCGCAGCAGGTCCTGAGAGAAGCGCTAGCCAAAGGCGCGGATCGCGCGATTCACCTCGAAGGCGCAGAGTTCGTCGGACTTGATTCTTTTAACACCGCAAAAGCCATCGCGGCCGCAATCAAGGACGAGCAGTTTGATCTGGTCTTCACCGGTTTGCAATCGGACGATTATGGTTACGCGCAGACGGGAGTGCTGCTGGCCGAAATTCTGGGATGGCCACACGCGACCATCATTATGAGCATCGAGAAAACCGATTCGGGAATTCGCCTCAAACGCGAGCTGGAATCCGGGTTCTTTCAGCACCTCGAGATGCCTCTGCCCGCGGTATTCACAATCCAGTCCGGCATCAATAAGCTGCGGTACGCCACTCTCATCGGGATTAAGCAGGCGAAAAACAAGCCGCTGCGCAAGGTCACTCATGCTGAGGTTCAGCAGGCGCTGGGGCCAAACCTGCAGAAGATCGAGAAGCTGTACATTCCTCAGAAGCAAAAGAAAACAGAGATGTTGGAGGGATCGCCGGCGGAGCTCGCCAAGAAGTTGGTCGACAAGCTCAAGAATGAAGTTCGAGTGCTCTGAACGCAAAGCAGCGTAGATGCATCACACCTCATGTAGAAGACTCACTTCTGGCCCATGGCCAGCGTCGTACCCGGGTGAGCTTACAAATCAGCACTGGAGGGTGAGATGGCGCTACCAGAGAAGAGAGACGAACTGAACCGCGTCGATGAGCAGACCACGTTGAAGCGGCTCGATGAGCAGTCAGGATGCAACGTAAATCAGGCCGCGGTTGAAGAGCACCACAGAATCGAGGATCGTGAGTATCGCGATGAACGCGAAGTGGAAGAACATCGCAGGCACGGACATGTGTTCGGGAAGGACATACATCCCGAGCGTTATCCGCGGGAGTCGCTGAGCCGACTCGAAGAGGGCATCTTCGAGGACGACGAAGTTCGGCGTGAGCATGACCGCCTCGCATTCAACGGGCCCGATTTGGAATCGCGGGTAGACGACAGCCGTAATCTTACCCGGACGCTGATCGTGCTCGGCATGTTCCTGCTGATCTTCGCGTGGGTGTTGCTGTTATGGGTCGGATGGGACTTGCGCAGTGGCGAAGTCTTCTTCAGCACTATGTGCGCGGTTTCCATCGCGGTTGGTTTAGGGCTGATTGCCTGGGGATTCATCGAGCGGCAGCGCGTGATGCGTTTGCGTGCGCCGCTGGCCAGACCGATTGAGGAACAGATTGAACGCGTTCGCCGAGAACACGAACTCAAAGAGAGCGATCGCGCCGCGTAAGGCGCGTATTTTTCTAAAAATCCAAGAGCGAACACGAAGGCCACTAAGGAACAGAGAAGGTCACGAAGATTTGTTCTTCGTGACCTTTGTGAGTACTTTGTGCCCTTCGTGTTCGCTCTTTCGTTGATAAGGATCGAATGGGAGACACAATTCTCGTCGTCGTAGAACAACGTGAAGGCAAGCTCAACCGCGTCTCGTTTGAAACGCTCACGGCCGCGCAGGCCATTGCTGCCGAAACTGGCTGGACACTCGAAGCCGCTGTTATGGGCAGCAACATCGATTCTGTCACGCAGGAGATTGCGAAAGCGAAAGTCGCGAAGGTGTACGCGATCGAATCGCCTCAGCTTGAGGCTTATACGGCAGATGCCTACGTTGCCGCTCTGAAACAGTTCATCTCGACGAGGCAGCCCAAGCTCGTGCTGATGCCGCACACGTATCAGGTACGCGACTTCGCGCCCAAGCTCGCCGCTTCACTTGGACGCACGCTCATCAGCGACGCGATCGGCTATTGCAAGAATGGCGCCACGCTCGTCTTCACACGCCAGATGTTCCAGGGCAAATTCGCCGCTGACGTTTCCTTTGCATGCGATCCGCCGCACTTCGCCACATTCCAGGCAGGTTCGTTCCGCGGCGACAAAGTCGAGATGAGTGCGAGTGCAGCCCCAATCGAGAAAGTTGCCGCGCAAGTAGATGCGAGTGCAATTCGCGTGAAGCCGCTCGAAATCTTTAAAGAAGCCAAGCAGGCCGTCGATCTTACTCAAGCTGAAATCATCGTTTCGGTGGGGCGGGGGATCAAAGAACAAAAGAACATTGAAATCGCAAAGACATTGGCAGACGCTCTCGGCGGCGAGATTGCAGCATCGCGTCCGATCTGCGATTCCGGCTGGCTACCGATGGACCGCCAAATCGGTTCATCAGGACAAACTGTGGCGCCGAAGCTGTATCTGGCGCTCGGGATCAGCGGAGCTATTCAACACATTGTCGGGATGAAAGGCGCGCGAAACATCATTGCCATCAACAAAGACGCGGAAGCGCCGATTTTCGAAATTGCAGATTTTGGGGTGGTCGGAAACTTGTTTGACATCGTGCCGGCATTGACAGAAGAAGTGAAGAAGGCCAAGGCGGGACAGTAATTCGGACTTGAGCGACTTACGTAATCCATCCAAACAATGATCTTTCGAACTCCGCTTTCCAACATAGATCGTCCGCAAATGGAAGCTGATGTCGTCATAGTCGGCGGAGGTCCCGCCGGTATGGCATGTGCCTTGCGCCTTTCGCAATTGATTGACGCACACAGCAGCAGCAACGCAGAGGCTCCAATATCAAAAGAAAACATCTACGTACTCGAGAAAGCGCGCGAAGTTGGGCAGCATTGCCTCTCTGGCGCTTTGCTCGATCCACGTTCCATGCGTGAGCTTCTGCCTGGCTTCGAAAAGGAAGCTCCGCTTGATGCCGAGGTGGGAAAAGAGGCGGTTTACTTCTTAACTGAAAAATCGAAGTTCAAGTTTCCCATCACGCCTCCGCCAATGCGCGATCACGGTAATTACGTGATCTCGATTAATAAATTCGTGAAGTGGCTCGGTGAAAAAATCGAGCAGGCCGGGATTACCGTCTTTACTGGATTTGCCGGGTCCGAACTGCTTATCGAAGATAATCGGGTGATTGGCGTGCGCACCGACGACAAGGGCGTAGACAAGCAGAATCAACCCAAGTCGAATTTCGAGCCCGGGTACGACCTCAAAGCGAAGATCACGATCTTGTGCGAAGGAACACGCGGATCGCTCACGAAACAACTCATCGGTCGATTCAATCTCGATGAACATCGGAATCCACAGACCTACGGCGTCGGTGTGAAGGAACTCTGGGAAGTTCCTTCGGGCCGGATTGCTCCCGGCGAAGTGATCTACACGTTGGGCTGGCCTTTGACGGCCAAGGAATACGGTGGCGCCTGGATTTACGGTAGCAAAGACAATATTACCTCCCTCGGTTTCGTCACTGGACTCGACTACAAAGATCCCCGCCTTGATCCTCACCACGTGATGCAGACGTTCAAGGCTCATCCATTCATTCGGCAACTGCTCGATGGCGGCAAGATGATTCGCTACGGAGCGAAGTCCTTGCCCTACGGCGGATGGTTTGCTATTCCACCGCTGGCGGGCGATGGATGGATGATCACTGGCGACTCGGCCGGCTTTCTCAATTCGCAGCGGCTCAAAGGAATTCATCTCGCCATAAAGAGTGGCATGCTGGCCGCCGAAACTGCCTATGACGCTTTGCTCGAACACAATTTCAGTGCTCAGCAGCTCGCGAGCTATCAGAACCGTGTCGAGAAGAGCTGGATTCGTGAGGAGTTATGGAAGGTTCGCAACTTCCATCAGGGTTTCGAAAAGGGAATGATCGAAGGCATGTTCCACACCGCGATCCAGCAGATCACGCTTGGTCGCGGACTGCACGAGCGCTATGCCGCTCACGCCGGACACAAACGACTCGAGCACATCGGGAATCTTCCTGCTGGCGGCTACGGGCGAGAGCACCTGCTAGGTCCAGTCAAGGGCGACGGGAAGCTGACGTTCGACAAGCTCACCGACGTCTATCATTCCGGCACCAAGCACGAAGAAGATCAGCCCATTCATCTGGTCATCCACGACACTGACATCTGCAACGCCCGCTGCACAGTCGAATATGGCAATCCGTGCCAGCACTTCTGTCCGGCCAAGGTGTACGAGATGGTTGAAGCCTCCGACGTACCGAATGGCAAGCAGATCCACGTGAACTTCGCCAACTGCGTCCACTGCAAGACCTGCGACATTATGGATCCTTACCAGATCATTACCTGGGTCCCGCCCGAAGGTGGCGGCGGCCCGAACTACGACGGAATGTGAGAAAAGCGGTTCCGGGTTTCCGGTTTCGGCAAAAGCCGAAACCGGAAACCCCAAACTCGAAACCGCATTTTGGTAATAGGTACTTCCCTCGATAGATGAAAATCACCGCCCGCGGTAAGCTTCAAGTATCCTCCGAGCTCTACTCTGGATGTTAAGGAAGTCATGCTAGCTTCTCTCCGTCTTTATGCCATTGCCGGTGGGATTGTTGTTGCCGGCGGCGTAACAGCGTTGCATCTCGTAACTCGTAAGAAGAAGACGCCAGAAGACCGCGAGCGCGAACGTCGTGAGTATCTCGATCGCGTCGGACGGATCATCGATGGCACCGTGATCGACGTTGTCGAACTGAATCCGGATGAGCCGAATTCGCAGCAGCTCCTGATCTACAACTACGATGTTGCTGGTGTTCAATATGAAGCGTCGCAGGATGTCACTCATTTGCGACAGCACGTCGATCTTCACAACTGCCGCATCGGCGTGCCTACGTCAGTAAAATATGACGCGCAGAATCCCGGGAATTCAATCGTCGTCTCGGAACATTGGAGCGGGCTGCACAGCGGCACGCCAATCATGCTCGGCATCGACCGCATCTACACCGGCGAGCGACGGGAGCCGCCTCCGCCCACACGGTCCGTCGTTCTTCCCAAGAAAGAAAGCTGAATCACTCCTAAGCACCGCGTTAGCAATGGCTCGCGTGACATCGGCGATCCACGACTTTGTGCTCGACGCGGTTAACCGGAATTCCCTGCGCAGGGAACTTTGCACGGAAAAAATTCCCGCAAAAAAAAAATTGATCGCGAGACCCGCATAAATCCTGACGATTCGCGATCGACCAGGGAACTCGCAGGGAATTAGCAGGGATTGCGGAATTTATCCACCGAACATCTTCTGCCACCATGGCTTACCGTAGGTTCCGACAGCTTGGCCCGGTCAGTTTGTCCATCCTGCAAGGAAAAAAGCAGCGAATTCCGGACCTCACTGTGGGGCGTCACTTTTGTGGAAGGGCACGAGGTGAGCTTTGTCGCCGCGCAGTCACAGAAAAAGTAAACTGATCGGGAACGGATACCGAATCATCTGCAACAACCCGCGCGTCATTGATCCCTACTGATGTTCGTTGCGCCGGCTGCGCGATTGAACCTTGCGCAACGTGCGAAGGGTAACTGAGTAGCGCAGTTCCTTTACCGGAGGGATGCTGTGCTGGTATTGCCAGCGCGCGGGTCCGCGCATCACGTACACCGAGCCGGGTTCGAGAACGATTGAGGTGATCTTCCCGCCTTTCATCGGCTTCAGACGCATGCGACAAGAACTGGCCAGCGAGATGCCAATCACAATTTCGAACTGCGGCACATCGCGATGCCACCCAATCGGAGCCCCAGCCGGATACTCGGTAATGATCCCTTCCACAAGCTCTTCGGCAGCAACTCCCGCGAAGTCTGCAGCCTTGCCGCGAAGCGGCAAAAGAAACGGAGGAATGGGATCGGCAGCCGTAGCCTCGCGCCCATCGAAGTCATAGTGATATCCAAATTCCATAACCCGACGCTTGGCCTGAAAGCCGTGAAAATCGAATGCTCGAAATTCCAAGGTTCGGATGCTCTCGAGCAGCTCATGTTGATCAGCTTCGGTCAGCAGACATGGGCGATAGAGAAAGCCGTCAGGTAGTTCGCTGGCCTGGGCAATAGAGCTTCTGTGGCTCTCCGGCGACCCTCCGAAGAGGCTTGCCTGCTCTAACTTGGCGCGTGCCATTCATCTTCATTCGATGATCCCAAGCGCAGCGTGGCTGTTTTTATGTCGCACGCGGCCATCGGCGCAGGCTCCCACACTCTCAGATCAACCGGCTCGCTTTCAACCGCCCGTCTGGTTTGCCGACGGCCAAAAGGCAATTGCCGCCCTTCTGTTTGCCGTTGCCTTTCAGCTTCGAAGCTTCGAGGCTCCGCGGCTTCGCAGCTTCTCTACTCCAGCTCCCTAACCCAAATATTCCGAAAGCTGATCGGCGCGCTTTGATCGCCGTGCGCCTGCAGTTTGATCGGCGCTCGATCGTACTTCTTATAAAACGGCTGACCGATATACAGCGTCTGTCCTTTCAACGCAAAGTGATTCTGCACCAGCACACCGTTGAAGAACACAGTCGCATACGCCGGCGTCTTCACCGACCCGTCATCATTAAATACTGGAGCAGTCCACACGACATCATAGGTCTGCCACTCTCCCGGCTTGCGACTGGCATTCACCAGCGGAGCCGCCTGCTTGTAAATGCTTGCGGCCATCCCATTCACGTAAGTCTCATTCTTGTAGGAATCCAGGATCTGCAGCTCATATCCGGCGTCGCCCGGCCCGGTGGAGGCGAGGAACAATCCGCTGTTTCCCCGCGCCTGACCGCTGCCCGTCACGTTCTCCGGAATCTTCCATTCCAGGTGCAGCTGATAATCCTTGAAGCTGCGCCTGGTTTCAATGTTGCCGGACTTCTTGTTGACGGTGAGCACGCCATCGGCAACGGTCCATTGCGCCGGAGAATGATCCTGCGCCGACACCCACTCGTCCAGATTCTTCCCGTCAAACAAAATGATCGCGTCCGACGGCGCCGCCCCACACGCAGCTCCCGGGGTCACGACCTTAGGCACCGGCTGCCACACTTCCGTCTCTTCCGGCCTAGGCTTGTTTTGAGACGATGGCCCCGATTGCGCGAAAAGCAAGCTTCCGAACATGGTGAGCGCCGTAGATGAGAGAAAGATCATGAATCGAATCCGCATGGCTGGGCGATGCTAGCAGAGAAACCTGACTTCGCCACCTCTAAGCTGAGAGCCGCATTTTGGCTCTTGATTTAGCCGAATGCCGAATGCCGGTTTTCCGCATATCTTGCCAGCCACAGGCAAATTGCAATCGTTCGGATGCATCGCACGTGTGAACGTTCAAGGATTAAGCCAATGACTAAAAGTTATGTTGCCGCGACTATGATCATCGCGCTCTGCTCCTTCTTGCCCGCGCAGACTCACAAAACCAAAGCTCCGAAAGGAACCGTAGTGGAGAAGCGTCACTCCGACGGCACCGACGAAGTTCAACCCGAGTTCAAGAAAGTTCGCGTGACTCCGGATGTAGTCAAGTCCGCCCAGCAAAAGCTCGATGACGACGGCTACAACGCCGGCACTCCCGACGGGAAGCTCGGACCCGCCACCCAGCGTGCGATCCAGAAATATCAGTCGGATAAAAATCTTACGGTGACGGGCAAGCTCGACGAGAGCACGCTCAGCCATCTGAATGTCGGCGCCGGCAACACCATGGCAACCGCTCCCAGTGCACTAGGCAACGGCGCCAAAGCCGCCGGACACGACCTGAAAGAACGTCATCCCATCGCCGCAGCCAAAGCCTTTGGCAAAGGGGTTGGACACGCAAGCAAGTCCGTAGCCGAAGGCACCAAATCCGAAGTGGTCGGAACCACAGGCAAGATCGCGAACAAGAGCAAACCTTCCCCCGAAGGCAAGCCAGTACCACGCTAGTCCACAACGATTGCGGTCCTGAAAAAGCTGGGATCTGGCCGTTGCTCTAGCCGAGGCCCGAAGGGGAAAAACTGGCGACGGATGAAACGTATGCTCAATGGTTTCCCGATTCGGAAAACGTTCCGGGACTGTCGGAGATAGATTTTCTGGAACGAAGAATCAACAACTTACAAAACCGCGATGCCTCTAATTTGTTGATTCCGCGTTCGGGAATCATTTACTCCGACAGGCTCTCCCTCTGTCCCCATCTGTCAATTCCCCATGTTTTCACGCGTGGTAGTGCCTTTCCATGGCAGCAAATGCATTGATGCGTGGCAGCGCCTTTCGCTGGGAGGCCATGCATTATGCACGTAGCCGGTGGGAGCCCACGGATTTATCCGTGGGCGAGGCTTGAGCCTCGTGTAAGACGTTCTTGTTGATTATGCTCTGCGGCTTCAGCCGCGGGCTCTCGTGCGATCTCTTGAATCGGCGGATCAGGAGTCCCGCTTTGTCCTCGGCAGAAAGAATTCTCTTGCTTCGCGGTCGTACTGGATATATGAATTCCCCACGTTAACTGACAGGTGACCTGTGCTCAAATCTATAGCAGTCGTTTTTGGCAGCTACGTGCTGTCGGTTGTTCTCGTCCTCGCGACTGATCCGCTGCTTTCGCGCTTGTTCCCCGGCGATTTCGTCAGAGGACGTATTCCCTCGAATACGCCGCTTGTGGCGAGTACCGCGTGTTTCGTCGTGATCTCGATCCTCTGTGCCTGGGTCTGCGCGCGTTTTGCTCCGGGTCGCGCCGCCCGCCATGTGCTCTGGTTCTTTGTTGTTGGCGAAGTATTGGGGATCGCCGCGAGCATCGCGAATTGGAACAAAGGCTGGCCGCACTGGTACCTCGTGTCGTGGCTGGTGGTGTGGCCGATTTGCTGCTGGATCGGGCTACAGCTTGCCGGCGGGCGCAATACTCAGTCTGCAGTGGCAAGAGCGTAAAACGTGGCTAGGCCCGGTGCCCGCCTTTTCCCATTCTGAATCTGCAAAGTTTTGGGATTCATATGCTACGTTCATTGCTTCCTATTGAGGGACTTCGAAACCGGGATCGCCTGAAACGCGTGGTACCTTCCTTGAAATCGTAGGGCCGGAGGCCCGGCCGGCCCCCTCCATCGCTTCGTGGCTCCGTGGCTCCGTGGCTTCGCGGCTTCGCGGCTGTTGACCAAGCTCGCTGCCCACAGCAGTTTGGTGGGTGTGCAGTCGGACAGCACATTCCGAAAGCGCACAGTACCTCAGTCCTTGATTCGATGCGCGCCGTGTATTTTCAACAAGTTGAGAGTGGAATCGGGGTTGCGCATACTCGTAGGTCATGATGAATCTCCTGCGGGATGTGCGTTATGGAGTGCGCGCGCTGGTGCGAAATCCCAGCTTTGCTGCCGTAGCGGTCCTGACGATCGGGATCGGCATTGGGGCCAACACCACTGTCTTTAGCTGGATGCGTTCGATCGTGTTAAACCCGATGCCCGGCGCCAGTCATTCCGACCGCATCGTGGCGATCGAGAACACGGCGGCTGACGGCGAGCCACTAACAACCTCCTACCTTGATTTCACTGACTTCAGAGACCGTCTTCGGCTGGTCACGCTGGTTTCGGCCCGGATTGGAAATGTTTTTGCCGTCGGCGAAGGCACCAATAGCTCGCGCGTTTGGGGAGAGATGGTGTCCGGCAATTTCTTCGACATGCTCGGGCTCACGCCTGAAGCCGGACGCTTCCTCGCCGGAGCAGAACGCGATGACACGCAGAATGCCCATGCGGTAGTGGTCATCAGTCACACGTACTGGAAGAACCAGTACCACTTCGATCCTGCTGCGATTGGATCAACACTACGCATCAACGACACGGCGTTCACCATTATTGGGGTCACGCCGGCGGCTTTCCACGGCACGCGCTCCGGGCTCGATTACGAGCTTTGGATGCCGCTCACGATGTATGGCAAGTTGACCCATACAGGCACATGGATGCTGCGCGACCGGAACACGCGCAACTTCCAGATGTTTGCGCGGCTCGCGCCGGGAGCGACGATCGCGCAAGCTCGGTCCGAAGTGCAAGCGCTGGCCAGCCGCATGGCTGTTCTCGATGCGGACAGTAATCAAGGGGTCGGCGCTACCGTGTTGCCGTTATGGCAATCCCATTTCAGCACGCAGTCGGTGCTGCTCACCCCGATTGCGATCCTTATGGGCGTAAGCGGTTTGGTGTTGTTGATCGTTTGTGCCAATTTGGCAAACCTGTTGCTCGCCCGAGCCATGGGCCGGCAGAAGGAATTCGGCATCCGCCTTGCGCTGGGTGCAGCGCCGGCACGATTGGCCGGTCAAATTCTCACCGAGACGCTTCTCCTGGCTACAGCGGGAGCGTTCTGCGGATTGGTGCTCGCAGCACCGCTGGGAGGTGCGATCCGCTGGTTGCTTCCATCGGTCTCGCGTCCAACTATGTTGCAGCCGCCGCTCGACGGCCAGGTCCTGGCTTACACCACGGCGCTGGCGTTTCTCGTCGTGATCCTTTCCGGGCTGGTGCCGGCCTTGCACGCGACCCGCGCGAACGTCAACCAATCGCTTAAACAGGGCGGACGCAGTGCAACTTCGGGAATGCAATCGCAACGCCTGCGAGGATTACTCGTAAGCTCCGAGGTCGCGCTCGCAGTAATCGCCCTGGTTGGCGCCGGACTCTTCCTGAAGAGCTTTGAGACCGCTCGCTCCATGGATCCTGGCTTCTCCCCCGACGGAGTGGCATTGGCGCAATTTGATTTCTCCACCTCCAATTACAACGCGCAGCAAACAGATGCGTTCTGCCGCCGGCTGCGCGAACGTCTGGAGCAGCAGCCTGGAGTGACTGCGGTAAGTTACGACGACTCTGTGCCCCTGGGCTTTAGCGGCGGAAATTGGGAGCAGGTCGAGATCGAAGGTTTCGCGCCCGCGCCCGGCGAGAACATGAAGATTTATCGTGATCTGGTCTCGCCCGGCTTCTTCGCATCAATGAAGATCCCGCTGGTTGAAGGCCGTGACTTCGACTTGCACGATGATGCCTTCGCGCCCAGAGTGATGGTCGTCAATCAGGAGTTTGTGCGTCGCTTCCTCGCGAACCGAGACGCGATTGGTCATAAAGTTCATGGATGGGGTGAGTGGTTCACGATTGTCGGCGTGGTGAAGAACAGCAAATATCATCGTTTAACCGAGAATCCTCAGCCTTACTTCTACATACCGATCCGGCAGATCTTCCGCCCGGAGTATGGCCTCACGTTCCACGTCCGCACCTCTGGATCAATAAGTGAGGCGATTGCCGCGCTGCGGCGCGAGGCGGCTGCCATGGATCCGTCAATTACAATTTTCGACGCCGAGCCTATGACGGAATACATCTCGGCATCGCTCTTCGGCGCGAAGATTGCTGCAAACTTGCTGACGGTCTTAAGCGGATTAGGCCTGCTATTGGCGGCCATCGGCCTGTACAGTGTGATGGCGTATTCGGTAGCTCAGCGCACCAGCGAAATCGGCATCCGCGTGACACTCGGGGCACAGCAGCGCGACATCATGCAGTTGGTGATCGGACAAGGCATGAAGTTTGTCGTTGGAGGACTATTAGTAGGCGCAGTACTGGCTTTCGCGCTGGGGCGTGTCGTCTCTTCGTTGCTGGTCGCGGCAAGCCCATCTGATCCGATGGTCTTTGGTCTGGCCGCGGCGTTCACGATTTTGATTACCCTGGCAGCCGCAGCAATCCCAGCGCGACGCGCATTGCGCGTCGATCCCGCTTCGGCCGTGCGCTTCGAGTAATGGGGCAGGAGGGCAATACGTTCCAATTTGAATCTCGACTCAGCCAGCGGAAAGAGCGAATTCGCCCACGGATTTATCCGTGGGCGAGGCTTCAGCCTCATGTAAGAGGTTGTTCTTGATTATGCTTTGCGGCTTCAGCCGCGGGTTCTCCTGCGATCTTTTGAATCACGTTGAACAGAACCAAAGCCCGCGGCTAAAGCCGCAAATGTTTTGTCCGTGCAAGGCGATGCTAAAGCATCGCCCACGCATAAATGCGTGGGCTCCCACCGGTTGCTGGAAATGCTGTGGCTTCGTGGCTTCGTGGCTCGCAACTCGCGAGCATCCTGAGCGAAGGAGGCTCCCGCGCGGTTTGCTATTGCAATCCTAAACCGTGCCATGCTGAGGCGTGCCTCCCGCCGAAGCACCTTGTGTTTGCTGTTGCAGTTGCTTCAGCCGAAAGCCGATGGCCGAGAGCCGGTTTATTATCGCCTGTAGATAACCTTGCCGCGGAAGATCGGAGCACTCCTCCCCACGATCCAGCCCCCACACCCTCCGATAAGTCCAATAATCGCGGCATTCGTTGCGCGGTCTTGTCCCGGCTGAGGCCGCATTGCCGCACCAACCACAGCGCCGATTGCAGCTCCAACCGCCGCTCCGAGGTGTCCTCTGGTCTCCGTAGTGAGTTCGCGGCGGATCTGGCGGATGTCTCCGCGGCTGAAGGTCAGCACACGGCCAGAGTACGGATTATCACAAAACAATTGCTCCTCGGTGGCATCGCGAAATTCGCATTTCACGTTGCGCGAAGCTTTCACCGAAATGGGTGTTTCTCGGGGAAGCATCCGAACCGCATCCCAATCTCCGCTTGATTGCGCCATCGCGCCCGACAGCAGGACGACCACTGTGGCGACGAGCAGGCTTGGTCTTCGCATAGGCGAAGAGGTTACTCATTGCGACTGAGGGTGTGTCACGACGGTGTGACACTTTCGCAACTGCCATAACCGTGTGCTTTCGCTGGGAGGCCATGCATTCATGCGTAATAGCCACCCATGTTGCCTGTGATGCTACATTCCTCTTCGGCCTTACTCGGTTCCCAAGCCGTTCATTGTCGCTGCTACAACCTGCTTAACGAATACGTCATTAGAGGGACCAATAGCATGGCCTAGAAAATGGGAAAGGAATACGCGATGCAAACAGGCTCCAAAAAGTAGCACGTACACAATCTTTGCATTAACACGTTTGCCGATGCGACCTACTCGCTGTTCCGCCCGAATGTAGTTTTCCACTGCCGTCATCGAAATCTGCGGGCCCTCATTGCGGCGTTGTAATTCCTCCTGATGCGCACGCAGCAACTCTGGCTCTGCAAACAACGAAGCGGCTAGTGGAACGATTTCCTCCATAAAGGAAAGAGCGCCGCGGACCACGGTCTCCAGATTTCCACGCACGGTTCCTCGTCCCGCAAGATACTCGAGTTCGCGAAGCGGGCCCGTCATGGGAGGCAGACTTTGCCGCAGCAAGGCGAGAAAAAGTTCCACCCGGTCGGCGAAGTGAACGTAAAGCGTCCCATCGGCAACGCCGACGGCGCGTGCAATTTCTCGAGTCGTGGCGCCGGTAAGTCCTTTTTCTCGCACCACTTTTTTTGCTCCATCCAGAATTAACTGGCGAGTTTCAGCTTTTGCGACAGGCATCGGCCCCCCTTTACCGAATGAATCTGCTGGTCACTAGTTTTGGGCGGATACGCCCAAGCAGCAGATTCGGCTGGCTACCTTATGAGCGTTTGCTCAGTGTGTAGGTAATCATAAGTCTATCATACCTGCCGCTGGCTTAACACGACCCGCTTGACAGGTATCGTTGCCTCCGCGTTACCATGAGCACCTGCTCATCTATAATGAGCGGATGCTCAGTATTGGAGGATCAGAACAGTGAAGTGCTTGGTTTCGTTTCTTTTGTACGTTGCGCTCGCCCCATTGCTTTTGTCCGATGTCTCGCTGCATGCCCAGGAGGCGCACGGAGAAGCCACGGTAAAGGATGGTCAATGTGGAGTTCCCATGCTTGCTCAGCCGTGTGCGAAGGGGGTTGATCTCGTAGAAGCACCGGAGTTGAGCAATCGCCACAAGGTCACCGAGTGCCAGTCAGATGCGCTCTCCTGCGGCCCGTTGGATTTCGCAGGAAAGGCGCGCTATTTTGCAGGTCACTCATTTGGACTTTCCGCCTTCATTGGCCCGCTTCTTTGGTCTGCGCCTATACTCGCAAAACCGCCGGCTCACTACCCTCAGGACTGGCGCCAGGGAGCGGGTGCGTTAGGCCGGTTATACGGTGATGCACTTTCGTTTCAAACAACGGCACAAACTGCCAAGTTTCTAACGGGAGCTGCCCTCCATGAAGATCCCCGCTATTCGGTTTCATCCAGCCGGAATCCTTTCGCCCGAGCGATGCATGCTATGGCGTTCACGGCCTTCGAGAAATCGGACTCCGACGATACAACGTTGGCGGTTTCGAATCTCGTCGCCTCTGTTTCAGCTGGTCTCGTGGGTAACGCGTATTTGCCTCCCGGGTACAACGATAGGAGTCACGCTGTAAGCCGAATGGGCATTGAATTTGGCAGCTTCGCCATCACCAATCTGGCTCAGGAATTCACTCCAGAATTCCGGTGGCTGGGAAAGAGACTGCACCTGCCGAGCTTC